>Ga0326728_10005729_pt1 | contig 34375 bp, 28 predicted proteins | sample MB3enrmetagenome_FD_207602 | JGI IMG/M metagenome (GOLD analysis project Ga0326728, IMG submission 207602) | Lab enriched peat soil microbial communities from McLean, Ithaca, NY, United States - MB31MN | ecosystem: Environmental > Terrestrial > Soil > Wetlands > Peat | place: USA: New York...
AGGTTGGGCTCGTTCCACACTTCGAAAAACCACGTGCTCACTTCGTCTCTTCCGTAGCGCTCCTCAATGTGCCTGACAAAAGCATCGACTAGGTCGCGCCATGCTTCCGGTTTTGGGTGCGACGTGTTGCCGTTCCAATAAAAGATGCTGTTCTGCGACGTGGCAAGCGCCTTCGGCGAGAATCCGAGCTCGACAAACGGCTTGATGTGCCGGGCCAGCAAGTCATCATAAAGCTGGTCGATCTTTGTCCAGTTGTACACGGTCTTGCCATTTTCGACACTCACGGTTCCCAGCACGTCATGAAAGATCGCGTGAAAGCGGATGTAGCGAAAGCCGAGTTCATCCACAACGAGCTTGAGATGAGCCTGGCTGTCATCACGAATCAGCGTGCCGGGAAAATCAGACCCCACCGACAAATCGAAGAAGCGATCCACAGGCCCTCCCGTGTCCTTGAGATTCACGACGATGGTTCGGGATGGAGCCGGTTGTGATTGAGCCGTAAGAGATAACGAAGATGATGCCACAAAGAAACCCATGGCCAGGATTGAAAACCTCCGCTGAACTGATCCGAACATGACTTGCACTCTCCTCAACAAATGGCTGACGATTTGACCTTCCAACCTATCCTAAACTACGCGACGATATCGGCGATTGAATTCATCAATGAAGTCGCACCTCGCTCGTCTGCTCTCCCGCTAAAAATCTTCGTCGGATTCAACGGCGGGCAGGATGTCGTTGTCACGCGCCATCCATACGTAGAGAGTGGGCAGCAGGAAGACGCCGATGATCAGGTTGGCCAGCAGGCCGCCGACAATGACGATGGCGAAGGGCCGCTGTGAGTCCGATCCAATCGCGTGGCTCAGCGCGGCGGGCAGCAAACCCAGCGTGGCCACCAGCATCGTCATCATGATCGGCCGCAGGCGCAGTACCGCGCCCTCAACGGCGGCCTCGACGATGTGTTCCTGCGTGGAGACTTCCATGCCTTTGCGCCGCGCGCGCAGCTGGTTGATGAATTCGATCATGATGACGCCGGTCTGTACCGAGACGCCGAAGAGCGCCAGGAAGCCGACCGCCGAGGAGACCGAGAAGTTGGTGTGGGTGATGAACAGCGCCAGCGGCCCGCCGATCGAAGCCATGATGACCGATACCAGAATCAGCATCGCCCACTTGAAGGAGCGGAACATGGTGTAGAGGATGAGGAAGATGACCATCACGGTGATGGGAATGACGATGTCCATGCGCTTGTCGGCGCGCTTCTGGCTCTCGTATTCGCCGGCCCACTCGGTGTGATAGCCGGCGGGCAGTGTCACGTTGTGATTCACCTTGCCGAGAGCTTCCTCGACTGTCGAACCCAGATCGCGTCCGCGGACGGAGTACTTGATCGCGATGAAGCGCTGGCCGCCCTCGCGATAGATCTCCTCGGCGCCGTCGTCGGCGGAGATTTTGGTCAGTTGCGCCAGTGAGACGCGCTCGCCGGAGGGCGCGAGCAGGCGCACGTTCTCGATAGCCTCGCGCGTGTCGCGATACTGCTGCTGATAGCGCAACGTCACGTCGAAGCGCGCCTCGCCCTGCTGTACCTGAGTGAGCGCATTGGCCCCGACGGCGGTCTGCACGGCGTCCTGAATGTCGGCCACGTTGATTCCCCAGCGGGCGGCGGCAGCGCGATCCACCGTATAGTTCAGGTTGGGCTGGCCGATGATGCGGAAGATCCCCAGATCTTCGATGCCCCTGACCGTGGCCATCTGTGCCTGAATCTCGTCGGCCTTCTTTTCCAGAGTGCGCAGGTCGTCGCCGTAGAGCTTGACTGCCAGTTCGCCCTTGACTCCGCTAACGGCTTCTTCCATGTTGTCGGAGATGGGTTGTGAGTAGTTCCACAGAACGCCGGGAAACTTGCTCAACTCCTTGTCCATGGCGGCGATCAGTTGCTCCTTATCCTGGTGGAAGACGGGCCGCCACTCCTTTTTGGGCTTTAGGTCGACAAAGTATTCAGTGTTAAAAAAACCGGTAGTATCGGTACCGTCATCGGGCCTGCCGGTCTGGCTGACGACCTGGGTGACTTCAGGGAACGAAGACATCACGATGCGCGCCTTGTTGGTGAAGTCGATGCTGGCGGTGGGGCCTTCGCTGGGCGGCAGCGTGCCGCGCACCCAGATCGATCCCTCGTCGAGGTGTGGTAGAAACTCCGAACCGATGGGTCCGCCGAAGGTGAGATAGACAGCAATAGCAAATAGTGCGGTGGCGATGCTCAGGGTTCTGCGGCGATTTTCGATGGCGGAGCGAACCGCCGTGCGATAGTGCGTTGTAAGCCAGCCCATGATGGGGTTGTGCCTGTCTCTGGCGCCCTTGCTATAGACCATGCCCGCCAGTACCGGAGCAACAAACATGGCGAAGCCGAGCGCGCCGATCAGGGCAAAGCAGACGGTCCAGGCCATCGGCTTGAAGAGCCGGCCCTCGACGGCCTGCAAGGTGAAGATGGGCAGGTAGGCGGTGATGATAATACCGCGGGCGAAGAAGACGGGGCGTTGCACCTCGTGTGCGGCCTCGCGAACGCATTGCGCCGGGGTATGAGTGCCAGCATGCTGCGTGAGATGGCGGACGATGTTTTCGATCATCACCACCGAGCCGTCGACCAGCATGCCAAAGTCCAGCGCGCCCAGTGAGAGCAGGTTGGCGGGAATATGACTGAGGTCGAGGCAGATGGACGCGAACATCAGCGAGAAGGGAATAGTAAGGGCAACGATAATCGCGCCGCGTATATTGCCGAGGAAGAGAAAGAGAATGAGGGAGACCAGAATCATTCCCGCAGTCAGATTGTGCTCCACGGTGTCAACCGTGTATCGCACCAGATCGGAGCGGTCGAGAAAGGGCACCACCTTCACGCCCTTGGGAAGAATGCCGGGGTGGTCCTTGTCGCCGTTGAGCTTGTTCACTTCGGCGTGAATGCCATCGAGTACTGGATCGGAGTCGTCGCCCTTTTGCAGCAGCACAATGCCTTCGACGGTGTCGGGGTTGTCGATGATTGAGCCGTCGTCATAGACCTTCTTGCCATCCACGATTGCGTACGGCTTGGAGGTTTTGCCGATCTGGCCAAGGCGAATCTTGGGGCCTTGCGCAACGGTAGCAATGTCCTTGATCTTGATGGCCGCGCCGTTGACGGTCTTGACGACGGTGTTCTCAATGTCCTGGACGCTAGTGAAGAGGCCCATCGACTGCACATTGATCTGCTGCGCGCCCTGCTCGATAAAGCTGCCGCCGCCGTTGGTGTTGTTGTTCGCGATCTGCTGCTCAACCTGGCTGATGCTCAGCCCATAAGAGACCAGCTTCTCCGGGTCGAGCTTGATCTGGTACTCCTTGGTCGGCCCTCCGAAGCTGGAAACATCGACCACACCGGCGACGCCTTTGAAGGATTTTTCCAGCGTCCAGTCTTCCAGCGCCTTCTTTTCCATCACGTCGTAGGAGGGGTTGGTGCTTTCCAGCGTGTACCAGAAGATCTGGCCGACAGGGCTCCAGTCGGTACCCATCTGCGGAACGAGGTTGGCTGGCAGACTGACCATACTGAGCCGCTCCAGCACGTGCTCGCGGTTGATGTCGCTGGTGGAGTCGTCGTCGAAGATCAGCATCAGGCTCGACAGGCCGGCCAGCGTCGTGGAGCGCAGATGCGTGAGATGGGGAATGCCGGCCATCTGAATCTCGACCGGCACGGTGACCTGGCGCTCGATTTCTTCGGCGGAGCGGCCGGGCCACTGAGTGATGATCTGCACGTAATTATTGGCTACGTCGGGATAGGCCTCGACGGGTAATGCGCGGAAGCTGAAAATGCCCCAGATGCTGAGTAGCACTGCTGCGCCGAGGACCAGCCAGCGGCTATTGAGCGCGAAATCGACGAGTGCGCGAATCATTACTGGCTCCCCGCGGTCTCAAGCAGCAGAGCGTTGGCGGCGACCTGCTGGCCTGGTTGAATGCCGGAGAGAATCTCCTGCCGGTTGCCGTCGAGCATCTTGCCGGCGTGAACTTCGATGCGCTTGAATTGATTGCCGCCTGCCGGCTCGAAGACCCAGTCGCGGTCGTGCAGGTGCAGCACGGCGTCGGCAGGAACCACGGCGTGCGTCTCTGTCGTGTGGCTGGTAAACGTGGCCGTGCCGAACATCCCAAGCTTGAGGAAGCCGGGATTGGCTACTTCGATGCGCACCTTGGCAGTGCGCAGCGATGGATCAAGAATCGGGCCGATGTCGCTGATGCGTCCGGTGAGCGGGCGATCCGGCCAGGCGTTGAGCTTGATCCGGGCCTCCTGGCCGAGTTGCAGCTTGGGAATGTCGTTCTCGTAAACGTCGCAGATGATCCACACGGTGGAGAGGTCGGCGATGGTAAAAGCCGTCGCCGAACCGGAGAGGTTGACGCCCGCAGCGGCCGAGTTGGTCACGTTCTGCGCCACGATAACGCCGCTGATCGGCGAGTAAACGCTGACGATGCTGCTAGGGTGGTTCTTGTCCACGCCGAGCGTCTTGAGCTGCTCTTCTGCGGTGGTCAGGTCGGCCTTGGCGTCCTTCTCCGTGTTCTCGGCCTGCTCCAGCATGGCCTGGGAGATAGCGCCGTGCTTGAAGAGATCATCGGCGCGCATATACGCCATATCGGCCATGTGCTCGTCGTTGACGGCTTTGAGGTAGGTGTCAAAGGCGCTGGTAATATCCGGGCTTTGCACTTTGAGCAGCAGTTGGCCCTTCTGCACGTTGTCGTCTAGCCGGGCCTTGATGTCAACCACGCGGCCATTGGCCAGCGAGATGACGGGAATCTCGCGGGAGACATCGGGAAAGACGCTGCCGGTTGCGGTCAACTCAGATGCGGATTCGATCTGGCCGGCGGAGGTAATGGGAAACTTGGCCACATCGTTCGGGTCGATGGTGACCAGATTCATGTCGGCCACGGTGATGACCTTGGGCTGTGTCGGCCCGCCGTCTCCTTCGCCTTTGCCTTTACATCCGGAGAGAGCAATCGAGGCAGCCAGAGCGAAATAGATCGAAAAACCAAAAAGATTCTTCAAAGAAAACGGAATCATTGGATTACCTCGCGTCCCACGGCTAGATTCAGTTGTCCGGCAGCGGTCAGATAGGAGCCGATCAGTTGCAGATAGGCCAGTTGGACGGCCCGGTAGTCGCTCTGCGCGTTGAGAAAGTCCATCAGCGATGCGCCGCCGTGCTCATAGGAATAGGTCACCGTGTCGCGCACGCGCAGGGCCTGTGCCTTGTATTGCGCTTTGTAGGGCCGCAGCAGCGCCAGGTTGCTCTCCACTTCCGCGTAGGCCGAGTCCACGTCGCTGAAGACCTCGGCGCGGACGGCCGCGCTCAATTGCTGATTGCGGCTGATGTCGATCTGGGTGCGCTGCTTCTCGCCCTGGTTGCGGTCGAAGATGCGCACGGGAATGGAAATGTTGAAGCCGACATAGGGATCGAGCGGAGGATTGGCTCCCGAATCCACGGCGAAGGTGGGATCGGCGGAGCCGTTGGCCTGGGCCAGCTTACGGTTGGTCTGAGCCTGCTGGATCGACTCCAGCGCGGCTCTCAGATCGGGACGCTCGTCGAGGGCGATCTGGCGAAAGTCTTCCAGCGGCTTCAGATCGTCGCTGAAGTCGAAGGGGCCGGCCACGTCGAACTGCTCCACCGGCGTGCGTTCGTTCAGCAGTTGCAGAAGCTGAATCTTGGCGGTGCGCAGGTTGACGATCGCGGTCTGAATCTCCACTTCATATTGGACGCGCAACAGCTCGATGCGGTCCAGATCGATCTGGGCAATATCGCCGGCGCGAAGACGGTCGCGGCTGATGGCGATGATCTTGTCGTAGTATTCAAGGTCGGCCCGGGCCAGATCCAGCACCGCCTTGGCTTGCAGAGTATCGACGAAGGCCGCGCGCAGGTTGAAGAGCAGATTACGCTCCAGGTCCTGGTGCTCGGACTGCGCGATTTGCGTGCCCTCCTTGGCGCTTTGCAACCGCAAATCACGCTTGTGCTCGCGTTCATAGAGGTAGCTCACCGAGCCGGTGGTGAGCGCATTGCTCAGCGGACGATTGCGCACGCCGGGAACGTTAGGGTCATAGTGCGATCCGAAGGGATAAAGCTGGTCCATGGTGAATGAAGCCGTGGGATTGGGGCGCATGAAGGCGGTAATCTCGGCGGCCTTCATCTCGTCCACACCGAGGGCGTCGGCCCGCAGCGCGGGGTTGGCGGCTTCAAACTTCGCCTTCACCTGATCCCAGGTCAAGGCAGGACTCTGCTGCGCGAAACTGAAACCCGGTGCAAGGACGAACAGCGCCCCAATGGCGGAAATCGGCAGGAATGGGAAGATTCGCTTCATACATAGCCTTTGCGCCATGGTCTGCACGGCGGTCACAGAAGAAGAGAGGCCAAAAGATGTAAGAAGAGCCGGGCGAAAGATCAGGCGGCGGGTGGCGGCCGGTTCTGAATGGAAGCCATGGCAGGAATCTTCACCGTCGGGGCGGGAAGATGGCTAGGCGCGGCAAAGCGCAGGAAGCCGTAGGAAAGCTCTGCGAAAACCGGCGGAGGCAGGGTTGCTACAGCGGGAAAGTTGGAGTGCTGGCTTACTGCGGCGTGATCGCGGCGCGTACATAGGTAGTAAGCGTCGGCCTCGGCGGGGTTTTGAGCCATTTGCAGGTCGTCGGTTACCGAGATCACGGGAAACAGGATCACAATTACCACCGCCAGCGCGACCAACTGCGTCCGCCTTATGCCTTGGCACGGAGCATGGCACACCCACAGCCAGAACATCAGCGTGGCCAGCAGCGCCCAGGCGAAATTGAGGAGCAACTCCATTTGCACCATCATGATAAACCAGTGCTGTTGTCAGGGGCAAGATAGTGGACAGTGGTCCAGCAGTTCGTAAAGTCTGGGTAGCCTATCCCTGATCTCTGATCTCTGAAACTCGACCACCCATAGTCAGGAATAAACGCCAAATCTTCGCCCACAATCGCCCCGAAGTCCAGCCATCCGGGACGATTTCAACTATTTTGATGACGTCCTGCTGTCATTCCCGAAATACGTGGACAGCTATAGATCTCCATTTCATGCAAAACCGGATAGCTGCAGATCACCACTTTCTCCGAAACCGGTAACCTATAGTTGTTCATTTGACCCCAAAACCGGCTACATATAGCTTCACACTTTCGAAAAACCGGTAACCTTGAACGCACCACTTCAAGGAGAAGAGCGAGTCGCCATTCCCGTCGGCGCTGCAACCGATTCGAGCGTACAATGAAGTTAGCGTTGAATTGTCAGTCCCGCCTTTTGAATGAGAAAAGCCTGCTCGGCTGCCGCCGTCCCACCGCTTCTGACGAGCTCCGCACCGCACGCAACAACTACCCGTTGACCGGAGTAAAGTCATGCGTTCCAACAAGATACACCGCGCGCTGGCGCAGGGAATGAACCGCTTTGAAGTCTGCCAATTGGTCGCCAAAGGGGTCAAGGCTACCCACAAAACTGGCTCGCGTTTTGAAGATTCCATCAACGATGTGCTGCAATACCTGGGCACCCACGTCACCCTCATGGAAAATCTTCATCCCGCCGTTCCGCAGGTCAGCATGAAGAGCCTCAAACCAGCGGCATAGCCCATCTGGTGTCAGCCACTTAGCCGCATTAGGCTCACAACTTTCTTGCCTTCACCAGCATCGTTTCCGAGAGTGAAAAGGCCCGCATCCAACCCGGATGCGGGCCTTTCCGCTTTTGTTTCCTGCCGTTTACTGCAAGTACTCAATTATGTTGCCGGAGCCTCTTCGGTCTTTGCCTTGGGTATCAAGATGCGTTTGTGATTCCTGTACTCTTCCATCAGCGTGCTCAGGAAGATGTTGAAGGCGTCGCCGCGACGTTGCTGGAGAATCTCATCGCGAAATTTATCGAAATTGTTTGCGATCTCGTCCGCGCCGGGCTCCTGCTTCTCCGTCAGCTTGGCCACCACGCCCGTGCGCCCCGTGTTGATGGGACCGCTGATGTCGCCTACAGAGAGGTCAAAGAGCTGCGGCGCAACCTGGCCAATCTGGCCGATGTCAGGCGCCTGGCCGCTCTGGCCCACCAACTCGCTGGTCTTGAAAGTCACGCCCATTTCTTTAGCGGCCTTGGCCAGATCGCCTTCGGCCTTGGCCTTGTTCGCCAACTGTTGGGTTTTCAAGCTGAGCATTGTGGGGAGCGCTTCGTTGCGATAGTCGTCGGCAACGCGGCTCTTCCAGTCGGCAAAGGCGGGCGCATGGGCCGGGGCGACGCCGGTGACCTGGAAGATCGCGTAGCCCTCGCCGGTGGAGGCGTACTGCGGCGGATCGCCCTGCTTGGACTCGAAGGCCCTGCCGAGGATCTGGGAGGAGTCGGCGAAGGCGGAGATCACGCCCCGCTCGCCCACCAGCGGCGTCGTCGCCACCTCCAGATGATGGGCCGCGGCGGTCTTCTCCAGGCCGTTCTTGATGGCGTCGGAGGTGAGCGTCCTCGCGAAATTCTCTTCGGCCGCGGCCAGCTTCTGGCGAATCAGCGTGGCCTGGATGGTAGGCAGGACTTCGCTGATCGACTGCGCGTGCGCCGTCTGCCGCTCCTCCACCTGCACTATGTGATAGCCGAACTGGCTCTTCACGATCTTCGTATCGCCGATCTTCTGGTTGAAGATGGCGTTGTCGAACTCCGGCACCATCATGCCGCGGCGGGCAAAGCCCAGTTCCCCGCCCTTCTCCTTGCTGCCGGGGTCGTCGGAGTTCTGCTTGGCCAGCTCGGCAAAGTTCGCGCCGCCCTGAATCTGCTTGAGCAGCCCTTCGGCCTTGGCCTTGGCCGCGGCATCGGTCTTGGCGTCGGCGCCGGGCGCAACCTTGATCAGAATGTGCCGCGAACGGGCCTGCTCCGGTACCGTGTACTCGGCCTGATGCAGGCCAAAGTACTGCTGAATCTCTTGCTGGCTGACCTGCGGAACGCCGCCGGGAAGCTCGTTGGGACTCACGGCAAAGTAAGTGATCTTGCGCTCCTCCGGCACGGCCGTCGCATAGCGCGCGGCGTTCTTCTGAAAGAAGCCGGCAAGCTCACCGTCCGAGGGATTGATGGACTTGCGCAGGTCGTCGCTGGAGATGACTGCGTAGTCGAACTTGATCTTGACGTTTTGCTTGCGATATTCGTCGCGAACCTCGGCATCGCCCACCGTCGCCCCGCCGGCAATCAGCGCCTCCAGGCGGCGCACAATGATATCCTGCTTCACCTCCTGCTCAAACGCCGGGATCGACATATTGAACTGCCGGGCGACGAAGTCGGTATAGCGGTCGGGGCCAACGTACTGGCCGTTGGGAAAGAGGTATTCGCCAAACTGGCCCTGGTGCAGAAACTGGGCCACATCGTCGTCGGTGGCCTGGATGCCCAGCTTATCGGCCTCGATCAGCAAAACCTGTTGCTGCACCAATTGCTGGCCAACCTGCTGTTCGATCATGCGCTCGATCTGCGGGCTGCCGGCGTATTGGGGATACCGTTGCTGTATCTGCCGGTTGGCGCGCAGGCTGACCGCCTGCTGGCTGACCGTTACGCCCGAGGAGAGCAAACGGCTATACCAGTGGGGGTAGATCGTGGCGAAGGTGTCGGCGGTGGAAGCTCCCATGCCGGTGAGGCCGGGAATCAGATAGATCACCATGCCCACCGAGGCGGCGGCGATGATGATCACAAAAAATGCCTTGGTTAAGCGATTGTCTCTCTGCAGGAAACGGATCATGGATGGACTCGGACCTTCAACTCTCTACGCGCGGACAGCCCAAACCCTGCGCCAGAACGGTTGCGGCTGGCGGACGGCGATCAGGCTGAATGCGCAATTGTCGCTCTACGCGATTCTCTGCCATTATAGACGAGCGAGGACCGGACGCGGGCGCGGCCCCAAAGCAAAGCGGGCATCCCGGCCTCCGGAATGCCCGCAGTTTTCTCACAGGCTGTTGGCGCGCAAGCGCCGCCCGCCTGGAAGGCAAGTCCCCCCACCGTAGGTGGTCACCGCCAATAGTAAAATCCGCCCACCATATAGTACGGACGGTAGTAGACCGGCGGATAACCGTAGTAGGCATAGGGTTGGCCGTAGGGGCCATAGCTGCGCCGATAGAGCGTGGGACCGCCGGGGTAAAGCCCCTGCGCCAGCCGGGCCGCCTCGCGCGCACTGACCGGCGTCACCGTCAGCGGCTTGCTCAGGTGGAAGTCCACCCTGGCCTCGGCGGGAATCCACACGCCCGGTCCGGGAGTGGCTGCCGAAGCCGCCGTGCCTGCCGCTAAGCCTGCCCCGGCGCCAATCCCGCAACCCAAGGGGCCTCTCACGGCGCAGCCGATAATCGTGCCCACCAACGCGCCACCAACAACATTGTGGGCTGTATATCCACCCTTGCCCGGCCCCTTCACTTTGAACTGATCAGTGTCAAGAGGGTAGTCCTGCCCACCCATATCCAGCGAAGTCAGTTTAAGCCCCAGCACCGGGCTGCCTTTCAGATCGCCCGCCTGCTTGACCTCGGTCACCACCCCATGAGCGGTGGCGCCGCGCGGAATCGCCAGCACATTGCCGACAAATACGTCCTGAATGACCGTGAACTGAACCGGCTCGCCGTCCTTGGCTCTCTTGCTGTTTACCGGCTCATTGGTCCGCAACTGCAAAAGCGCTCCCTGAGCCAGGGTTACCGGAGCTTTGGGCGTCTGTTGCTGCGCATCTCGCTGGGCTTGAATCTGTGCCTGGACCTCCGCGCGAATCTGCGCGCGCATCTGGGCCTGGGCATTGCTCTCATTGGGAACCGGCACAGGGCCGTCGTTCATCGCCGGTGCGCCCGGTTCGCCGGGGTTGAGTACGCCCGCGTCGCCCGGCTGATTGTCGGCCATCGGCTGCGCGTCCGGCTTGGCCGGAGCCTGCGGATTGCCAACCGTCAGGTTGTTGTTTACTTTGGTCACGCCCGCAACATGGCCGGCGATCGCCTCCGCCAGTTCACTGGATGCCTCGCTCGACACGGTTCCGGAGAGCGTAACCTCGCCCTGAATGGTGGCCGCGGTGATCAGGTCGGTCTTCAGTGCCTTGGAGTTATCCAGGGCATGCACCACTTCCTGCTCGATCTCGCCGTCCGTGCGGGTTGCGTCCGCTGGAGCCGGAGTCTCGGGTGTGGCCGCGGCTGGAGCTGGGGCTGGGGCTGGCGTTTCGGCCGCGGCTGGAACTGGAGATGGGGCTGGAGCCGGGGCAGCGTCCTGGGCCAGCGCCATTGCGCCGCTCAGGACGGCCAATGCCGTCCACGCCAGGGCCTGGGGGAAAACTCTCTTAAGCATGGGTCGATTCATCATTGTATCTCTCCTGCGCTTGTACTCTTGCTCCCGCTTCATCCTGTTCAACTTGTTTAGACGCTGGATTGCGGTAGCCGTCATCGGTGCAAACCCCGCCGCCAGGGAAAAGTTTCGCTAGGGCGTTGGGAATTCTGCAAGGCATTGACTCGCTAAAATGGTCAGCCCCGGCCGGAAGACTCTCCCGGCCGGGGCTGTCGTAGCGCGCCAGAACTCTCGGCAAAAGGACCTGTAAGCCGAATTCTGTCGTGTGCGGTCATTCCTCTAGGCGCCGCGTTGCCGCGGACGCTCATCAGCGACCTACCCGGAGGTTTCGGCCATTGCGTAGAGCAGCCTTGCGGCGCCGGGCCGGCACCGGGCGCGCTCACCTGCTCCGGGCGCGCGCCTCCCTCCCTATTTGGTCTTGCTCCGTGTGGGGTTTACCCTGCCTCCGGCTTTACAGTCGGAGCGGTGCGCTCTTGCCGCACCATTTCACCCTTACCTCGGCGCTGGAGTTTCCGCAACGGCGAGCGGTCCCGGCAAGCCGGGTCAACTCGGGTCTTGCGTTTCCAGGGCGGCCCTCGACTGTGAGGCCGAGGGGTAGCCGAGGCGGTATCTTTTCTGTGGCACTGGCCGTCCGCGAGCCTTGAAGCTCACGTCCCGGACGTTATCCGGCACACTGCCCTGCGGAGTTCGGACTTTCCTCCCCCGGCGAACATCGCTAGCACGAAGCCACCGGCAGCGACCGCCCGGTCCTCCTGCCAGTAGCTAGTGTAACGCGAAATCGCTATCGGCATTCGACCATCAGAGTCGCCAGAATTCCTCAAGAAGCGCGAGAAAGTCTCCACTCCCGATTCATTGAATCCACATAAAATACAGAACCATCCATTCCCTGTGGAAAGTTTGTTATCCTCAGCGAAGCTGTGAGTCCGCTCCCGGGCTTGACTCATTCAGGCATCATCCCAATTTGTATCCCTCGAATCAAGGAGAACTCTATGAAGATTGCCGCGATGATCGCTCGTTATCTGCTGGGACTGATGTTTCTTGTCTTCGGTTCCAATGTCTTCCTGAATTTCATCCCCATGGGACAGATGCCCGCAGGGCTGGCCGGGCAGTTTATGACTGCCCTGATGGCCGCGCACTACTTTTACGTGGTGGGCGCGATTATGGTCATCTCCGCGATTCTGTTCCTGGTAAACCGGTTTGTGGGGCTGGGGCTGACGCTACTGGCTCCCGTGCTCTTCAACATCCTTGTGTTTCACCTTCTGATGAACCCAAGTGGCATTTGGACGGGTGCGTTCGCGACGCTACTTTGGCTGCTGGTTGCCTGGGAGCATCGGATCGTCTTTGCCAGGCTCTTTGCGGCGCGGCTGGAAGACTGAAGGGTCGCCGAGTGAAGGCTGACCGGATGAAGATACGGGGCCGCTGGCTACAATCAAACCAGCGATGATCCAATACCTCTATCTCGGGCGAGTCAGCTACGACGAAGGCCTGCGCTTGCAAGCGGAGATCGCCGCGCTCGTCGCCGGGGGCCGCTTGCAGAATGTGCTGCTGCTGCTCGAGCATCCGCCGGTGCTCACGCTGGGGCGCAACGCTGACCGCTCGAATATCCTCGCCTCGGACGAGCTGCTCGCCCGCCGCGGCGTCACGGTCCACGAGATCAATCGCGGCGGCGATGTTACCTATCACGGGCCGGGCCAGTTGGTCGGCTACCCGATCTTCGATCTGCGCACCCTGCGCGCCCCCGGCGGCGGACGCATGGGCCCGGTGGATTTTGTGCGCGGCATGGAAGAGGCTCTGATTCGCCTCTGCGGCGGCTTTGGCGTGCGCGCCGGACGCATCTGCGGCTTGACCGGCGTCTGGTGTCCTGCAGATGGTAGCCCTTTGGTCGAGAGTCGTGGCACAGGAGCAGACCCAGCCCGCAAGATCGCCGCCATCGGCATTCACGTCGCGCGCGGCATCACCTCGCACGGCTTCGCCTTCAACGTCACCACCGACCTCAACGACTTTGCGCTTATCGTTCCCTGCGGAATCGCCGATCACGCAGTGACCAGCCTCCAGCAAGAAGTCGAGAACTCGGAGAGCCTGCCCACGCTCGAAGCCATCGCCCACCAGGCGGCGCACTGCTTCGGGCAGGTCTTCGGCGAGCAAGTGCTGGCGGTCGAGAGCGTGGCGGCATTGCGCGCCCAGGCAGAGGCAGCCCCGCCGCAATTCCCGGCGCAAGACACACCGCTCCAGACTCCCGCAGAGGTCGAGCGGCTGCTGGGCAACCACGAGCGGCCAACCCGCGCCTGATGAAAGGAACTGATTGAGGTTTGCGGTATCCCACCCTTATCGCAAAGAACGCGATAAGGATGGGGCACCCAAGGATTCATAGTGGGATGCGCCGCAACGGCAGCGCTTCTGCCATGCGCTATCTCCAACTCTTCTCACCGGCATTGTAGTGATAAATGGTCTAAATAGTTGACTTTGGGATTTTTCCAAGGTTAAGATAAATCATGGCGTTCAACTTCCACGAAGACCTGAAAAGAGCGGCATCGATACGCGGCTCCTCCGACCGAACCTTCGGTCTGGTCATAGGTTTGGCTTTTGCGGTCTTCACATTCTACCCCTTGCGGCACGGCGGGCACATTCGAATTCCGTTGCTTGTGCTCTCCGGCGGGTTTCTGATTGTCGCGCTTCTTCGCCCAAGTTTGTTGCATGAGGTGAACCGCGCCTGGACCAGCCTGGGCTTGCTACTGAGCAAAATCGTCAACCCAGTCGTCATGACAATTCTGTTCTTTCTGGTTTTTGCACCGGTGGGTATCCTGATGCGGCTACTCGGCAAAGACCCGCTTCGCTTGAAACTCGACCCGCAATCAAAAACATACTGGATCGCTCGCCAGTCCATGGGCCCCGAAACAGAATCCATGTCAAGGCAGTTCTAGTTCCCAGGCAGTTCACGTTCCAAGGAGGTCCGATGTCTATTCTTATTGAATTGTGGGGCTTTATGAAGACCCGAAAGAAATTCTGGCTGCTCCCCGTCCTGGCGGTTATGCTCACGCTTGGGGGGCTTCTGATCTTCGCGCAAGGCAGCGCCATCGCGCCCTTTATCTACTCACTGTTCTAGTATCCAGAGTCTGAAGTTTGTGTGCAAAATGAACTGTCATCCTGAGCGAAGCGTTCTTCAGCAGAGCCGAAGGACCTGCGTTTCCGTCTCTTGAGCCTCACTACGAACTTCTGACTCACTACACTAGGCCAAGGCCCAATCTTATGAGAATACTCGGTATCTCTGCGTTTTATCACGACAGTGCCGCCGCCCTGGTGCGCGACGGCCTGGTTGTCGCCGCCGCCCAGGAAGAGCGCTTCAGCCGCAAGAAGCACGATGCCCGCTTTCCTGTTCATGCGGTCGACTACTGCCTCAGCCAGGAAGGCGTGAGCCTGGATGAGATCGACTATGTGGTCTTCTATGAAAAGCCGTTCCTGAAGTTTGAACGGCTTCTGGAGACCTACCTTTCCTTCGCGCCCCGCGGACTCCGCTCGTTTCAGATGGCTGTCCCCCTTTGGCTGCGCGAGAAGCTCTTCCAGAAGAACCTTCTTCGCGATGAGCTCAAGAAGTATGCCGGCAGCGGCTTTGATTCCGAGAAGCAGTTGCTCTTCACCGAGCACCACCTGAGCCACGCGGCCAGCGCTTTTTTCCCGTCGCCCTTTGAAGAAGCGGCTGTGCTGACCATGGACGGCGTCGGCGAATGGGCTACCACCTCCTTATGTTTAGGCAAGGGCAATGCTCTTGAAATGACCAAAGAGATCCACTTCCCCCACTCGCTGGGCTTGCTCTATTCCGCGTTTACTTACTACACGGGCTTCAAAGTCAACTCCGGGGAATATAAGGTGATGGGCCTTGCGCCCTACGGGGAGCCAAAATTCGCGCAGTTGATCTTCGATAACCTGCTGGATGTCAAGCCCGACGGCTCCTTCCGGTTGAACCTGGAGTATTTCGACTATTGCACCGGTTTGACGATGACCAACCGGAAATTCGCCGCTCTGTTTGGCGGCCCGGCGCGCACGCCCGACCAGCTCCTCACGCAGCATCATATGGACCTCGCGGCATCGGTGCAGGCGGTTCTTGAAGAGGTGGTGCTGCGCCTGACCCGTTCCCTGGCCGTCGAGACGGGCGCGACAAATCTCTGCCTTGCCGGCGGCGTCGCGCTGAATTGCGTGGCCAACGGCAAGATCCTCAGAGACGGCAAATTCAAGAATATCTGGATTCAGCCAGCCGCGGGCGATGCCGGGGGCGCGTTGGGAGCGGCGTTGGCCGCCTATCATCTCCATAAAGGGCAGCCTCGAACGCCCCAGGCAGGCGTGATGCTGGACGGCATGAAAGGCTCCTACCTGGGACCCTCCTTTGCGCAGGCCGATATTGAACAGCGCCTCACCGCTGCCGGAGCAAAGTTCACCGTGGTCGACGACGCAGCCATGTTCAGCGCGTCGGTGGATGCACTGGTGGCCGACAAAGCGGTCGGATGGTTCCAGGGGCGCATGGAGTTTGGCCCCCGAGCCCTGGGCGCACGCTCCATCCTCGGCGATCCGCGGTCACCGCGCATGCAGGCGACCCTCAACCTCAAAGTGAAGTACCGGGAGAGCTTTCGCCCCTTTGCTCCCTCGGTCCTGCGCGAGGAAATGAGCGACTACTTCGAACTGGACGAGGATAGTCCCTATATGCTGCTGGTTGCCGGCGTTGTGGAGAGCCGCCGCAAACCTATGACCGAGGAGCAGCAGAAGCTCTTCGGCATCGACAAGCTCAATATTCCCCGCAGCGACATTCCCGCCGTCACCCACGTGGATTATTCCGCCCGCGTCCAGACCGTTCATCGCGAGACCAATCCGCGCTACCATGCCCTGCTCACGGCGTTCAAACAGCGGACCGGCTGCCCGGTTCTCGTCAATACCAGCTTCAATGTGCGGGGCGAGCCCATCGTCTGCACGCCCGAGGACGCTTTCGCCTGTTTGATGGGAACCGAGATGGATCTCCTGGTCGCTGGCAATTGCCTGGTCCGCAAAGAGGACCAGAATCCGGACCTCCGGCGCAACTACGAAACATCGTTTGCCCCCGATTAGTGCAGATTCCCTGCCGCTGAAATCCGGTTGGTCACCGGAGTCTGGTTGCCCATTGGAGTCTGGGTGCCCCATCCACGCCGCGTTCTTGTTATTGCGGCTAGGGTGGGATACCATGCGGCAGCCGCCGATTCCGTCAATGCGCCGTTAAGCCGTTCTCCCGCAGAAATCCAGCAATCGCTTCCCCCGCCGCCCGATCTCCCGCTACCGAAGGGTGAACGGGATCGACGCTGATCGAGTGATTTCTCAGGAACGCCGGCTCGTCTCCCAGGCTGCGCAGCGCGGGAAGCAGATCAAGCACGGGGAAGCCATTCTGCCGCCCCACCTCCTCCACCCACTTCTGCGGCTGGCCCTCTTCCACTTCGGGTCCGAATTCCAGGTGCAGCTTCTCCGCATACGTGCGCCGGGCGTCGGCGGAAAGCTGGACTTCAACCGGAAAGACCACCACCGCCAGGGGCGTCTTGTGGGCTTCGGCGAAGCGCGCCAGACGCGTTAAATAAAGAGTCATCATGCGCCGCGCCTGCTGTTGCGCCGGGGAGTCAGGCTCGATGGCCAGAAAACCAAAGCCGTCATTATCTTTGAGTTTGAGTAGATTCAGCTGATAAAGCAGCGATTTCACCGGAACATAGAGCGCGTTGTACAGGTAAGAGTGAGTCAGCATGAACTGATTGACAGACCGCAAGGCGCCCTTCTGCCCAGCCGGTTCCTTCGGTTCCGGACCCAGTGCCGGGTCGATGTCGTTCAGCGCCATGCAGACCAGGATCAGGTCCGGCTGCAATGCCGCCTGCGAGCCTTCAATGACATGGGTATAGTAGTCCAGGCCGGTAGCGGGAATTCCCGCATTGAGCACCTCGTAATGGACCTTGCCGCCACTGTCGCTGTTCAAGCGGCGCTCCAACACTTGAAGAAACGTCTTGTCGTACTCAACGCCGTATCCAAACGTAATCGAATCACCAACGCCCAGGATGCGGAAAACTCCAGGAGGCTTGGCCATTGTCGTATCCGCGCCGCGCATTCCGAGATTATTGATGCGGATCGGCACGCCGACATAAGACGCAGCCGACGTGTTCGGCTTGAAGGCCCAGGCCGATTTGCGAAACGATCTGTCGTCAAAAGATATCGTCTTGTGATGCGTCACCCGCAGCGCGAGTTCGGCAGCCAGCAGAGGCAAAAGAAAGCTGCAAAAAACCAGCAGTGAATTTTGAGCAAAGACAATAATCTTCGGATGATTCTTTCGAAATCCAGTAAGTTCTACAGAATTGTTCATCCCTGGCATCTCCCTTTCAAAACGCAACCCATTCTCTCGCCCATGTTAACCGAGCGGCCTGCAAAACTCCATCGCCTGCCCGCTACAATTTGTCTAACCATGATTCAGTACCTCTTTATCGGGCGAGTCAGCTACGACGAGGGCCTGCGCTTGCAAGCGTAGATGGCCGCGCTTGTCGCCGGGGGCCGCTTGCAAAACGTGCTGCTGCTGCTGGAGCATCCGCCGGTGCTCACGCGGGGCGCAACGCTGACCGCTCGAATATCCTCGCCTCGGACGAGCTGCCCGCCCTATGCGCCACAATTTATAATCCCTCCAGAAGCGGGCGCGCATCGTAGCCTTCCCTGACCTTGACCCGGTGTTTTGTATCGCGGAGAGACCATCATGCCAACCGATGTAGTCATGCCCCAGATGGGCGAATCGATCTTTGAGGGCACCATTACCAAGTGGCTCAAACGAGTCGGCGACGCAGTCCAGATCGATGAGCCGCTCTTTGAGATCTCCACCGACAAGGTGGACGCGGAGATTCCCTCGCCCGTAGCCGGCGTGCTCACTGCGATCAACTTCCCCGAAGGCGCAACCGTGGAGGTCGATACGGTGGTCGCGGTTATCGGCGGCACCGCATCTGCTGAAACTGCGTCGGCAACCTCCGCGGAAAAGCTCCATCCGGAGGGAGGCGGGGGTTTCAACCCCCGCAAATTGCCCGCAGAATTACCACGGGCTTCAGCCCCTGAGGAAGAACGTTCCGCTCCTCCATCCGCCACCCATGCTGTTGCAGTCCAGAGCGACTCAGCCAGGCCGCCCCGCTCCTCGCCGCTGGTGCGCCGCATCGCCAAAGACAACCATCTCGATCTCCGCCAGATCGCCGGCTCGGGCTCGGAGGGCCGCATCACCAAGGAAGACGTGCTGCGCCATCTGAGCCAACACGGCCAAGGCAGTGAGGCGCCGCAGGCGCAGTTGGCCGCACCGCAGGTGCCGCAGTTGGCCGCACCGCAGGTGCCGCTGACCAAGATGCGCGCCATCATCGCCCAGCGCATGGTCGAGAGTGTACGAATCAGTCCGCACGTCCACACCGTCTACAAGGTGGACATGACACGCATCGCCCGCCTGCGCGAACGCGAAAAGGCTCGCTTCGAGCAGCAGCACGGCGTCAAGCTCACCTATATGCCGTTCATCGCCGCCGCCGCCGTCCAGTCGCTGGTCAAATTCCCTATCGTCAACGCTTCACTGATCGACGGCCTCCTCCACTACCACTCCAACATCAACCTGGGCATCGCCGTAGCTCTGGAATGGGGGCTGATTGTACCGGTAGTCCGGCAGGCCGAGGGGCGGAGCTTTCTGGAGTTGACCCGCGCCATCGCCGACCTGGCCGAACGCGCCCGCACCAAAAAGCTGTTGCCCGACGAAGTGCAGGGCGGAACTTTTACGCTGACCAACTCCGGCGTCTTCGGTGGCGAGTTCGGCACCCCCATCCTCAACCAGCCGGAGTCGGCGATTCTGGCCATCGGCGGCCTGCGCAAGGAGCCTGTAGTACTGACCGACGCCGAGGGCAACGACACCATCGCGATCCGTTCGATGCAGCACTTCTGCCTTGGCTTCGATCACCGCCTCATCGACGGCGCCGACGCCGGCAGGTTCATGCGCGAGTTTCAGCGCGTGCTGGAATCCTGGGAGAAACCAATCGACTGACCTGCGCGATCAGCTCGCGGTGTCCATCACGGTCCATCCGGCAATGAGTCGCGCAACCCTACTCGTGCTTCGCCCAAGGATCATACGTCCCGGCGCTCCAGGAATGCCCTTCCGGATCTTTCACGGCGAACTCGCGGCTGCCGTACGGCGTGTCCTGAAGCGGGCGGATAACCACTGCTCCGGCGGCCACGGCGCGGGCATAAGCCGCATCGGCGTCGGGAACCACGAGATAAATGTGGCGCGTCTCCACGCCGCCTAGCTCGACTGGCGGCTTGAAACCGCGACCAATTTCGTCGTCCTTGCCGGTGCCGAGCATGATGATGCCGCCGCCCAGGCTCAGCTCGGCGTGAGCGATGGTTCCGTTTTCACCCTCATAAACGGCGTGTCGCTCGAAGCCAAAGACCTGGCAAAGCCAGTCGATGGCGGCGGGTGCGTTGCGGTAGCGATGAGCGGGGATGATGGTGCAGCGGATTTCAGACATGGGGGAAGCCTCCGAAGCCAGATTAGCGCAATGTCTGCTCCGCAATCAATAGATTTTGCCTGCAGAAATGCCGGCGCCGAGCGCAACCGGAGCAGGGACGGCGTGAAGGTTGGGGAGAGCATCGTCCTCGGGAACCCCCGCGATCAGTAGGCGGGGCGGCCATGTGAGGAGACATGGTTACCTTCATCGAAATCATGGGGTACGCTGCGGCCGGTTGAACTGTGACTATTGGTATACCCATCGAAAAAATCGTGGCGACGAGTGCCGGGGTAATCCGCTATGCTTGCCGAGATGCAATTACCGTCAGGCGATTCGTTTCTGGTGCAGATCATGGATTCGGCGATGGCCGATGCGGCGGCGCGCGCTGGAGAGAAGCTTGTCTGCAAGCTGGGCTGCACGCAGTGTTGCCATGGAGCCTTTGTCCTGAGCCCGTTGGATGTGCTGCGGCTGCACGCCGGCATGGAGAAGTTGCGGGAGACGAATCCGGAGCTGGCGGCGGAGGTTGCGCATCGCGCCGGCATGTGGGTCGTCGAGCATGGCGCGGAGTTCCCCGGAGATGTGGAGACCGGCCTGCTGGGCAACACCCAGGAGGAACGCGAACGCTTTGAGGGCTTCGCCAGCGCGGCGGCCTGTCCGGCCCTGGACCCCGAAACCGGCCGCTGCGACGTCTACGCCTGGAGGCCGATGACCTGCCGCGTCTTCGGTCCGCCGATCCGCATGGGAGACGGCGCGGCGCTGGCCCACTGCGAGCTCTGTTTTGTGGGCGCAAGCGAGGAAGAGGTCGCGGCCTGCGAGATGCCGCTGGCTTACGATCTGGAAGCCGAACTGCTGGAAGAGATTCCGTCCAAAGACGAGACCGTGGTGGCCTTCGCGCTGCTCAGCTGAGTGCGGATTCCCGCGCCCATCGTCCATCCGCGCTAAACTAATGCTTGGACCTCCCAATGCCAATGCGCCCCTGCTGGGTTGAGATTCACACCCGCTTTCTGGAAGACAACTATCGCTTTCTCTCGGCCCTGGCCGCGCCCCATGCGGAGCTGCTGGCCATCGTCAAGGCTGACGCCTATGGCCACTCGCTCAGCGTTTGCGCTCCGGTGGTGGCGCGCGCCGGAGCACGCTGGCTGGGCATAACCAGTGTTGAGGAGGGCGTGGCCACCCGCGCGCTCTGCCCCGATGCGCAGATTCTGGTCATCGGCGGCGTTTTTCCCAGCCAGGGCGCCGATGTTGTGCGTCACAAGCTGACAGCCGTGGCCTGGGAGCAGTGGCAGTTGGACGAGCTGGAAGGCGCTGCGCAGAAGGCGGGCCTTCGCGCCGGTTCGCTCCCGGTGCATCTGGAGATCGACACCGGCATGAGCCGCCAGGGGGTTGGCCTGGAGGAGCTTGCGCAGGCTTTGGCCCGCTTCCATCCCAGCTCGCCGCTTTGCCTCGAGGGCGTGATGACCCACTTCTTTGCCGCCGACGAGGCCGACGGTGCGGTAACCCGTACGCAACTGGCCCTGCTGGATGCGGCGTTGGCGATGGTCACGGATGCGGGAATCAATCCGGAGTGGCTCAATGTGGGCAGCTCCGCTACGCTCCTTGCTGGCCGTGCCGGCGAGATTGCCGCGCTCGCTGCGCGACACGGCATGAAGGCGATGCTGCGGCCGGGCCTGGCGCTCTACGGCCTGATCCCGCGCTTCGATCCGAACTTCGATCCGCCTGAGCCTCCGTCGCTGGCCGCGGCGCGTGCGCGGCTGCAGCCGGTGCTCTCCTGGAAGACCCGCGTGGTGGGCGTGCGCTCCGTTCCCGCCGGTGCCGTCGTGGGCTACAACGGAACCTTTGTCGCCACCGAGCCGATGCGCCTGGCGCTCACCGCTGTGGGCTACGCCGACGGCCTCGACCGCCGCCTCGGTAACCGCTTCAGCCTACTGGTTCATGGCGAGCGCGCGCCGCTTGTGGGCCGCATCAGCATGGATCAGGCCGTGCTGGACGTGACGGAAATTCCCGGAGTCGCGGCGGGCGAAGAGGTGGTCATTCTGGGCACGCAAGGCGATGAAACCATCACCGCCTTCGACCACGCCCAGGTTTCTGGAACGATTCCCTGGGAGGTCTTCACCCGCATCGGCCCTCGCGTGCCGCGCCTCGAGGTCTAAGAGCTTTCGCGGCATCCGGCCTGGCCCATGCGCTTCATGCAATTAAAATTGCGGCATACCTTGACAGTCTACACAACTTTGTTGTAGATAATCTAGGTATGGGAAAACCTGTCGATCTCGTTCAAGGCACACTCGACCTCCTCATCCTGAAGACTCTCTCGCTGGAGGCCATGCACGGCTGGGCCATCGCCAAGCGCATTCAACAAGTCTCGCGCGAGGTTTTGCAGGTGCAGCAGGGCTCGCTCTATCCCGCGCTGCACCGGTTGGAGCAGCAGGGATGGATCAAGGCCAAATGGGCGGAGAGCGAGACCGGCCGCCAGGCCAAGTTCTACTCACTCACTGCCGCAGGCCGCAGGCAGCTTGAGGGAGAGACCGCCAACTGGAACCGGCTCTCGGCGGCCATTGATTTGATTGTGACAGAGGCTTAAGGAGGTTGCGATGCGCTGGCTGGCACAATTGCGGATGCGGATTCAGATGCTTTTCGGGCGCGGCAAGGCAGCCGCGCACCTCGACGATGAATTGCAGTTTCACCTGGAGCAGCAGATTGCCGAGAACCTCGCCGCAGGCATGAGCGCGGAGGAAGCGCGTTTCGCGGCGCTGTGGAACTTCGGCAACCCAGCGTTGTTACGGGAGCAGGCGCGCGCCACATGGAGCTGGACCTGGCTGGAGTTGCTCATGCGGGATCTTCGCTATGGCGTGCGCACGCTGGCGCGGACACCCGGCTTTGCGGCCATCGCCGTTCTGGTGATCGCGCTCGGCATCGGCGCCAATGTGACAATGTTCACGGTGGTGCGCAGTGTGCTGCTCAAGCCTCTGCCCTTCAATGATCCGGATCGCCTCGTTGCCCTCTACGAACACAGTGCCGACGACCAATATCCTTACAACATCATCGCACCCGGCGTCTTTGCGGAGTGGCAAAAGCAGAATCGCACGTTCTCCAGCTTGGCGTTCTTCGGCGATGCGGAATTCAATCTCTCCGGAGTCCGCGGACAACTACCGGAAAAGGTGCATGGTGCAGCGTGCACGTGGAATCTACTGCCCACACTCGGTGTGCAGCCCGCACTGGGGCGCAACTTCACCGAGGCCGACGATCGGCACTCGGCAAACGCAACGGTGCTGATGAGTTGGGGGCTGTGGAAGCGGCGTTTCGGGGGCGACCCGGCTATCCTGAATCAAACCATTCATCTGGACGGGCAGCCGTACACCGTCATCGGCATTCTACCTTCGGGTTTTGCTTATCCCGATGCCTCGACGCAACTATGGACGCCTGTATACCACTACAAGCCTGCTGAACAAATGGACAGTCTAGCCGCCCACCAATTTCAGGCAATCGGCCGCTTGAAGCCGGGAATCACGGCGGCACAGGGCGTGGCCGACCTGTCGGTGATTACACGCCGGTTGCACGATCAGCATCTCGACAATCCTTTTGTCAGCAAGGCGGCAAATATCAAGCCGCTGCTGGAGGACATGGTGGGCGATGTCAAGCAGCCGCTTTATGTGCTGCTGGCGGCCACGTGCTGCGTTTTACTGATAGCGTGCCTCAACGTAGCTAATTTGCTGGTAGCGCGCGCGGCGGCACGGCGCAAGGAGCTGGCTATTCGCACCGCACTGGGCGGCGGACGGCTGCGCCTGCTGCGCGAGCGGCTGATGGAGAGCTTTCTGCTCTCGGCGGCGGGCGGCGCAGCGGGGCTGTTACTGGCCTACGGGGCCGTTCATTGGCTATTGAGTACGCGAAAGGATATGAGCCGCGTGGAGGCCATTCACATTGACGGAGCGGTTGCAGCTTTTACGGTGGGACTGATCGTACTCTGCGCACTCTTTGCCGGGTTGATCTCGTCACTTAGCACGAAGAGCAATCAACTGCTCCTCAGTTTGCAGGATTCGGCGCGCGGTTCGAGCGCGGGCCGCGCGCATACCATGCTGCGCAGATCGCTGCTGGCCGCGGAGGTGGGTTTGACGGTCGTGCTGCTGGTCGCTGCCGGGTTGCTGCTGAAGAGTTACCAGCGCTTGCGCTCCTCTGATCTGGGCTGCACGACGCAGAATGTGCTCACCATGCAGATTGGGCTGCCGGGGGCTCGCTACAAAACACCGGGGCTCGCACCAGTGAATTTCTTCGAGACGCTGCTTACGCGGGTGCGTGCGCTGCCGGGAGTTGACGAGGCCGGCATTGCGGAGGCGGTTCCTGGGCAAGGCTATTGGCAAGATGAAGACTTCAGCGTCGTCGAGCATCCGCCACTGCCGCAGGGTACGGCGCAATACGCAATCTACCGCTTTGCCGATTCGGGCTTTTTTGCGGCCATGGGCATTCCCCTGCTGAGAGGGCATACGTTCGACCCGAATCGAAAGCTGGACCAGGCCGACCAGGCAATCGTCAACGCAGCGTTTGTGAAACAGTACTTTCCCAACGAGGACCCGTTGGGGAAGCACCTGCACAATGAAAAAAAGGACTACGAGATCGTCGGTATCGTGGGTGACACGCGCCATTCTCTCGCGGAGGATCCCAAGCCGATCCAGTACTATCCGCTTGATGAGGGTAAAGAAAACGCCGGTACCCTCGTGATACGTTCCAGCCGCGATGTGAAACAGTTGGCCATGCCGGTGCAGCGCATTATTCAGGAGATGGATCACGATTTGCCGGTCTCCGATGTGCTGACTATGGACCAGTTGCTGGGCAAATCTACTATGGACCAGAGCTTCAACGCCACCTTGCTCGTAGTGTTTGCCGGGTTGTCGCTGGTGCTGGCCGCCGTGGGGCTCTTCGGCGTGCTCTCGTATATCGTCTCTCAGCGAACCGGCGAGATCGGCATTCGCATCGCTCTTGGCGCGCAGCGGGAACAAGTGCTGCGGAAAGTACTATTCGACGGCCTGCGACCCGCACTGTTTGGTTTGGTATTCGGCCTGGCGGCCAGTGCAGCAGCGGCGCGGCTCATGCGGTCGATGCTCTATGGAACGCAGCCGCTTGATCTGGTCGTCTTTGTCTCCGTTGCTGCAATGCTGCTGCTGGTGGCGGCGCTGGCCTGCATGGTTCCGGCCTGGCGCGCCTCGCGGCTGGACCCCATGCGCGCGCTCCGAACGGAATAGGCGCGGAAGGAAGCTCCTTCCGCGCCTTGTGTCCTTAACAGTTACATCCGCTACAAAACTTACTGCGTTACCGGCTGTGCGGGTAGCGCCTTGGAGGGCTTCAGGTGGGGCGCATTCGGCGCCGCTGGAGCTTTGGGTGTGGCGGGCGCGGCATTCGGCGCGGATGGTGCGTTTGGCGCGGACGGGAAGGCCTCGCCTCTCTTGATGCTCACGTCGCCCACGTCGGTGCTCAACGTGATCTTCGCTCCGCCGGAACCGATCTTGCCGCTCACCGTCTTGCTCTCATCGCCGTTGACGGTCAGGCCGAACTCCGTCATGATATCGCCGTTGCGGGTGCGCGCGTCCACCGTGGCGGAAGCGTTGGGTTGCAGCGTCACCTCAACGTCTCCCTTGCTGTTCTTCGCGTCCACCGCGTAGTTGCCGGCCGGCTCAACCGTGATGCGCCCATCCCGGTCTTCCACGGTGCTGTCTCCGTAGATCTGGTTGAGGTCGATGTCCTTGGCGTGCGTCACTACGCTCACCCGTCCCTTGGCCTGGTTGACGTGCAGGTCATCGGAGTTAAGCGTCAGGTCGCCGGGCAGTTCGGCCACTTGCAGATCGGTCACCGAAGTGTGCAGGTGGATCGCGCCGGAGATGTTTTCCATGTGAACGTCGCCGAGAATCTCGCCGTTCTGTGTGACCTTGCCCTTGATCTCCGAGAAGGTGACGTCGTCCACATTCCCATCAACAGTCAGGTCGCCCTGGAGGTCGTGAGTGGAAAAGTCGTGCTTGCCGTCCGGAAAGCGCGCCTGCACCGAGCCGGCCATCTCGCTGAGGTGAACATCGCCATGGGCGGTGACGTTAATGCCCGCGCCCAGGCCGGAAGCGGTCACGTCGCCCTTGCCGGAATTGACGGTGACGCGAGCGCTCTTGGGAACAGTCACCGTGAGGTTGAGCCGCCCGTTGGAGTTGCTCTCCGACTTGACCAGCACGGCGCTGCCGCTGACTGTCATATGCGCGGCTTCGGAGTCGAAGATTTTCTTTGCCTCGGTGTCCGAGCTGGCGTAGGCCACTTCGTGGGCCATCACTTCAATGTTCGAGCCGTCGCCCGCTATGATGCTCACGTCGCCGCGAGGATTCTGTATCTCGACAGCCGCATTGGCGGGAATCTGCGTGTTCAGTACCTGCGCGTCAAAGTCGTGTTCGGGCAGGCCGAAGGTGTTGAAGAAATCGTCATTAAAGCCGAAATTAACACCTTCATTGTTAAACCACGGCCGCGCATGATTCCATCCGGAGGCGGCAACTCCCAGAATAGCCAGCAAGATAAGCAGGCCGACAAAGCTGCCGCCACGGCGCATCGGGATCTCCCGGTGCAGATCCAGCATCCACTCGACCAGCAGCAGCAGGCCGGCGCCGATCAACAGCAGCGGCCACCAGTGGCCGTACCAGGCCCAGAATTCGACAGCGGCAATGTGTCCGGTCACCAGCATCAGCGCAATCACGCCGATGCCGATCAGAATAATGGGGCCGACGAACGAAGGAACTCGCGGGCCGTAAACTCCTACATAGTTGGCCTTCATGGCTTGGCGCTGAGCCTTCCAGGCCTCGCGCTGCGCGCGCCATGCGGCTTTCTGCTGCTCCCGATAGACCCGCCACTGGGTCTTGGAATCATAGGGCGGAAACGGGGGTGGCGCGCCGCCTCCAGGAGGCGTGTTTGGTGGCATATTCGGCGGTGTAGTGCTCATAATTGTCCTCCCATGGAATCCTTGTCGGACCCCGCTTGATTCGCCGGACGAACATGGGGCTCCGGCTGGCCCGGGTATGCAGGAATGTTTGCTGCCGCGCTGGAATCAGGCGTGCCAGTATAGGGCGCGCCAGTATAGGGCGAGCCGGGATAGGGCGGATAGCCTCCCTCGGAGGCCATCGCCGCGCGTTCAGCCAGCTTGAGCAAGCCGGCCAGGATCAGGAAAAACGGCCAGCTTTGGCCCCAGCCAAGGATGCCGGCCTGACTAAGCAGCGCAAGCACGCCAACCAATAGCAGGAATGCGGGGCCGCGCAGGCGGCGAATCATAATGTAACGGCTCATTTGGGTCCTCCTTGCGACTCTTCAAAACGGCGTACGATCAGCCAGACGCCCAGTGCAATCAGCATCAGCGGCCAGGCAAATTCCATGAAATGGCCGTGAAATACATCCAACTGCCCCAGCAGAAACATGATCCCCAGGGCAATCAGCACAATGGCGCCCACCGGCGCCCTTTGCCCCCAGAAAACAGGCGAGGGCATCGGCGGCAACGGGGCCTGATTTGGTCCCGGGTAAGGCGCTTGATTCGGCGGCAGCGGCTGGCCCGCAACCGGCGGCTGCGGCTCTCCCGTAATCGGAGGTTGATAGCCTGCCGGAGCCGGTCCGGCCGGAGTTTGTTCGGCGCCGGGTTGGACTGGAGGAGGCACCCGCGTGCCCATATTCAGCCAGTTACCCACCTCATTCAATCCGAAGGGATCGGGAGGAGACTGGCCGTCGCGTAGCGCCCTGGCGGTGTGGTAAGCCTCAAACGACTGATAGAGAATCCAGGCTGCAATGAACAGGCCGAAGATCGGGTAGTGGTCGGTGATGCTGATCAGCACCGCGAAGACCACCACGTGAATGAAACCCTTGAAGAACTGGCCGTTATACATCGCCCCCACGCCGGGAATCACTCCCAGCACGGCGGCTGTGGCTGGATTGGGTCCTCTGGGCGGTGTGACATAGGGCGCGACAAACGGCGGCTGCACCTGCGATTGATAGTGTTGCTGCCAGGCCGCGATGCACTCCTTACAGAGAACCTGCTTCCGGGCGCCATGACCCAGCGCCCCGGAGACAATGCATTCCAGGCAGAGCGGCTTGCCGCAGTTCTGGCAATAATAGACCGCAAGTTTGCCACTGTGATTTACGCAGTCCATACTGTGCTCCTTTCCCGTGTTTCCTCATGGGAGCCGCCGGAGTGCGCGGGCTGTTGCTGAAACGTCAGGGAACTTTCCATAAAATCCGAATCGTAAAGAGTTGGGCTGACTGCCGGCTCAAAGAGCGGCTCGCCCGACTGTTGCGGAGGGTCCAGCCGTGAGCCGCCGTCCTTGTGCCGGGGAACCTGTTGCGACTCGCCGGGCGCGGCGTCTTGCGGCTTCTGCCGGTTCTCTTCGCCCTCGCCCTGCACTCCGCCCTCGGTGGTCCGGCGCAGCTCCCGCATCCGGGTCTGCACCTCGTAGACCAGCCGCATGTGGTCGTAGTAGCGGATGATCGGAGTCGATGCCATCGTCAGCCGCCGCTCCATGAAGGAGCGAACAGCGGTGGGCCGCAGGTTGCTCAGCTTCAGGTCGCTCAGGCGAACGCCGGTCAGGTTGAGCGTCATCGCGATGGAAAAGAAGGCCATCGCCGCCGTCATCATCAGCCGCGGCTCGGCAAAGCGCCGGATGTAACCCATGAAGCCCGGACGCTGCCAGGCTGGAATCATCGGGATCACGCTACCGCCGCTGGCCGCTAGCACGTACTCGGCCGGCTGCCCCGGACCGGTCTTCGCCAGAATCTTGTCCAGCAGACCGGCCGGAACCTCCGGCTCCGTCGAGAGGAACTCCAGCCACTCGCGGCCCTGGCGCGCCTCTTCAAAAAGCGCCGCGCAGGCCGGGCAGGCGGCCATATGGGCAGAAAAGGTCGCTTCGTCAGCGGGCTTCAGCAGCCCGTCCAGCGCCTCCGCCAAAAGTGTCTCCCACTGCCCGCAGGCCGGGGAGCTCGGAATGAATGTTCGCTCTGCCATTTACATCACCTCCCGTTTAGTACGTTCCAGCAGCCTCGCTAGTTCCGCGCGGCCTCGGCTGATGCGGGACTTGACCGTCCCTTCGGGAATGCCCAGCACCTGGGCGATCTCCTTGTAGTCCAAATCTTGCAGATCCCGTAGAATGACGGCCTCGCGCAGCTCCACCGAGACCCGCGCCAGCGCATCCTGCACCATCTTCGCCAGTTCCTTCTGCGCAGCCGACTCGTGCGGAGAAGGTCCGCGAGCCGTCAGCCGGTCAATCGGCTTCAGCTCTTCCGCCGACTCCCAGCCGTCATCCAAAGAAGAAGTCGCCCGCTGGTTGCGCGTCCGGCGGAAGTTGTCCACCAGCAGATTGCGCGTCATCGTGGTGATCCACACGTGCAGGCTGCCGCGCGCCAGATCAAAGCTGGTCAGGTTCGAGTAGATCTTCAGGAATACATCCTGGGTCAGATCCTCGGCGTCGGTGGCGTTGCCGGTAAAGCGGTAGCAAAGTCCGTAGACGCGCCGGTGCTGCGCGCGCACAAGTTCTGCCCACGCGCCGGAATCCCCGGCCATGCACTGCCGTACGACTTGGGACCAGTCGATCTCCAGAGAAGCTGCCTCCACGCGCGCCGGGCGGGCAACGGGCGCAAGCGCCGGAGCCGCCCCGGACAGGCCTTCATCCGAGGGATGGGTCGCACGGCCATTGTGACCGTTGCCGTGCACATAAGTTTCGCCGCCCTGAATCGGCTGCGGCATGGCAGCAACGGCTGCTTCTCGCCGGACTTCCCGATTGCGCGACGGTTTGGCCGGGTTCCTCAGCGGCAGGTCCGGGTCGCTAGGGCGTCTGGCCGGCCACGCCAACCCCACCTCGTTCCAGCTTAATGTACCCACGCATTGCATATTGCGCTAGTACGAAAGAAAACTGCGATTGGTTCCGTTGTATGCAATCTAATCCTCCCGATGAAAAATCTCAATGGTGCCTGACGGAGGCCCAGTCGCGCTTCGCCTGTAACCTTTCAGCTTCAAATGCATCTCATAACTGCCGGACAGGCACGCACGCGGCCCAGGAGCTTCCCCATGCCTCGTTCACTCGCTCTGCGCAGCGCTCTTCCTTCGCTGCTGCTCGCTGTTCTATTCTCCGCCGGATGCCGCGCGGCCACGAAGACTCCTGTTCCCCCCGCCGCTCAGGACGCCTCGCTGGCCTCATCGCCGGGCAAGCAGACGGCGGTCTTTGCAGGCGGCTGCTTCTGGGGCACGCAATCGGTCTTCGAGCGCGTCAAGGGCGTGCTAGCCACTACCGCCGGTTACGCCGGCGGCTCGGCCTCGACCGCGACCTACGATCAGGTCACCACCGAGACCACCGGCCACGCCGAATCGGTCCGCGTCGTCTACGACCCATCGAAGATCACCTACGGCCAACTGCTGCGCGTCTTCTTCTCCGTCGCCCACGACCCTACCCAGCTCAACCGCCAGGGACCGGACGTGGGCACATCCTATCGCTCGGCGATTTTCTATACGAGTGATGATCAGCGGAAGATCAGCCTCGCTTACATTGCGCAGTTGGACGCGGCGCACGTCTTTCCCAAGCCGATTGTGACCCAGGTCGTGCCGCTGAAGGGCTTTTACGACGCCGAGTCCTACCACCAGCATTACGCGGACAACAATCCCAACAACCCCTACATCCAGGTCTGCGACCGCCCCAAGATCGCGGCCCTCAAGCAGCAGTTCCCCGAGCTCTTTCAGGAGTACAAAGGCAAGTGAAACTCATCCCCGCTTAAGAAATGGGTCAATTTCCGGTTTACCGGTTATACTCCCGGAACTTCAGTTCACATTCTCTTCGGCGATCGGCGTTCCGTTCGCGATCTCTATGATCATCCCCAGGTCGCGCTCGGTCGGAAGGTATGCAACCTTGATACCGCTGAACTCGCCGCTGAGCACCAGGCTGTTTCCCCGTTCGGCTTGCGCAGCCACTGTGTCGTCAAAGTTCGGCGTGGCCACGGCGATGTGGTGGACGCCCTCGCCTTTCTCGGCAAGAAAGCGCGCGTAGACGCTCTCCTCGTCGAGCGGCTCAATCAGCTCCCACATCACCCGCCCGACCATGGTGAACGCCAGGCGCCAGGAGCGTTCCACCGGCTGGCCGTACTCTTGCAGGTTATTCGCGTCGCGGGGTGTGAACTCGTGGATCTCCCATGGGCCGATCCCGTAGTCGTCGACATACCTTCGCAGCGACGCGTCAAGGTTGCGCACGACAATCCCAATCTGCATCGTCTCAGTAAAGACCGGATCGCGCGTCGGCATATACATGGACTTGTTCATGCTCATGTTTTCCATTCGCATCTCCTCCCGCTCAACCCAGCTTCACAAAGCGCATCGCCGCCGAGTTCATGCAATAGCGTTGCCCGGTCGGGGGCGGCCCGTCCGGGAAGACATGGCCCAGATGCGCGTCGCAGCGGCGGCAGGAGACCGCGTCGCGCTCCATCCCCAGGCTTGTATCGCTGGAAACCGCGATGTTCTCGCGCGCAATCGGCTGCCAGAAGCTCGGCCAGCCGGTGCCCGATTCGAACTTTGTCTCTGAGCTGAACAGCGCCGTATCGCAGCAGATGCAGCGGAAGATGCCGCGTTCGTGCAGGTTCCATGTGGCGCCGGTGTAGGCGCGCTCGGTGCCGGCGTGGCGCGTCACCTCGTAGGAGATCGGCGAGAGCTGGCTCTTCCATTCGGCATCGCTCTTGACGATGCGCGCCACCGTCACCTTGCCGGTCTTCGTACCGTTGGCGGCAAACTCGACAATCGTCACCGTCCCCGGCCCGCTCGCGGCCGTGACCGGCAGCAAATCAAAGTGCGCCGCGCGGCGCATGACCCACCAGGCCGCTCCGCCCGCCGCCGCAACAATCAACGCCCGCCGGTTCAAATCAGCAGTTCTGGATTCGTTCTGAGTTGATAACTGCTCTTGCATAGGATTCTTCATAAGTACCTTCCTTTCTGAAGGGGGAAAACTTCATCCAAAGGTAAACCCTGGGTGCCCCATCCTTTCGCTTTATTCTGGCGAAAGTGTGGGAAACCACGAACCACAAGGCGCGCAAGCGCCGGCTGCCGCACCGCAGGTGCCCGCAGGTGGTCAGCCGAAGGTAAACGCAAATGCCTGCACTCCCGACGCAAGAAACTCGATCCGGAAGAGCCGATCCTGCACGCCGTTTTTTTGCCGGATCAGCTGATACAGGCGGCTATCGGTTACCGTCCCCACCCCGTCCGCGCCGCAGTCTTCGCCGTGATCCGCGCCGGGTGGCTTGCCGTCCAGCGTGACGCGGAAACGAACCGGCTTTCCATCGCTCGACGGCCCAAGAACCAGATGCAGGTCGCGGGCATGAAAGCGGTAAACGATGCCGCCCCCGGTGGAGAGCAGCGTAGCGATCTGGCTCTCGTCCCGCCATCGGCCCTGGAGCGCCCACTCATTCAGATCCAGCCGCGCGGGTGCTCGATAGAGCTGGGGCGCGTCCTCGTTGAATCCGCCCGGCGAAGCAAAATTCTTTGCCCGGATATAGCCGATGTAAGTCTCCGGCGACTGCACGCTCTCAGCCTCCGAGGGGGCCTCCGCGCCCGTGGCGGACCTCTTCACCGCCAGATCCGTCGGCTTCTGGTGGTTCCTCTCTTCCAGCAGGCTGCGAATCCACGCCTCGGATTGCTCATAATCGCCTTCGCCGAAGTGGTGAAAGCGTACCCGCCCCGCCGCATCGATGAAGTAATGCGCGGGCCAGAAGCGGTTATGGAAGGCGCGCCAGATGCGATAGTCGTTGTCCATCGCAACGGGGTAATCGATGCCCAGCTCGCGCACCGCCTTGCGCACATTGGCCTCGTCCTTCTCGAAGGGAAACTCCGGGGTGTGCACGCCGATGATTACCAGGCCGCTATCCTTGTACTTGCCGTACCAGGCGTTGAGGTAGGGCAGCGAACGCAGGCAGTTGATGCAGGAGTAGGTCCAGAAGTCGATGACCACCACCTTGCCGCGCAGCGACGCCGGTGTCAGTGCGGACGAGTTGATCCAGGCCGTCGCGCCGCCAAGATCAGGCAGCGTCTGCGGAACGTCAGAAGCGTTGCCTCCCGCCGACATCATCATCATCGCCGGCTTGTCGTCGCTCTTCATCGCCTGATCTTGTTTCACTGGAACCGCAATCTCCACCAGCCGCTGCTCCAGATTCGACGTGCCGGCCAGCGAGAGCCGCGTCAGAATCCCGCGGTCCAGCCCGAAGGCGACAGCCGCCACGCCCGCCAGCACGGCCACTCCCAGAATCCGCCGCACCCAAACCTCCGCGCCCAGCGAGCGCTTCATCGCCTTGAAAAAGCGTCCTCCGGCCAGCAGCGCCAACGTCAAGGAGGTGGCTGCGCCGGCGGCGAATACCAGCAGCAGGATCGCCGTCCGCGCGCTCGCGCCGCTCAGCGCCGCTCCGGTCAGAATCAGACCCAGAATCGGTCCGGCGCAGGGCGTCCACAGCAGCCCGGTCGCAATGCCCAGCACAAAGGATCGGCCCGCGCCGCCGCCAGCCTCAGGAGTGCCGGAGAGCCTGCCGCCCAGCCGCACCAGTGGGCGCGCCAGCCGTTCGGCGAGCGAAGAAAAGAGCAGAGTCAACCCGAAGAGTGCGAAGAGGATCAGCGCGGCGATCCGGCCATACTGATTGGCGCGCACCGCCCATGCGCCGCCCACGGCCGCCAGGCTGGCCACCAGCACAAAGGTCGCCGCCATGCCCGCCAGCAGCGGCAGGCCGCTCCTGCGGAAGGGCTGGTCGGAGCGCGCAAAGACAAAGGGCAGCACGGGAAGTATGCACGGGCTCAGAATGGTCAGAATGCCGCCGAGGTACGCGAGAACAAGTAGAAAAATCAAGCCGAATCTCTCCATCAGCCCTGTGCTGGTCTGTCTTTGGATGAGGCGCAAGCGGGGGATGCGCCTCGTATCTTATGTGACTCAGCAGGTTCACAAAAGTTACAAATTCCGCAACGTTGCCCCCATCGTCGAGGCGTTATGCTGTTGTCAACAAGTCCTGGTTGCCAGATCGGGACCCACACTCTAGACTGATTCCGGTATTGATTTGCAAACAGCGAAAGGAGAGAACCATGTCAGACGATACAAAGTGCCCGTTCTCAGACGCCCGGAAACACACAGCGGCCGGAGCCCCTGCGAATGCAAACTGGTGGCCCAATCAACTGAATCTGAAGATACTGCACCAACATTCCCCCCTCTCCAATCCCATGGGCGAGGCCTTCAATTACGCCGAGGAGTTCAAGAGCCTCGACCTGGATGCCGTGATCAAGGATCTGCGCGCCTTGATGACGGACTCGCAGGACTGGTGGCCCGCGGATTACGGCCATTATGGGCCGTTCTTCATCCGTATGGCGTGGCATAGCGCAGGCACGTACCGTATCGCCGACGGTCGCGGCGGCGGCGGCTCCGGAGCGCAGCGATTTGCTCCCTTGAACAGTTGGCCTGACAACGTGAGCCTCGACAAGGCGCGCCGGTTGATTTGGCCTATCAAGCAGAAGTATGGCCGGAAACTCTCCTGGGCCGACCTGATCATTCTCGCCGGGAATGTCGCGCTGGATTCGATGGGATTGAAGAC
>Ga0326728_10005731_pt1 | contig 34369 bp, 31 predicted proteins | sample MB3enrmetagenome_FD_207602 | JGI IMG/M metagenome (GOLD analysis project Ga0326728, IMG submission 207602) | Lab enriched peat soil microbial communities from McLean, Ithaca, NY, United States - MB31MN | ecosystem: Environmental > Terrestrial > Soil > Wetlands > Peat | place: USA: New York...
TTCCTGCTCAAAGGAGACGTCTTCACGCCCGACTTCCTGGAGATGTGGGCCAGCCACAAGCGCAAAGAAGCCGACGCCCTGCGCCTGCGCCCCCACCCCTACGAATTCCACCTGTATTATGATGTCTAATTTTGAGTGATTAAAAAAATCAGGGTGTTCCGGGAGAAAACAGGAGCGAAAAGCCTGATAATGAAGATATTTTTGATTGTGAATAAGTCGTGAATAAGAGTTAATATGTTCTCCTCGTCAGGCGGGCCAACTTTGGCTAGAACACATTGGCCAGCCCGAAATGGACCGAACAATTTGAGAGACGGCAGAGAAGAAGATAATGAACGACAAAACGATTCAGATGCAATTTGTTCATTACGAGTCACTTACAATCAGGCGAATCGAGTATTCGCCGGTCGTGGCACGGGATGGCAGTTTCGGGCGCGCAGCCAAGGCGATCAATGACTTTTTTGCCACGCGGGGAAGTCCCGCCGGGAGATGTGGGAGTGAACTGGTGAATAAATCTTGAGAACGAGCGGTTTGTCACCCAATTCAAATGCAAGCATCCGCCGAGAGTATCTGGGGGGCGGCGCAGCAGTCGCTGCGCACCATGTTGAACAGCGATATCTACAATCTGTGGTTCCTGCCCATCAAAGCCGTGGCGCTGGACGAGGAGATATTGACGCTGGAAGTGGCCAACGAGTTCTGCGAAGTGTGGCTCAAAGACAACTATTTGGGGTTGATCCACGATGTCCTTACGCAAGCCGCCGGCCAGAATTTAAAGGTCAAATTCCGCGCCAACCCGAACGGGGCCAGCCTCAGCGGCCTGCCCGCCGGCGAGGTCAAGGCCAAAGCCAAGCCCCTTGCCGAGACCGCTGACCGAAACTTCGCCGCCGCCCGCGAGATAGCCTTCAATCCGAAAAACACGTTCGACACGTTCGTCGTGGGCGAAAACAACAACCACGCCCACGCGGCCGCCATGGCGGTGGCCCAGGCCCCCGGCAAATCCTACAATCCTCTCTTCCTCCACGGCGGAGTCGGATTGGGCAAGACCCATTTGCTCCACGCCATCGGCCAGTATGTCGCCGCCAACAGAAAGACCGTGCGCGTGACCTATCTTTCGTCCGAAAAATTCACCAACGAGTACATTGACGCCATCCAAAACAACCAACTGGTGCGCTTCCGCCGCAAGTACCGCCAGGCCGACGTCCTGCTCATAGATGACGTCCAGTTCCTGGCCGGCAAGGAGCGCATCCAGGAGGAGTTCTTTCACACGTTCAATGCCCTGCACGACGCCCGCAAACAGATCGTCCTGACCTGCGACCGCCCGGCGGCGGAGATCCAAAACCTGGAGCACCGGCTGGTTTCCCGCTTTGAATGGGGACTGGTGACCGAGATGCAGCCGCCGGACGTCGAAACCCGCATGGCCATTTTGCGCAAGAAGGAAATGGCCATGGGCGTGGAATTGCCCGAGGAAATCATCAGCTTCCTGGCCGCCCGCATCCGCACGAACATCCGCCGCCTGGAAGGCGCACTCATTCGGGTCGCCTCGTTCGCCTCGCTCACCGGCAAGAAAGTCACCCTCCAAACCGTCGAGAGCCTCCTGCGGGAGGTGCTGCACGAGGAGGGCCGCTACACGGTCAACATTGATATCATCCAGAAGAAGGTCGCCGAACACTTCGATCTGCGCATCTCCGACATGATCAGCAAGCGCCGGCCGGAAAACATCGCCTTCCCCCGCCAGATCGCCATGTTCCTGTCGCGCCAGATGACGGAAAGCTCGCTCAACACCATCGGCGAGGCCTTCGGCGGCCGCGATCATGGCACGGTCCTGCACGCCTGCCGGCTGGTCAAGGACCGCATGGAAGTTGACTCCCACGTGCGCCAAGTGGTGGCCTACCTGGAAAAGCAACTTCTGCGCTGACCTTCGTGGAATGCCCCTGATCGAAGTTCACGCTCTGACCAAGGCCTTCCGCACCTACAAAAAGGAACCCGGTTTGGGCGGCGCCCTCCGCGGCCTCTTCCACCGCCGCTACCAACAGACGCTGGCCGTGGACCGCGTCAGCTTCACCGTCGAGGAAGGCGAACTGGTCGGGTTTCTCGGCCCCAACGGCGCGGGCAAAACCACCACGCTCAAGATGCTCTCCGGCCTGCTCCATCCCACGGGCGGTTCGGCGCGCGTCCTGGGCTTCGTGCCTTGGGAGCGGCAGGACGGCTACCGCCGGCAATTCGCCCTCTTGCTGGGCCAGAAGAACCAGCTCTGGTGGGACCTGCCGGCCCGCGAATCGCTGGAGTTGAACGGCAAAATCTACGGCCTCCCGGCCCCGGCCTTTGAGCGCACGGTGGACGAATTGACCAGCCTGCTGGCGGTGCGCGACAAACTGGACGTCATGGTGCGCGAACTGTCCCTGGGCGAGCGCATGAAAATGGAGCTCATCGCCGCCCTACTCCACCAGCCCAGAGTCCTTTTCCTGGACGAACCGACCATCGGCCTGGACGTCGTTTCGCAGAAAACCGTGCGCGACTTCCTGCGCTCCTACAACGCCCGCCAAAAAACCACCATCCTCCTGACCAGCCATTACATGACCGACATCCAGGAACTCTGCCAGCGGGTCATCATCATTGACCACGGGCGCATCTTTTTTGACGGCCGCCTGGGCGAAATCATAGACCGCTTCTCCGGCTTCAAAATCCTCACCTTCTCCTGGCAGACCGGGGCCAGCTTGCCGCCGCTGGATTTCAGCCGGTGCGGCCAGTTGATCGAAAACAGCCCCAACCGCATCCGGCTCAAAGTCAAGCGCGACCAGGTCATCGCCGTGTGCAAGGAGTTGCTGGACAAGGTGCCGGTCAACGACATTGACATCCAGGAAGTCCCGATCGAGGAAGTCATCCGCCAAATCTTCGCGCGGTAAGGAGGTGGAAATAAATTAAGGCAGCAACCTGACTGGTTCTTTTGGCGGCTGGCGGCGTTGCTCGCTCGTTACAGATCCATGCGGATATGCGCCTCGCTCGAGTCAGAACTGTATAGTCGCTGCCCGCGCTGCGGGCTTGCCTTGCCAGCCGCCAAAATCCCTGCGTCATCTTGCTGCCTTAATTTATTTCCACCTCCTAAGCCAAAACGCCGGCGCCGCCCGCGAAAGCGGAACTGACGTTCCGCGCGCCGCGACGTATCGCGCAAGGCGGGCCGCCGAATCTCCGCCAGGTCGTGGAGTGGGCGCGGGCCAGCGCCGCTTTCTCCCGCATCCGCCGCAGTATTTCCAAACTCATACTCACTTTGATTGGGTTTGATCTTCGCTTTGCGTGCCCGGTCGCCCTTGGAGGAAGGCGAGGGGAAGACCGTCGCGCGGCGGCACAAGAAGTGCAGAGTGCAGAATGCAGAGTGGCTCTTTTTTGCCATGCAAATTTTTTTTTGGTGCGATTTGGTGCGATTTGGTGCGATTTGGTGCTAATCCCGCCTTCCTCTTGCGTCATGGGGTTGGTTTCTCCGCACCTCCGGCTGTTGGCGACAGCATGGCTGCGAAGGAGGGTTCCGGTTGGGCCGACCCGGCTCTTTTTTGCCAGCAACACAGTTTTTTAGGTGCTAATAGGTGCTAATAGGTGCTAAAGGGTGCTATTCCCCCTGTTTTTTGCGGTTGGGGCTGCGATGGAGACCGCAGCTTAGTCTTAATCCAAATGAGGAGATTAAGATTAAGATCAGGATTAAGGTTAGGAGGCGCCACCCCAAGAACATGAAATGCACCCCCGGCGGCGGCGGCAGGACGTTGGAGGCAAAGGGCGCGGGCGCGATGGCGCCCGCGCCGCCAGCATCCCGCCGCCGTTTCCCGGTCGCAGGCTCCGGGAAATCGGTTCCGCGAAGTCCGCAAAATGTCAAAGAACAGGCGCGTGAGCGCCGCACAGGTTGCATATTACCATAGTTTTATGGGAATGCAACATAAAAAGTGAAAAATAATTTTTGTGGGCCGGCCGATTCCGCCACAAGGAACTTGCATATCAGGCTTTGCTGAGCGGCCGCCTTGAATGGATATTTGGGACGCCGCACGCCGGGGGCGACGTTGTCCGAGATTTCCGGGAGGCGCGCTCGAAAACCACCATTGCGCAAATTCAAGGGACGCGTTATATTGGCACCATGAGAAAGAGTCTGGTTTTGTCGGTTGCGTGCTTTGTGGCGATGGCTTCCTTGGCGGACCGGGTGGAGATGCAAAACGGAGATCGTTACAACGGGTGCGTGGTGTCGGTCTCGGCTGAATCGGTTGTCCTGCAAAGTGACATTTTGGGAAAGATCACGTTGCCGCGGGCCAAAGTTGCCCTGTTGACCATCGGTGGTTCCGCTCCGGCGGCGAGCGCGGTTGCTGTCGCGACCGCGGTTGCGGCTCCCGTCACGCCCTTGACGAACCGGGCGCCCGCCCCTGTCCAATCAATCGTCTTGACGAACGGCAACGCGGACATTGCCGGGGCGTTGCGGGGTCTGGGGGCGAACACCAATTTCATCGAGCAAATCCGGGGGCAGTTTCTGGCCGACGCCGGGCCTGCCGCCAACCAGAAGTTCGACGACATGGTGGGCGGGCTGATGTCGGGCAAGATTGACATGGCCGGCCTGCGCGCGCAGGCCAAAACTGCCGCCGATCAATTGCGCTCGTACCAGCACGATCTGGGACCGGAAGCCGGGGACACATTGAGTTCTTACCTGGCCATTCTGGACAAATTCCTGCGGGAAACGGACTCAGCGGCGAAGCCATGAGAGCGGGGACTCAGGCTGGCACGGTTGGACCTCAGCCGTCTCGTCCGCAAGGGCCAGGTGTGATTAAAAGCGGGCAAGGGAAGACAGGGTTTTCCACGAGTTTCATCGGGCTGATCCACCGCCGGCGGGCGTGGCCTTCGGATAGCCGACTGACTGGGCGATGATGATCTTCTGGCCAGGCTTCAGGTGCAGCGCCTCGCGCAATCCGGTCCGGTCTGTCTCATGCACGACGGTCGCCAGCCCGGCGGAGGCGCAGAAGAGGTAGATGTTCTGGCTGATGTAGCCGGCATCGATGGTGGCAAGCCGCTCCTTGTCTTCGGGCTGCATGAGCGGCTTGCCGCCCGTCATTTGAGGTGGCGGCAGGGAAATGGGTTGGAGGTCTCGCGCCAGGCACGGCAGCGCGTTTGCGAACCAGCCGGCTAGAATTGACCCCAGCGCCCAATGGAAGAAGAATAATCGCTTCATACGGAACGCGAGCTTATGCCGCCCGCCCGAGTTGGACAAGGGCGGAAGCCGCCGGTCGCCGGATGATTCCGTGCCTTAAGACAGATGCGAACCGGTTCAATTGTCATGCTGCGACCATGACAGCGTCCGAACGGAAATCCAAATCCAATTCATCGCGGAATTTGTAATCGCGGTTTTCTTCAGAACCCCTGGCTCTTGTAGAAACGGTGCGCGTTGGTCGCGGAGGTGTCGTTAAACTGGAGCACGCCGTTGGTTCCCGCGGTATTCGTACCCAGCGAAGTCCAATTGGTCAGGTTCGTTGATTCCAGAATCGAATACGCGGCGCCCGGCGAGGCTTGCCGCAAGGTGAGTTGAGCCGTTCCGCCTTGTGGCGCTGTGATTTGCAGCGTTCCTGGTGATGGCAGAGTGCTGCCCACCCGGATGCCATTCCCAAAACTTGTGACCCACATCTCCGAGGGGTTGTAAGGGTTGAAGAAAACTCGCTCCGGCTGGCCGAAGGGATAGTTCGTGACCTGCGTTAAGATCGGGCTGGCGGAGTTGATGTTGCTCGAAAACAAAAGCCCGTCATCCTCCGTGGTCACATAAAGCTCATTTGTGTTCAACGGATTAAAGGCGCAGGAACTGACTCCGTCGTTAGTGTTCAGGCGTGTCCAGGAGAGGCCGCGGTTGGTGGTCTTATAGAGGCCGCCCAGACCATTGGGAGGGCCGCCCCAACCGCTGTAAACCCCCGCATACCACGTGTTCTGTGCGGCGTCGTTCGGGTCCACCACCAGGTCCATCGTCCAATACTCCATGTTCGGATTCGAGCAGTCGCTCCACGTGGTTCCGGCATTGGTGCTGAAAAACACTCCTGAACTGGCGGTGAATTCCTGCGGGCTTCCGGCCCGCCTGCCCGAATAAGTGCAGACCAGCGTCCCATCCTTCAAGGCGTGAATGTTGAACGGATGGCCCTGCGTCCGGGGCGGCACTGCCAGGCGCTTCCAGGTGGCCGCCGCTCCGTTTTGAATATTCGTCGAAACGTATATTCCGGCCACGTTCGTGTTGGTCGCGATCACGCTGGCAAAAAGACGATTCGTGTTCACCGGGTCCAACTCCACCCAGATGACCGGACACGCAAAATTGTACATCGTCTGCCACGTGACACCCATGTTGGTTGAATAAAGCACTGCGCCGGTGGCGTTGCCAATGCTGGCATCGGTCAAATGAGTGCTTTGATACATGTCATGGACCGAAGAGGCGCCGCCATATAATATCCCGCTGCTTGGACTCTTGATGCAGCTATACATCGTATTATAAGTGTCGCCGCTATAGCCGAAGGACCACGAATTGCCGTCATCCGCGCTCATCGCCCCCTTGATGTCCGTGTAGCCGGCAAAAACATGGTTGCTGCCGCCCCAAACCACGCTCCAGCACGAGGTTGGTTCCAAGCCGATTCCGCTATAGAACCTTCCTTTGGGGGTGGGCGCGTTGGTCGGATTCTGGTCGGCGGGATTCACATAAGCCTGCTGCCAAAACACACCCCCGTTGGTGCTCAGATGGACGAAACCCAGATCGCTGAAAGCCACCTTGCTGGAATCGTTCGGCGCGACCGCCAATCCCAGCGCGCCCGCGCCATATCCCCAGTCACTGTCGCCATGATAGCCTTCCCAGCCGGTGAAGACGTTTTGATTGTTGGTCACCAGCAAAGTGAGTTGCCAGTTGGTGCCGCCATTGGCCGTCTTGTAGAGCGCCGGATATTGATAATCGTCATTTTGCTGGCCGCCAATGTAGGCCGTGGAAATGTCGTTCTGCGCCATAGCCACAAATACGGGATCATCTTGCCCACTGATGCCGTTGGTCGCAGGGCTCCAATTCGGCTGCCCCCAATCCAGCGTGTAAACGCGCAGGTAGCTGGAATAAACCTCCTCGATGAGCATTCCCGGATAAACATCCGCCGGATGCAACGTCGTGCAAAAGAACCGCGTCGTGCCGTTTTGCTTCGCGCCGGCGAAGGAGAATATCGCCTCGTTGTTCGTTTCGATGCCCCCCACCGACGACAGGGCAAAGGTCTGGCCGTTGTTGGTGGACACCAGCAAACCGGGCCCTGTCCCGACATAAATGTTCATCCCATCAAAAAACGCCCCGGCGACAAAACAACCGCTGCCACCTGGAGAATACGTAAACTCCAGGTTGAACGAGTTGCCGCCATCGTCCGAAAAATAAACGTCGCCGTAGTCCGAAACGAGCAAGCGGTTGGTGGAGCCGGGATCGGCATACAATGCGTAGGCCCCGCCTCCGGTCGGGTCCCCTGCCAGTTGTTGCCATGTTGTCCCGCCGTCCAGGCTCTTGGTCGGAGTCATGGCATCGTCGCTGTAATCAATGGCGTACCTCACGTTGGAATTGCTCGTAAATTGGACTATGGCCTGCCGTCCGCCCTCGATTTGCCGAAAATCAATCACATTCCAGGCCGCTCCGTAGTTCGTTGAATGAAAGACCTCGCTCATATCACAAGCCAGATACATCTCGCCTGGGCGGTACGGGCTGAAGCTGGGGGCAAATAACGCTCCGCCGCCGCCGGGGCCTCTTGCGACCCATTGCGCTGGTTGGACCGCGGGAGCGGACGACGTGAACCACGCCACCGCCAAAAGTGAGCCTGTGAAAACGGTCACTTTGCGATGGAATATGAGCATCATAAACAAAACAGCGCCTTCCCCGTCGCGACACATCGCCGCGCCGGACGCACTCCGGCTGTTCTCGAACCCTACTCCACGTCACAACCGTTTGTCCAGATTGATAATGCAATGATGTTCCGGCGCAATCATGCTGGCGCTGGCTGCGCCGAAAGTGCGTATTGACAAGGCGGCGCGTATTGGAATCTTGGGCAAGTTCCGCTTTTTTGGTTGCGTTCGCGGCGGACAAAATTCTGATTGATTCTCAAGCGACAATGGCTTGCCATCCTGCTTGCACAAGCTGCACAGGCAATTCTCAGGACATGCGCCGGATGGCAACGGCGCTTGAGACTGCCACGGAGGGCACCATGCAAGCTATTCAAGCGCGAACCGGGAAACCCGCGGATGAAATCCGCAGTTGGTTCTCACCAACGGAAGATAAATTCTTCTCCGCTCAAGAGGCGGTGGCGGTTGGACTGGCGGATGGCTTCTTTGAACTGCCGCCCGACAAATGAAACCGGCAAAACGCAATGGCTCTTTTGCCCCGCCTATGCCGATCAATTTTCTCCTTGGCGAAGTCAATCGGCTGGAATGTTCATTGCGGGTGCCGCGCCGGAATCGCATGACCCGGCGCGAACTGAAACGGATTTTGGCTGGCGGGAAGTTCCAATCCGTCGGCGTGACGGCACGACGGAAAGGGCGACTCGCCAGCCGATATTGAAGCCAGCCGGGCTACTGCACTCGGCGGGCTTCAAAACTTTCGCGTTTGTGAGTGCAGGCGCGGGGAAGCCAAGCCGGTTTTTGTTGATTGACGGCTTGGCCTTTTTTTTGGTTGGAAAACCGGTTGCAAATCTTTTCGCCGTGTATTATGTTTTTGCGTCAATGGACAAAGCCCAGCCGGAGGCGAGGGAAACCGGCAATGAAAGATAAAACGATATGCAAAAAAAACATGCCGCCCGTGGCTATGGGTCACCGATGGATTTTGGCATAACCATCACGCCAGAAGTTCACAAAGATGGCAAGTGGTATGTTGCGTTTTGCCCAGAAGTGCCAGAGGCGAACGGTCAAGGACGGACGCGGGAAGAAAGCGTTGAAAGCCTGAAAGAAGGGGTTATCAGCATCATGCAAGACCGGCGGCGGGATGCTCGCATCCGCGGCCTAAAAAGCCTTTGTTTTACTCCCATTACCGGAAACTTTACCGGGAAACCTACGGCACGTTTGAAGGGTATTCTGACTAAAAAGGCCGTGCCTCAACCAGCTTGAAACGCCGCGAACTCATTCGGCATTTGGAATCGCATGGTTGTGCGGTAAAACGCGACGATGGCCCGCATACTGTTTTTTTGAACCTAACCACAAAGAGGACAGAATCAGTTCCACGCCACACTGAAATTTCCGACCTTTTGGCAAGAAAAATTTGCCGCAATCTCAGTGTTCCAAAAGCACGCTGCTAATGCTTCGTTGCCCGTCCCGCCTCACTGGAACTCGCAACGCCGCGCCCAGGATTGATTCTGGCGCGTTGGCAAGGGCGGGAGTGGGATTCATGCGGATTGTGCTTCCGGGCTGTTCCAAAAATCCTTGACCAACTCCGGCGATAATGAGACATTTACCCCATGAGACCGACCGCCATGTTTGCCCTTCTGGTTTGTCAATTGGCGAACGCACAAACCAACTTTTTCCCGGTTCTGTGTTGCAGCAACCGCATCTACACCAACGCCACAATCGGGACCGTCACTCCCGCCACTGTCACCGTTTTTTGGGATGGCGGTGGCGAAAGAGCTTCCATTACCAACCTGCCGCCGGAACTCCAAACCCGCTACCATTACAATCCGCAAGAAGCGCAAAAATATCTTGACGCACAAGCGGCCAAAAAAGCCGTGCAGAAAGAACGCGCCAAACAGGAAGCTGCCGCCTTCGCTGCCGTCCAAAACACCCTCGGCCCGGCTCAAAAAGTCCGCGTCGTCAAAACGGCCCTTTTCCCCAACAGCTTGCAAATCGAAGTCGAAGGCAAATCCTCCGAAGCCTACATTCCCGGCCTCCCGCCCGAAATCCTGACGTTCATAGACGACCTCAACCAAGCCCAGGCCGACACCCTCGCGCTTAAAGAAAGAGCCCGCCAGGTCAGATATAACGCCGAACGCGCCAAGGGAATCGCCAGTGCCCTGACCCTCGATAACCCAAACTATCAGGAACAAAACGCGCGAGCCAACGTCATGCTCAACGACGCACGCGATCTTGAGAATCAATCCGCCGATGCCGCCAAGCATCTCCGTGAACTTCAAGCTCAGGCCAAAGCCCGCACTACGATCATGGCGCGACCCAGCGGCAAAATGCTCACTCCCCTCATCCGCCAATGGCAATTCCAGGCAATGGCCATAACCGACCTTCCCGACACATACAGTCGCTAATTCACCCCGCCCGCGTCACCAGCCCGGCCACGGCAAGCACTCGCCTTGCGCGTAGGCTTCGCATAGGCGCGTTGGAAGGGCCGTTTCGCGTCAATGCAGCGGAAAGCACCCCGGCGCGTCCAATATGAGCGGGCGCGGTGAAGCCGATGGCGATTGATGCTTTTTCGCACAGTGAATTGGAATGAGCGGCAATGAAATTGAGAAGCGCAAAGCATACGGTTTGGGCGCATGACAAAAAATCTTCCCGTCCTTGGCAGGGCGGCGCGCCGCCCAAGATTTCACGGCAGAGCAGCAGCTCTGCCCTACCAGGAAGGTGAAGATTTTTGTCATGCACCCTACAGTCTGCATGCAGTATTGGTTTCGTTTCAAAGCCTGAATTCACGTAATATATTGAGGTTGTTTGTGTTATGAGGAATGGCGACCCTAAGGGGAATCGAACCCCTGCTACCGCCGTGAAAGGGCGGTGTCCTAACCGCTAGACGATAGGGTCGTCCAAGAACGGTGCAATATAGCCCGCTTCCGCGGCTTGTCACGCCAAAACGGCGCCGAAACCGGGGGCACATCCACTTTTGTCGAGGGCTTGACTTGTAGCGCGGATTTCCAATCGGCAGGGCCAGGCGAGTTCCCGAGCACGCAGGTTTTTTCAAAGTCCTGCAGGCTGGAAGCCGTGCGACACAGCAGATTGGAAATCTGCGCTACGGGTCTGTCAAGCCCGACAAAAATGGGATGCGCCCACTGCGGGCACATTTTTTGGAGCGCCGTTTTCCGGGTCTTAATCTTAATCCTAATCTTAATCTTAATCCGTTCTGATTTGGGGGTGGGAGGAAGGAGATTAGGATTAGGATTAAGATTAGGATTAGGAGGGGGCAAAAAAGAGATGTGCCCATTGCCGGCTTCGTATTGACGGCTGGGGGCGCGGTTGGTAAAAAGGCTGGACGCAGATGAAGAAAATGCAGAAAGCGAAGTACCGGCGAATCCTTTTGAAACTCAGCGGCGAGGCCCTGGGCGGGGAAAACGGGGTGGGCATCTGCCCCCAAGCCGTCCACGAAATGGCGCGGCAAATCGCCGAGGTGCGGGAAATGGGGGTGCAGGTGGTGGTGGTGCCCGGCGGCGGGAACATCTTCCGCGGCGCGGCCGGGGGCGTGCGGGGCATTGAACGGGCGACGGGGGATTACATGGGGATGCTGGCCACGGTCATCAACGCGCTGGCGTTGCAGGACGCGTTGGAAAAGCTGGGCGTGGCCACGCGGGTGCAAAGCGCCATTTCCATGTCGCAAGTGGCCGAGCCGTTCATCCGCCGGCGGGCGGTGCGGCACCTGGAGAAAGGACGGGTGGTGATCTTCGGCGGGGGGACGGGCAATCCGTATTTTTCGACCGACACGGCGGCGGCGCTGCGGGCGAACGAGATTGGGGCGGAAGTGATCCTCAAAGCGACGAAGGTGGACGGGATTTATGAGAGCGATCCGGTCCAGAACCCGGCCGCCAAGCGCTACACGCGGATCAGCTATCTGGAGGCGTTGCAGAAGCGGCTCAAAGTGATGGACTCGACGGCTTTTTCGCTTTGCATGGACAACAAAATGCCGATTATTGTGTTTGATTTTTTCAAGGCCCACAACCTGAAGCGGGTGGTGCTGGGCCAGGCGGTGGGAACATTGGTGACAGGCTGACGTTAAACCTTAAACTGAAAACTGATTATGGCACTCGACGATATTCTGCTTGAGGCGGAAGAGAAAATGACCAAGACCGAACAGATCGTGCAGCACGAATTCGCCGGCCTGCGCACGGGCCGGGCCTCGCCGGTCTTGGTGGAAAACATCATGGCCGAGGTTTATGGCTCGCATATTCGCATCCGGGAATTGGCCGGCATCACCACCCCCGAGCCGCGCGTGCTGGTCATCCAGCCTTGGGACGCCGGCACGCTGCATCCGATCGAGAAAGCCATTCTCAAAAGCAACCTCGGCGTCACGCCCGCAGTGCAAGGCCGGCTCATTCGGCTGGTTCTGCCGGAGTTGAGCGAGGAGCGCCGCCACGAAATGGTCAAGATCGTGCGCAAATTGGCCGAGGACGGCCGCATCGCCATCCGCCACGTGCGGCGCGACGCCATCGAGGCCGTCAAGAAGGAAAGCAAAGCCGGCGGGGTGGCCGAAGACGATATCGAAGTGGAGGAAAAGGAAATTCAAAAGCTGACCGACCAATACATCGCCAAGGTTGACACGCACCTGGCGGCCAAGGAAAAAGAGATCATGACCGTGTAAGGGGCTTGCTTACTGGGCCGTGGCGCCGCCGGGGGGCGGGTCGAAGTGGATGACGCTTTCGCCCGGTTTGGCGTAGCTGAGGCGCTCGCGGGCCAGGCGCTCGATGGTGGCTGGATTTTGCAAGGCGCGCAGATCGGCATCCAATTTCCGGGCCGTGTCGGTTTCCATGGCGATTTTTTTCTCCAGTTCCAGCTTGTCGCGGCGCATGCGCTGATTCTCCTGGATGACGGGCTGGTACCAGAGGAAGACGCCCAGCAGGCCGGCGATGACCAGCAGGACCAGCACGAGGCTGAACAACTTGTCCCAAATGCTTCGACCGGCGCTCATTAGCGGGCAGTGAAGCACAAGCCAAAGAGAAACGGAAGCACATATTTCGCCCGTTTGCTTTCGCCTGACTACGGTTTGGCGACCGCGCTCAGGGAGCCGTCCGCGCCGTGGATGATGCAGCCCTCTCCCGCGCATTGGCAATAGGGTTTGCTTGCAACCTGAATTATCGAACGAACACCACATAGATTAAGAATTTCCAGGGGCGTCAGCATCGAAGCGCCATTGACATCGGTGGATAGTTGTGATACTAAGTTGATACTGAAATGCCGCGCAAAGTGCGACAGTTGATGGCGGACCTGGAAAAGGCCGGATTCGTGAACCGGCCTGGCAAAGGCAGCCATCGGAATTTCACGCATCCCAAGGGCTTTCGGATCACGATCAGTGGCGCGAGCGGTGACGACGCCAAACACTATCAAGAACGCGACGTGCGGCGCGCCTTGGACGCGGTGAAGGAGAATTAAAGCCATGACACGGAAAGAGATCAAAAAACAGGCGGCGCGATATGCGAAATTTGTCGAGTGGAGCGATGAAGACCAGTGCTTCATCGGCCGCTGCCCGGAGCTGATGGCCGGGGGCATTCATGGCGGCGACGAGGCCAAGGTGTACGCCGAATTATGCCAGGCGGCCGAGGAAATGGCGGCCTTGATTCACTCGGACGGCCACGAATGGCCGGAGTCGTCCGGCAAAGAATTCAGCGGAAAATTCGTCCTGCGGCTTGAACCGGCGTTGCACCGGCGCCTGGCGGCCAAAGCGCTGGCAGCCGGCGAGAGCCTCAACAACTTCTGCGCGAAGAAGCTGGCCAAAGCATGACGCGAAGGATGGTTCGACTTTTCCATAGATGTTGGCTTTAATAGGCGCCATTGAATTTGTGCCGCGCAGTTTTTTTGGACCGGGACGGGACGGTGATGGAGGAGAGAGACTATCTCGCACGCCCGGAGAACGTCGCGCCGATTGCGGGCGCGGCGGCGGCGTTGCTCTCGCTGCAAAGGGCGGGGTTCAAATTGTTCGTCGTCACCAATCAATCGGGCGTGGGCCGCGGTTTCTTCTCCCTGGAGGATGTCCGGCGCGTCAATGAGCGGTTGGCGCAGTTGCTAGCGGCGGAGGGGGTGCGGTTGGAAAGGTTTTATGTGGCCCCGGAGACGCCCGGTCAGCCGAGCCGCGGGCGCAAGCCCTTGCCCCAATTCCTCTTCGACGCGCGGGATGAATTCGGCCTCAGTCTGCCGGCCTGCTACGTCATTGGCGACAAATTGAGCGACCTGGAATGCGGCTGGAACGCCGGGGTCAAAAGAAGCATCCTGGTCCGAACGGGCTATGGCCGGAAGCTCGAAGAGGAACATCCCGCGTCTGTGGCGGCGGCGGTGGTGGTGGATGACCTGCCGGCGGCGGCGAAATGGATTCTAAGCGCAACATGAAGATTGTCGGCATCATTCCGGCCCGTTACAGTTCGTCGCGTTTCCCCGGCAAACCGCTGGCCTTGATCGCGGGCAAGCCGCTCATTCAACACGTTGTCGAGCGGTGCCAGAAGGCCCAGGCCTTGAGCGAGGTCATTGTGGCCACCGACGACACGCGCATCTGGGAGGTGGCGCAGGGCTTTTGCCGGGCCGAAATGACCGGGTCCCATCACGCCAGCGGCACGGATCGCGTGGCCGAGGTGGCGCAGAACTGCCGGTGCGACGCCGTGGTCAACATCCAGGGGGATGAGCCGTTGCTGGACCCGCAGGTCATTGACGCGGTGGCCGGCGCGCTCTCCGGAGAGGAAATGTCAACCGCGGCCACGGCCATCGAGACGGCGGCGGAGTGGGAGAATCCGAACGTGGTAAAAGTCGTTGTCAACCTGGCAGGCCGGGCGCTATATTTCTCCCGGCGCGCCATCCCGTGTGTCCGCGACGCCGGCGCGGGGGCGGAGCAGTTGGCGGCGTTTACGTTTTTGCAGCACGTGGGCCTCTACGGTTATCGGCGCCAGACGCTGTTGCGGCTGGTGAAGTATCCGGTATCGCCGTTGGAACGGGCCGAGAAGCTGGAGCAGTTGCGCGCCCTGGAGAACGGCATTGCCATCGCGGTCGTCAAGGTCAGTTACCAAAGCGTCGGGGTGGACATTCCGGCGGATGTCAAACGGGTCGAGCTCATGCTCAAGAAGAGCCGTGGTTAGAATCCATTCATGAAATTTATTTTCGTCACGGGCGGGGTGGTCAGTTCGCTCGGCAAGGGGTTGACGGCCGCCGCGCTGGGCACGTTGCTGGAAAACCGGGGGCTGAAGGTTTCGCTGCAAAAGTTCGATCCGTACCTCAACGTGGACCCCGGCACGATGAACCCCTACCAGCACGGGGAGGTCTATGTGCTGGACGACGGAGCGGAGACGGACCTGGACCTGGGCCATTACGAGCGGTTCACCAACGTGAAGCTCACGCGCATGAACAACCTGACCAGCGGGCAGGTCTATCAGACGGTGCTGGACAAGGAGCGGCGGGGCGATTACCTGGGCAAAACGGTGCAAGTCATCCCGCACGTGACCGATGAGATTCAACACCGCGTCCACCTGCTGGCCGAGCAAAGCAAGGCCGACGTCATCATTACCGAGATTGGCGGGACGACCGGGGACATCGAAGGGCTGCCGTTTTTGGAGGCGATCCGGGAATTCGCCCTGCGCGTGGGCTACAACAACGCGATCTTTCTGCACGTCACCTACGTCCCGTTCATCAAGGCGGCCGGGGAGTTGAAGACCAAGCCGACCCAGCAATCGGTGGCCAAGCTGAGGGAAATCGGCATCACGCCGCACATCCTGGTCTGCCGTTGCGAACGGCCCCTGGGGCGCGAATTGCGCGAGAAAATCTCCATCTTCTGCAACGTGCCCTACGAGGCGGTGGTGGAGGAAACGGACGTGGAACACAGCATTTACGAGCTGCCTCTCATGCTGCAACGGGAGCGGGTGGATGACCTGGTTTGCCGGCTGCTCCACCTGGACTCTCCGCCGGCCAACATGGCGCATTGGCAGGAAATCATCCGCAAGCTGCTGGCCCCGCGCCACCGGGTGCGCATCGCCGTGGTGGGCAAATACATCGAGCTGCACGACGCCTACAAATCGGTCTATGAAGCCATCACCCACGGCGGGGTGGCCAATGATTGCGGGGTGGAGATCGAGAAAGTCGAGGCGGAGGCGATTGAAAAGATCGGCGCGGAAAAAATGTTGAAGGGGTTGGGCGGCATCCTGGTGCCGGGGGGCTTCGGCGAGCGGGGCATCGAGGGCAAGATTCAGGCCGCGCGCTACGCCCGCGAACAGGGTGTGCCCTACCTGGGCCTTTGCCTGGGCATGCAAATCGCGACGATTGAATTCGCCCGCCACGTGCTCAAACTGGAGCAGGCCCATTCCACCGAATTCAAACCCGACACACCCCATCCGGTCATCGCGCTGCTGGACGAGCAGAAGAAGATCACGGCCAAGGGCGGCACCATGCGGTTGGGACGCCAGCCCTGTCAACTGGTTTTGGGCAGCCTGGCCAACCGGCTTTACGGCGCCTTCATCATCAACGAACGCCACCGCCACCGCTACGAATTCAACAACGACTACCAGGAAGCCTTCACCAAGGCCGGGTTTGTTTTCAGCGGAACCTCGGCCGACGGCAAGTTGATGGAGATCATCGAGTTGCCCAGCCATGCCTTTTACATTGCCTGCCAATTTCACCCGGAGTTTCAGAGCAAACCCGACCAGCCTCACCCGTTGTTCAAAGGCTTCATCGCCGCGGCGCACACCCGCCAGCACCACAAGCTGCTGCGGTAGGACCTCCTCCACCCGCCCGCTCGGGGCCCGTTATTCCAAGCCAAGGATTTGGCTGAACATTTCGTAAACGGCTTTGCGGCGTTCGGCAAAAACAACCCGGAAGCGCGGCCCTTCTTCACTGGTGACAGATTGCAAAATAAGACGGTACCGCTCCACCTTCACCTTGTAGAAGCCTTCCAGTTCATCCTCCAGCGGTTCAGGAAAAGCCGCGCCGCGTTCGATGGCGTGGAGAGAATCACGCAGCCGCTTTCTGTTCGCCGGCGGCTGGCGCTTGATGAATTCCAGCGGTTGCTGTTCGAGGGTGATTTTAACCTTCATCCAGCACGCTCAAGGGGTGGTCCGCGTTCTTGCCGGCCTTTGCCCGCCGAATGGCAGCCATGGCTGCCGGGTTGGCCAGAATCTCCATCTGCTCCAAAAGTCCGGCCATCCGTTTTCGCGGCACAATAAAAGCGACGACTTCCCCATTTCGGGTGATGGCGGAGGTCTTTTCTTTGCGACAAAGGGACGGAAACTGAGCCTGTCCCTGAGTCACGGTCAACGTATGTTTCATGGTGAATTCTACATAACCCACTTCGGACTCTCGCGCAAGCGCAATGTGATCGCAATCAGAAACAAAAGTCACTAAGGATGAAGGGGCTGTTTTGCACGGCGCGATGGCAATCCACTTCATGCCTTTTCGGCCAGCGCTTCCTCTTCCGCCGCCAGCAGGGCGGCGTGCATGGATGGAGCGTCGGGGGATTGCCGGAGTTGGCCGAGAATGGCGGTCTTCTGGGCCAGGAGACAAATCCGGGCCAGGGTGTGCAGATGCAAGCGGTCGTCCTGGCAACAAATGAGGAAAAACAGGTTGGTCGGCTGGCCGTCCGGCGCGCCAAAATGGATTTCCTGCACCGTGCGGCCCAGGACGATGAACGAACTTTCAAACAGGTAAGGCTCCGGCACGCGGGGATGGAGGAGCGCAAAACCGCCCGGCATGCCGGTGGAACAAAGGGCTTCGCGGGCTTCCAGACTGGCCAGCAAGTCCTGGGGATTGTTCAAACGCCCGGTTCTTCCCGCCAGCGCCACCAACTCGTGCAAAACGGAAGACTTCGTCTTGGCCGGCAGGGCCGGGGCGATGAAGGCGGGCTGGATCATTTCCGGCAGGAGGGTCTGGCGCGGCAGCATTTCCCGCGTGCCGCGGGTGGTTTTGCGGTGATACTCCGTCAAGCGCTGGCCCGGCAGGCGCAGGAGGCGTTGCGAGGCCCAGAGGTCAATTTCTTCCTTGGAAAAGACAATCCGGCGTCCGCGCATCTGGTGCGGAATCTCATTGCGCTTGACCCGTTGCGCGACGTCGTCCGCGGTCAGATGCAAATACTCCGCGACCGCGTCCAGACTGAGAATTTGATAGGACATATAAACGCAAGAAAATAGTCTCCCAGGCCTGCTTGCTGTCGTTCGTAAAAATCGAATCCATCCGAGAGATCATCCCGCGCCGAAGGCAGAATGAGGATTCTCATTTCACCCGATTGCGGAGTTGTTTTTTCGCTGTCTCCCAGTCCATGAAGGATTCCTTGCCTTGCTTGACGCGCGCGGCCCTTTCACGGAGAACGTCTCCGTGCCACTCGGGAGATTCAAGCTGCTTCTCATGGCGCGTCAAGTCGCTCCAGAGCGTCTCCATCACCCGAAGTTTCTCGGCGACGGTCATTTTCTCCAATGGCAATGTAATTTCCATTTGCTTTTCAATACGCCTTTCCGGCGGCGGATGCAAGCCTGTCCGGCGCCGCCGTTCCTGGTGTCAAGGCAGTTGCTTCTTTTGCGCCGGCATAAATCATGGCCATTGCCCCGATGAAATGCTGCCGCCGCTGTTCAGGCGTGAACTTGCTGGCCAGTCTGCGGGCTTTAGCGGCCAGACGGCTGCCGGCGGTTGTTTCCGGGTCGTCAAGTTTTTCCAGAAAAGAAATGAACGAATGGGCGGCGGCGCACTCCAACTTTGTAATGCAAAGTGAATTTGCGCCGAGGACGCCCGCGCGGCGCGCCTGGACAATGATCCGGACCGCCCGTCAGGCTGCTTTGCGCATATAAACCCATTATGAGAATATTACTGCTGATGGCCGCCGTTCTGTCGTGTATAATAATTGCCAGGCGGCTTGGCGCGCACAAACCCACCATGAAAACATTGCTGCAAATGGCCGCCGTTCTGTCGTTCTTATTCCCTTTCGTTTTTGGCGCGTGGCTTCTGATCGCAGCGCTCTGCTCGAGAGCTGAGGATTTGTTGATTGCCGCCGCGATGGGATCCTTTTTGATTGGCAACGCATTTTTTGTCGGCGGGATGCTTCTTGTAGCCGCTGAAAAGCTCAGCCGAAAGGATGGGAGCAAATGATCGCGCCACCTGACAAGTCGCCGGAGCCAACCGCCGTTGGCGCGGTCGGTTCAGATACGGCACTTGACACACTGTTAAAACGGCATGATGCGAAGCGCCAAAGGCCCGCTGTGAAGGCAGGAGAATAGAGGCGGAAGTTCTCCGCGAAAACGGCGTGGTGCGATTGTCGGCGGCACCGTCAAGTCGGTTTGCATGTCTGGACGCGGTGTGAATTGGAAGGGTGCCCTTGGGGGGCTAGGGCGGATGGCGGGGCGAAGCGCCGCCGCCCTGGCTTCCAAGGGTTGCGTGAAGATGAACTATGGCCGGATGAAATTGGAGGATGGACAGTCAATGAAGCCTCCTCTGCGGTCTGGCGTTTAACCTTGTTTAGTATGCTAATAACTGTCCTGTGCCTTCGCAGCGTTTCCAAGGACCTATTGACGAAGGAGCCGATAAAACCGAGCTGAATTGGGCGCTGCGGCGAAGTCAGTAAAATCAATGGCGCCATTGGTTAGGCTAAGCCCATTCGTCAGCGCGTTCCAGTTGACGAGGTCGCTGCTTGCTTCGAGTATAAAGAGAGACATGCTCGCAAGCGGAAAGGCTGCGCCGTTGGGTGTACTGGCCGTGATGACCAAGCTGCCGTCGGGTTGGGCAATCGGCGGAGCCAGAAGCACCGCAATGCGCGCGGGTGGAATCACGCCGACGGTTGCCGCGGAACTGGCGGCCTGGCCGACGCTGTTGACGGCCAGCGCCTGGTACGTGCCGGCATTGCCGACGGTTACATTGGTGAGAATCAAATCGCCGTTGGTGGCACCGGGCAGGTTTGTGCCGTTCTGTTGCCATTGCAGCGCGACAGGTTGTGTGCCGGCGGTTCGTGCGTGCAGGTATATAGCGCCGCCTGCGCCAACGGTCTGATTTCCTGGCTGCACCGTGAAAACGGGAACGCCATTGCCTGTGACCACAGTATCAACGTCGCTGAAGATCGACACGCTGATGTAGAACGCATTCGAGACTGGCTGATCAAAAGAGGAGGATTGGCCAGCAGTGACGACCAAGCCATCCGCTTGCAGAGCAAGAACTCCGTCTGATCCTCCTCCTGAGATCGCCACGGCATTGGTGATGTCGGGAAGGACATTTGTCGAGGTACCGTTCCACTCGAGTATCGTGCCATTGGTCAGCAGGGCAATTTCACCTCCATTGCCCGCCGATACAGCGATTACGTCCGAGAGGCCGGAAGGCACCGCATTAGCGCTGGGGCCCCATTCCACGACTTTTCCGTTCGCCTGCAATGCCAGGTTATCATCGTGGCCTGCTGAGACCGACACCCCATTCGACAGGCCTGCAGGGACGTTGGTAATGTCGCCCCAACTGACGACTGTGCCGTTGCTAAGGAGCGCAAGGCAATTGTCCCACCCCGCCGCTATGGCAGTCACATTCGAGAGACCTTTTGGTACGTTTGTCAAATCGTACTGGTAACCCCAAACTGAAACTGTTCCGTTGCTCGTTAAAGCCATGCAATAATACGTGTCCTCTGTCGAGATAGCCGCTACGTTTGTCAACGTGGACGGCGCCGCCAAAGGAGGCCCATTCGCCATGTTGGTGACTCGTCCATTGGATAGCAGTAGAACCACGCCATCTGATCCGGCATTCGCCGCAAGGACGTTCGTAAACTGCAACGCAAAGTTCTCGCCTGATGACCAATCGTAGTAATTAGTAGAGATCAAGACCGCCGCTCCAGCCGAAGCTGAAAAGCTAAAGAGCAACATAAGCAGGCTGGCGCAGGCGCAGCCTGTCTTAATGAGCTGGCGGATATGGCTTAGACTGACAATCTGCGACGATTTCATACGCAAAACCTTTGGTTGACCGTCGGGAAAAGACTCCCTTGACGGCCGAAAAACGACCGCCGGACACTCCGGCACGGTATCGGTCGGCGCACTTGAACATCGCTTTGCCCTTGCAGCATGGCAAATGCCATGATTGACTGAAGGCCCTTGCGCTTGACGGAGCTTTGGAGCGGCAAAGCGGGGCATGAAATTCACGCCGACGGCGTGGGTGTCACGCCGCCCTCTCGCATCAGGCTCGGAAGGGTACGCACCGGCAGTTCTTCACGGTCGAGTTGAGGTAGGGAATCTCCCGTGTTTGCACGGAAACAAAACCGTAGCTCGGAAGTTCCACCTGGCAGGCCACCCGTCGGTTGAAATGGCAAATTGAAAAATCTGATACTGCAATCTGATACTGTTAGCGGTTTTTCAGCGGATTTCCGAGGATTTGTGAAGGGGGCGGGATTCGGGAAGCCTCTGGTTGACAATGGCTTACGATGCTTGAGGATTCGTGAGGAAATCTACTTGTCAATTTCGATTCAGGGGGCTTCAACCACTGCGGCGCAACGAGCCAGCCAGCGGCCAGCGGGTAAAAGAGATTGCCGCCCCTCGCGGCGGCGGAGAGCGAGTAAAAGCGCAGTCTGATTTCTCCTCATTCCGCGGCGGCGGACAGCCAAAATTGACGCCCTAAAAGCGGCCTTTTCTCGTTGTGTTTATTTCCCTGGTGGTGGCGGCATTGTCACCAGTGTTGCGAGGGCTGGCGGGGGCGCAATGCTGGGGATCCCCCTCCGCTCCGAAGACGTAGCTACGGCGGGACAAGCAAAGGACGACACAGTCAGGCAGTTGTCGGGGCGGCTTGTCCGCAAAGGCTCCAGACCCTAACCGCTTCCGCGTTGCCGCGCCTGCTTGCGGGCTTTGTCTCGTTCAAGGGCGCCGCGAATCAGGTCGGGATCGAGACGCGCGTTGGTCTGGCGGAGCCGTTCCACGGTCGGCGGCAATTCAAGCAGCCCCCGCGCCGCAGCTTGCTCAAGGAGTCCAATGGTGCCAATGACGGCCAAGCCGCAACGCATGGCGGCGTTTCGCCCGGCTCGGTCGTCAATCAAGAGGGCGGCGGCTTTGATTTCCTGCGCCAGGCAGATGGCTTCCAATTCGCCGGCGTCCACATCCAAAACAAGATTGAGCGACTTGGGTGTTTGAACCGCAACCCAGGGCGGCAACGCGTCCGCCCATTCCCGCACCGCAGGCGGAGTGTTGGGCTGTTGCAATTCCCGAAAGACCGTCGGCGGTATCACCACCTTCAGAAAAAGACTGGGAAGCACCGATTGGGCGCCGCACAGAATCAGGTAATGAAGGGGCGAAGTGTCAGAAACGACGATGCTCACGAGTCGGCGAGAATCTTGGCCAGCGTCGCCGTGTCGGCCTGAAGGTCAGCGGCGGAGTAATTCAGTGGCACCCCTCGTTCCTTGAGAAAGGCTTCCATCTGCCAATAATCCAAACCCAGCATTTGGCCTGCCTGCCGGTGGGAAAGGCGCCCCGCCCGATACCTCTCAATGGCCGCGTCCTCCAGGACGTGCCGGCCCACCGTGGCCGGGGTTTCTCCCCATTGGCGGGCGACTTGATCGGGCATTTCCACGGTCACTTGCATAACGCGGACAATCTACCACGGCTACGGCGACTATGGCAAGCCAAGGAAATCCATCAACCTTTGAGAAAGCTGGTGCGCGCTGCAGGGTTTGAACCTGCGACCCCTACCGTGTGAAGGTAATGCTCTACCGCTGAGCTAAGCGCGCTAATCTGTTGAACATAAACACGTTACGCACAACACTTATTTCTCTTGTGCTAATCGCTAAAGCCCTGGAAAGTCCCCTTAAGTCTGGCAAATTAGCACATTTTTTTGGCACAATTTTCATGCTGTGAAAACTCGTTCATCAGACAACAGGAGATTAAGGGGGATCTATTTGCGCTGCAAGGTTTTTTGGTACCGATATTCCCACCAAGGCCGCCAGTGCGGCGTCAGCCTCGATACAACGGAAGAGGCCGGGGCAATTGCGCGGGCGATGGAGATTCACGAAAATCCCCAGTTGGCAGACGCGGACACGCTCCGGCGGGAAATCAAGGGTTACGTCAATCACAAGGCTGAGGTCGGCCAGTTCACCGCCAACTCCAAGGCCAAGCGCCTGGCCGTCCTGCTCAAGTGGTCGGAATACATGGATGGCTGCCGATTGGAGCTGGCCAGATTGGTCAAAGGCATCGGCCCCCCCCTCTGCCGGAGAAAAACTGAGGGGCGGATTGGAAAAAGACTTGCAAACACGTGGAGAAGGAGGAGAATCGCGAAAAAGGCCCACGCTGTTCGCGGGCAAGAACCCAACGGGAAATCCCTAATGAAAACTGGAAAGCTTCGCCCAAGACGCCCCTGTCAAGAACTGCTCACATTGGCGGCCTTGGCTTTGCTCTTGGTCGGCGCGACGCATGCCCAGCCGCCAGTTTTTCAAACCATCCATTCCTTCGGCCAGTCCGGCCCGTCAACGGGAATGATTCTGGGCGCGGGCGGCAATTTTTACGGAACGATCGGCAGCGGCGGGACCAACGGCCTTGGCGCGATTTATCAGTTCAACGCGAACGGCGGAACGCTCAGCACTCTTTATTCGTTCATTGGCGGCAGTGATGGCGCCAACCCCAGCGCCCTGATCCGGAGGAACAGCGACGGCGTTTTGTTTGGAACGACTTCCGGCGGCGGGATCCACGGTTATGGCACGGTTTTTGAGTACAACCCGAACACCCAGATTTTCACGCCACTTTATTCGTTCTCTAACGGGGCCAACATGGAGGACGGCGCGAACCCTCAAGCCGGCCTGACGCTCGACAGCACGGGCTTGGTTCTTTACGGAGCGACCTCCGGCGGCGGGACAAACGACGCGGGCACGATTTTTGAGTTCAACCTGAATAACTCAACGCTCAGCACACTTTATGCTTTCGGCCGGCTCACTAATTCGGTGGGTGACGCTCTGGATGGCGCTGGCCCTCAAGCCAGCCTGACGCTGGACAGCACCCGGGGGGTTCTTTACGGAACAACTGCCAGCGGCGGGACCTATGGTTATGGCACACTTTTTCAGGTCAACCTGAACACCCTGAATAACAACCCTTTGACCACACTTTATGCGTTCTCCGCCGGCCTCAATACCGATCCGAACCACCAACCGGATGGCTATTATCCTGAGGCCGGCCTTGCGCTGGACAGCGTCGGCGGCAATTTGTACGGAACAACCTCGCTAGGCGGCGGTGGAGGCCACGGAACCGTTTTTCAGTTCAATCTGGCCAGTGGAATTCTAACCAACCTCTATGCTTTCACAGGCGGGACTGATGACGGGGGCTACCCTCAAGGCACCGTGGTACTGGGCAACGGCAGTCTTTACGGGGTAACTGATGGAGGCGGATCAAACTACTACGGAACGGTCTTTGAGCTGGCCACCGCGGTTGGCCCTCCCGTCTGGGCTTATTCATTCATTGAAGGGACTCAAGGCGGCTACCCTCAAGCCGGCCTGACGCTGGCCAACGGCAATCTTTACGGGACAACCGCGGAAGGGGGAGCCAACAGCCTGGGCACGATCTTTGAGATTGCCGCCAATGGCGCGCCCTTGACTCCGCTTTATCAGTTCGTTGGCCTGAATGACGGCCGTGTTCCTCAAGCCAACCTGATGCTGGCCAGCGACGGCTTTCTCTACGGAACGACTTCCAGCGGCGGGACCAGTAACAATGGTGTCATTTTCAAGGTCAGCCCCAACGGCAGCGGTTACCAGGTGGCACATAATCTTCTTCCGCTTGAAGGTTCGGACCCGAACGCTCTGATGCAGGCCAGCGACACCAATCTGTACGGAACAACTCAGTCGGGAGGGGCTGGCTATGGCGGCATTTTTCAGTTCATCATCAACCCCGGCGCCTCGCAGTACAAACTCACTCCGCTTCTTTCCTTCATTGGATTTGGCGACGACGGTTATGATCCTCTGTCCGGCCTCATTCAGGCCACCGACGGCAATCTATACGGAACGACGCGGTCCGGCGGATTGGGCGGTGATGGCACGCTCTTTTATTTCAATCCCGCTGCCGCAAGTGCCCCGCCGATCACAATCACACCGTATTACGTCCCCAGCCCCAGCGCCTTTCCTGTCGGAATGATGCAGGCCAGTGACGGTAATCTCTATGGAGCGACCGCGCTCGGTGATGGCGCGATCTTTTATTTCCAGCCAGGCACTGGCGCCGGGCCGACCAACCTTCACGTTTTCTCCGGCGCGCCTAGCGATGGCTCCAAGCCCAGTGCCGGATTGGCGGAGACCGGCGACGGCTGGCTCTATGGGACGACCTCTGGCGGCGGGTCCAACGGCTGGGGATCTATTTTCAGGGTCCTCCCGCTCACCGCCGGCTCCACGCCCCCGTACCCGGACCAACTGCTCTACAGCTTCACCGAAGGCGGCGATGGCGCCAATCCCCAAGCCGGCCTGGTCGCCTACAATGGCGCTCTCTATGGAACAACCACTTACGGAGCCAGCCAGTTTGGCACCGTTTTTGAATACATCCCCCCCACCGGTTCCTTCGCCGGCCTGCTCATCACGATTCATCAGTTCAATGGGGCGGATGGCCACAGCCCCAATGGCCTCTTCGTGGCCAACGGCAATCTCTACGGAACGACTCAATACGGCGGAGGAAGTGGAAACGGAACTGTGTTCAAAATTAACACAGCGACCGATCTTGGTTCGGTGACAATGTCCTCAGGCAATTTGCTTTTCAACCTCTCGACTGCGAATTACTATTCCTACCTGATCCAGCAAACGGCCAGTCTGAGCCCGCCCGACTGGGTGACCACTCCGACCAACCCGACGCTCCCGGCCAACCCCATCATTGGCGACGGTACTGAAAAGCAAATCTCCCTCCCCACCACGGGGCCGGAGCTTTTCTTCCGCGTCGTGATAACACTCACACCGTGACTGCATTCTTCGGGCGGCCTCATTTTGCAAGGGGGTCATCGAGGAGAACATCCGTCGCGGCTAATTATCGAATCCCGGTTTAGCTGCATCCGGGGCTATTCCGATTAAAAGGCCGGAAATTATTCTGCCACGGTGAAATTGCGCCGTTCTGGCCACCCACGGTGCCGGTTTGCGGGTCACACCTTTTGCCAGCCATCGCGGCGTAATTTGCTGGTCAACTCCGCCAGATACTCCGCGCGCATTTATGGTATTGAGCCAGTCCCGCGAGGTCTGGATTTTGGCCAATTCCATGAAGGCTTTTCCGTCCTGGCTTGCGACGGCGTAACAGCCGTCCACAATAACCGCCGCCGTTTCGCCCTTGAGAGCGAGCTCGCAGTGAAACGCGTGCTTCGTTGTGTCGATTGGCAACTGTGTCATGGTTCCCATCAGTTGGTGGCGTCACGCTAATGCTGAGGTCTGGACATGGATTTTCGGGGTTGAGGTGTTCAGGTGAAATGGCGCGTCCTTGGAATGCGCCAGAAGTGAACAGGAAACAGTTCCCTGTTCATGTTTGTATAACACAAAAGGGAGGCTTATTGCAGGTGGCAGCCGTGATCGGCCGTAGCGGCCAATAGGCATTGCAGCGATCAACCCGCAATGCAGACTTAAGCCTTGGGAAACCAAATGGAGCGGGTGAAGGGAATCGAATCTGCTTCTCAGGCTTGGGAAGCCCAGTTCAATCAGTCTGAATTCGCCTTGTGGACCGCGAGGAGGTTCCAGCCGGCAGCATCCGCCGCATTTGCTGGTGATTTGGTTTTTGGAACCATGTTCGAGCAGTTTTTGCGCGGCCGCCGGCTTGGCTCGCCGAAGCGCCTCCAGCAGATGCCAATGGAGAGGGTCCATGCGGAGCACAGCCTCGGACGAAGGAGAAGCGTAGCGCAACGAAAGCCGCGGCGCTCAGGCCGCGAGGAGATCAGCCTGTCTCCGGCAAAGAAGTCAAAGGGCTAAACACCCAGCAATAACTTCCGCACGGTTGCCATTTGCCGTTCCGTTCCGCGGAAGGCCCACACTTGGGCGGCATCGTCGCAGCGCGTGCGGCCAGTGCCGTGGCCGATGGCGGGGATGTGATATTCCAGTTCGCTGAAAGCGCCCAACTCGTTGTTGACGTTGCAGGCCTGCACCGCAAACCCCAAACGGTCCGGATCGGTCCACGGCACATCGACGTATTGACCGGAAGGATTCACCCGGAAGTTTCGGACAATGAGGGACCATTGGCCGTCCGTGCGGCAGGTGTAACCCACCCGGCCGCACATGGCCACGGCGCGAAGGCTGATCTTCTGTGCGCCCGCCTGGCGCATGCGATAGCGAACGGCACGCTCCTGCACGATCAGATCGGCGGAGGGAATCGTTCCGAAAACCAGAAATGGTTCCGCGCGCCAATACGTCGGGATCGCCATCTCTCCACCGTGGGGCATCTGCACCAGATTCCATAAGCCCACCCGGGCCGGAGTCGCCCGGCTGCGCCCCAACAGCTCCAGGGAAGTGAATTGCGTGTAGCCGGCGTAAGCCACGCCGCGCAGATCCAGTCCGCGCTCATGGCGGAGCGGATTGGGGGCGGGGGCGAACGACTTGGTGATCCGCAGATTGAGGTCGGCCTTGAACCGCGAGGCATGAACGGTAAGGCGGTTGACCAATTGCAGGCCGCCGCCGGTTTCGACCACCTGATAGTGTCCCGGATCGAGCGCGCGTTGCTGGACGTAGCAATCCGTTTTCGGGAAATCCGGCAGGAAAAAATCCACCTCCGGGCCAAGCCAGGTGCGGTCGCCGCCGGAATTGGGCCAGCCATCGGCGGCGAAGAATTTCCGTGAGTTCTCCATCGTGGCTAAAGCAGGGCTGGTCCAGTAAAAGTTCAACTCGCTCTTGGCGGTGTAGAGTCCCAGCACGCGGCCGCCGTAGGGCAGCACCAGCAGTCGGGTGCCGTCCGAATAGGCTGCCACTTTTGCAGGCTGGCCGACGCGCTTCAAAATGTTCGCAAGTTTGCGCAATGAGGTGGACATAAAAGCAATGGCCTTCAAGTCAAGTCATTTCCGGCGCGGTCTTGGTGACCGCTCATCGGCGCCGGTTTTGAACCGGCATCAGGAAACAATCTGGCGGGATTTTCAATCAATGCGACGACGTGGCCAAGAAATTTCGCCGCCGGGCCGCCGTCCAACACGCGATGATCCACGGAGAGGCAAAGCCGGAGGGTGGTGCGCGCTTCCAGGCGACCGTCCACAACAAAGGGGCGCGGCGCGGCGCGGCCCACGGCCAGCGTGCTGCTTTGGTGCGGCGCGATGATGGCGGCGAATTCGGATCAACTCGGTGGCATCCACCTCCGCGCGGAGGTGGAAATGCGGGATGGTTGCAAAACTCAAAGCCATGCGCTCGGCGATGCTGCGACGCATCACCGAAACCCGGCCCGGCGCCACGGTCGCCGCCGTGGGGCGTGTGTCAGGCGCTGACACCATTGGCGCAGATTGGCTGGCCGCCGCCCTCACATGGTCCTCGGTGATTCGCCCGCCCGGCCCGGAACGGGGCACCCGGCGCAGTTGGAGGCCCAGCCGGCTGATCAACCGGCGGGCGCGCGGAGAAGCGGCAATGCGGTCCGGCCGGAGCGCCATCGCAAGAGAGGAGTTGCTCATACGCTCGATCGGTGAATCGTGCCGAGGGTCTGCGTCATGGCAACCGTCGCGCCATCGAGTGCGAGTGTTTCCGCTAACACGCCCGTCGCCGGAGATTCGACGGCGAAGACGCTCTTGGCCGTCTCGACTTCAACGATGTGCTCCCCTGCCGCCACCGGCTGGCCAACTTTCTTGAGCCAGCGAACAACCGTGGCCTCGGTCACAGTGAGATCCTGATTGGGCAGGAGCACGGGCACCTTGTCGAGGGCGGATTTGTCCATTAAAGCGACCGGCTTTGGCGCGGTTGGGGGCGGCAACTTCTCCGCGTCGTTAAGAGCGGAAACCATCGCGGGCTGGTTGGCATCGAAAACGGCCTTGGGCCGCCGCGGCACCGGTGGCTTTCCCGCCACCAGATTCCTGGCCGCCGCCACGATCTTCTCAACGGATACAAGCATTGCGTTTTCCAGCGGCGGGCTGAAGGGCTGGCTTACAGGGTCGGGATGCAATCGTCCGACCGGAGCGTCAAGCTCGTCAAACGCCTCCTCCATGACGCGCGCACCGATTTCGCCGCCGACGCCGCACATGGGAAGCGCTTCATCCACAACCAGCACTCGCCCGGTCTTGGCCACGCTGGCGAGAATGGTTTCCACATCCAGTGGAACAATGGTGCGCAGGTCAATCACCTCGCAGGCGATGCCCTCGGCATCGAGTGCTTGGGCGGCCTTGACGCAACGGTGGACATATTCACCGCAACAAACCAGCGTCAGGTCGCGCCCCTCGCGAACCACGCTCGCCTGGCCGAAGGGGATGCAGTATTCGTCCGTCGGCACGGGGCCTTTCATGCCGAAGAGAAGCTTGTGGTCGAGGAACAACACGGGATCGGACGCCCGTAGCGCGGTTTTCATCAGCCCCTTGGCGTCCGCGGGATTCGATGGCACGGCAATGATCAAGCCGGGGGCCTGGGCATACATCGGATAGTAACAGCCACTGTGGTGCGGACCGGCATTCTTGATCGCTCCGATGGCGGCGCGGAGGACGACGGGCGTGGCCATCTGGCCATTGCTCATGTAACGCCACTTCGTGGCTTGGAGAATCACCTGGGAGGCCGCCTCGAACAAAAACTCGACGAACATCAGGTCGGCCACCGAACGGCAACCGGCAGCCGATGCCCCCGCCGCCGCGCCCGTGAAGGCCAGCTCGGAAATTGGGGTGTCCACCACCCGCGCGGGACCGAATTCCTGCCACAAGCCTTTGGTGTGCGCGAAGCTGCCGCCGCGCTCGCCGATGCCCTCGCCGAAATAAAGAATGTGGGGATTGGCGCGCATCTCCTCGGCAATGCCATCCCTGACAGCATCGAGGTAATTTGTCTCGACGCATTTGCCGCCCGGCGCCGGCAAAGCCGCCAGCACGCTCGGCGGATTAATTGGCTCGGCCAGGACTTGATCATTAAGCGAGGCTGCTTCCGGCAGCGGCGAAGCCTCGGCGAAGGCTACCGCCTCCTCGATCTGGCGATTCACCCGCGCGTCACTTTGATCCAGTTCGGCTTCGCTGGCGAAACCTTCAGCCATCAACCAACCGCGAAAACGAGCGAGCGGACAACGACTTTTCCAGGCGTCGAGTTCCTCTTGGGTGCGGTAAGTTCCCACCAACTGATCGCCCTCATGATGCCCGACGAGGCGGTAGGTCTTGACTTCCAGCAACGTCGGTCCCTGGCTGCTGCGCGCGCGTTGGACGGCGGCGCGGGTGGCTTTCCAGACCGCGAGCACGTCGTTGCCGTCCACCTCAACACCGGGCAAGCCGTAGGCCGCCGCACGGCTGGCGATGGATGTGTTTTTGGTCGCCATCGTGAGGGGCGTGGCCGTGGCGTAAAGGTTGTTCTCGCAAACAAAAATGACCGGCGCCTGTTGCACGGCGGCAAAATTGAGGCTTTCGTGAAAGGCGCCGTGATTGACCGCGCCATCGCCAAAGAACGCCACCGCCACGGCATCCGTGCCGCGAGCCTTGGCGCTGATGGCCGCGCCGACCGCAGCGGGAAGCCCCCCCGCCACAATGCCGTTGGTGCCGAACAAACCCTTTGTGCGATCGAAGAGATGCATGCTGCCGCCCCGGCCGCCGCAGCACCCGGTGGCGCGACCATAGAGTTCGGCCATCACCGACTTGGCGGACACCCCCTTGGCCAGCGCATGGCCATGACCGCGGTGCGTGCTGGTGATCCAATCATCGGGGCGCAGATGCGCGCAGACGCCAACGGCGGAAGCCTCCTGCCCGATATAAAGGTGGATAAAGCCGGGCATTCGCCCACTCTTGTAGCACTTTTGGGCAGCCAACTCGAACTGCCGCAGACGGGTCATCTGCTCATACAGGCCGAGACAGTCGGCGCGGTTTGGCAAGCTAAAGCTGGCTCTTGCTTCCCTCGTGTTCATCACGTGTCAGATGCATTGACGATATTGGGCAGCGCCTGGCCCCGGAGCGCCTTGACCACCAAGCTCGCCGCGGTTTCGCGCAAGGTTCGCACGGCGAAGGGGCTGATTGCGGCAATGTGCGGGGATAGAATGAGGTTGGGCGCCTTGAGCAGCGGATTATCCGCGGCCACCGGTTCCTGCTCGAAGACGTCCAGCGCCGCTGCCGCCAGTCGGCCGCTTTCTAACGCTTCAATCAAGGCGGATTCGTCCACCAGGTCGCCGCGTCCGGCGTTGACAAGAATCGCGCCCGGCTTGAGTTTGCCGAGGGTGTCGCGGTTCATCAGCTTGCGAGTCTGTGGCGTTGATGGACAATGCAGCGTCAGCACGTCCGCGGTCTGGAGAATGTCCTCGAACGAGGCGGCCCGCGCGCCAGCCTTCTCAATTTCCGCGGGCGCCACCGCCGGGTCAAAAACCAGCACGGCGCATTTGAACGGCACGAGACGATGCACGACTTCACGCCCAATGCGGCCAAAGCCAACTACGCCTACGGTCAGGTGGCACAGCGTTTTCATGGCGGCCAGGGGAGTGGCCAACCCCCATTTGCCGGCGCGAAGGCGGGCGGTGTGGGACACGATCTGGCGGGTCGCGGCGAGAATGAAAGCCAGGGTGTGGTCGGCCACTTCGTTCAGGCAGTAGTCCGGGATGTTGCAGACCGGGATGCCGCCGTCGCGCGCCGCGTCGAGCGCCACATTGTCCACGCCAATGCCGTAGCGCACAATCACGCGGGCGCGCTTCATCGCCCCGATGACCTCGGCGTTGACGCGTGCGAACTGGGTGATGACCCCGTCGGCCTCCGAGCACAATTGAATCAACTCGTCCTGGGTCTTGCACTGGCGTCCGATCAACTCGCAATCCGCCGCCGCCAGGGTTTGCCGTTCGAGATCCAGGTCGGAAAAGGTGTAATCCGTGACTACAGCTTTGTGTTTCATGGTTGATTGTTACGGCTGAATATCTTGTCGCTGGCGTATTTTCTGCCGGGAGGAGGGCGGGCGCTTTCTATTTTCGGCAGCATTTCGACTTTTTTGGCCATCTGCCGGGTGGAAGGCACCAGCGGGGGCGCCAATGCCCGCCATAAACAGCTAAAATCCAGCCGAAAAAAGAATGTCTAATGGACCGAGTGAAGAGCATCCTCAAAAAATGAAAGTGAACTTGGAGGGCAAGGTGGCTTTGGTCACGGGCGCCGCGCGCGGAATCGGCCAGGCCAGCGCGGACGCGCTGGCCGCCAATGGCAGCCGCGTGATCTACGCCGACATAGACCTTGCCGCCGCCCAACAGGCTGCCGCGCGGTCCGCGGGGGCGCTGGCCCTGCCGGTGGACGTGGCAGATGAAAGAGAGGTGGAGACGCTGATAGAGGAGATTCTGGATCGTCTCGGAACCCTGGACATTCTCGTCAACAACGCGGGCGTCAACACCCTGCAACACCGCGTCAACATTGACCAATTTCCCACGGAGGAATGGGAACGGATTCTCAAGGTGGACCTCACGGGCCTTTTTTTCGTCAGCCGGGCGGCGGCCCGTCCGATGCTGGCGAAAAAAAGCGGGTGCATCATTAACATCTCCTCCGTGTTGGGCTTGGTGCCGGCGCGGCTGCAATGCCCCTTCGTTGCCGCCAAAGCCGGAGTGGTCAACCTGACCCGGGCCATGGCCCTGGAATTGGGAGGCCGGGGGGTGTTGGTCAATTGCATTGCGCCCGGCTCAATCCTCACCGAGGGCACGCGGAAGCTGTTCTATGGTGTGGAGGGCAAATTCAATGGATCGGCAAAGGCGCTGCTCTCTCACATCCCGTTGGGCCGCCCCGGAACGGTCGAGGAAGTCGCGCACGCCGTCCTTTTCCTGGCCGCGCCGGAAAGCAGCTACATTAACGGCGTCACCCTCACTGTGGATGGCGGCTGGATCGCCGGTTATGCGCGGGATTTTTAGCGGAACCGCGCCACCCCTTCAAAGGGGCGGTTGTTCCCGGTGCCGGCAATACCGCGGGGTTGCCTTCCACCGGCTGTTCCGTCAATCTGCGTTATTCGCACGTGCCCGTGAAAGAATTTGAAAAATGGCCGGACCCACGCACAATTTGAACTGGTTGGTGGAGGCGGTTGAAGAGCGGTTGCCCTTGAGCGAAAGCAGTCCCGTGTGGGTGCGGCATGGCGTGGTGGGGCCGGAAGGCGCCCCGACACTTCTGCCGCATTGTCACATCAACTGCGAGTTCGGCATCTGGTTCGAGGGGGAAGGCCACATTTTGGGCGAGGCCGAAAAGTGCTTTCACCGGGCGGGCGATTTGTTTCTGGCCGGACCGGGCGTGACCCACGCGGCACAGATCACCCGCTATCCGGTTGACTACGCCACGGTTCATTTCCATCCTTCGCTGCTGGTTGAAATGGGGCCGGCCGCGGACGGCTTACGGGCCCTGCGACGGTTCACCGCCCGGCAGACCCTCTCGCAGCGCGTGGTCCGGCCGGCGTCCGGGCTGCGGACCCAACTGACCGCGTTGTTTCGCAACATCGTGCAAGAGTGGGAGAGCAAGAGAATTGGACGCGAGTTCCGCCTCCGCACGCTGCTGCTGGAGCAGTTGGTGTTGTTGCTCCGGTGGGAGGAGGAGAAGGGATGCCACATTGGAGCCAAAGGAATGGAGGTGGATTGGCAGCCCGTGGCGCGGGCGCTGGCCTATCTCCGGGAGCACTATGCCGACCCCGTTTATTCCAAGGACGTTGCCAGTGGCGCCGGGCTGAGTGAATCCCGGCTCAAGGCGCTGTTTCGCGAGGCTCTGGGCATGACGTGGGTGAAGTATTTGCAGCTTTATCGCATCCACCGCGCGGCCGCCCTGATGAGCGGCGCCCACCGTAACGTGACGGAGGCGGCCTTCGCGGTGGGCTTCGAGAGCCTGAGTCATTTCAACATCGTCTTTCAGGATTGCATGGGCGTTTCGCCCAAACAGTGGCTGCAGCGGCCGGCCAGTCCGCCCCTTCCCAAATCCAGCATCAACGCAGGGCCGACTCTTCCCGAAAACAGCAGATTTTCCGTCGAATAAAAATGAACAACACGTTGAAAATGACAGGCAAGCGGGCGCTGGTCACCGGGTCGGGAACCGGACTTGGACGGGAAATGGCGCTGGAATTCGCCCGCCAAGGCGCCGACGTGATTCTCCACTACGCGCACAACGGGGAAGGCTGCCACAGCGCCGTCGCCGAAATTCGCGCCCTGGGCCGGCGGGCGGAGGCGTTCAAGGCCGACTTCGACCGCGTGGAGGAAGCGGTGCGGTTGGGCGATCAAGCCGTGGCGAGTCTCGGGGGCATTGATTGCCTGGTCAACAATTCCGGCATCACTTTCAACCGCCCGTTCCTGGAGGTTGGCCCGGAGCAGTTCGACCGGGTTTATCACGTCAATATGCGGGCGCAGTTTTTTCTCACTCAACGCATCGTCAAGGACATGCTGACGCACGGCGGCGGCGCCATCTGCAATATCACCTCCATTCACGGCCTTTCCGGCGCGCCGGAACATTCGGTCTATGCCGGCACCAAAGGCGCGATCATCGCCTACACCCG
>Ga0326728_10005732_pt1 | contig 34365 bp, 33 predicted proteins | sample MB3enrmetagenome_FD_207602 | JGI IMG/M metagenome (GOLD analysis project Ga0326728, IMG submission 207602) | Lab enriched peat soil microbial communities from McLean, Ithaca, NY, United States - MB31MN | ecosystem: Environmental > Terrestrial > Soil > Wetlands > Peat | place: USA: New York...
AGAAGAGGAGGACAAAGTCAGGAAACTCTTTCACAAATACATCCGGTCAACCTGGCAAAATTAGTTTGTGAAGTGATTACAGGAGGTTGCTGGTTATTGGGGGAAGGAACTCAGGAAACTCAAGGGATTTATGCGTGTGAGTGCGATTCTATCCCCTGCCGGGTGACTCCTTTATCGTGGACTACCAGGTATAAGCTGGTAGACCTTCCGAAGACATAATCTTGTTTAGTTCAGGAAGGACGCCGCTGGCACAAAATAACGCCGACAGATGAAGATTACGCTTTCACCATCAAAGCGCGGCTTAGCTTTTTCTGACAAATGGGTTCACTGCTGGACCGTACACCTCATCTCATGACCTCGGGGCCTTGCGGTTGTCGGCCAGGTTATACTACACTTGAAAGCACCTGACTATGGATGACGGAGGAGAGCTTGTAAATGCAAAGAACAAATGTAGTGATGATGGCAATGCTGGTCCTAATCGGCTTCGGCCTCACCGCAATGGCCGCTGAAAGCGATACTCAGAAAATCGAGCAGAAGGCACCGTCGGCGCAGTTAACCGCGACCATGAAGACGACGAAGGGCGACATCCGGCTCAGGCTCTTTCCCGACGACGCTCCTTTCACTGTCATGAACTTTATCAATTTATCGACAAAAGGTTTCTACAATGGTCTTGGATTTCACAGGGTCATCCAGAACTTCATGATCCAAGGGGGTGATCCCAAAGGTAATGGCACAGGCGGACCTGGCTACGCCTTCAAAGATGAGTTCTCTCCCAATCTTCATTTCAACAAGCCCGGTCTCCTTGCCATGGCGAATAGTGGCCCGAACACGAACGGCAGCCAATTTTTCATCACCCATCGCCCAACTCCCTGGCTCGACGGGAAGCACACAATTTTTGGCGAGGTTCTCGGCACCCAGGATCAGAAGGTCGTAAACGACATCGTCATCGGGGACAAGATTACGAGCATCGCTATTGACGGCGACTACAAGGCCCTCACGGAGAGATTCAAAGCTCAGCTTGCGGCCATGGACGGAGCTCTGGCAAAGATGCACAAGTAGATAGCACCAAACCGGTAACTTAACGTGTGGAGGACCTCTAAAAAATCAACGTAAGTGAAAACGTTACCTTATAGTACTTAGCAAATAGCACGAATCCCCTTTATTTTGAACGAATTTCAGTGTCTCAATTACTATGGTGAATGAATCCGCCGGTGCTCACATTGTGGGTATTCCAGAAGACGCAGCCGTAAGTCGCCATCAATATGGATATCGCATCTTCTGTGCTGGCCACCCCTCTCAAAACACTCGATATTCCGCTGACCACGTGCATAGCCCTATCCTCAGCGCCATCAGGCACAACGGAAAGCGATTAGTAGAGGTTTGACACAAAACCTATATATTATTTGTGTCAAATCTACGTAGTAATATTGATTTTTTTCCCATTATGGCAGCAGATAATTAAATATGTCGTTGACATTATGACACGACAATGATATATTAATTGTGTCAACAAAGGACACCCATATAATGGCAACAGGCTATTTGTAAGGAAGTAGCAGGTGTTATGGGGGCTTTTTTTGACGTAAAAGTGATACACTTTGGGGGCAAGGATATGGCGAAGCATGACAGTTCAGTATACTCCAGAATCCTCAAGACGATAGAGGATAAGGATGCGGGGTTCGTTTTTACGCCAAACTATTTTACCGACATTGGAAGTCGGGATGCGATAGCTTCGGCGCTGAAACGTTATAAGCAGGCAGGCCTTATTCGTCAGGTCTCCCGTGGCATCTATGAGAAACCCCGTCAGCGTCCGGACGGTAGGGCCAGTTCCCCCTCGGTAGATGCGATTATTGCGGCACTCCGCGAGCGGGATGCAGTACGCCTTCAGCCGGCAGGAGCTTATGCGGCCAACTTACTCGGTCTATCGGAGCAGGTACCGACGAAGTTAGTTGTTCTCACGGATGGCCCGACTCATCACGTCAACATAGACGGCCAGCACGTTATCTTTAAACACACCACTCCCCGTGCTATGGCAACGGCCGGACGCAAAAGTGGGCTTGTTATCCAGGCGCTGAAACATATGGGCCAGCACAGTGTGACGGGCACCCTCGTAAAACACCTCCGCAGAAATCTGTCCAGGGATGAGAAGAAGCAACTCACCGCAGATATGAGATATGCTCCCGCGTGGATCGCCAACGTCATGCGTCAGGTGGCCGGAAGACAAAGGATTATAGGATGAGAGACTTCGCGCGAACCACGTTCGACCACAAACGTGAGTCTTTCGAGTGTAGATTATCACATGCTTTTAACCCCATCTCCTCAAATAGTTTGACCCCTTTTGACATTTGTGTGGTCAACAACTCTTTATTGCTCACACAAGAGTGCGACCGCTACTCTCTGCAGGGGGTCAAAAGCATGTGACAATCTACGCTGGAGGGGCGGCCTTCCCTAAAATTGTAGATGGGAGAATACTTTTGACCTCTGTTCATGCGGAAAACGGGGATCTTGCTTGTGATGGGAGTAGTAAAAGGCCGTATCATGAACCTCGAAAGGGTCAAGTAGATTTGTAAAGTGACTGCACGGTGGGGTCAAATGTACGTGACAATCTAAACTCTGCAAACCCCTTAACCCGCTCAACATCGACGAAGCGCTGGAGGCACGTGGAAAAGCGTGAGGGGCAGCCTTCGTTGATCAGTGGCTCCGGAAAACGTGTAGCGGACTTCTTGCCGTTGTCCTATAATGTGATAAAAACTCTGAATTGAAGCACCAGGAGAGCGCGATGGACCAGCATGAACAGTGGGTTCTCAAAATGCCCCCAGCCAGGTATCTGCTCCACCATCGTCGGGGCGGACATGGGGACCTCGCGCAGCGGCTCGTGAAAACCGATCTGGACAGGATACGTCGGCGGAGGCTCACGCTTCTCAGGCTCTCTCTCATCGCATTCAACGTGCTCTCGGAGCAGCTCGGCAAGGATATCAAAGAAGGGACGACGCTTGAGGCCGTCGTGAAGGAGTGGATATTATTCCGTGCACGGAATAATATCCACTATTCCGAGTCCACGGTCATGCCGAGTAGTCTTCGGGCATCGGCGAGTCCCTGGCCTTGCAGCGTTCTACATTCGGCATAATCAGAGGCTCTTCAGAAAAGCAAGGAGCTTATCACCGGGCCGGTAACGGCGTATCTTTAAGCCCAGGGGCGCGGTTTTAGCGAGAGCCTTCTCCTTGAGCGCCATGTCGGCATGGAGGTATATTTGGGTGGTCTCCATCGACTCGTGACCGAGCCACAGGGCGATCACAGAGCGGTCGACGCCGTTTTGCAGCAATGTCATGGCCGCGGTGTGGCGCAGTACATGAGGAGTGACACGCTTTTTTTCCAGCGAGGGGCATCTTTGCCGTGCATCTGCCACATACTTGGCCAGGATATACTCGACTCCGTCGGGGCTCAAGACGCGGCCTCGTGCGCTGGGAAAGACAGGATCTCGCTGCTGCCCCTGACGTTCGCGGAGCCACGCCCGTAAGGCAGTGACCGTCTCCGTGCGGAGCGGCGTACACCGGTCCTTCCGCCCCTTGCCGGTGCATCTCACGTGGGCGCCGGCGCCAATTACGACATCCTGACAACGCAGTCCGATGAGCTCTGAGAGTCTCAGTCCCGTCTGTACGGCGACGAGGAGAAGCGTCCGATCTCGGCGGCCCGCCCATGTGCCTTGATCGGGCGCGGCAAGGAGGGCATCGATCTCGGGCCGGGTGAGGAACTCGATCTGCCGTCGATGGTGACGCTTTACGGGTATCGCCAGGACGCGCTGGGCCAGGGCGCTGTGGAGCGGGTCGTGGAGGGCGACGTAGCGGAAGAACGAATGGAGCGCAGCCAGCCGGATGTTTCTGCTGCGTGCGCTGTTGCCGCGCTCCTTCTCGAGGTGGTCGAGGAAGGTACCAAGGAAGGCGGTATCCAGGTCCTCGAGGCGCACGGTGGACGGCGCCTTCTTGAGGCGGTGTTCCGCAAACGCAAGGAGCAGGCGGAAGGTGTCGCGGTAGCTCGCGATCGTATGGGGGCTTGCCTGCCGCTGGCGCATGAGGCGGTCGGTGAAAAATGCCTGAAGCAGAGAGGGGAAGTCAGATTCGGCCTTCATTCGACCCCCCTTTCTTCTCAAGACGCAGGGTGGCGAGATCGAGGAGCTCGGGGACGGCCGAGATGTACCAGTAGGTGTCGGCGACGCGGGTATGACCGAGATACGTGCTCAGCTCCGGCAGGTGCCGCCCCACGTCGACGTCTTCCCGATACCACCGGATGAGCGTCTCAACGGCGAAGCGGTGCCTGAAGTCATGGAGCCTCGGCCCACTGCTTTCCCCGGGCTTCCGCAGGCCTATCTGCTTCGACAGGCGGACAAAGGCTCTCTGGACGGTGTTCGGGGTTAACCGGTTCCCCCGTTCGTCCACAAAGAAGCTTCGTATCGCCGGGAAAAGCCGATCCCGGAGGTTGTCATAGTGCCGGAGTGCTTCCCGGGTGGAGGCATGGAGGGGAATTATTCGTGATTTGCCGAACTTGGTGCGGCGAATGGTGAGTATCCCCCGTCCGAGATCGACATCGTCACGGTCAAGGCCAAGGGGCTCGCTCACCCGCATGCCGGTAACGACAAGCAATCCGAACAGGGTGGCGTACGTCGCCGCCCTCAAGCCCAGGGGCGAGGGGAGCTCCTTCGCGGCCCTCATGAGACGCTTTATCTCCTCGTCGGTGTAAAGATAGGGCTGCATGCGTCGGGCGCGATACGGAAGGAGGCCGTGAGGGGGGATCTCGGTCCTTTCGTCGAAGGCGTTCACGTAACGGGCAAACCTCCTTACCATGGAGAGGTAGCTCGCCCATTGCGCCGGCTGGCAGCTTGGCTGCACGGCCCACCTGAGCGCGAGATCCGTTGTAATGTACGGCGCACCCTCTTTCTCCATGAAGGCGATGAACTTGTGGAGGATGCGGGAGGGTTCAGAAAGGATAAACCCAAGGGCGCGGCGCACCTTGAGGTACTCTTCGAGCGCTTCGCGAAGCATCATTGCTCACCTCCGTGCCACGGCAATGCGAGGGCGCCAAGCGCCGCCATATCGACCTTGGTGTAGATCTCGGTCGTGCTCTGAAGCTCGTGCCTCAGGATCTCGCCGATCTCCGCGAGCGATGCACCGCCGCGGAGCATCGTGACGGCGAGGGAGTGACGCAGGAGGTGAGACCCTTTGCGTTCCGGATGAAGGCCTGCCCGCCCGAGGGCCCGCCGGACGATGTTGCAGATGGCAGCGGAACCGATAAATCCTTCCTGCGGTGCCCTCAGGCGAAGGAAGACTCTCCGCGAGGAGCAGCGGGGTCTCCCACTACATAGATAGGCCGCCAGGGCTGCACCGACATCCCTCGGGATGGGAAGGCGGTCCTGCCGGATACTCTTTCCCCGGACCGTGAGCTCTCCGTTCTCCCAGTCCAGGTCATCGAGCTCCATATGGACTACTTCTCCGGCGCGCAGGCCGAGGCGTGCGAGAAGAAGCAGGACCGCGTAGTTGCGACGGCCCACAGGCGTGGCACGATTGCAGGCCTCGAGGAGGCGCTCGACCTGCTCCGGTTCAAGAAACTTCGGCAGGTCCGCGAGCCGCCAGTTTGCCACCGAGGGAACGGAAGGGGCCAAGTCCGTCGAGATGGTGCCGTGTTCGTAGAGAAAATGGAAAAAGCTGCGGAGGCCGGTGGTGACGAGCTGGGCACGTCTCGGGCTTATCCGGCTCCTGCGGCGTAAGATAAACCTCGCGCTATCCTTCGGCGTAAGTTCGTCCAGGGCGATAGGCTCGGTGCCAAAACGCTCGGAGAGAAACAACCGGACTATGTGAAGATAGGCGTCGAGGGTCGCTTTGGCCAGGCCGCGTTCCTCGGTAAGATACCGAGCGTAACATTCTTCCATGGCATGGAGAGGGCCAAGCTCTCTCTGGACGCAAGGGATAATGCCTGCCGTGCGCAGATGCGTGAGGAGGTCCTGGAGCGTCGGCGGGACGCCATCCAGGGAGAGACCGTTATGACGCCGGTGTCGGAGATATGCAGAGACTACCCGCTCGTCAACCTCCTCCGCTGCCCGGTCTCTTCTTTGAAGCCAACGGCTGAAACTGGAGACCACTCGGATCTTCTTCACTGTGGTCCGCCTTGCATACCCTCGCTCCGAGAGGTGTCGGGCAAACGCATCGATGTGGGGGCCGAGGGGGCCAAGGTGCAAACGCTGTAATGATACTGGGTCCGAAAAGAGCTGGTCAATCATGTCTTCCTCCTTACGTTTAATAAAACCAGGAAGAAGACAGCAGGATTATGCCGAGCAAATCAACTAGTGATCAGGGAGAATCTCTTCAAACAAGGGGCCTCTGGCGGGTGCCGGGACATGTGCTCGGCATGACCGTGGACTCGGAATAGTGGATAAGGGAATGCATCGCACATGTAACGTCCCGCCTCGCCGAAGAGGCGTTGGATCTGTGGTCATTGTGCAGCAGGCAACTCGGAATGAAGGAACAGGAGGAGAAAACGGCAGCATCGATCCTCAAGACCTGCGCTCCACAATGCAAGCGTTACGGCCTTCTTGGGACCCCTCAGCCCATCCAGGTATACCCGCCCTTTTGGAAATTCTCCACCGCGCCTTCACGATACCTGGAAAGGCTTGGAGGAACGAAAGCACACGCAGAAGAAGCAAAAGCTGCAGTGAAACCCTTCGAGGACGCCATCTGGCAGGAGCTCAAGCAGGTGGAAACGGCTCTTCGCAAGGCCATGGGCAGCAAGGACACCTCAACCGATGCGGATGCCATACTCATCCTTGCCCTCACGAGGGCGCACCACTCCATCGGTCACGACCGCTATGGTGATAGCCGGTCAGCGGAGCACGTCGGTGACGTCACCTTCTGGATAGCGCATCTCCCCCTGCTCTCGGCCATCCGATAATGCTGCGCCGAGAAATGTTGCATCTTCGGCTAAAGGCCGGTTACACCGGCTCCACCTGCTACTGTTGCGTTTCTCTTTTCCAAAATTCTTGAGGAATGCCGTCAATAATCTTGCTACCAGCCTCGGAGAGGCCCCGATCTGATTTTGGTCTACTTCCCGTGGAGCACATCCATCCAGCGCAGGGCTTCAGCCTCGCTGATCCTGCCCAGGTACATCTGCGTGGTCTTGAGGTCCTGATGCCTGAGGATTATTTTGGAGATGACCTCAAGGGGGATTCCATTCCGGCTTGCGTAGGTGGCAGAGTGGCGCCTCAGATCATGTGGCCTGATCTTGACGTGCATCTTGTCCCCGAGCCCTTTCACCAGAGATCGGGCAGTTGTGTAACAAATGGGAAAGATCCTCTGGTCGGGAAGGAGGCTCTGGGCTTCGAGATATGCCTTCAACCTGCCGGCCAGCGTCTCCGGCATGAACGCGCTTTCCTCATCCCTGCCAGACTTGGGCCGCCTCAAGGTGAGCCTTCTTCCGTTCACATCAGATGCCCGCAGTCCCAGCACCTCCCCTATCCTCAAGCCGCAGCGCGCCTGGAGCTCGATGATAAGTCTGTCCCTCGTCTTTCTGCATCGGTAGATGATCTCATCGACTACCTCTTTGCCGATGATCTCCCGCTGTTTCACCCGGGGAGCTCGGAACGTCTTCGAGAGAAGGGGATCGCTGCAGGGATTGGTCATTGACGCATGGGTGGCCTCGATAACGAAGTTGAAAAACGATTTGAGCTGAGCGTAACGGAGACGGGCAGTTGATCTGGCTCGTCCTTCGCCCAAAATGCGCAAGAATTGATAGAAAATGCAGACACTATTGTTATGCGGGGAGAGGGGTCTTGGAAACGACGACAGTGTAGTGGGTTCAATGGTTTAGGGTTGTCTTGCGGGCATAGTTACTCTGCATAATAGTATGAGGTTTCTCTTATTCTACTTTTTAAAGGAGGACTTCATGCTGGAACATTATTTCAGGAGTCATGGGAGGATTGAGGCACTCCGCGAAGGACCGCAAGGCGCGTTGCTTGAAGGGTTTGCCGAAGAGCTCTGCCAGACGGGCTATGAAAAGGTAGCCGCCCAGCAGCGCATCAGAGGGGCGGAGCATCTGCTTCGTTGGGCGGAGCGGGAAGGCATACCGATCTCGGATGTGACCGAAAGCCTACTTGAGCGTTTCCATCAGCACCTGGAGTGGTGCCGGTGTCCGGGTTTTGGTCCTATCCGATTAGGCTCGTTCAAGGGCGGGCGGCTGTTCGTGGACTATCTGCGTAGCACGGGTTCACTGACGGCCTCCGTTGAACCGAATCAGGATCCTCCTCTGCTCGTCGCCTTCCGGCAGTGGATGAGCCAGCAGCGCGGAACCTGTGACGGCACCCTTTACCATTACGGCCTGAGTATCCGGGCGTTGCTGAGACGTCTCGGAGAAGATCCACGCAGATTTGATGCACAGAGCCTCAGGCAGTTTGTTCTCGAGACAAGTCAACAATCGGGATGGGCAAGAACAAAGACCTATACAACGGCCCTTCGCATGTTTCTTCGCTTTCTGATCGCTGAAGGGAAATGCGACGCCAGCCTTGAAGCAGCCATTCCCGTTCTGGCCCACTGGCGTCTCTCCTCTCTTCCGCGGTACCTCCTCCCTGAAGACGTGGAACGGGTCATAGCTTCCTGTGATCTGGGCACGCCCCTTGGCAGGCGAGATCGCGCGATGCTCCTCCTCCTCGCCCGCATGGGGCTTCGGGCGGGAGATATTGTGACGCTTCGCCTCGACGATATCGACTGGAAAGAAGCCGCCGTCCGGGTATGTGGAAAAGGACGCCTCGAGACACGACTGCCGCTGACCCAAGAGGTCGGCGATGCAGTCGTGGGTTACCTCAATGCAGGCCGTCCCTGCACCGACACCGATGCACTGTTCCTCCGCGCTTGTGCACCGTTTCGCGCCCTCACATCTTCATCTGTCTCGGCCATGGTTGCCCAGGCAATGCGCAGAGCAGGGGTCACGTGCCCAAGCCGCGGGGCGGCCCATGTGCTCCGCCACTCTGTGGCAAGTGGCATGCTGCGGCACGGAGCCTCGCTTCAAGAGATTGCGGTTGTCCTCCGCCACCGCTCCGTCGAAACGACAGAGATCTATGCCAAGGTAGACGTGAACGCGTTGCAGCGGATCGCTCAGGCCTGGCCGGAGGTGGAGCCATGCTAACCGAGACTGTGGAGTCGTACCTCTCCATGCGCCGTGCGTGCGGATTCGATCTTATACCCCAGGGCAATCTCTTGCGTAGTTTTGCCGCCTTCTCCGAGGCGAGAGGGAAACACCATGTGTGCTCTCAAACCGCTATCGAGTGGGCCGCGTTGGCGCGATCTGTCCCCCAGCGCGCCCACCGTCTTGGCGAGGTGATTCGTTTCGCCCGGCACGTCCGTGCCGAGGATCAATCCCACGAGCTGCCACCAGCCGTCTTTGGCAGCGAGCGGTATGCCAGACGCACGCCCTACATCTTTTCCCCAGACAGCATCGTCCGTCTCGTGCAGGCGACAGCCGAGTCCAGCCATCCTTTCCGGCGGCAGACCTACCGCACGCTTTTCGCCTTGCTTGCATGCACCGGACTGCGCGTGTCGGAGGCCATCCGGCTGTGCCTTGAGGACATCATCCCGGACGGCATGCTCATCCGAAACTCCAAATTCCGAAAGAGCCGCCTCGTGCCCCTGCACCAAACCGCACGGGCCGGATTGGAGCGGTATCTCGAATGCCGCCTCCCCTACGCTCCCTTCGATAACCACGTGTTCGTGTCGTTGCGAGGAAAGCCGCTCCGTCTTGATCATGTCGAAGCACTATTCAAGTCAGCAGCAGACCACATCGGGATACAGCGGGGACGGCCTCACCCTACGCCCCACTCGTTGCGTCACACCTTCGCGGTGAGGGCACTGGAAGCCTGCCCTGAAGGCCGCGATCGCATCGCGGAACATATGCTGGCGCTCTCGACCTATCTCGGCCACAGCAAGGTCTCACATACGTACTGGTATCTGGAGGCAACACCGGAGCTGATGGAAGGTATCGCCACACGCTGCGAATCCTTCATTACAGGAGGGCGGCCATGACCCCGATCGCACTGCACATCACCGCTTACCTTAAGGAACGCTTACCCCTCGAGCGGGCCGCAAGCGACAACACCTGTGCGTCCTACGCCTATGCCTTCAAGCTGCTTTTCGAATACGCCAGTGACCGTCTCAAGGTTCCACCGTCGGCACTCTGCCTCGAGCAGCTCGATGCGCCGTTCGTAGTGAGCTTTCTTAATCACCTGGAAACAGAGCGGGGCAACGGACCGGGTTCCAGAAACGTTCGGCTGGCCGCCATCAAGTCGTTCATGCACTTTCTGGAATATCGTGTGCCAGCGGCGTTAGAGCAGATCCGGCGAATTCTTGCGATTCCGGCGAAGAAAGCCGATACCCGTCTTGTCCGGCATCTCACCGTCGAGGAGATCAAAGTCCTCTTGAATGCTCCTGAACCAACCAGGCGGGATGGCATCCGGGATCGCGCCATGCTGTACCTCTGCTTTGCCGGAGGATTGCGCGTCTCCGAACTCGTCGGGCTGCGTGTCGACCAGCTCACCCTTCACGGGCAGGCGAGCATACGCGTGCACGGCAAGGGACGGAAGGAACGGTGCCTCCCCTTGTGGAAAGAGACGACTGCGGCGCTTAGGGCGTGGTTAGCCGTGAGGGGCCCGGTCTTGGTGCCGGAACTCTTTCTCAATGCCCGGGGCCGGCCCATGACCCGCTCCGGGTTCGAATACATTCTCGGCAAACATGTCCTCACTGCCAAAGAGCGCTGTCCCTCTCTAGCAAAGAAGCGTGTTTCGCCGCACGTGCTGCGCCATACCTGCGCGCTCACGGTCCTGCAGGCCACCAATGATCTGAGGAAAGTCTCGCTCTGGCTCGGCCACTCGAATATGCAAACAACCGAAATATATACGCGTGCCGACCCTTCGGTCAAATTGGAGGCTTTAGAGTCCATCGTCGCCCCGAAGCTGCGATCCGGACGCTTCAAGGCAACTGACGAACTGATTGCTTCACTGCAGGCAGGCATTTTTATGCGGAGTAAAAAGACGAGAGAATAGCGTGTTAGCGGGGCTCGCGACCAGCGGGCTCCGCATAACAATAGTGTCTGCATTTTCTATCTTATGTAGTTCAGCGCATAAGATAGAGGTCCTGTGGGGATATAGCTTCAAGGGCGACGTTGTCAAGAAGGGTCTCCAGGTTTCTGAAGAGATAACCATAGCTCTCCCGGGTCTTCTCCTTCGCACTGTTTTTTTGATGATTCTTGAATAGCTCTATTGCCTCGTGTAGTGTCATAAAAGCCTCCTCGTAGGATTGTTCGGGGCCTCATGACATAATATGCGTGGCGCGCCGAGGTGAGGTGGGAGAGGTGAACTTCCTGAAAGCCTTATTCTGCCGCTCTCACGATAAGTAAAAGCTTTCAACCGGTATTCAATAGCAGCGACCCCTCATTGTTTTACCTGATGTTGGCCTTTTCTCCTAAAGCAACGACAAAGTTTTCCGATCGCTCCGGCCAAGCCATTAGACGCCTTGGCATAAACGGTATAGAGCGAACAGCGTGGGGAAGAGTTATGGGCTTTCGAAAGCCCATTGAACGAGCTAATCAGTGAGGGGCTTGGCTGTGGGTTTCTCTTCTTCTTAACGGGATTGGGCGGTATGGGCGCGCAGGTCACTAATCTTGCCCAGAGCACCGGCTGCAACCTGTCGGACTGAACGATCCGGGTCCTTCAAGGCGGCAATCAGGAGTTCGACCACGCGTGGGTCGTTGATCTTGCCCAGCGCACCGGCCGCACCACCTCGGACCATAGCATACGGATCCTTCAAGGCGGCTATCAGGGGCTCGACCACGCGCGGGTCATTGATCTTGCCTAGCGCTTCGGCTGCATGGAATCGGGCAACAACATACGGATCCTTCGTTTCGGCTATCAAAGGCTCGACCACGCGCGGGTCATTGATCTTGCCGAGGGCATCGACTGCGTTGCATCGGACCATAGCATCCGGGTCCTTCAAGGCATCGATCAAACGCTCGACGGCACGCGGGTCATTGATCTTGCCTAGCGCTTCGGCCACACTGCATCGGACCTCAGTATCCGGGTCTTTCAGGGCGTGGATCAAACGCTCGACGGCACGGGGGTCCCTAATGTCGCCAAGCGCAGCAGCCGCATTGCATCGGACCATAGCATCCGGGTCCTTCAGGGCAACGATCAGGCGCTCGACCACGCGCTGATCCCTAATGTCGCCCAGCGCACCGGCCGCGTAGCGTCGGACCCGAACATCCCGGTCCTTCAAGGCGGCGATTAGAAGCTCGGCGGCGCGGGGGTCTCCGATGCTGCCCAAGGCATAGATAACCCCCCTGATGTTAGAATCCTTATCCTCATCCTTCAGAGCGGCGATCAGCGGCTCGACAGCGCGGGGGTCCCTAATCGTGCCCAGCGCACCGGCCGCATTGCCCCGGACCTCAGTATCCGGATCCTTCAAGGCGGCGATCAAAGGCTCGACAGCGCGGGGGTCCCTAATCGTGCCCAGCGCCTCGGCCGCAACCTGTCGGACGGAAGGATCCAGGTCCTTCAGAGCGGCGATCAAAGGCTCGATGGCCCCGGGGTCCTTAATCGTGCCCAGCGCACCGGCCGCACCACGTCGGACCTCGGTATCCGGGTCCTTCAGGGCGGCAATCAAGGGCTCGATGGCACGGGGGTCCTTGGTTGTGCCCAGCGCAGTGGTCGCACCACGTCGGACCAGAGTATCCGGGTCCTTCAAGGTGGCGATCAAAGGCTCGATGGCCCCGGGGTCCTTAATCGTGCCCAGCGCACCGGCCGCCCTGCCTCGAACCAGGGGGTCCGGGTCCTTCAAGGTGGCGATGAGGAGTTCGACCACGCGGGGTTCCTTCGTTGCGCCCAGCGCGCCGGCCGCATTGCCCCGGACCAGAGGATCCGGATCCTTCAAGGCAGCGATGAGGAGTTCGACGGCACGCGGGTCCTCCTTGATGTCGTTCAGCGCGCCTTTGGCTCTGAATCGGACCGGATAATCGGGGTCCCTCATGGCGGCCATCAAGGGCTTGACGGCGCGGGGGTCCTTAATCATGCCCAGCGCCTCGGCCGCATTGCCCCGGACCCGAGTATCCTGGTCCTTCAGGGCGGCAATCAGGGGCTCGACAGCCCGCGGGTCCTTGGTTGTGCCCAGCGCCTCGGCCGCAGCCTGTCGGGCGGAAGGATCAGGGTCCTTCAGGGTGGCGATCAGCAATCTCACGTAATCGGATTGCCCACACCCTGTCGGCACGAGCCCCAGTAAGCAGAAGCACACCGATAGCAGCACGGCATACCATAGTCTGATTTGCCAGAAGGGACGGATTCTCAAGGGAACCATAGTATTCCTCCAGGACCGTACGGCGACGCCTATTATTCGAAGCCCCGCTCAAATCTAGCACATTTAGGACTCCCCGCTCCACCGAATTCTGGTGACGTTCCTGGACAGGAAGGCGTATAGGGGTCTGTTGCCCAAACCCTACCAGACGTTGTTGACCAGCTTGACCGGCTTTATTAAGGAATACCAGAGCAAATGGTGGGCACGGTGCCGCCGTGGCCCGCGGGGGTAATCTGGGCGGTTCGGGTGGGGAGGAGTGCTGGAGGGTGCCTTCCTGGAAGGGATGGATCGACGGTTTCCACATTGCTTCAAGACTGGAGGTGGAAATCCTCAATCTTGAAAGTTCACTTTGTGTCAACGTTCTCCCACCCCAGCAATCAGAAATCAGCCGAGCATGCTCGCGAGGCGATCTGCGCTTTCAAGGAGCTGCCTGAGCGAAGAGAGATATCGGCCCACGTATCCGCCATCGACGGCTCGATGATCGAACGTCATGCTCAGGGGAAGGATCTCTGCGGTGTTGCCGTCATGATCCCTCCCGACAGACAACCTCGCTATTCTTCCGAAGCACATGGAGGCTATCATCGGCCTCGATATGGCGACGGTGCCACGGTCTATGCCAAACGAGCCGAAGTTGGAGACGGCGAAATTCCCATAACGGTTGCGCAGGAAGCGGATATCTTGCCCCGGTATGCGCATAACGAGCCTTCGAATCCATAGAGGCATCCGCATCACGGACCGTAGATACCTCCGGAACTCGCCCTCGCCCCCCTGGATCCTGGCGAGCTCGGCATTAGACCCTTCGACAAATTCGTCAAGGCTCTTGCCATTCGGTCGATGTATGACTAAATATTCGACATGATTCTCGATATCAACCGGTACGCTGAGAACGAGCTCAGGGTTCGGGACCACCTTTTTCCCATCGAAGGACGCGAAAAGAAGGGGAAAGTCTGTCAAGACGTCGCATGCGGCCTTGTTGACAATATGGGAGATGGTGACATGTTTCTTGTCCGAGCGGCGCCCGTTCACGAGGGTCCGTAGTTGCACAAGGTCCGTGACATCTACCTCTACAGTCATGCTGACCGACGGGGCCATGCGCCTGGCGTCGAATTTCTGAATCTGAAATCGACGGAACAGCCGATCCGCCTCTGTCTCTGATATCATGGTTTCCGCCTCCATGCTAAAGCCACCCTGTAGAACTCGTACCCCTTCGTAACCCTCCGATCGGCCATGTATTTTGTGCAATACTGGACGGCGCTGACGTCTTCCACTAGGGCAAGACGGTGCTTGGCGAGATAGTCGGGCAAGGCACTGGGGACGAAGCCGAAGGTCCATTGCTCTTCGCTGTCGCGTAGGTATGCGAGGACGTTCTCGGTGCCGGCGAACTCTCCGGGGTGATCGAGAACCTTCCTGTCGATATAGGTGAAGATGATGTCGACGCGGGAGAACTTCTCGGTCCACCTGAACGTTTTGTCCACGGCGTCCGCGCTCAGATAGTTCGTGACGCCCTCCCAGACGATCGCCGTGGCCGCGCCGAAATCGATGTTGCTCTCGATCCCTATCTCCTCGAGTGACTGTCCGTTGAAATCCGCCTGGCAGTAGGAGACATTCTCAGGGAGTTTCGCCATTATCGTCCCCAGAGTCTGAAGTTTGGATCGCGACGTGTCGGGATGGTCGATTTCGATAACGGCCACGTCCCTCAAGAAATCGAGACGAAGCGCTCTCGTGTCAAAGCCGGCGCCTAGAATAACGATTTGCTTTGATCCTTCGCGGACCGCCTTCTCCAACAGGTCGTCGATATGCCTCGTCCGTGCGACTCCCGAGGAGAACGCGCCCGGGGCTTCCCGCTGGACGAGCCGTGGGATCAGGCCCCTTCCGATGGGCAACGAGGCGAGTATTACGAGGAGTTTTAGGGTGGGGCTCAAAAATTGCCTGGCGTAGGGGTCCTGGAAAAGCGATCGGCTCTCCGGCCTTGCCGTCTCAAGCGCACGAAAGAAAGCCATGTACTGTGCAGTCTTGCTTGCCGTCTGGGCCTTCATGTCCCCGTCCCTCCGGATGGATCGTTCCCTGCCTCCAGGCCTCCGATCCAAGATTTGATGACCTTCACATACTCCTTGATATCGAGATTGTCGTCCAGGGCTATCTGCAGGACGAAGCCGTGAAACTGGGCGATCATGGCCCGAGCCATGGCGTCCACCGAGAGGCCCGGAGAGAGCATTCCACGCTTCTGGTATTCAGTAAGAGCCTCTACGAAAGCAGCTCTTGTTTCCTCCAAGCCCTGGCGCGCGATCTCGCGGACCCGGGGATTGCAAAGCGCTTCACCCCAAAGCTGCACCTCGATGCTCCTCTCCACGCGCACTTTCCTGTCTGCAAGGGCATCGAAGAAGCTCTCGACGAGCTTGTTCAGGGCGATCTTGCTGTCTCCGCTGGCGAAGGCCTCGGCGATTACCTTTTTCTCCCTTGCATGGCGCATATCGGCGATGGTCTTGATGATCTCCTCTTTGCTCTTGAAGTAGAGATAGATGGCCCCGGAACTCAAGCCCGATTCGGCAACGATATCCTGCATCGACGCCTGATGGAAGCCTTTTCTCGAGATGCATCTGACCGCCGCCTCGATAATCTGTTTCCTTCGTGTTTCCTGATATTCCTGGCTCACTTTCGGCATATGAGACCTTCCTTCGGGTCACGTCTTCGTCCGGTCAATATAAAAAACCGAACGTTCCTTTTATTATATTGCCGAGAAGGTTAGGATGTCAATAATTTTGTTCGGTTCGGGAAAAGCCGGCGAGGCCATCGGGAACCACCATAGCCCGCCCCACGGAAGAGTGCCGGTCATCGACATCGGTGGACATAGTTGACCAACGTTTCAGATGGCATTCTTTAATTGATACTGGGGATTTCAAAATGCGGAATCGTAGGTGTAAGCGTTGTTCTATAATGATTACGTGTAGTTAAGGCTTGCACCTACTATTCCACACTCTGAAACCTGGACACCGATTAAGGAATACCGTGTGGAGGCCTGAACTACCTACGAGTCCGATCTACCTGTCCAGCACGTCCCTTACCTCCGTAAGCACGCTCGTCACGGTGACGGATTTTGCCGGAAATCAACGCTTTCATGTTGAACACCTTTATCAACGACAATATTCCCGGTATAGCGGCTTATGAGGATGGCTTTGACGTCCAGGTCCGTTCGGGGGAAAGGTTACTTGACCTCGATCTTGACGACTATCTCCTCTGTGGTGGCCACGGGCTTGCCGTTCTTTATGGCAGGCATGAACCGCCATTTCTTGAGACTGTCCAGGAGAAGGCGGTTCAGGCGCGGATCGGGCGTAGGCCGGACGAGCTCCACCTCGGCGCTCCCGTCGGCGGCAACATGGAACCGGGCCAGAGCGGTCACATTAAACGCCTCCTCCCTCATTTCATCCGGGATCTGCGGCATGGGCCGCACGATCGCCCGGGCGCCTGTGCTCTCGTACATGCTCCCCCCCGAGGTCCCTTTTCCGCCGCCTGACCCTGCCTGGGCGCCGCCTCCCCCCAATGCAGGGCCGGGTGGCCCTGCGGCGCCTGACGATGCCGGACCGCTCACGGTCCCCGCCTCGCCGATCCCGGACTTCGCCTGCTCTTCATCCGGCGCGGCAGGTAGCGCTATGTTCGGACTCGGCTTCGCTTCCTGTTTTGGCTCCGCTTTCTGCGCGACCGATTCGTTTTTCGGCGGTGGTTTTGGGGCCCTCAAGGGCTTCGGCAGCGGTGCCGCCGGAGCCGGGCGGGCGACTATCGGCGGGGCTTGAGGCACGGGCTCCACGATGAAGCGGGCATCGACCGGAACCGATGTCACCTGTTCGCCGGCAGGCCTTTCCATAAAATAGGCGAGAACCCACAGGACCGCCGCAGAAATGAGCAGGGCCGTGGGCAGCGTCCATGGAAGACGCGCCCAGGGGCTGTCGGTGCTCCAGGGGCCAGCGGGTTCAGTCAACATGCTTCACCGCTATGAGGAAATGCTGCGCCCCGGCCGCGCGCGCCTGGAGCATCGCCTGGACGGTGATGCCGTTGAGGGCCGATGAGTCTGCCGCCACAATGACGCTCGCGTCCTGGGCCTTGAGCATCGGCTTCAGGGTCGGGGCAAGGCTCTCAAGGGTCACCGGGGTCTGGTCAAGGAAGATACGGTTATCCCTCGTGACGGTGAGCGTGACGGGCATCTTGGGCTGCATCGCCGCGGCCCTTCCCCGGGGCAGGTCGACCTTGAGGGAGTGCAGGTTCTGCATTGCGAGCGACGCGAGCATGAACGTGACGAGGAGGAAGAACATCACGTCGATCATCGGGATGATCTCGATGCGGCCTCTGCGGTGCTCACGGGATTTACGGAATTTCATGACCTCCCTCCTCCGCCATGCGTATGTTGCCCACGAGGCGCGTTCCCAACCGCTCCATCTCGTCGAGCATCTGCGCCTGCCTGCGGGAGAAGAAATTGTGGGCAAAAAGGGCGATGACGGCGATGAAGAGACCGAGGGCGGTGGCGATGAGCGCCTGGGCCACGCCCCCCGTCACGCCGGTGGGGTCCACGAGGCCGTTGGTTCCGATGAGATTGAAGGCATGCATCATCCCGGTGATGGTGCCGAGGAGGCCCAAGAGGGGAGCCGCGGTGACGATCGTCTCGAGCACCCACAGGCCCCGGCTCAGCGCCTTTTCTATCAACTGCGCTTCGTTGCCTGCGAGGAGCTCTATCCACCAGACGGGCTTTGCGCGGTTCTCCATGACAATCCTTATGAACCGCAGGAAATAGTTCCGGCCGTCGAGGCCCGTCAACTGTCCATCTAAATCGGACCAGGAGAACTCGTGGGTCTCGACGCGTTCGAGGAGGGGCCGCGGAAGATGCATGAAACGCCAGTAGACGAAGGCTTTGTCGAGCATGATCACCACGGCGAGAATCGCGAGCAGCACGAGGGGGTAGACCATTATGCCGCCGAACTTGAGGGCTTCCAGAGCAAGGTGTATGTCTTTCATTGTGCTCCCTTCTTCTCAAAAGTAGATTGCGGGGGAATCCCCCCTTTTCAAAACAGTTTGCTGATGCCTCCAAAAAACCCTATCCGCGGTCCGTACTGGGGCGCGAAAATGCCGATCCCGGTCCCGCTCCTGATTATATTGATCTTATCGAAGACGTTGGTGACAGCCAGGCGGCCCTCGAAGGGGCCGAGGCTCCCCAGCACAAACTGCCGTATCGCCCCCAGATTGACCGAGGTGTTGCTCGCCACGTGATCGGTATTGGCGAATCCGGAGCGCAAGCCGCTCCCGAAAGTTCCGTCGATGGTGTATTTCGTTCCCTTCCAGACATAAGAGACGCCGCCGGACGCGGTATAGAGCTGATCGTGGTCCGTGTGGATCCAGTGAGTGGCGATGTAATTCAGCTCATCCTGGTCGAAGTTAAACTGCCCGGAGACGACGTCCTTGGCGAGGCTCGTGGTGATGGCAAGGTTGCCGTACGCGGCAAAGTTGCCTGACTTGTAGTTGCCGGTCAGCTCCACCCCGTAGATCTTCCCCTGCGAATAATTGAAGGGGAAATAAATCGGCGCCTCGCTGAACTGGCCCTCGTCGATCAGGTCCCTCGTTATCTTGTAGAAACCGTCGAGGCCGACGGTAAGCCCGGAGGTGACTTTCTGGGTGACGCCCGCGTCGAAGTAGTGCGACCGTTCGGGCAGGACCGGAGAATTCGCCGTGACCGAGGGCTCATTCGAGGTGCCTTCGAACAGGGCGATGTCCTTGGGCGAGACCAGCTCGGTCGGCGGCGGCGTGAAGTAGCGGGCATAGGCGGCGTGCAGCGTCGTGTCGTCCGTCGCCTTATACACGAGGCCCAGGCGGGGGCTCAACTGCCCCGCCTGCACGAAGGCGTCCAGCTCGTCGGCCCTGAGCCCGTAGTTCACCGTCAACTTGTCGAGGGCCTTCCACTCGTCCTGGAGATAGAGCGCCCCGTACGTGTTGCCGTTCTTCGAATTGTTGTCAACGATATTGAAGGGACCGCCGGAAATGTTTCCGCTCGAGTTGACTGGGAAAACCAAGGAGGTGTTGTCGCTCTCGACGTTTTCCGTGAATCCGAAAAAGCCCCCGCGGATCGTATGGGAGTCGCTCAGATGATAGCTGACGTCGGTCTGTAAACCGTTGCTTATGGCGCCGAGGTGGAGTTTCGACGCGACCCCGTCGAAAACGAGGTCGCCGGTGTTGTCGGGCGTGAAATCGATGGTGGTGTCGCGGATGAAGTAGGCTATTTGGTAATTGATGTCAGACCCGATAGAGCTTTGCAGGGCAACGATCCCAGAACGGGTGGTCTCGGACTCCGTCTCGTTCAATTTACTCGAGTCGACACTCGTAATGCCGAGCTCTTGCAGGGCTTCGATGCCGAAGGGAGCCGCCGCGGGATTCTGCCTGGGATTATTGGGAACTTGAAAAAAACCGTCGTAGCTGCCGCCCATCACGCTTAACTTTGTCGTCGGGTTGATGAGGTACGATGCATATCCGAAGCCCTTGAATTGGTCCGTCAGGTCGTGGATCGCGTTCGAGCCCGGGGTGGGGTTTTCGATCCCCAGGTTGTCATGCAGGTAGGAGCCGGTCAGGTAGTAATTCAGCTTCCCCTCAGAGCCGCCTATTTGGAAGCTCGGCTCCACCGTGTCGTGGCTTCCGCCGTACATGTCGATGCGGCCTCCGTTCTCGAAAACGCTCTTGGTCTCTATCTCGACCACCCCCGCCTCCCGGTAGCCGTACTGGGCAGGCATAGCACCGGTCAGAAGGTCGACGCTTTGGGCGAACCTCGTGTCGAGGGTCTGGCCGAAGCCGGTAATCCCCTCGGGGAGGGTCACGCCGTCGATGCGGTACTGAATGTTCGCGTGGTCTCCCCGTACATGGAGCTGGCCGTAGGAGTCATTGGCCACGCCCGGCGCCTGAAGCAACACCTGGTTGAGGGGGGTCTCCTGCCCCTGGGGAAGCGAGTTGATATCATTCTCGGTTATCGTATATTCGCTCCCTCCGGTCTTCGGCGACAGGCTGTTCCTCGCCTGGCTCAGGCGCTCCGCCGTAACGGACATCTCAAGGGCTTCCTGAGAGGTCAGGGTGAGCGTCGTCGTGGCCGCCGAGCCCTCCTCCTTCGTCACAATGGCGGTGCCCTCCTGAAAGCCGGCCTTTTCCCCGAAGACCGCATATGTGCCCGGCTCGACGCCGGAAAAGACAAAGTTGCCACCGGCATCGCTTTCAGTCGTGCCCACGGTCTTTTCATCGGGCGTCTTCAGTGTAAGATTTGCCCCGGAGAGGGGCCTTCCCAGGGCGTCCTTGACGGTCCCCTGGATTTCGTCGGTTGCTGCGGCCTGAACCCCGGCCGCCAACGTCAAAAGGGCGAGAGCCACTGCCATGCCCGTTATTACCCTTATCGGTGCTCTCATCGCATTCTCCTCTCAAGCTCACATGGCCGGGGCAGCGAAGGAGCGTCGTAGACCGGACCGCCGTGAGATACATCCCACGTTCACACGGTCAAACGGTGTCCTTATCTCCAGTCCCTGCGCAGACCTGTGTTGACAGCCGGACTCCTGAGAGAGCCAGGCCATTCTCTTTAGGTTGCAGCATGATGAAGGGACGGATGACGCCGGGACCGATTCTATGGTAGTGACGTCACACCCGGATAGACGCCCAGCATTCGCCCTTCGTATGGCGCATCATCCCGGCCCATCTTTCTTTTTGCCGACAGGAAGTGGTGAGGCAGGTCTATGCAGGAGGAGCCCGGCTACGGACGGGAGAGAAAAAGGTTTCGGCGATGACGCCGATGGTGGTAGGGGTGAAGAAAACAGTCCTGTCAAAAAACGGCTGAACGAGGGGGACAGGGGTTGGGACCTCTGCCGGGGAGTGGTAAAGGCTGGCCATGCAGACAGGACAATCGTCATGCTCGCATCCGTCATCGTGATGGTGGAAGGCCACTGCGAAGGTTGAAAAGAGAATGAGGCATACGCACAGGAGCGATAAGCGGTTGCGCATGTCCATAGGGTAAAGGCCGTTGGCGGGATTGTCAAGTCGGGAAGGCGGCGGTTTTCCTTAGCACTCCTCGCTTAAGGCCTATGTCCGATTTCTTATGCGGGGGACGCAATGGGGACATCCTTAAGAACTTAAGCGGAAAAGCCTTATAGCGTTCCGCAGAATTCATTCCCGTTACCGACGGCTCCATCTTTTCCTTCGCTACGCTAGGCTTTCGCTTTAGGAAAAGATTACGCCGTGGCAATCGTTACTTTATTCTGTGGAACGCTCTAAGTCTTTAGAATCATGACGGTCCGCCACTGAATCTTTCCCCTCCACTCACGGTTGAGGATGCGCCTTTTGGGCTCTTCCGCATGGCATTGACAATGACAAATACGGACTTATGTTACTTAAGGAAAAGAGCACAACCGGGGTTTAGTGAATCGTTACGAGAAAAGGGGACGCGTATGAAGACAAAGTTGACAAACGCAAGTTACCTGCTTCCGAGTTCTGTAGTCCTCTTGAGCGCCGGCAACGGAACGAAAATGGACGTCATGACCGCAGCGGCCATGTTCGTTTCCGAGAACCCGCCCCTGTTCGTGGTGAGCGTTGATAAACACCACTTAACTCACGCTCTCATAGAGGAGACAGGGCAGTTCGTCCTCAACGTGGCTTCCACCGAGCAGGTGAAGCTTGCCCGTGACTTGGGCTCGGCTCACGGCGAGAAGGTGGACAAGTTCGAGAAATTTGCCATCCAGACGGAAAAGGCGGCCATGGCGCGTGCCCCTCTTATCAAGGGCTCCTACGCTTCTGTCGAGTGTGCCGTGATCACATCCTTTCCCGCGGGCAACTACACTGTCTACCTTGGAAACGTGATGGAGTTCACGGTAAACGAGGTCCTGACTCCTCTCGCGTGGCACCTCAGCCGGTATTATGGAATTAAAGATGAAGTGAAGTAGGTCCCCCGGCGCAGCCCTGCGGTTTGGGGCCTGACCTGTTGGATGAAGGAAGTGCCGGTGGTCATATCTCACCCGTCCGTTCACGGATAGAAAATGCATATTTGGCCGGACTGCATACCCTGCATTCTCAAGATGTCGCTTGAGCTGGCTCGTCTTTCTATGAAAGAGGAGGGGCGGGTTTTGGCCTTCATGGGCGAGATCCTTGGCATGCCGGGTCTGAGAGGGGAAGAATGGAATATTACGGCCCCCGAGATCGTAGGGAAAGTGGCGGCCAGACTCGCACAATTAACCAACGAGCCAGATCCTTTTAAGGAGATCAAGGCAGAACAGAACAGGAAGGCACTCGATCTGTACGAGCGGGCGCGGGGGCACGTTGAGGGGAGCAGAGACCCATATCTCACGGCCCTTAAGCTCGCCATATCAGGTAATTCTATTGATGCCATGGTAGGCCTAACGGAAGGCCCATCGGACAGTGAGCTTGATGATCACGCGAGCCTGACATGCGATGCCGCCGAGGGCTTGCGGAACAGAATAAGGAAGGCCGGCAAGATCGTTTATCTTCTCGATAATTGCGGAGAAATCGTGTTTGACAAGCTCTTCCTCAGCGTGCTTAAGGATGGGCGAGACCTCGACATAACCTTAGTAGCCCGGAGCATCCCGGTCTTGAACGACGCAACGCCGGAGGAGGCGACATCGGTCGGTCTCGACAAGGTAGCGCCGGTTGTCGGGAACGGTATCGCCGTTCCCTTTCCGGGAACGAGACTCAACCTCGTGTCCGACGAGGTGCGCGAGCTCCTCGCGCGCGCCGATCTCATCATATCGAAGGGCGTGGGCAATCTGGACAGCCTCACGGAAGAACGGGAGCTGAAGGGTAGAGTCTCTTTCCTTTTCCACGGGAAATGCCACCCTTGCTGTGCGCCTCGCATGGTCCCGCAAGGGACCCTTGTCGTCGATAACTGCTGACCGAAACACTTGGAAGTTCAGCGGGTCTGCCTCGAATCTTGAAATATCCGTCTCTATCATACCATCCAAGATCCGAGGGCAGACCCCTTTTTCTTTCCCGTTTCTTGTTTTATCCTCACCGTCCATAGGCTATAATTTCCATGGCTCACCTCGGCTGGCCAGAAGGGCTCCCCTACGAACTCTCGCATCGTCCGGCGAAACCCCCGAAAGCGCGGCGGTGAGAGCCGACACGAGAGGGAGGGCCTGTGGCACGGAAGCTCACCGGCGTCTGGTGTTGCGTGGGCTTGAAAAGTCCTTTCCAGGATTCGCTAATTAGCAAAAGGGGTTGACCAAATGCCTGAACAGATCTTTACGAGTTGCACCACGGAGGGTCCGATACATGTCTACGTCAGGGACGGGAAGGTCGTCCGGATACGCCCGTTGACCGCGGACCCAAGGGAATTCAGGCCGTGGACAATCGAGGCTGGGGGCAGGCATTATACCCCCCCGGCGAAATTCCATCTCGCCCCTTTCATCCACGCAGAGAGAGAACGTCTTTATTCGAAAGACCGTATCCTGTACCCGATGAAGAGAAAAGACTTCGATCCGAAGGGCAAGAGGAATCAGGAAAAGAGGGGTACATCGGGGTACGAGCGCATTGGTTGGGACGAGGCGCTCGACATCGTCTCGGGAGAGATCAAACGTATCACGGAGCAGCATGGAGGCGCGGCAATAACGGGCATCACCTCATCTCACCACAACTGGGGAATCGTCGGCTACAAGATGGGACCCTTCGGCCGGTTTATGAATATGCTGGAATATACGCCTATCATGGACAACCCGGACAGTTGGGAAGGGTGGCACTGGGGCGCGCCTCACACCTGGGGCTTTTTCTGGCGCCTCGGCATACCGGAACAATACGACCTCCTCCAGGACGTTCTGAAGAATACGGAGATGATTGTGTTCTGGTCGAACGACCCCGACACGACAAGGTCCATCTACTCGGCTCAGGATTCTGTATTGTGGCGCCAGTGGCTCAAGGAGAAGGGGGTCGAGATGGTTTTTCTCGATCCTTTCTTCAACTACACCGCCGCCCACATGGACCATGCCAAATGGTTCCCCCTCCGGCCCGATTCCGGGACCGCCGTAGCTCAGGCCATCGCCTACGTCTGGATCACTGAAGACACGTACGACAAGGACTATGTGGCCGGAAGGACCGTCGGCTTCGAGGAGTTCAAAAGGCAGGTTCTCGGTAAGGACGACGGACTTCCGAAGACTCCCGAGTGGGCTTCGGAGGAATCCGGCATTCCAGCGAGAAGGATAAGGACCCTAGCGAGGGAGTGGGCTTCGAAAAGAACGATGCTCTCCGCGGGCAGCAAGGGCGGCTTGGCCGGCGCCTCCCGCCAGGCCTACGCCACAGAGTGGGCGAGGTTGATGATTCTCCTCCAGGCTATGCAAGGCTTGGGCAAGCCGGGGGTAAGCATCTGGAGCGCGACCATGGGCGCCCCTTCGAATACGAGCGTATTCTTCCCCGGATATGCTGATCTCGAAAGCCGGATGGCCATAACCCGCGCTGCGGACACGAAGATAGAGAATGCCACCAGCCAGCGCCTCTACCGGACTCTTTTGCCCGACGCCATACTCAATCCCCCCGTAGAATGGGATGGCGACAGTTATGCAGGCCAGTCGATCGAGCAACAGTTTGTCCATTACGTCTACCCCATGGAGGGATATCCTGAAGTGAAGATGTTCTACCGTTATGGGGGAAGCTTCATCGGGACCATGGTTGACACAAACAAATGGGTGAAGATGTATCAGAGCCCGAAGCTTGAACTTGTCGTCAATCAAGATTGTTGGTGGGGCGGCGAGGCAGGGTTTGCCGATATCATTCTTCCTGCCTGCACCAGTTTGGAGCGCGAAGACATTGCGGAATCCTCCGTCGCCGGCGGCTACGGCATGCACGGGTCCAGCGGGGTCAATTTCAGGGTCGTGGTGCGGATGAAAAAATGCGTCGAGCCTCTCGGGGAATCGAAAGCCGACTACGACATATTCACCCTGCTCTCTGAAAGACTGGGGATGAGGGATGTCTATACCGATGGGGGCAAAACCGACGTCGACTGGGCAAGAAAGTACTTCGAGCTGTCGGACCTTCCAAAACATATCAGTTGGGAAGATTTTGACAACAAAGGCTATTTCATCGTTAATCCCGAGGAAAACTATAAGCCGACCCCGGCGCTGCGCTGGTTTGCGGAAGGACGGGCCTGCGACACGCCGGACGTGAACAATAAGAAGAGAGGCACAGAAAAGGCGCACGAACTGGGCACTTACAGCGGGAAGATCGAATTCCTCTCCCAAAGCCTTCTGAAGCAATGGCCTGACGATGACGAGCGCCCCCCGGTACCCCGCCATATCCCTAGCTGGGAGGGGTACAGAAGCGAGCTCTACAAAAGATATCCCCTTCAGCTCGTCAGCCCCCATCCGCGGTTTTCGTTTCACACCCACTACGACAAGCATACGAAATGGCTCAACGAAATACCCGGCCACAGGATCGTGAAGAATGGGTATGCCTGGTGGATAGCCCGCGTCCATCCCCGGGACGCGGCCGCCAGGGGGATCAAGAACGATGATATCATAAAGCTTTACAACGACCGGGGAGCCGTTCTCTGCATCGCCGTTGTCACTGAAAGGGTACTACCGGGTATCGTCCACAGTTACGGCTCCTCCGCTAGTTACGATCCCCTCGAGCCCGGTAAGGTGAATTCAATCGACCGTGGGGGATGTGTAAACCTGCTCACTCCGTCCCGCATGATGTCGCGACATGTTCCCGGGATGGCTCCCAATTCATGCCTTATCGAAATCGTGAAGTGGGAGGACTAGAGATGTCCGGATACACACCCCCAGATAGCCTCTTTCGTGTGACTAAACCGTCGATCCGCCGTCGACGATCAGGTTCTGGCCTGTCACGAACAAATTCTCTTGAGCAAAGAACATCACCACCCGCGCTACGTCGACCGGCTGTGCCACTCTGCCGAGAGGGGTCGGTTTCGCAATAAACTCATACTCCCCGGGGGTCGCATCTATCTTCATCGGTGTGTCCACCATGCCGGGTGCAATGCCTCCGCGATCGCCCGGGTAAAATCTGATGGGTGACCCCGCCGGATTCCTACACGAAAAAGAATTCTGCCCCTGCCCTTAAGAATAAATCGGTTCTGCCGATAATAGTCACGCGGGGAGGGCCTCGTGCGGCTGTGCTCCAGTTTGCCCGATAGTTTGGGGGCATGGAGAGCATGGGGCATAATCGCACTGAAGCTTTACAGGGGGGCGAAATGACCAAATTAGTTGGAATTCTCGCTGCAGCCATTCCTATCCTGTTTGCCTTGCCGGCCTTTGCGCAAAACACCGATAAGCCGGATGTCCATGTGGGCGATCGTTGGTCCTGGCAGCATACCAATGGCTTGGCAAACGAGAGGGACTTGACTCGAATTGAAGACATCGTCGAGGTGTCAGGCAATGAAATCAGGGCGCGGGTGCGGGTGAAAGGGAACCCCGGGAGCGGAATTGCAACGTACACACGTGAATGGGATCCTGTAGATGTCGTTTCTGCTCAATATAGTCCCTTTCTGAAAGAGCTTGCCTTTCCGCTGCAGGTAGGAAAGAAATGGAATGACACAGCCGACAAGATGCTGTTTTCCAATGGCAAGCACGGCAAGTTTTATCTGAAGGGAGAGGTTGTCGCCTTCGAAAAAGTCACCGTTCCCGCAGGTACGTTCGACGCATACAGAGTCAATCTGGTCCTGGATGCCTCAGGTACGGATGAAGATGCAAATATCGGCAACACCGAAGAAACTTACTGGTACGCCCCATCGGTCAAACGATATGTGAAACTCGAAAATACCTTCAGACGCGATGGGCGTGTGAGAAGCAAGGATATCTATGAGCTTCTCGAATACAGCCTGCGATAATGACGAAACGATGAGGTCCCTTGTTGTTTTAGCGATGCTGTTGCTGTTGGCCTCCGGTTGTGCTTCTCCGATGCAAGACGAGCAAACACAGCCGGCAGCGGTGTTGCGCCACGGGGGCGACGATCCCATGGCGTCCGTGAAACCCGCAACACCCCCGGCCGTCACACGGCCTTCGGCGCCGGCGGAAAGGGCGTCATCTTCAGCGACGGAGGTGCATGATGATTTCCGGATTGATTCTGCAAACATCGAATCGAAGTAGGGCAGCGCTCCGAGCGTTTCTCCTCCTCACCGGAGCCGTTTTAGGGATTTGTGGGACCGCATGGGCCGATGGCCCGGTTGGTATCCCGGATGTCCACATCGGAGACCTGTGGAGCTATCGTACCGTAGATGGCTACACGAACGAAACGACGCTGGAGTTTACGCACCGCATCGTCAAATTGAGCGATAAAGAAATAGTTCTTCAACTGCAAAACAAGAACGTATCAGGGAGAAAGCTTCTATTCTACACCCGTGAATGGAATTCTACCGATGTCGGCGAAGGAAGATTCGACCCATTCTATCCCGAGTACAAATTCCCATTGAAGGTTGGCGACACGTGGAATCAAGAATTTAAGTCGTCCGATAATCATGGGACCTCGTTTTCGTCTTTCGTGAGGGCAAAGATTGTTGCTCTTGAGAAAGTGACGGTACCCGCGGGCACTTTTGATGCCTATAGGATAGAGAGAGATATAGAGTCCCGGAAAGCTAACGCCGATGCTAACATTGCCAAGGGCCGCATTATAACCTGGTTTGCGCCGGCAGTAAAAAAATATGTGCGCAGGGAATGTATGACATTTTCCGATGGACGGGAGCGCAGCAAGACTGTTGATGAGCTCATAGAATACTCGCTTCAAGAAAAATCCGCCAAGCCGAGCAACTGATTCATTGAGGAGGACTAGTGTCATATCAAGCCTGGGTTGCCAGATAGGTTTGCTTCGGCGGAGGCTTGTGCCGCTCAAAGACTCAAGAAACGTACGAGGTCCTTTTGCCCTGCCGGCAGGCGGCCCCGTCCTTACCTCGTGCGTGCTTGCCGCAGTCATTGGGGCTCAGCGCCCCCTCCACCGGCAAAGCCGGACGGAGCCTCCCCCCTCAAGCTCGCTTCGCTCGTTTTGTCCCTGGCTCATTCCGTCCCTCACTCCCCCCATCCCCCACGCTGGCGCTAAGGGGGCTTCCTTATTCGTGCCGGATTCGTCGCGAGCTAATCTATCCCGTCCTCGGACTATGCACGACGAGATAAGGACGGGACCGCCTTATGGACATGCCCTATCAATCCGACACAACCGCGAAGCTCAAATAGAGACAACCCTGTCTTTTCAAAATCTGGAGGCGGCCCTCCCGCCTGGTATACCGGCAGGTGAGCCGATCCAGTAGCTCGTGAGGTCCGGCCTTTGCGTCTCTTCCTCTTTATGAGGGGTAGGCTCCGCAGGCTTTGCCGGTGGAGGGGGCGACGCGAGCCCCGGTAATTGCATGCCGGAATTGCCGGCCATTGGTTCAATTCCGGCGGCTGATGGATGGTCCGCATGGAGGGATCAAGGATCGTTTTTCCCGCCTTGGAAAAAACGATCGTGTGAGGTGTGGATGCAATCTGAACCGTACTGCCCGAGGATAATACTTGGGGACACCCCTCCGAAAGCAAAGCAGCGAGAGGAGTGTCCCCACATCCGAGCGGCGTGCGGTGAAGAGTGCGCCACAGATCGCGATTCCTTCATGCGCACCGTCCCGGCTTGCATGTCGACCCCAAGCCTTTCATCGGGGCCGGCTGTCCATGAAGACGTACGCCCCAAAGAAAATCACCCCCTTACGAAGACCGCCTCACGGCCCTCGATGCGGCCCAGCCTGCCCCGTAGAACACGCCCAGGAGGACCACGTCGGTCGGGCCCACGGGCAGGTCCCATTGGTAGGCGATCCAGAAACCGCAAAACGCGGCTACACCGCCGATCAGACAGGCAAGCCCGGTGAACTGGCGCATGTTGCGGGCCAGCGTATGGGCCGTGAGGGCGGGGATCAGGAGAAAGCCGAACGCGATGAGGGGGCCGACGCTGAGAACGGCCATGGATACGGTCAGGCCGACGAGCACGTAGAGGACGACATCCCAGAAGACGACCTTCTTCCCCAGTATGAATGCCAGCTCGCGGTCGAAGGAGACGAGGAGCAGCTCCTTGTAGAAGAATCCGAGCATCGCCAGGACGAGCGTCAGTGTCGCCGCCGTCAACGCGAGGTCGAGATTGGAGATGGTGATGATCTCACCTTTCAGCATGTCGAGCCAGCCTAACTCGCCATAGGGGTTCTTCGCGAGGAGGAGGATGCTCAGGGCGGCCGCAACCACGTAAGCCGTGCCTAGCCTGCCTTCGGGTTGGCCCCGGCCGCGCCTTTCGAGGAACGCCAGCACGAGGATCGCTGCGAGCGAGAAAGCCATGGAGCCGGTGAAAGCGAGGGCATGGCTTGCGTGATCCGTAGGCTTGAACCCGAGCCACAGGGGAATGGAGAGGGCGACGGCGACGCCTGTCGAGGAGATCTGAGGCAGGGCCACGCCCATGAAGATGAGCCGGCGCATCACGAGGAAGACCCCCACGAGGGGGCAGGCGCATCCGACGAGCACGCTCGTATAGACCGAGTTGCGCAGGAGGAAATCGGGCGAGAGGATCTGATGGAGGGAGCCCATGTCAGTCCATCCCCATTTCGAAAATCAGCTCGGGCGTGAAGACCTCCGCCACGGTCCCCTGGAGCACCCTGCCCTGATGGAGCCATACGACGTGCTGCGCGTGGTCGCGCACGAGGGTAAAGTCGTGCGTCACGAAGAGGACCGTGATCTCCCGCTCCCTGATGATCTGGGAGATGAAATCAAGGACGGCGTGCGTCGCGGTGATGTCCACGCCCGCGGTAGGCTCGTCGAGGACGAGCACGTTCGGCCGGGTTGCCAGAGCCCGGGCGATCAGCACGCGCTGCTTCTGACCCCCGGACAGCTCTGCGAAGGGCTTGCGCGCGAACTCCCCGGCGCCGGCCGCCTCGACGCACTCCCGCGCAAAGGCGCGCTCCGATGGAGCCGCCCGTTTCCCCGGACGCACGCGTCCGTAGACCCCCATGAGGGCAACCTCGAAGCCGGACAAAAGGTATATGGGATCGAACTGGATGGATTGAGGGACATACCCGAAGACGACGGACGGGGCGTCGATGCGGCCCTCGATGGGCGGAAGAAGCCCGAGGAGGGTCTTAAGAAGGGTCGACTTACCCGAGCCGTTCGCACCGAGAATGGCCGTGAAGCTGGCCCGGGGCAGCTCGAGCGTTATGCCGGAGAGCACGGGCCGGCCGTTGTAGCCGACGCTCAGATCGTGGAAACTAATGAGCGGTCCGTCCATATCGGTCTTCACCTCTCATTTCCGCCCCTGGAGGGCACTCACCATGGTGTGGACTATATAGTCCATCATCTTGATATAGGTCTCCGTATGGGGCACTCCTCCCGGCATGATGGGCAGCGTCACGAGGACCGCCCCGGTCGCTTCCGCAATGCGCCTCGGCACCTTTTCGGGGAACTGCGGCTCCCTCACCACGAGGGGGACATGCTCGGCCTTCATCGAGGCGATCAATTCCTCGATGTGGCGGGCCGTGGGGTCGATTCCGGGCTTCAACTCGATCGTCCCGAAATAGTCCATGCCGAAGCGGGCCGCGAAGTATGGCCAATGCTCGTGATAGGAGACGAACTTGACGCCTTTGAGGGGCTTCATCTCTTTCTCCCATTCGACTATCTTGGCGTCGAGCTCCGCGACATAGGCGTCCCGGTTGCGGGCGAACTCTCCCTGGTGCTGCGGGGCGAACGCAACAAGGGCATTGTAGATGTTCCCGATAGCCGTTTTTGCGAGCACGGGATCGAGCATGTAGTGGGGATTTCCATAAGGATGAACGTCGCCCTCGGAGTGCTCCGTCGACTTCGGCACATCAAGGGGCACGATGCCCTTGGAGCAGTCAACGTAGCCGGGCGTCCCTTTCTGGATGCGCGGGTTTTTGCATGCCTCCATAAGGGCGGGCAGGAAGGCGTGCTCGCAATCGAGCCCCACGAGCACGAGGAGGTCCGCCTTATTCATTATGGGCACGAAGGACGGCTTCATCGGGACTCCGTGCGTGTCCTCGACACCGGTGGCCAGGCTGTGAACCTCCACGAGGTCGCCTCCGACGGCGCGCGTGAAGTCCGCGAGGTCAGTGAGGGTCGTGACGACGCTGATCTTTGCGGCATGAACGGGCGACGCGCCAGAGAGCGCGATGAGGGCGATGATCGATAGAATATAGGGTAGTTTCCGCTTCATGAAGAATTCTCCTCTTTTTAGGGGTCACCGTTCCTGCCATCCGTGCGAATGGGCTCCGATGATCCACGCCCATTGCAGATAAACGGCGTTGTCCGGCTTAAAACCGGTTGCAACGTTTGGATTGGTGTAGGTGTATTGGAGCCTGAGCTGGTCCCAATGGCTTAAGGCCCAGGTGATGTAGGGCGAGTACGCCGAGGTCTTGGCCCGGTTGTTCTCGGGGCTTTCCACGAAATCATAGAGAAAGCCCACGGTCCACTGGCGGTCGAACTTGTAGGCGAGGTAGGAGTAAAGGCCCGTGGAGCCGACGGCGCGGTTGAGGATGGCGCCTGCCGGCTCATCGACGTTGTAGCGGTTGTCGCTATAGAGCACTTCGGTGCCCCACGTGACAGTCTGGAACTGGTTGTTCCGCAGGGGTTTGTAGCTCAGCATGAAGTCGGCCCCGGCCAGCCGCCGCTCCCGCTCGAAGAAGGTGCTTCCGTCGGGCTGAGGAAGGCCCCCGCCGAGATCCGTGGTGGCGGGGTTCCAGAGGCCGGAAATACCGGGCTCGAAGGAGATATCGGGGGTTATGTCGAAAAAGCTGGACAGCCGCCCCCAGTAGTTCACGTTGCTGCCCTGCCGGAACGTACCGACGTCGTTCGGAGGCACGTCCCCGCCGAACTGATTGCCCGCGCCCACGGTGAGGCTCACGTAATGGGGGATGGGCACCAGATAGTTGACCTGCACGCCGTCCGTTCTCGATTCGCCGCCGACATACTCTTCGAGGGCGAGGGGACGGTTGACAAAGGGCAGCTCGTGGTCGTGGATATATGACAGGCGGCCGAATTCCCCGAAGAACCGGCCTGCTTTCACTTCAAGATTCCACGGCAAAGAGGTTGTCTGGATCGCAGCCTCTTCCACCGTCGCGTTGGCCTCGCCCGTCTTGGGGTCGGCTGAGGCGTTGATCACCGCGTACCCCTTTGCGAAGGGGTCGACGGACGCGGAGAGGTTCAGCTCCACCGAGCGCTGGAAGGCGTCGAATCCGCCGGGCCGGTCGCTCCCCGTTTCATCTGATCCCTTGCTGCGATAGGAGAAGACGGTCTCCCCCACGAGGCCGACGGCAGGATTGAAGACGCTCGGAACGGTCCTCGTCTGCGCCTCGGCAACCTGATCCACCTTCTCTTTCAGCTCCTGAACCTGCTCCTGCACCTGTTGCGTCACGGCGGGCTCTTTGGCCGCCGCGGCGCCCTGCACCGGGGGCTGAAGCTCCTTCACCTCGGCCAACAGGTCCTCGATCACCTTCTGCTGCTCCTTGATTGTTTTCTCCTGCTCTTTGAGTACCTTCTCGAGGGCATTGAGACGTTCTTCCACGGTCTGGGCGAATAGACCCGTGGGGATTGACGCAAAAAGAAAGAGCGTGATGAGTGCGATCACGGTCTTCACGATGGCACCTCCACCATTCAATTTCGACGGTCCAATATTCTTCTATTGATTTGACGAAGCCGGTCTCCTTCGTCCTAAAGGACCGGCGGGGGCGCTCGATTTGCCTGCGGAGAGCGCAAGAGGTGGGAATAGGTGAGGCTGCTCAGAAGAGGGACGGCAAGAGCTTCGAAAGAAACCGGCGCCTCGACAAGAGGAACATCGACGGTAACGGCATTCGAATGATAGACAGCGTGGAAACAGATGGAACAATCATCATGGCACTCTCCGTCCTCATGGTGATGGAATGAGACCCCCAGAATGGAGAGGAAAAAACAGATGAGGAGGGGCAGGACGAGCTTTCTGTTCATTGGTCCACTGAGAGTATAAGGAGGCGGGCCTTCTATTTCAACAATATCGGCAGCTACTGAAGGGGAGGCGCGGGGGGAGGCTCACACCTTGTGCCTCGAGAGATGCCCCGGAACCGGCGGGCGCTTATGCGGGTTCAATACCCGTCGGGAGGTGAGGCTTCGCGCGGTTCCGGGGTTTGGGGGTCAAAGGTGAGAAGTTATTCGCGATAGTAACGCCTCTCTGCCACAGGTCCTCCTTACACACCTCATGAAAAACTCTATTCTATGTGGACGGCACGCTTCCGTACCGCTTGCGAAGCTCGAGGTTGAGCTCAAGGACGTTGACGAACTTCTCACCGGCGAGCCCGAACCACGGCGCCGAAGCGTTGTCCTGCAGCATCTGCTCGATCTCTTTTCGAACCGTCGCCTGATCGCGTTTCAGGTCGGACGCCCATTTCGCGGCCACCCGGTCGAGCTGATATTCCGCATCCCCGAGCAAGATATGGGGATCGAGCCCGGAGGCCGATGTGGTGACCATGTCGCCGGGGAGGTCCTGAAGATCGGCGTCGGCATGCTCCTGCCGCCACATGTCGAAAAAGATTGACTGGACATCAGAGCCGTCCTTGACCGGCTCTATCGTCGTCACATCCTTGCCGTCCGGGCCTTTTTTGGTTACTGCGGAAGGGTATCTCCCCGGATTGTCATTGGAGAAGCTCTCAAAGAAGACGACGGCCAGATCGGGTGCCTTGGGCTGCGGGGTGGCTGGATTGTCTTTGATCCACTTGGCCAGCACATCGGGGTGCGCCTTCGACCAACTGTCCACATACGCGCCATGGGTCGCGTCAGCCTTGACCCAGCCTTGAGCAAGGGAGTTGTGGAGGTCCGCCCACTGGGCAACGATGTGGGGTGCGCCCTGAAACATATCCTTCTGGAACCAGGCCTCGACATCAGGCGCCACAGGCTTTCCGTTTCGATAGGCCGCGATGGGGCCGATGGTGCGGGCCACCCGGTCGCGCAGGGCATAGTTGTTCGCTGAGAGCGCCGACGAGGTGGACGCGGATGCGTCG
>Ga0326728_10005734_pt1 | contig 34358 bp, 28 predicted proteins | sample MB3enrmetagenome_FD_207602 | JGI IMG/M metagenome (GOLD analysis project Ga0326728, IMG submission 207602) | Lab enriched peat soil microbial communities from McLean, Ithaca, NY, United States - MB31MN | ecosystem: Environmental > Terrestrial > Soil > Wetlands > Peat | place: USA: New York...
GCGCCTCGATCAATACATCCGGCCCTTTATAAAAATGGGCCAGCGAACCTACGGTAATGAGAGTGAAGGGGCGGGCCACGGGATGATATTTGCGTGGGGCTGATACCAGGGCTGCATCGGTAATTTCTACATCAGAAACCCCCACCGAATAGTTGGGGCAAGGATACCGGGCTTGCAGAGCTCCGGCGGTTACATAGGCGGCGGCTGAGGCGCGGGCACATTGCTCCCGGAGTTTGCGGGTAAACCACCAGCGGAACAGGGGACGCAAAGGATGTTTGAAGGCCCCCGGGGAAAAGACATCGTAGGGGTCGCCCACCACCTCTACGCCGTAGGGATAACGGATTTGACGTAAATACGCCTGGAGAATCGCCCCGGCCATGGAACTGACCCGAAGGATCACCGCGTCCCCTAATTGGAAAGCATTTCGGGCAGCCCGGCGCACTTGCAGGGCCTTCCAGAGATACTGCTGGAGACCGGCATAATCGGGCAGGGCTGCAAAGGTAACTCCTTCACCGTCGGCCCGTTGCCATTCCGGCAAGATTGCAGACACATCCCGCACCCGGGCTACGGTTCGCACCCCTTCGAAAACCGCCAGATAGCGGCTCCAGAAGGGATAGGCGTTCATGGTCTGGGTCCAGACTCTCCCATCCGGCGTGCGCTCAAAGCGAGTTTCCAAGGCCACGATGACTTGCATAATTCCAACCAACTTATTAGACAGCCATGAGGAACCTGGGTCCTTGTGCAAGCTCTTTCAAGTAAATATCATGCAACATTTGCATGCTTCTGAGGATATTGAAGGGACTCTGTTCCATAATTTTCAGGGCCTCAGGCTGGGTTAGGCCCAGGAGGGAATTCCTTGCGGCCAACACCTCTTCGGCCCAGGCAGAAGGTGGACGCGAGAGCGGTACCCGCCGGATCAGATGGTCAATGACGTCTGCTTCCTGGGTTATATAGCTTGAAATCACGCTGGGAAGTCTCGCCGCCTGGGCTTCCATTAAAACCAAAGGTAGCCCTTCTCCCCAGTCTGAAGGGAAAAGGAAAACATCCATGGCTCCGAGCAGCAGGTTTGGCACATCCGAGCGTGATCCTGCGAAGGTCACCAAATCGGTCAAGCCTTCAATGGCTACTTTTCTCTTAATATCTAAGAGCTCCGGGCCATCTCCCACCAAGAGCAGATGCACCTTAGGCTCCTGCTGGGCAAGAACCCGGACAATTTCCAGCATGAAGGGATGATTTTTCTTTTTAAAAAAACGGCTCACATTTCCGACTACAAAAGCGCCGGGCGGGATGCCCAGATCCCTGCGAACCGCCTGGGGGTCGACCACGGCCCGAAATGGCGCCAAGTCAATGGCGCAATAATGAATCCGCCAACGTGGGTCAGTTTGCCAGTCAGTCCCAAACATATCAGGACCGCCGTTTTTGTTGACAACGAGCCCCACTGTAGTGTAACGCTTAATCCATCTTCTCATCAAGAATATATAGCATCGCCGCCACAACCCTTGCTTTTTCTGACTCACCGCATCAATCAGATGGTAACTGGGAGTGTGATTGTGAGCCACCCTGACCGGGACGCCTGCCTGATATGCCAGACGCAACACGAAGCCACTAAAATACTGAACATGACTGTGCACCACATCATAGGGACCGTGCTCCTGAAGAATCCGCTTGAAGTCTCGAGCATAAATAAAAGGGTTGTGAGGCTTGCAGCATGGGATAATTCGCCCCCCTAAAGCTTGAACTTCTTGGTCATAAGAGCATTTTTCCGTGGTGTGAACTACAAAGTCCATTTGAAACCGTTGGCGATCGATGTGCCGTAAAATGTGCATCAGCCAAGTTTCTGGACCTCCGCGACTCATGCCCCCGATAACATGGAGGATACGGGTAGGCGTTTTATAGGTCTCTGTCATGGTTGTCCTTCTCTTTTCGGAGAGCCGATTTTAAGGTTACGCCGGCTTGCTGGCAATGATAACCGCATAAGGGGAAAAAAACCGATTGGGAAACTCGATCCCCGTCCAGGCTATAAACTTATGGATTGCATATAAGCAGCCGAAGAGAGCCCGGGGCAATTTGCGACCAGAGCCCCGGGCCGCGGGACTCGAGCCAGCGATCCAGATTTCAAAAGTCTTGAAATATCCGCAATAGTGGATTTCCAACCCCCTTTCTGTTAAGGCCTCACCCCACATTTGGGGATCCATAACCTCCAGACAGTGGCCCGCCGCAAAGTGGGGGTCTATCAACCATCGCAACCAGTATTGCCCATAACGAAAATTTGGAAAATCAATGACCAATGATCCGCCTGGCTTGAGAAGGTCCAGAAGTTTTTGGAGAACTTCCTGCCAGTTGGCAAAATGTTCCACGAACCCTTTGGAAAAGACTATGTCGTATTGATGGTCCGGTTTAAAGGTGAAGAAATCAGCTACGCACACCTGGGCGTCCACGCCCACAGACGCCAGTTTTGCCGGGATCTGGCCGGCTTCCGGCAGAAAGTCCACCCCGCTGACCCGATAGCCAAACTCTTTGGCAAAATAATAGAGGAACCATCCGGGGTAGCAGCCTATCTCGATCAATTCCACAGGGTTTGATTGAGTGGCTTGGGGTAGGTATTGAGAAAGAAGGGGGTGCAACTCACACCCTTCCTTATTCATTATTATTTCAGGAAACTGTCCCCCCCAGAAGTTTTCCCAATAAGATGCATCTGTTAGGTTCATCATAACTCCATGCTGCGGCGTGAGTATTCAGGTTCATAATATTCTTCCAATTCCTTTACACTGGTAAGAATATTAAACGGACTCTGTTCCACAATGGCCAAGGCTTGCGGTTGGGAGATAATCCCCCTGGCTTCCCTGGCAGCCAGGATTTCTTCGGCCCAGGCAGAGGCCGGCAACGCCAGAGATAATCGCCGCACCAAAGTCGAAACCACGTCTGCCTCCTGGGGGACAATGTCTGAGAAGACGCACATCAGCCCAGCGGCTTGGGCCTCCACCAATGCCAGCCCCAATCCTTCGAAGAAGGATGGGAAAAGAAAGATGTCCATGGCGCCCCGCAGCAACCGGGGGACATCGGTGCGGTAGCCGGCAAAGATGACTTTTTCAGTTAAACCCGACTGAGCAACCTGTTCGGTGATGATTGGCCGAAGGGGCCCATCCCCTACCAGCAAGAGGTAGGTCCGGGGTTCCCGTCTGGACACTTCAGCCATCACCTCCACCAGGAATTTATGATTTTTTGGCTCCCATAATGCCCCGACGTGCCCGATGACCAAAGCATCCTCGGGAATTCCCAATTCAGCGCGAACTTCCACTGGATTTACGGCTAATTGAAAAGGAGCCAGGTCAACGCCACAGTAAAGAACGCGCCAGCGCCAATCCAACCTCCACCGGGGGCCGAAGAGATCGGCCGCCGCAGCCTGACTGGCGGCCAGGCCGCCGGTGGCATAAAGCTTAAGCCAGCGACTCATCATGCGCCTAGACAGGCGCCGCAACCACCCGATTTTCATCCGATAGGGAGCAAAATCCGTGTGGCTGTGGGCGATTCGTTGGGGAACCCCAGCCTGCCGGGCAATTTTCAGTATGAGGCCACTGAAATGGTGGGGGTGGCTGTGGACGACATCATATGGCCCATTCTCCCGCAGGATTCTTTTGAAGTCGCGAACAAAGGCATAAGGATGATCTGGAGACGCGCCGCGAATGATATTGGAGCCCAGGCTCAGGACCTTCTGATTGATGGCCTCCGGATAGTCATAGTCTGAATTTCCGTAAACCAGGAAATCGAATTGATATTTCCCGCGATCAATATAGTTCAGGACATCTCTAACCCAGGCGCCCACGCCGCCTATCATGCTGCCCACGATGTGCAAAATGCAGAGAGGGTAACGGTTATCTGGACCCATAGTCCTTATCCCCGGGACCGAAATGATTAAAATGGCAGTTGCTTATTAAACTTTTTATGAACAAACGCTCTAATAAAATTTAAGACCATTCGCGGTGCTTGAGCAACCCACTTATTTAGAGGAAGATATTGAATAATATATCTTTTACTTTCTGCAAAGTTTAGCGTCTCTTTCAATCCTATCTTGCCAAGGAGATATCCGAATGAACTCCCAAACATCTGATCAGTATGGGATGCAAATTGAGGAAACTTATCCCTCAAATGAAATGCAGTTTTCAGCCCTATGATTGCACTAAGCAAAGGAGCTTCAGGCTTAAAAGTGAATAAATTCGAACCGTGAACCCGTTGAAATGCCAGCAAGTCGGGGGCCTGGATTCCTGGGGAGGAATAAAAAGAAGCATACTCCACATATCGATCCCCCAATGTCACTGAATCAGATTCAGGCATGGGTAAGATTTTTCCCAGCAAGGAGCGTCTGAAGCACTGTCCAGTCGGACCAGGCGCCCAACACATGACCCTCTCCCCCTTACTGAAAGCTTTCCTGAAATCGACTGAGGTAGGCTCCTTAAAGAAGTCCTGGCAAGACTGAACCGCTTTGTAGGTTGGCATCCTCATGAGTTCCGCCGGCGCAAAAGGTTCTCCTGCCGCGTTCACGTAACAGAGCCCGTGGAATACCCAACCAGCACTGGGCGATATTTTGAACAAATCAACAATTTTCATTACCTTCTTCAAAGCATAGAAGTCGTCCGAGTCCAGGAAACAGATAATCTCACCACGACTCTTTGCAAATCCGGCATTGAATGCCGAGGCCTGTCCGCCATTCTCTTTTAGTACTGGAACGATTCTGTCTCTGTAACCTCTGATTATGTCTTTGGAATTATCGACAGAGCCATCATCTACCACGATAACCTCGATATTCGCATAAGTTTGACCCAGAGCACTATCTATGGCACTTTGCAAGAAACACCCATAATTATAATTGTTGATAATTATGCTGACTAAAGGGCCTCCAGGCATGGCCTATCCCCTTAATCCCTGAAAACTAGCTGTTTTTCTGAGATAAACACCAACCTCACCTTAAAACAGACCTAAAATTCATACCCGGTAATCTGGTAAACTTTTAACCGAATCCACATCTTTAAGGAATCGGGCAGGAAAGTTCGCCACGTGGCTCGAAAAGCGGGGTGAAGCTTTATCTTAGCAGATTCCATATCTTGTACCGGGCGGGGTGGCATGGTGGTAACCTCGGCAAGCAAGCGGCCGTAGCAGCTTCCCATAGCTTCCAGGGAGAATTGCCGGCGCGCCCGGTCCTGTGCAGCCCGGCCAATACGGGATATTAATTCGGGTTCCTTAACGAGTTTTGAGACTGCGTTGGCAAACGCCCAGGGGTTATCGATCGGGCATAAAAACCCGGTTTCGCCCTGGCTAATGATTGGATCGGTTATTCCGTCAATTAATGAAACAACGGGAACCAGGCCTGCCGCCATCCCCTCAATGAGAGAAAAAGGCTGGACCTCCCAGCGAGAGGGCATAAGAAAAATATCGTAATTTTTTCCTGCCAACAGTTCGTGAACCCCTTCCATAGGTATGGCGCCGAGCATCTTTACGTCTGGAGCCACTCCCAACTTGGCAAATTTGCGCTCCAGCCGCTGCCGGTCCGGTCCGTCCCCGATAACGGATAACAAAAAAGGGATGCCCCATTTTTTGAGGTACCAGACAATGCGGGGCAATTGCAGCACTGCTTTTTGCCCCTCTTCTAACCTGCCGAGATAGAGGAGGCTAACGGGATGGCCAGGGACCAGGGGAGGTTTTAATTCTCCATCGCCAATGCCTCCCCCCAGCCTCGACAAATCAAGGCCATGGGGTATAATCCTGATTTTTTCCGCCGGAACCTTATAATCTTTGACCAGGATATGTTGCTGACGCTGGGTCAGGACCACAATGGCATCAAGGTATTCCAGGAAGGCCTGGACTCGCCAATAAGTCCGGCGCCACAGGCTGTGCAGTACAACTATCCGGGCCACCGCAGGGGGGAGATAGGGCAAGGCGGTAAGTTCCGTAGTATTATAATTATTGACCATGACCGCCTGGATGTCGTTATCCCGGACCCAGCGAACCAGGTCCCTTACTCGCCTGGGAAGATCATCACCTGGGCCCGGATTCAAAAGAATAAAGTCTGAATCTTCGGGCACCGGCTCCGCAGACCACCCCAGCCACCCCAGTCTCAACAGCTGGTAACCATGGGGAGCCAGGGCCTTGCGGAGATTCTCATAAAAGGTTGAAACCCCTCCGGCGTCGAGACCATGACAGAAAACTATTTTCTTGGAGCCGGGCGGTTTCATCGGCCTCTCCAACACCGAATCCTGGCCAGAAGATCATGCTCCTGATGAGAATGGCCCTTAAGAAGGAAATTAACTAGGGTTTTAGTCATTGGCAACGACCTTAGTTCAAAATTTTTTTTTCGGAAATTTGTTTTACTGCGTCGTTATATGCAGTATCTACTTTAAACACCTCCACCATGCCGGCAATGTTCTCTAAGGCCTCGGACGGCATAGCCGGCGCCAAGTTATGCTTCTCATCCATATCCGTACGCAGGTCGTAAATCTCTAAACTTTGGTCTCGCCGCTGAATGATTTTCTTCCCGGCATCGGTAATTACTGCGAATATGGGAGGGGAAAAGCGCAAACCGTTCAGTTCGTATTGTTTTCTTAAACCTTCGAGCTCCATTTTGTTTTGCTCGGGATAGATATATTGGGCAAGGGCTATCTCTCTCCCGGTGCTTTGGAGCAGGGATGAGGAGGTTTCGGGACGAGGGAGAGGGGAATTGGCCAGGTCCAACAGCGTGGCGTAAACGTCGTTCAAGGAAACGAGTTTGCCCACTGGCCCTTGGTCAGCCATCCCTTGGGGAAAGTGGATGAGCATCGGGACCCACAGTAATTCATTGTATAAGGATAATGCATGGCCGTAATGATTCTTTTCGCCAAAATGCTCCCCGTGGTCGCTGGTAAGGATAAAAACGGTGGAATCAGCGGCGGGTGAATTTCTTAAAATATCCCACATCTGACCAATTTTATGGTCCAAATAATATAATTCATCATCGTATAAGTTGTTGTTTATTTCCGTAAAATGAGCAAGGAGTGATTTGTCCGACTTGGAATTGGAGTGGCCTATTGGCCATAATTGTCTATCATTCCACCGGGAAAACTGGCGCCATCTTCTGGGAGGGCGGTAAAACTCATGGGCTTCAAAAAAATTAATGAAAATGAAAACCGGCTGCGCATTCCCTTCTTCGAGGAGACCAGGAAAAATTTTTACAGTCTTTTCGGTAAACCTTGCTGAATTATCCATGGGATTTGGAAAAAAGAGGCCATCGAGGCGATTTCTAAGGGATCTGGCCAGGCTCGCCAACGCGGCCTTCCATTCCCCGGTTTCAAGGGTATATTTTATTAATTTCTCAAGCCTTTCTCGCTTGGTAAGACCTTCAAACAGAAGCCCCGACAACTTATCTAACTCCTCTGATTTTTCTGGCGGGTCCACCGGGTTGTACCCTCGCATAAACAAATCTAGAAAAGTGCCACCGAAATCCTTGAAATAGTCAAAATCAGGGCACATTCCCGCGGCAGGCGAGACCAGACCGTTGGAAGAGATGCCGAAGGTGCGGTAACCTGACATTTTTAGAGCGGTGGCAATATGCTGGGAATTGTCATCAAGCAAGAATCTTCCCTCATAAGCTCCGTGCTGACTGGGGTAGAGGCCGGTAAACATGGAACCGTGGGATGGGAGGGTCCAACAAGCGGGGGCAAAACAGCGGGTATAAACAGTACAGTAGTTGGCAAGGCGCTCCAGGTTGGGAGTCGTCTTGCGGTGGTAGCCGTAGAGGGACATATGCTTGGCACCCACCGTATCCATAATAATAAGGACGATATTGGGTAATTTTGATTTCATCTAATGGCCCTCACCGATTGGGATAAGCCAAATATGTTCCGGATTTCTTGGGCCAGAGTCTTGCCCGCCATAGTCAGATAACCAAAGGCAAATAAAGTCGCCCCTCCGAGCACTCCCAGATAGGGCTTGCTAAGGAAGAACAGGGCAATACCCAGGAACGCCCCCAGGTTTGCCCAGGTTACTCCCCTGGCGTATGACTTTATTTTCAAACGCCGCCAAACCCCCCAGGCCATAAGAATGTTGATCAATACGATGCCCGAAGCACTAGCTAAGGCCACTCCGTTAAGGCCAAAGAACGCCCCGGAAACTACTATGATCGGGATTATACCGACCCCGATAATTATTTGCATAACCAGGAGGGTCCATTGGTTCCCGGTCATCATGAGCAAATAACCTACGGACCCTACAGCTACGTTAACTAGCTGCGCCATAACCAGGGCACTCATAGCAAACCGGGCTTTGGGGAAATCAGGGCCAAATAACCTTAGCAACTCCGGACCAAGGAGAATCAGGAGGAGGGCCAAGGGAAGAGCTACAAGATACATCCATCTCGCCGTAGTCTGGGAGACCATCCCCAAACCTTCCAGGTTCCCCTGTTCATGGTATTGGGCAAACAAGGGTGAAACCACGGCATTGACTGCTAACAGAGGAAAGGAGACCAGTAGCGCAGTCCTGGCCGCGGCGCCATAATAAGCCACTATCTCCGGGGAAGAAAAATACCCCAAAACCAGGCTATCCAGCCCGGCTGAGTAAAGCCAGAGGATCGAAGTGAGAAACAAAGGCCAGCTGTACCTGATCAGCTCTTTGAGGGGTGGGCTTCCGGTCTCCGTTCCATGTAGTAATCCTGGAGCAGGTGCGATAAGAAATCTTCGGGACTGCTGCAACAATGCCAAAAAACCTAAACCCAGGAAGGCGAGGGATAAATAAGCCAAACCAAGCGCCTTCTCCGGACTGATAAGGTTAGGTCCCGCATACGCGAAAACCAGTATTAGAAACAAAAAGAAGGCGGGGGAAATAGTATCTTGGAACAGCACAGTCCAGCGGACGCCCCCTAGAGCTCTCACCGTCTCTGATAAGAGCGCTCCCACTAGACCGAGAGGGAGCCAGAGAGCCATAAAATTAAGTACCGATGGCAGGTTGGGAGAATGAAAGCTCTCAGCCAACCGGTGTCCGAGTCCCCACAGAGCCACGCCGGCAATGCAGCCCAGCAAAGCTACCACCTTTACGGCTGTCCAGAAAAGCTGCCTTAACTCCGCATTTTTTCCAGCTGATTTGAGAACTGCAACGAATCGCAGAAGTCCGGTATTTAAACCCAGGCAACAGAAAGTCCAGATGGTTTGCGCGAGGCTCAACGCAATATAATAAGTCCCCATGGTGCCTGCACCGTAATATCTGGCGATGGCCAGGGTGGTGAGATATCCCATGGCCACATGCAGTATCCGGAAGAGTAAAGCCAGCGAGGAGTCGGTGGCGATGCGTTGTAAGGTGGGGCTGCTGGCCATTTAACAATAGCCCATCAATCGCAGGCGCTTCATAATTTCTTCCTTGCGCGGGTCCCTTTCGATGCGCTCCGACCCACCCGCACCCCCGAGTTTGGTACATGGTTCGCATCCTAAACTCCGGTACCCACGCTGGTAAAGGATGCAAAAGGGGACGGAGTTATCTTTTATATACTGCCAGATGTCCATCTCGGTAAAATGGAGGATGGGATGAACCCGAATGTGTTCGGATTTTTCGCGGGGAGAAAAGTAGGTTTCCTCAATCCGATCAGGCTGCTCATCCCAGCGCATGCCGGTTATCAGGGCCTGCCATCCGTATTTCTTAAAGGCGTTGGCAATTACTTCCGCCTTGAGTTTTAAACAGCATTCTTCTTTGTTTGCGGTGATCTTAATGGCCTTAATGGCTTCTTCATTGCGCTCGATTAGCAAATTTAGCTGCCATTCCCGGGCAATGCGGTCGCGAAATTCGTAGATCTCTTTAAATTTAACGGAAGTATCGATGTTGAGAACGGGGATGGGAACTTTGCCCCCACAAAGTTCTCTCAATAAATGGAGCGTGGTGGTAGAGTCTTTTCCTCCGGTCCAGGCAAGAGCAATCTCATTTGGAAACCGGTCCAGGGCTTCCTGGAGGATTTCCCGGCTCTTCTCGACCTTGTCCGCTAAGTTTATTAATTTTTCAGCCATTTATTTCTCCGCTTGGATTTTAAGGAAGTGATTGAAGATACACAATTAGGTATAAGCTTTTAAATATTTACAATTTTTTTGTCACTAGGCCCAATAACTTCCCCTTATCATCAAGAGCATATGGGACGTAATTAGAAATTATCTGCTTGAATTTGGCCACCAGCCCGGGAACATCCTGTTTTTTAACTATATTCTCAATTTCATCCAATAAAGACTCCCAGGTCTCCCAAGTCTCCTTGGACCCCATAGCGCTATTGATGAGAGGATGCTCAGTAGGTTGAGGTTCCTCGTCAACATTGAAGAGTTCTTCAAAAAGTTTCTCCCCAGGCCGAAGACCGGTATAAACGATGGCAATATCTTTATTGGGGGTTTTCCCAGCTAAGACAATGAGTTTTTCGGCCAACTCCCGAATCCTTACCGGGCGCCCCATATTCAAGACAAATATGTCGCCACCCTGTCCCATGCAAGCTGCTTGCAAAACTAGCTGCACCGCTTCCGGGATGGTCATAAAAAACCGCTCAATGTCCGGGTGGGTGACTGTAAGTGGGCCCCCCTGAGTCAGTTGCTGCTTAAAGAGTGGAATTACACTACCGGCGCTGCCCAGGACATTCCCAAAGCGAGTGGTAATGAACTTGGTGTGGTTAAGATTATTGCAGGCCTTCACGTATTTCTCGCAAATTCGTTTACTGACACCCATGACGCTAGTGGGATTGACTGCTTTATCCGTGGAAATCATTACAAAGCGTTCAGCTTTTGCCGTTATCGCGGCTTTCGCTAAATTCCGGGTGCCCAGGATATTATTGTAAGCTGCCTCCAAGGGAGAGCTTTCCATGAGCGGCACATGCTTATGGGCCGCCGCATGAAAAACCAGGTTTGGCTGATACCGTTCAAAGAGGAATCTCATTCCCGGTGCATTATTGATACTGCCCACCAGGGCTTGTAAATCAAGATCTGGAAAACGCCGCCTCAATTCTGTTTCAATGTCAACCAGGGTGTTTTCTGCCCGTTCTATTAAGACCAACGATTTAGGGCCGAATTTGGCTATCTGCCGGCAGAGTTCCGAGCCAATGGAACCACCAGCGCCGGTGATGGCAACCACCTGCCCTTCGATTAAGCTGTTGAGGTTTTCCTTATCCATGTAAATCGGGGGCCGGGGCAACAGGTCTTCAAGCTCGATGTCCCGGACATCAGCCAAACGATAGTGTCCATTCAGGACGGCACTCAAAGGTGGAACGATCTTAAAGCGAACCTGGAATCGTTTGCATTCTTCGATGATCTCGTTCAATTCATCTTGCGGCGCATCGGGCCAGACGAAAATTATTTCATTAACTCGGTAGTGCTCGGCCATCTCCGGGATTCGGCTCGCCCCTCCAATCACAGGGACATCATAGATGCGAGTGCCTTGAAGGGACTCATCCAGGCACGCCAGGGCTACCGGAAGATAATCCATATCATGGGTGAGCATTTCCCGCAGTAAGGGTTCCGCCGCCTCTGGCGGCCCTACCAGAATAACCCGGCGCACATTTGTGCTATCCGATAAGGCTATAACGCGTTCCCGCAGATGGCGGACCAGGAAACGACACCCACCGGTCAGGGTGACCACCAGAAGGCCGTCCAGCACGTAAATGGACCACGGGATATTCCCGGTGAACCGGGCCAAAAGAATCTCCAGAAATAACAAGGCCATCAGGCTCATCATGGTAGCCCGAAGAATGTTTGTCAGATCCGCGAAACATACATAACCCCACATGCTCCGGTAAAGATCATGGTAATAGAAGAAAAAACCCTGGCTTAAAAGAACCGCCGGAAGGGTTTTGAGCATGGTTTGGTAATAGCTATTAGGGATCAAGCCTTCAAATCGGAGGTAAAAGGAACCCAGGTAGGCAAGTGCAAACAATACTAGATGGAACAGAATCGAAAAAGGCAAGCGGTAGGGCAGACGAGCTTTCACCCTCTTAATGAACCGGGAATTATCCCAAACCTTGCTTAGTTTCTTGAGCATAAGCATTCAAGCCATCGAAAGTTTCTTTTTGAACCCCTATTCAGGAATGAATTGGTGAAGTTCAGGGGCCAAGAGAATAGTAAACCGAGTCAGACGATTTCGGGCCGCTTCAACATCCCGCCCGGCGGGGGTGATCAGCCTAATGAGGGCCCCATCGGTACGGTGGCGGACGACCCCGTCATAGGCCATGTAGAACTTATTAAGATATTCGCTGGTCAGCCACCGCCCCCGCTGTAAAAACCAGTAATAGACCACGAGGCTTGTCCCCATATTATCCACTAGCATGTAATTTACCCATAATCCTCCGGGTATTTGGATGACTTTAGATTCCTTAGTCTCCCACCCGCCCGCCGTAAGGCACCCCTTAGGGGAGTGGACGAAGCCTCCCGCTTTCTTCTGCGTTTCGTAGTAGGCGATCCAGAGGGAGACCGGGCCATGGCCGGGATTGGTAAAGTCGGCACTGAGATGCGCACTGGACCCTGTTTCCTCCACCTCAACCGGATTTACGGGTGTCTGGTGTCCGGACCAAGCCCCCAATTCCATGGGGAACTGGTCAAAACTCTGCCGGAGGGCTATGCGGTCGGGCTTGTCGATCCTGGTGACTAAGGGGTTTGCCATAAGAATGATTCCAAGTCCGGCGAGAAAGAAAGGAAGCAGTAGATTTCTTCTGCTCGACCCTTGTGTCGGGTTTGGGAGGGGCTTGTCTCCCGTGGTCGACGTGGGGATCGAAGGCCAAATCAAATTCATTCCATGGCTGAGCATGAAGGTGAATCCCAAACAAAAAAGAAAAATAAGCCATCCTGAGAATTCATGCCAGAATCCTGTTTCGAAAGCAGGAATTAACCCGATGGCAGCTATCCTCAGGGCATTACCAATGATTGCCGCGGGAATCAAAGCCACCATTAATATTAAGGCCTTCCAAAGGCGGCGCTCGTAAAAATAACAGTAAATAATCCCCATAGCAAAAAGGGCCAGAATATAACGCAACCCGCTGCACACGCCTACAACCTGTAGTTGTCGGACACCCAAGTCGATGATATTACCCTGGCGAAAAACTGCGACGCCCATAGTATGTAAAAAAAAGGTAGCTAATTGACTAGAACTAAGTTGTAAAGGAAGCGTAAGTTTATATGTGATTAATTGCGGCAAGGGAAGCATCATTACTAAGAGTAAGAGAGGGAAAGCTAACAAACGAAACAACCTCCAGCCACCTGATAGAAAAACCAGACTGGCAATGGCAGCCACAAATGAGAAGCGAGTAGTATAAAGTTCCGCGGCTAACTCCCCGATAGCGTAAAGCCCCAGACTCATGGCCAGAAAAATTAATCCGAAACCAGAAGGACGTAATTGTTCACAACAAAGTTGGGGCCATTTTCGATATGCCACATAAACACTCACTACAGGCAAAAGCAAAGCGTAAGAATTGTCTTCATCTCCCAAATCCTTTCCTAATCTAACAAGAACTGGCCAATAGAACCATAATAGTACCATAAATAGAGCGGTACCCGAAATTATTAAGCCCAAAAACCGTAATAATTTATCCCTTTCCATTAAAATAATCTCATCTTAAATATAGAACCGATTAGGTTCACCAAATAACCCGGATCGTCGTAAGATAATACTTTGAAGTTTGGCTTTGGCGTCGTATGACCTGAATCAAAAGCTACATGAGATTTATGCAATGGATTTTTTCATGCCTTCATAAAGTTAACTTTTTCTGAGAATCCAGATATATTAATTTAGTATTGGCGGCCTGTATTCTGGGAAGTAAAGTCCCCCGAGTGGATTACCGTCTTCACTATCCGATCTTAGATCAGTTAGAGATTTGTAAAATTCATGGTCGTGAATTGCTTTTCCAATATAATAATTCATTCGTATCGGGGAAAAAGAGGCCTTGAATTTGAATAAATCATCCTTAGGATTTACCCCGCCGCCCAGATGGTAAATTTTAAATCCACATTTCTTAGCCCAAAGGGCTACTTGATAGAGCAGAAGATTATTGGCTCGCAAATGACGCATTTCATAAATGGAACCCCCAAGATGGGCGTGCACAAAAGGACCTGAGTGCATAAACAATCCCGAGGCTATTATTGAATCTTGATAAACAGCATGAAATAGAGAAAGATTACCAGACAACAACCTGGCAGCGTCGTAGAACCACTTCCTAGTAAAAAAATAATAATCATGTGCATTAACCCTGGTCATCGTTTTTATATAGATATCATAAAAGTCGTCCAGGTGTCTGAAATCTTCATCTATTTGTATAATGACACCGCTTTTAATCGCCTTCCTTACATTATACCTGCAATTATAGTACATATCCAAAAATATTTCAGATTCATCCTTGGTAAGATCGATCGCCACCGTTTCATTCCAAACCTCTATCTTAATATCCTTAGGGCAGTAATAATGATTATTTAACAGGGGGTGGAACCTAACAAATTCGGAAATAACATTATTATCCTGACAGTATTGTTTAAATGTAGTGTAAAATCTGTCCATGTCAACTTGATCACTGCTGCGAAGATATCCTCCGTACCCGTAAGGCGACGTTATATCAATTAAATTATCTGGACAATTGTTGAAAGTCGTGAGCTCGTTGATACGCCTGGCAAGAAACGGATAAATTACCACATTCCCGGGAGATTCGAAGTAGACAAAACAGAAGGCCTGACCATCGCCATGGAGTTGGCATAAGTAGGAGAATTCAGGGTAAAAATAAATGTCTATCTCTTTAAAAGACTCACAAAGGGTGTGCCATTCCTGGCGATCTTGGGGATCCTCATATGCTAGTACCTTATAGAAGGGCCTAATTGAAGAAATTCCTTTATAGAAGGGCCTCCTTGAAGAAATTGCTTTTGGCGGCCTGTATTCTGGGAAGTAATGTGCATCCAGTGGATTATCGCCCTCAAAATCTGATTTCAGATCAGTTAGGGATTTGTAAAGTTCATAGTTGTGAATTACTTTCCCAATATAAAAATTCATTCGTATCGGGGAAAAAGAGGCCTTGTATTTGAACAAATTATCATTATGTTTTAAACCCCCGCCGAGATGAAAAATTTTAAATCCACATTTCTTACCCCAAAGCGCTACTTGATAGAGCAAAAGATTATTGGGTCGCAAATGACGCATTTCATGAATGGAACCGCCAAGATGGGCGTGCAGAAAAGGCCCTGAGTGCAAAAACAATACTGAGGCTATTATTGAATCTTGATAAAAAGCATGAAATAGAGAAAGATTACCAGCCAACAACTCAATAACAGCGTCGAACCACTTTCTAGGAAATAGATAATAATCATTTGCATTAACCCTAGTCATCGTTTTTATATAGATATCATAAAAGTCGTCCAGGTATCTGAAATCCTCATCTTTCTGTATAATGACATTATTATTATGCGCCTGCCTTATTGCCTTCTGGCAATTATACTCCATATCTCTAAATATTTCAGTTTCATCTTTGGTAAGGTCAATCGCCACCGTTTCATTCCAGAACTCTATTTCAATATCTTTAGGGCAGTAATAATGATTATTTAACATTGGATGGAACCTAATAAATTCAGAAATAACATTATTCTCCTGACAATATTGTTTAAATGTAGTGTAAAATCTGTCCATGTCAACTTGATCACTGCTGCGAAGATATCCTCCGTACCCGTAAGGCGACGTTATATCAATTAAATTATCTGAAAAATTGTTGAAAGGCGTGAGCTCGTTGATACGGCGGACAAGAAATGGATAAATTACCACATTGCCGGGAGATTCGAAGTAGACAAAACAGAAGGCCTGACCATCGCCATTGAGTTGGCATAAGTAGGAGAATTCAGGATAAAAATAAATGTCTATCTCCTTAAAAAGCTCACAAAGGGCCTGCCATTCCTGGCGATCTTGGGGATCCTCATATGCTAGTACCTTATAGAAAGGTCTCATTCGGTATAATCCAGGTTTAGGATGGTCTTTCACCGGAGTCCGATAAGTTGGGAAAAAATGGGTTTCTTTGAGTCCCAGCGGGCCCCACCTACGTCGATTGAGTTCTCGGTATAGCTTCCGGTCATGAATTGCTTCACCTGTGCAGAAGGGGCTATGGAAGGAAGAGAATGACGCTTTAAATTTGAATAAATTGTCATTCGGCAGATACCCCCCGCCCAGATGGAAATATTTTATGCCTTGTTTTTGAGCCCAGAGTGCAACTTCATATATCATGAGATTATTAGAGGCCAAATTACGCATTTCATAAATTGAACCCGAAAGGAAGTAATGTATAATATCTTTCGTAAACAAAAAGATAGCCGACATTATGGTTGAGTTTCGATATAAAGCATGGAATAATACTAAATGTTCATTTAATAAACTCAACATGCTCTCAAACCATGTTAATGGAAAGTAATAATAATCTTGGGACCCTAGTCTTTCCATAGTCTTACAGTATATTGAATAAAAAGTTCCGAGATTGGATGCGTCATGATCAATCACTATATCCACACCGTAATTTTTTGATTTTCTTATCTTATTCCGGCAAGATGGCGCCATGCCCATCCATAAATCATCCAAAGGTTGAGTAAGGTCCATCACCACAGTTTCATTCCTTTGGCGGATCTGAACATCTTTGGGGGAATAAACTTGATTCTTCAGAATTGGGTTAAACCTGATAAATTCTGAAACGATTTGGTTTTGGCGGCAGTAGGCTTTAAATGATTCATAAAATTTCTCCATATCCACCAGGTCGGAAGTCCGAAAATACCCTCCGTATCCGTAAGGGGTGGTTATGTCACTTATATTTAATGGAATATCTGCAAAGATTTCTAAATCATTAATACATCTCTTTAAAAATGGATATAATACAATATCAATTGGAGATTCATAATATACGTAACAGTGCGCCTTGCCATCGCCATTAAGCTCAAAAAGATAGACATATTCCGGGTAATAATAAATGTCTAGATCGCTATACCGTTGGCAAATATCCCGCCATTTTCGGCGCTGCTCCAGATCGGTATAGGACAATACTTCGTAAGTCGGCATCCCACTCATTGCAGGATATCCTTCAGCGCCTGGCTGACTTTGAATACCGTTTCTTCAGGCATATGGGTGAATAAAGGCAGGGCCAACCCAGAGGCTGCGGCTGCCTCTGTCACCGGGAGTCTCCCCTGATACGGGCGGCCGATTTCTTGGTAGACCTTTTGGAAATGCAGGGCCGGATAAAAGTACTTCTTGGATTGAATCCCGCCTCGGCTTAAATATTCATAAACCTCATTCCGGGACCTTCGGGCTTCCTGAAGATTGATGAATATGGTAAAATAATTGCCTGAAGATAAATAGTTTTCCGGTATTAACTGATAGGATAAGTACTTCGGGTCTCCCAGGGCACTCTTATAAGCTCGAATGAGCTCCCGCCGGCGGCTCACCAGGTCATCCACCCTGGTAAAATTGTGGCGGGCCACGATGGCATTTACTTCGGGAACCCGGGCGGACAGACCCAGAAAAGCTATGTCCTCTCCATCAGAGGACTTGCCGTAGTCTCGCATTTGCCTTAGCTTCCCCGCTAGTTCTCCATTGCGGGTGGTGATCAGTCCCCCTTCCATGGCGCTCACCACCTTGGTAGGGCTAAGGGAGAAAATTTCCGCATCGCCAAAGTTTCCCGCATAGCGCCAGACGCCTTCTTGCCCCCGTGCTTGGGAGCCCAGTCCTTGGGCCGAATCATAGATGACACGGAGGCCCTTTCCGCGCCCTAACTGCTCAAAAGCCTGGTAATCAGGGGGCAAGCCGAATACATTCACCGGCATAATTGCCACCGTATGAGGGGTAATTGCCTTGGCCGCGGCCAGGGGGTCTAAGGTATAAGTTCCCGGTTGTATATCTGCAAAAACGGGCCTAAGCCCGTTCCATACCACCGCGTGCGCTGTGGAGGTCCAGGTAAAGGCCGGGAGAATAACTTCTCCCTGCAATTCCAGGGCCTTCAATACCAGCATCATCCCGGCCGTGCAGGATTGCACCATGACGGCATGGGGAACTTTGAGCTTCTCTTCTACCGCTTGTTCAAATTTGCGGGTGAATATCCCGGTGGTGACTTGTCCGCTTTGCCATGCCTGGCGGAACTCTGATATCACATTCTCAAAGTCTGTTAATGTGGGTTGGACTATGGGGATCATGGATAATTTTAACCAAGGCGCGATTAATCAAGCATTCTGCCGGTCAAATGGACTCACTCTCGCCATATTTTTTAATGAGGGATGCCACATATTTCATATCTGTTTCATCGTAGCGCATGTCACAATGAATGGATAGCATACGTTGACTGAATTCTTGGTCTTTTTGAGAAATACCCGCCACGGCAGGTTTCTCTAAGGGCCATAGAATTGCGGGATAAACCCTGGAAGCAATCAATTTTTCCCGCACGCGAGAGCGCTTTTGGGGTGAATCGAAAACCAGAATCCCAGAGAAAGGGCATGTATCCAAGCCAGTCCGGGGCTGTAAGACCTCTACCCCCGTCAGATTAAACAGTTCTGCGGAAAGAACATGATGATTGCGCCTTCTGAGGTTTCGCCACCCAGTCACCGGAAAGGAAGATAACAGAGACCTTGTCCAATCCAGCATTCCAGACACCTCGCCTGCGCCAAGTTGATTCTCTCCAGAGAGCAACAATCTTAGATAAGTATCTTTTTCCACTGGATATCCCTCAAGATACAAGCGCTTAAGTACCATAGCCGTGAACTTCTCCAAAGAGGCCTTTTCGTGAGCTGCAGTGGCAGGAATTGCTGCTGGTAGTTCATGACCGGCCGGTGACCATAAGACGCTACCCTCAGGTAACGGAAGGGTCTTCCTAAGCGAGGCAATGCACCAATCTGCGTTACTGGTCCTTGCCCAGTCAGACCATGGATCTTGAGAATGGTCTTCAATTACCTCCATATTGTGGAGATACGATCTATCAATGGAGTTTTTGGTGCGAAGGCCAAAAAAATTTATCACAAGGACCACGTCCCCTGGTCGGGTTTCAATTCGATCTAATTGAGGACTATCATTGCTAGGACAATCGGGATATAAGCTCAATTCAATATCCGCAGATAAAAGAGATGATACAACCTCTTGACAAAAATAACTAGGGATCCAAAGGCGTTTCCAATTGCGTGTAACCAAGCCATACTTGAGTAATTTCTTCAAAGCATGTCGAGCAGAACCGAGAAAAAGATGGCTTTTCCCCCAAGGCATAGGTGATGATGGCGCTACGGGGTATGTTATCCAATGAAACTCTGAACCCTGCTCCCATCTATCAGAACGACTCATCCTATTAGTCATGCGGAGGCTTCTTGATTTTTCTATATGGTGGACGAAAGGCCTGATTTGAAGACTCGGAAAATTTCATCTGCGATGAGAGAATCTCTATAGCCCTTTCTTCATCCTCGGTATTGCCAAAATCATGGCTGATATCAGGAGCATACAAACCTTCGCGTCGGGCCCAAACTTTAAAAGTAATCATCAAAATGTAAAAATCCAGTTTTAAAGACCAGTGATCTACGTACCAGACATCTAATTTGAAACGTTCTTCCCATGGAATAGTGTTGCGCCCGTTGATTTGGGCCCAACCGGTAATCCCGGGTTTGACTAATAAACGTCGGCGCTGAAAGGTATTGTAAGCAATTACCTGATAGGCCTGGGTCGGACGGGGGCCCACCAAGCTCATTTCACCTTTGATGATATTGAATAATTGCGGCAGCTCATCCAGACTGGTTTCTCTCAAGAAATTTCCTACCCGAGTGATACGGGAGTCATTAGGTTCTATGTTGAATCCAAATCCCATGGAAGTGGCCTTGTCCACCATGGTCCGGAACTTGTAGGCGACAAAAGGGCGCCCATCTTTGCCGATGCGGACCTGGCGGAAGAATACGGGACCGGCTGAGTCCAGACGGATGAAGGCCGCCACCAGAAAGAAGACCGGGCTCAGGGCAATAAATGCCAGCCAGCCCAGAATCCGGTCCGATAAATCTTTTATTTTATAGGAGACCGCCCGCATAGATGGTCAGTCTCCCGTAATTAGACGTCCGGCCCTTCTTTTGGAGCCCAGATTGATGCGGGTTATGGCCATTTTCTGCCCCAAAAGTTGGTCCACCAATTTTTTCGTTGGCATAGCTGTGTCTCAGGCGCGGGAAAAGCTTCCGAGGCAACGGTCCCGATCTCCCCTTCTTTCCCCAGAAAAACTTCCCTCCCGTCTACTTCCGGTGGCGCTTTTATCTCCTGAGGCGGCGGTTTGAGCATGACCTGGGTTATGACCGGAATTAGCTGACTGGTCATTTCCAGCACCAAACTCTCTATCCGGGTAAGGCGTCCGGATAATTCCGACAGTCGAGCCTCCAGGCCGTTGTTGGAAATTACAGGTTGTGCATTAAATTCCAAGGCGCCGGCTGAGGCTTCCGATCCCGTCGGCGTCTCCAGGGGCTCTTCTTCCGGACCCTCCAGACTTCCACCTTGGGCGGCATAAACCATATCGATAAAATCACCGTCTATTTCCTGACGTCCCTCAGCAAACCCGGCAACCAAGGCCAGATCGGACCAGGTATTCAAGCGCCGGGGGACTCCTTGGGTATAGTCATAGAGCTTGTCCAAGGCCGATTCCGCAAAAATGCCGCTGCCCCCGGCCCGGGCCAGCCGAAAACGGATATATTCCTTGCTTTCGTGGCGATCCAATGGCGTTAAATGGTAATGGACTGCCACCCTCTGAGCCAATTGACGGAGAGATGGATGGCGCAGCCGCTCTCGTAACCCCGGGTGGCCGATCAGGATCATTTGAAGCAGCGGTTCTTTGCCGGTTTGCAGGTTGGACAGCAGCCGCAGTTCCTCCAGGGCCTCGGGGCCGAGGTTTTGCGCTTCATCCACCAGCAGGACCACGTGTTCCCCCCGAGCATAAGCAGTCAACAAAAACTGATTAAAGGCCCCGAGCCGAGCAGTGCGGGAAGGAAAGCGCCCGGGCACTTCAAATTCTTTCAACAGCCATTCCAGGAGATCCTCGGCCCCAACCGAGGTCTGGTAAAGGACGCCCAGACGCAGGTTTCTTTCTCTTTGCCGGAGCAGAGATTTTATCAGGGTGGTCTTGCCGGTCCCCACTTCGCCGGTCAGCACCACAAACCCCACCCGTTGATTGATGCCATATTCCAAATACGCCCGGGCCAGCTTGTGCTGAGGACTCAGATATAGGAACTCGGGGTCAGGGAGCAGGGTGAAAGGGCGTTCCTTGAGTCCGTAAAAATCTTCATACATGGGGATTATCCAGGGGCCGCGGTCCTCCCGCCTTGGTTGGCGATTCAGAGTGATAAGAATAATGGTAAGAAGACGACGAGGTCTCCAGCTTATTAAGGATAAAGCCAAGCACCCGAAACGGTTTGAGCATCTCCAGGCAACGGCCTATATCTTCCTTGGAGGTCTTCCCCGCCTCCACCACCACCATGATGCCATCGACTAAGGGAGCAAAGGCCAGGGCGTCGGCAACGGACAACAACGGGGGCAGATCGAAGAGGACCCAGCGATCCGGGTAAAATTGCTTCAATTCCTGCACCAGGGCAGCCATGGAAGGTGATCCGATAAGTTCCGCCGCCTGGGTCACGGGTTTGCCCCCGGGCAGCAGCACGAGCTTGCCCAATCCATCGGGATGGACCAGAATTTGGGTCAAGGGAATATCATTAATCAAATAGTCCACCAATCCCGGTCCGGTCGACAATCCAAAATACTGCCCCACTGACGGGTAGCGTAGGTCCATATCCACCAGAATTACACTCTGGCCGACTTCCTGGGAAATGCTGATGGCCAGATTGATGGCCGTCAGCGTTTTTCCCTCTCCCTGATTGGGGCCGGTGATCATCAAGGTATTATAGCCATGAGGCCTGGTGCGCTGCAATATACGGGTCCGCAGTAGCTTGTAGCCTTCTCCGGCCTGGAAGAACTCCTTCCCGACGATGAGTCGCTGCCGATGCAGATTTTGGGGATCTACGGCGACAGTCCGGGTAATGGTATAGGCATATTCTTCGGCCGGCGCGGGAGTGACCCAAGTCTCTGGCCGGATCAGAGAAGAAGCCTCATCCTGCAGCACCCGCTCGGGCTCCAGAGGCGGGGCCGGCTTCTTTTTCAGGTGATGCAACTCCTTGGCTTTCTCTAACGCCTTATCAATGAAACTCAATTTCCCTTTCCTCTCTAAAGTTAGACCTGGCGCAAAAGCCTCCCGGCCAAAACCAAAAGATTTTGATAAAAAAAGTTAAGGAGGGCCAATCCCATGATCACCGAAACGGCGGTTCCCATCCAAATAAGCCGTTTTCTCCGAGCGTCCCTGGTGACATCCTCGGACGTTTGAATTCTGGGTATGCTCCCCAACACCGGGAAATTAGTGAGCATGCTGAGTTCGTCGGCTGTCTTTACTGAGTGGTCCAAGTGCTCGACGAGGGCCACCGTGCCGAAGCCGCCCCCGAAGCTCAGGATAATCCCGGCCAAGAAGATAAGCAGCCGGGGAGGAGATACCACCTTACCGGCGCTGGCCGGGTCTATGAGGGTAAATTTCTCCGCCTTCTGGTGTTCTTCCATCCCCTCGGAAATGCGCGATTCTAAGATCTTGTTCATAACCTCCTGATGCTTTTGACTATCGTTTTGATAATCTCGCTGTAAAGCCAGATACTCTTGCTCCACTTTTGGCGCTTCCTCCAGCCGCTTGCGGTACATCTGCAGCTGTTTTAGCAAAAATGCCTGCTGCCGCTTATCAGCCTCTATTTCGGTGTCGGCTGCCTGAATCTGAGCGCTAAAATTAATATCAGCGGGGCCCTCCTGATCAGAGGGCTTCGGGGAAGAGGACCCGTTCCCCTGATCTTTTTCTAGAGCCCCGATTTCGTTTTTAACCTTACGGATGTCGGGATGGTTATCAGAATATTTTCCCTGCTTCTCGGCCAATTCTACCTTGAGTTGGGCAAGTTTTTCTCGCTGTGACGTTGAGTTTGTTCCTTTATCTCCGACAATTTTCTTCAGTTCGGCGATCTCGCGCAGGGTTTTGCGAATATCGGGGTGGTCTTCCGAGTACTTGGACCTCAGGTCAGCCAAGTTTACTTCCAGGGCTTTGAGGCGGGAATACGGATCACTAGTCCCTCCCGGAGCCCGAGCATCCAATGCGGATGTGGTCAATTTTGCCGTCGCCAGCTGGCCGCCCAGAATAGTTTTCAGCTCTTCCGCAGCCCGGATTTTATTATCCAGCTGTTTGATATCGGTTTCCAGACTCTCTGCCCGACTCATATTGAACTGCTGCTGATCCGGCAGCAGGCCTTCATATTGCTCTTTGAAGGCGGTGATCTTTTCTCCCAGGGTACGGATGCGTTCCTCCAGCTCCTTCAGTTCTGCCTCCAGGAACTTGGTAGTGGAGCGGGCCTGATCCTCCCGCATTTTCAAATTTTGTTCCAGGTAAAGAGAGGCCAAGGTCCCGGACACCTTCTGAACCATGTCGGGGCTTTTCCCCCGGTAGGCGACGCTGAAGGCAATGGTCACCCCCTTACCTCCCTTTTGCTCGGCACTGATGGTGTTGAGGTGAATATTGTCCCGCATCTCATCAAGGATCTCCTCCCGGGTATATGTTGCCCTCAATTCCTGGTAGAGATTGAACTGCTGGGTTATTTCCCAGAGCTTGGTACGGGAAAGGATCTGCTGGGTAAGACTTTGGATGCGTTGGTCGGCGAAGCCGGTGACCGTAGAGCGCACAAACTCCGGCGGAATCTGCTGCTCTTCTATCAAGATGGTGGAACTCGATTCATAGATGGTAGGGAGAAGCAAGGCTACGGCGCTGGCCACGAGAAGAATTATTAAGGCAGGGATGATGAAGCACGTTTTCCTCGTTTTCAGGATTCCCAGATAGTATCGAAGATCGTTGGTCTCTGTTTGCATGGCTGGCAATAACCTTAATGGAAATGGGTTCTACAAACTATTAATTATAATTACTCAAAACCTTTTTTCAACTAGGTAAAAATACCCATTTTGTAGTATAGAATTTTCACCAGTTGCTCCTAATGGGCAATTTTGCATTTCTGCAACAAAAATTGCGTATTTCATCAAGCAGAATTCATGCAAAAAATGGGCCATTCACTTTTGGTAATGAAAAAACGGATAGGAGTAAGTCAGCATTAGCGAAGCCCCGACAATGTTGGCGCTTTTCCCTAGTTCCTGCAGCAACCCGAAGCTGCAGGCCGGTATCAATGAAAGATTTTCGGTGAGCTTATATGACAATTGGGGACTGAGTTGATAAAGAGAAGTTTCAAAACCGCCGCTGACGTTTATTGGCTGACTTGAAGAGTAAGTCCCTGCCATTGATCCCGAAAGACGCTCGTTGAAGTCATGACTTAGAGATACGGAGACCATATTGAACGTAACGGGGGCTCCCAAACCGGAAGGCGGCTGCGTCCGTTGATAGCGCACCGAAAGGCTGGTGTTGGTCCAACTACGGGTAAGGCTTGCATCGATATGAGGCTCGAAACTTGACTGACGCCCTAATTGCGGGCTCAAACTATATAATGAAGATGTCGGGGAACTCACGGGGGTACTCACGACAGAGGTATTGTTAGTGGAAATGTAATCGAGCCCCCCCAAAAAGCTGACCCGCCAGACCTCAGAGAATTTATGATCGGCGCTCAGGTAAATTCCTCCCTGACGGGTAACATCATTATTGGCATAATCTGTTTCACTTGCTGTCACTGTCCCGCCAATAGTAGTCTTCTCATTATTCAAAGGATAGGAAAGGCTCAGGTTTCCCTGCTGGCTAGTATAATTAGTGAATTGAGGATCCTGAGAATTAGCCTGGTTAAAAGCATAACCCAAGGTTGCCGTCAGACGTTCGGTCAAGGCATATGAGATTCCAGGGCCAAGAGTAATATACGTTTGGGGGATGTGGCTCGTAATTATCCCCGAGGTGGTCAGTGCCTGCTGTAAGGTGCTATTCACACTATAGGCAGTTTGCATAGTTAATCCCAAGCGGGGAAATAGTTGATAGCGGCCATTGATCTGGTAGTTCTGGTCAAGGTGATCATACTGGGTCTCTTTGACGTATTGCAATTCGGTCAATGATAACACTCCTTGCAAGTTCCCGACGTCGGTGGTGTAATTGAACGCTGCACTTGGGGAAACACTAAAGGTAAAATCTGTTATTTTATTACTCAAAGCATAGTTGATATTATTACTATATGCTCCCTGCGCACTTACCGAAGGGATCACCGACAAGTCGGCGGCCCCTAAAGAGACAGGATGAAAGATCTCAAAGAAAAGGGCTAGCGCCAGTGCGATATAACTAACCCGGAATCTCATCCGATTACCTCAGGGGACTACTACTACATCTCCGGGCAAGAGGCTACGGTCTTGTTCCAAGGATTTGCCCTGAGATACATCTTTATAATCGAAGTAGAATACCTCCTCTCCACCTCCGGCTTTGCGCAAGACGACTATATTACCAGGGGATGCGAAAGGCGTCAGTCCACCGGCCATGGCAATGGCCTGCATAACTGTGGGCGCTTGCCCCACCGGAAACTCCCCTGGCTTATTTACCTTGCCGGTAACATAAATCTTGTAATATTGCGCCTTCACCAGAATAACCGTGACATTGACATCAGTTACATACTTTTCCAACCGTTTTTGGATCTCAGCTTGCAATTGCTTGACCGTGAGTCCGGCGGCCTGAAGGTCACCCAAAAGAGGATAAGAGATCTTGCCGTCAGGCCGCACCACCATCTGCTTCGTCAATTCGGGTTCCTTCCACACGGAAACTTCGATTAAATCTTCCGGTCCCAAAAGGTATTTCTCCTGTTCAGGTGCGGTAACGGTGGCGGCCGCCGCTTGGGCTTCCACCAAAGGTCCGGGATGGGGTGCGCAACCCCAAACCACCACACCTAGCCCTATCAAGCCCCAGCCGGAAATTTGTCTCCATCGAATTCCCATAATTAAACTCCCCTAATTGAGCAAGAAAAACCAGAATCTTCGAATCTCAGCCAATCTTTGAATTGGAAGCTTAAGTCAAGAAATGAATAATGTCAAATAATTTATTCTATCGTGTTTCAATGTTAATCCTTCTATACGTCTGTTATCTGTCGAAAACAATCGGGATACACCTGGTTTTTATCTCGGGGAATCCCTGATATATTTTAATGGGGGCGATGATTCTGAAGCAGTCATCCATCTATAGAAGCAGGAGAAAACTGGTGTCTGAAGTTATTCGAGCACCCTGAAAATCGATCCTGATAGCCCGGTTAAAATGCGGCCAAACCACCTCTTTCCGGCTTTCACCATTGATGAGCATCTTGGACCCCCTGAAATTGCCTATTATTTCTCCTTATATCATATAGTTATGCTTATTTCAGGCAATTCTTGCGGCATAATCCAGGTTTATCTCCCTTAAAAACAAACCCGCAACTATCCACGCCATGGCCCGGATTTCTGGCCCCAGATATTTCGGGAAGCCTTGACGGGCTGCAGAGATACGGACCTCTTGCTATCGACCTGGGGGAATCCTGACAGAGACAAAGTCATGACCTGCCCCCAGCACTTATGTCGTGTTAAGATAGGATGGGATTCATGTCAAGTAGCACTAAGTCCGTCGCGACCCTTTAATGCCATCCGCAGGCTCCTAGGGCAGTGGTTCCTGAGGTAGAGGCGCTGGTTCTGTGGGGGGCCATTGCAACCTTGGCGGTGCCACGAGAACTTTCGGCCGGGGGGGAAGGGATTGCCCCATGCCAGGGGGCGATGGCTGCATCTCTCTTTCCTGAGTCCTCAAAGGCCTGGGGGGGCCATCCCGTAAAGCGAGCACCCGGTTTCCGGGGACGGCGAAATTAAGATTTTGACCTTTTCCCATTTGAAACATGGCCACCCCCACCACCTCCCCTTTAAGGTTCACCACCGGTCCACCGCTGGAGCCCGCAGAAATAGGTGCAGATATTTGCAGGATTTCCCCATGGCCCGGGAGGATACGGATTCCCGATACCATGCCGTCGCTCACCGTTTCTTCCAGTCCCAGTGGACTGCTCACAACCACCACTCGCTCTCCGACTTCCGGCAAGGTTTTGGATATGGGCAGGTAATCAGGATTACCCCGGAGGCCATCAACAAAAAGCTTAACGAGGTCTGCGGTTAAATCCTCTGCTACCAAGGTTTGGAGTGGGTAGCGCATCCCATTCGGCATTTTCACCTCTGCTCTGGCGACACTAGAAATGACATGGGCACAGGTGATAAGATGACCCTCATTATCTAGTAAGAACCCGCTGCCAATTTTGGTAACCCTGCCATTGGCATCATAGCCGATTATGGTAACGACTGCTGGTTGGATCCTCCTAATTAGCTTGGACAGACTTTCTTGAGGCAGACCCTGCTTTGCCAATAGACCAAGACAGAAGAGGGCCAGGATTCCCGTGAATGCGTGGCGTCGGTTCATTACCTTTTTCCTCCTCATCTCTTATTGGCGCTCCCGGAAGGACGCCACCGTGCGCCCCAGACCCTCGTCCAGGCTCGCTCGGGGGCGCCAGCGCAAATCATCCTCGGCTAGCCGGCAGCTCAAGGCGCTGCGGCGCTGTTCCCCCGGCTTGGCTGGGCCGTGCGCCGGGTTTATAGAGGAGCCGGTAAGGTCCTTGAGCTTCCGGGCGATGGTGCGGATATCGGTCTCCTGGCCTGTCCCGATATTGAAAACTCCGGCGCTGGGATAGTTTAGGGCCAGCAGGTTGGCTGCCACCACGTCGGCGACATAGACGAAATCCCGGGTCTGGAGACCGTCGCCGTTGATGACCGCCTGATGCCCCGCCAAGAATTTCTCAATAAAAATGGCCACCACTCCGGCTTCTCCCAGACCATTCTGACGGGGACCATAGACATTGGCGTAGCGCAGGGAAATAGGAATGATCCGGTATTGGCGGAAAAAAAAGCGGAGATAGTGCTCCACCGCCATCTTGGCGATGCCATAAGGGGACTCCGGCCGGGCCGGGTCCGTCTCCCGGGCCGGCACCGGCGCCTCGTCTCCATAGATGGCTCCCCCGGTGGAGGAGAAAATGACTTTCTCCACTCCCGACTGGGCCGCGGCCTGGAGAAGATTTAAGGAACCCAGGATATTTTCCCGGGCGTCCCCCACCGGGTCGCTCACCGATGTCTGCACACTCATCTGGGCCGCCAGATGCACAATCACTTGCGGCAGCCACCCGCGGACGAAATCAAAGGCCTCTTGACTTTTGATATCCAAATGCATGAAATGAACCGACGGCGGGATGTTTTCCAACCTGCCGGTGCTCAGGTTGTCCATTACTGCCACTTCGTGGCCTTCGGCCACCAATTGGTCGGCTATATGGGAGCCGATAAAGCCGGCTCCGCCCGTCACCAATATTTTCTGGTTCATTTCGTTATCCTCCCAGCAATCACCTTCTATCATAAAATGCCCCGGAAACAAAGACCTTGCCGGGGAAAAGGTTGGGCTATCTTTGGGAGCATTGGCAAGAGCAACAGTCTCTGATAAACAACTATCAGAAAGCCATCATCACCTATGCTATAAGAATAGGCCGATGCTCTGTTTGGCGCGCAGATAACTAAGCAAAAGATTAACAGCAGTAAAGTCAGCAATCCTTTTTTCACGTGATGTCTCTCCCTTTGGCTAGGATTAATCGTTAGAGTCCGTCATACCCATCGTTCAAGAGGAATTTATTCCTGATGCAGACTTATATGAATCGGGACATATACTGATTCTGGGCATCAGAAACCCTGGGTTTGGGGTCCATAGGAACCTAAAGAGGATGTTAGCAGGGGAACAAGGAGAACCCGGACGGCAAGATGGGGAGAATGGGAACTATAATTACAGGATTTTTGCTAAGGCAAGGTCGGAAGCACGAATCCGCTGGGTTTTTGGTTACAATGGAGGGGTGACCCTCCGAGAGGTCCCAGAAAATGCGATCAAGGAGGAATCAAGGGTCTATCACTTAAAAAGGGATTATCCGGGAAGGTACAGATAAAGACCTACGACGGCAATTTACCTTCTACAAAGGGGACTTCAAAGACTTTTTCATGGAATATAGGGCCATGCCCGAAAAAGCCTTCTTCTCCGAAAAGTTCGCCATGGTCAGAAGTTACAATAAAATAAGTATTGGGGAAGCATTTAGCATAAAGCTCCCCCAGTAGCCCGTCGATGTATTCCAGGGCCCTAATCTGCTGCTGGCGGAAGCGAGCCATCTGCTCCGGGTCAAAGAAAGCCTGGGTAGGTTCCTCATCAGAATTCAGATGTTTCAGTACCCCGTGAAGTCCGTGCAAGATAGGGGCCTCGGATTTATCCAGCATGTATGGATAGTGAGTCTCCCCTAGATTCAGTAAATAAAAGTGGGGCTGAGGCCCCGAAAAATGGATTTCTTTGACCATTCCGGCAAAATCGCTATGGTTTTCCATCATTTTATAGTCATCAAAATATTGGGAAAAGGTGGTGTATTGGTTCAATACGGGTAAAGACACCCGGCCCACGGTGCGATAACCCAGTTTTTGAAGCTGCCGTGGCAAGGAGAGTTCGGGCACAAAGGAGCCAAATTCTAGATTGGGAACCCCAAGACGGGTGCTCCAGGCCTTGAAATCTTCTTTATAAACCTCAGAAGCAAAGGTCAGCCGTGGGTTCTTGTGAGGGATCATGCCCATTAACAAAACGTAATGGGAGGGAGAAGTCCAACTGGCATAGCTATAGCGCAACTCCACCGTCCCCAACCTGTCCAGATTGGGAGTGCGGGCAGCTAGATATGTATCAAAGCGACAACTATCCATGACAATGTAAATTAAATGATTCATAGTTGGTTTTCTCTCCAGGTTTTTTGGACTTAGCTGGATATATCCCAGGATTTCCATCTTCTTAGTGATATCTTGAATATTTCGCAAAAAATCTTGCCCGGAACGGGTTTTTTCAGAAAGTTTCGTTCCATCAAGGCATCAATGATCTTTTGAGCACTTTGGACCACACTTTCCCGCTCGTTGTAAACCGTAACCTCCGGATTTTCCAGAGGTTCGTACGGCTCATCAATCCCAGTGAACATCTTAATTTCCCCAGCCCGGGTGCGGGCATAAAGACCTTTTACATCCCGTCATTCACAGACCTCCAAGGGGTAGTTGATATAGACGTCTAAAAAGGCGCCCACCATTTCCCGGACCTCTTGGCGGCGCCTGCCATAAGAGGAGATGATGGCCATAGTATTGGGGACCCCGTGGTAGGTCAAGATCTTGCTCAGGAAGCCTATGCGGCGGATATTGGCTTCCAGATCTTCCCGGCTAAAGCCCAAGTCCCGGCAAAAAAGCCTAACTTTATCACCGTCAAAGATAGCTCGGTTCAACAGTCCACTAGCGGAAAGATGTTCCCGCAAAGCGGTGGCAATCGTGGATTTTCCGGCCGCCGAGAGACCAGTAAGCCAAACCGTGAATCCTTAGGTAGCAGTATAAATCTGCTTTATGCGTAGAGTCGAGGAAGGGCGCGGTGACCATAAAAGGCTCCGTTTCCCCTCCCCGCTCATCGAACCGGACGTGCCGATTTCCGGCATCCCGCTTTCCGACTGGCTTCATCTCACAGCACACGGCAGCGGGCCAAGATGAACCTGGCGCAAACAGATAACACCAAGTTCACCAAACACCGTATCCGCAGGGAAACGGCGGGTGCCGCGCGTCGGCACCTTATGGCGACGGTTCCGCCTTCACCTTGAGATACAGCTTCTTCTGAAGCGTCCGGATCTTTTCTGGTGTTTCCAGGCTCATCGCCAATCACCTCTCCTCGTCTTCTTCAGAAGCGCGCCAGAAGTGAGAGCCCTTCCCTGCACCGGTGTTGCCCAGCTTCCCCGGTACTATGGCTCTCTCCGATTACCGACAGGGCCGCCACCCTGGGTAGCGCTGAAGCCGCTACCTTCGCCTCTGTCGGGCCTCCCACGTTACCCGAGATACCTTTCCCACATGCCGTCCCCATTACCCCGGTGGATCAGTCAGGTGCATCTGTCGGTTTCTTCCCTGACCATGCTGCCTTCCCCGTTATGCGGGCGGGTCGGCGTCCACCACATCACTTTCGAGGCCTGCTCAGGGTTCACTTTCGTTACGGCCCGCAGGATTACTCAACCGCCCATGGCGGCCTTGGTCACGAGGCTTCGATGGAATCAGTTGCCCAACTACACCGCTCGTCAGCTACCAGACTTACCGGCGTTTATCTGGGCGGAACTTTCATCCGCTTGCATCTCGCGCCTTCGTGGCGCACCGCATAATCTCGGTTAAGTGCTGGCATTTATCATACATTACCAATCTTGTCAGCTACCTTAGGATATGCAAGCGGCTTTGCTTGATCTCTGGTGTCGGATCTCAGATATCCGTTTTCAATTAGGTAGGCAAGAATCTGAGCCGATATTTCTTCAGGTAGCGCGCTCGCGGTATTCACAATAAGTTCGGGGAGCAACGGAGGCTCATAAGGATCATCGATACCGGTGAATCCTTTTAATTCCCCCCTGCGAGCTTTCTCGTAGAGACCTTTGGGGTCCCGTGCTTCGCAAACCTCCAGAGGAGTGTCGACAAATACCTCAATAAAGCATAGTCCTGCGTCATGATGGAAATCTCGGGCAAGGTCCCGATCTCTGCGGTAAGGGGAAATGAAGCTGGTCATGGTTATCACCCCGGCATCGGCGAAAAGTTTAGCCACCTCGCCAATCCGCCTGATATTTTCTTCTCGATCTTCCGCCGAAAATCCCAAGTTTTTATTCAACCCGTGGCGCACATTGTCGCCATCGAGAACATAAGCCAAGTATCCGAGACTGATAAGCTTATATTCAAGGGTAAAAGCCGTTGTGCTTTTCCCTGAGGAGGGAAGTCCAGTAAACCAGATTGTGCAGCCTTTCTGTCCGAGAAGCCGTTCTCGGTCTTTTCGGTCAACATGAGTACTGTGCCAAGTGATATTATTCCCTTTGATTTTTGTCATCGCTTTATCCAATCCTCTCTGATCAACGTCAATTATTTTTTACCAAACAAATGGCAGCCTAATCTTTATCAACCTTTAACCGCCACCCACTCAACTGAATTTGGGACAGGCTCATGATTCATTCCTAGTTGCGGCAATCCTAAACCATTAAATAAATTCTATCAAGATATTTTTACCAATTCGCTAAAGTTAAGCTCTATGCCAAAAAACCAAACGGAAAGGTGGATTGCTCCCCTAGTCTGGACGGCCTGAGATGGCCCAGAATGAGAGATAAGGCCAGATCCCTCCCCCCCAACCCTTGCCTTAGGGGAGAGCGTTTAAAATTGGCCGTCTAAGTCGCCTTAGAGGGCAATGTAGAGGGAAGTGTCGCCCCCACGGTCGCGGGGGAAGGTGCGCCGATGGCACGGTGCATGGTACGGCGCGGTGTGCACCGACGGCACGGCGCCGTCCCACCGGCAAAAATCACCCTCACGGGCGGGGGGACGGGAAGGAAAATTTACCGTGGCAGAGCACTCTGCCCCCGGCGCGGGGGCGGGGATTAAACCGATGGCACCGCACGGTGTCCCCGGCTAGTGAGAGCCTCCCGGTGGCCCTCCCTGGCCGCCCGCCTCTCCAGGCGCCGGACTATTGCCTTAGGCCCTCTGTGAATGGCGGAAACATCACCTAGGAGCCGGGCCAGGGTGTAAAGAAGACCTCTGACGTCGCGCTGAGACATGATCCTTTAAATGCAAGGGGGGGACTTAAGCGATCCCGGGGTTTTGGTTTCCGGACCGAAAATCCTCCAGGCATGGGGTGGCGCCGGGGAGGGCCGCGGCGAGCGGTTGGTGCATGGTAGACACCGGGGCCTAGGCCAGGAATACCCTATCCTCTTTTTTTCTTGACAGCAATATACTGATAGTATATAGAGATAAGCATGACGAATCAGGAATTTAAAAGCTGGCGCACAAGGTGGGGCTTTAGTCAAGGGAAGCTAGCTAAGGCCCTGGGGGTGCGGAGCATGACGGTGGCCCGGTGGGAGTGGGGAACCGTCCGTATCCCAGCCCTGCTTCCCCTGGCCCTCGAGGCCCTTGAGTACAGAATGAAAACAGGAGGCGGCAAAGATGGCCGTAAAAGTCCGGGAACGACCTAAGGGCTCTGGGAACTGGTGGATTTTCATCGACCACCAGGGGCAACGGAAATCAAAGAAAATCGGGGGAGACAAAAAGCTGGCCCTGGACATTGCGAAGAAGATTGAGGCTCAACTTGTCTTGGGGCATTTCCATCTCAACGAAGAAAAACCGCAAATACCCAGATTTAAAGATTATGCCGAGTTGTGGCTTAACGGCTACATAAAAGGGATGCGCCGGCACTCCACCTTTGTCAGATACCAGGACATATTGACCCGCTATGTGTACTCCACCTTGGGCCCCAAACTACTGAGCGAAATCAGGCGAGGAGAAATCCGGGACCTGCTGCTTAAACTCCACAGAGGAGGCCTGTCCAAAAGCACGGTTACGCTGGTTAAAGATGTGATTAGTGGCCCCCTCTCCTTTGCGGTGGATGAAGAATTGATTCACATTAACCCGGCAACCGGGATAACCAAGCGGCTGCAGCTGGGCAGGGACAGGAAGATCGCCATCGAGCCTTTGACCGGCGAAGAGGTCCACCTGTTCCTTTCCACCTGCCAGGCTAAGGCCAAGGAACACTATCCCTTTTTCCTGTGTGCCTTCCGTACGGGTATGCGTTTAGGTGAACTCCTGGCGTTACAATGGGGTGATGTGGACTGGCACGGTAAGTTTATCGAGGTCAGGCGGTCTTATAAACTCGGACAGTTAACCCCTACCAAAACTGGGAGGGTGCGCCGGGTGGATATGTCAGACCAGCTTATTGAAGGGCTGAAAGAGCTTTATGCCCAAAGGAAACGGGAGGCCCTTCAAGAGGGGCGGGGCGAAATCTGCGAAACCATCTTTCACCGCGGTGGGAAGCATATGGAACAGAACTATATCCGGCGGGTGTTCAAGCAGCTGCTAACCAGGGCGGGGCTTCGGGAAATCCGGTTGCATGACATTCGCCACACCTTTGCCAGCCTACTGTTGAGCAACGGGGCCAGCCCGGTCTATGTCAAGGAGCAGTTGGGCCACACCAGCATACAGATGACCGTGGATATTTACGGCCACCTCATTCCGTCCAGCAATCGGAAGATGGTGAACCGGCTCGATTCGCAACCATCCGCAACCTATCCGCAACCAGCCAAAATATAAAAGGCGTAACCTATTAAGATTACGCCATATTTATATCTATTGGTGCCGAAGGCGGGATTTGAACCCGCACGGGTATTCCCCACCACCCCCTCAAGATGGCGTGTCTACCAGGTTCCACCACTTCGGCACTAAAACAAGATGGTTCATTTGCCCGGCGGCCTCGAAGC
>Ga0326728_10005736_pt1 | contig 34357 bp, 37 predicted proteins | sample MB3enrmetagenome_FD_207602 | JGI IMG/M metagenome (GOLD analysis project Ga0326728, IMG submission 207602) | Lab enriched peat soil microbial communities from McLean, Ithaca, NY, United States - MB31MN | ecosystem: Environmental > Terrestrial > Soil > Wetlands > Peat | place: USA: New York...
AGTACCTCCTCAACCTTGCCGAGGATGAGAAGAATGCGCTCGTCTTTGTCGGGTACCAGGCTGATGGAACGCAGGGCCGGCGCATCCAGAAAGGATGGCGCGAGGTGCCCATGGGCCGGAAAGGCACGATCACCATAAACCTCGAGATCGATACCATCGACGGGTTCTCAGGCCACTCTGACCGCCGGCAGCTGATGAATTACATCGGCCAGATCCAACCGCGTCCCGAGAAAATCTTCTGCATCCACGGCGATGAGAACAACACCATCGACCTTGCCAGTTCCATCTATAAGCGTTACCACATCCAGACGCACTCACCGATGAATCTTGAGACATACCGCATGGTATAGCCCGGTCCTATCAATGAAGGCATACCTCCTTGTTGTCTGCCTGGGCGTCTTTGCGGTGATGGCGCTCTCAAATGCAATTGTCCCGGTCCTGCCGGCATTTGCCACCGGGCCTGCATGGGAAGGGGCCATCTACGCCGCCTATTTCCTGGGGGCATTCTTCTCAACGCTCCCCGGGGGTATCCTTTCCGACCGGTACGGCAGGACGCCGGTCATCAGAGCCGGCCTTTTGCTGACCGTGGCAAGTGGAGCCCTGCTCTTCTGCACCACCGGGCCGCTGCCGGTGCTCGTACTGCGTCTTGTTGAAGGACTCGGGGCCGGCTTCTTTATCGCGGCAGGTATGTCGTACGTCAATACGCAACCGGATCACACCCGCATGAGCGGCTATTACCTTGCGATGCTTAATTTTGGGCTCGTTCTCGGGCTTGCTGCATCCGGCTGGCTTGCCGTGCGGTTTGTACAGCCTGCCCTTGGGATTGGAGTTTTTACGTTGCTCTCACTCGCTGCGCTGGTCGCGAGTCTCGTCTTCCGTGAGATGCCGGTGTTGAGCTCTCGTCCGGGTGCAGCTGCCCAAAAAAATTCAGGCAGCCATGGCGGGCAGGAGTTCCGGGACGTTGCCGCACTTGTTGTCACCCATGGCCGGCTGTGGTATTCCGCGATCATCCTTGTCGGCATTACCGGCGTCATCGCCTCTCTCTATCCTTCATTTTCCGGTGAACCGGCAGATGTGCTCGGTTTCTGGATTGCAGGCATGAGCGTGACGACCATCATAACCGTCCTCGTCATCTCCCGGTTCTCGGTGCCGGCACTGCCTGCCATCCGGTGGTCGGCGGTATTCATGATAGGAGGGGTTCTTCTTGCGTATGTATCCCCTCTCGGGTTTATCGTGCTTGGCGCCCTTGCCGGGATCGTGATGGTTGCCCAGATGACCGTCCTTGCCGGAGAGCGGGATCGCCAGGGGCTGGTCATGGGCCTCTTTTCGACCTCCAGTTACCTGGGTATGACAATCCTTCCTTTTGTGGCCGGCATCGTCGCTGCCGGCGCAGGGTATCCTGATGCATTCCTCGTTACCGCAGTCCTTGGCGGGACGGTGGCCCTGTCAATCTGCGGCTGGCACAGCCGTTGTTCTCAACCGGCGCAGTAAAACCCTCTCCACCTCCCCCATTGCCTGAATAAACAATAACTTCATCTGTTTTAAAAGAGAATTTTCGGTTATGCAGACGAGCGCAAAAGTGGGCATCCTGATTCTTATCGTTCTCTTCCTCATCCCGGCAGTCGCGGCTGAGGATGCCACTGAATGGTACACAAAGGCCCAGAACTCGGCAGCGAACGGGGATTATACGGATGCGGTGACCTATTACAACAATGCGATCGCACTCAATCCCACCTATGATGCAGCGTATGCCGGTGAGGCAGCGGCGCTCAATGCCCTGGGACAGTACTCAGCAGCCCTCACCGCAGCAAACCAGGCGCTCGCCATACGCTCAAGCCCGGTTGCACTCGGTGCTCAGGCAGATGCCCTCTTCTATCTCGGCCAGTATAACGATGCCATCGGGGCCTACCTGAATTATACAGCAGTCGTCACCAACCAGGCGAATGCATACTGCAACCTTGCCTATTCTTATGTTCAGGTGAACAATTCCGCCCAGGCACTCACGACTTATTCCCAGTGTACAAATCTGAATCCGTCCGATCCGCTGATCTGGAACCAGATCGGTCTCACAGACATGTCCCTTGGCCAATATTCGGCTGCGCTTACCGCTTTTAGCACAGCAACCAGTATTACGACCACCAATGCAGAGATCTGGAATAATAAAGGGGAGGCTCTCGCTGCTCTTGGACAGTACCAGGACGCCCTCGATTGTTTTAACACCGCGCTCAGCCTGAACCCGTCCTATACAACTGCTCAGGAAAACAAAAATGCAGCACTTGGGAAGGGTCAGGTCGTTATCATCACGGGTTCTCCAACTCCCACGATCGGCCCGTGGTACCTCGGGGGGGTTGTACCGACGAGCGTAACGACCACCCCCGTTGCAACGCCTGCCATCACTGAATCGCAGCCTGCCCAGACGACTGCAATATCCCTGACAACCATGGAAACACCGGTTGCAACACGGACTACGTATTCACCATTGTCACCGGTTCCTGCCCTTGCAGGGTTTGCAGCGGCCGCAGTTATACTTGCACGGAAAGGAAAAAATCGGTAAAACACCGGGCCGGTTCCTTCGTTTTTCTCCAGCCAAAAAGATCCCCTTGGTAGTCTGATCGGGGTCGGGTGCTTGCAGTCACGCAACGGTACTGACCGGGGGGTTGAGGGAAATGCCACAATCAGGTACCCCTTACCCCCATGACCGGGATTGTCCGGCGTAAAGGATCATGGATGAGTTGGATCTACATCCAACAGTCACATGTACATCAAGCGGTTGGATGTACATGTGACAAAACCGTTTCGGGATTCCCCTTCGCAGAACCGATACGAGAGGTGACTTCCCCGCTTCACACAAGAAAAAAGTGCGACCCGCGAAAAGGGAAACGCCAGCTGCCGATCGGCAAAAATCCCGGTTCAGGCAGCTAATGTGAACCATATGCCCGCATGATCCGCAGGTAGACCGCCGCAGCCTTCTCAAGCGAGGATACTGTGACCCGTTCGTTGGTCCCGTGCAATGTGGCGAGTTCGCCCGGGCCGTATTCGATCACCCGAAATCCCGCAGATCGCAGATGACGGGCATCGCTTGCCGCCCACTGGAGGATAGGAGATACCGGTCGTCCCTGCACCGATTCTACTTCCCGGCAGACCAGAGACACGAAATCGCACGCGGGATCGGTAAGGGATGGTTCATGCACGGTCTCCTTTACGATGGCTGCATGAGGGGCATGCGCCATAATCTCCCGGATCAGGTCCTGGATACTGCACCCCCAGGGGATGCGCATCTCGAGGTCGAGATCGCAGTGCTGGGCGACAATATTGACCTTCTCTCCCCCGGCAATAACCCCCGGGTTAAACGTGACCCGTTCAAGGATCTCGCTGCCTTTCTCTATCCGGAACTCCTCAGCAAATACCTGTGAAGAGATCCTGATAATCTCCCGGAGTTTCTCATCCACGGGAAATGCCTGTTCGTGGAGACCATTTACATAATCAAGCAGTCGCATTGCCTCCATCACTGCACTTACACCGACAAGGGGGTACAGTGAACCATGGCCGGGCGTGCCGGTAAATCTGAGTTCCAGCCGGCAGAGCCCTTTCTGGCCGATGCACGGGTGGAGGGCAGGACTTGGCTCGGCAATCAGGCAGTCGCAGGGAGCAAGCATATTTTTTTCAAGCAGGTACCTGACCCCATATTCACCCCCGGTTTCCTCGTCGCAGACAAACACAAGGGTGGCCGGAAGGGTTTCTCCGGCCTCTGCCAGCGCATCGCATGCCAACAGGATCGCCGCACAACCACCTTTCATGTCACTCGATCCCCGGCCCCAGACATACCCGCCCTCGATGGCACCGGAGAACGGGGGGTGGGTCCAGCCTTCGTCAAGGGCCGGCACCACGTCCACGTGCCCGCAGAGCATGAGAGGCCGTGGTTTCCCTGTTGTCACCAGGTTGCACCTCCCGCCCGGCGTACAGATCACCTTCGACCCGACGCCCCGGGCGTCAAGGAAATCCCTGATGTATCCGATGGGCCCGGAGGTATCGCCCGGCGGGTTCTCGCTTTTAAGAGCGACAAGGTCCGAACAGATCTTTTGGGGCTCAATCATAGGGATTCTCCGTTATTTAATCAGCTTTTTTTCTGGGCAAGAAATTCGGTAAAGAGACGGGAGAGAGATGCTCCCTCGTACAGGCTCTTGAGGAACTCCTGTTCGAAAAATTCGTCAATGATGATGAGAAAGAAACTGGTCGGCACGGCCTGCTTGCTGTCAGGGTCGGGAACGATCCGGAAACTCCGGTAACTGGCAGGATCTTCAGGGTCGTAAATGATCTGCCAGAGCGCAGGCAGTTTTGCAAATTTTTCCGGCCGGGTCTCCTTAAGCCACGCTACAAACGCGGGGAAATGCACGCGGTCTCCCTTCTTTTCCTCGTCGATACGCCAGCGCATGTACTCTGCGCCCATGATATTTTTCGGCGACTGGTAGTTGTACGCGTAGATGCTGCAGGTGTAGTCGATATGGGCAAGGGCATCGATGAAGTAGAAGTACAGGGTCTTGTCAAAAAGCGACGTATCGTGAAGGATCAGGGATTTTTCGTAGAGGTGGGAAAGGACATGGACGTACTCATTGTCAGTGGTCATACGATCCTAGTGTATGCCGGAATTGTAAATAAAGCCCCGTAAGCAGACCCCCTGAAAGGATGGGCCACATCCGGGATCATAAATCACGGGGGCGGACGTATAACTTCACTTGAAAAAAGGTTCGCGTTGTTCAACAGCCTGTCGGAACAGCGCTTCGAGTTCCGCACCTTTTTTTCCCCGGATCGTGATATGGTTATCAGTCCGCAACAGGCAGGGTTTGAGTTTGCCGTCCGAGGTGACACGGAGCCGGTTGCAGTATGCGCAGAATTCGGTGTTGTGGAGCGGGCGCACGACCTCGACCTCGGCACCGTCAAGACAGTACTTTTTACGGTGGTGCATCCTGCGTGTGAGGACCTCGCTTGAACGAGCGGCAAGCATCGACTCGACCCCACGCAGGTCTCCGTGATAATCGCAATCGTGGAAATGCATCAGCTCGATGAGCTGGAGGACGAGATGCCGGTTTCCCCGCACGTACCTGAGAAAGTCATCGATCTCGTTGTCGTTAATTCCGCACAGGACCACCATGTTGAGTTTAACCGGGGTAAGCCCGACGTTGAGCGCTGCATCGATGCCGGCAAGCACCTCGCCCAGCCGGTCGCTTCCCGTGATCCGCTTGTAGGTGTCAGGGTTCAGGCTATCGAGGCTGACATTAACCCTGCGGAGCCCGGCAACCTTGAGATCCTTTGCCAGATCCGCAAGCAGGATGCCGTTTGTCGTGATGGACGATTCGATCCCCCGGGGGACCGCCCGGATGATCTCGAGAATGTCCGGCCGTATGAGGGGTTCTCCCCCGGTAAACTTGATGCTCCGGATCCCAAACTTTGCCGCGACGTTCATGATCCCGATAATTTCCTCTGCGCTCATCTCTGCATCCGGGTTCTTCTCCCCCTCGGCATGGCAGTAGATACAGGAAAGATTACATCGGGAGGTAAGGCTGATGCGGAGGTTGGTCACCGGTCGTCCGTAAGAATCCTTCAGCGTCGCAGTCGCGGGCATGTCGGTTCAGCCTTTGAAGTTCTTTGCGATAATATAAATTTCCGTGCTCCCCTTGCGGGTCGCCTTCGTAGAGTAGGTTTTCACTGCGTGGAAGTGCTCTTTTATCATGCCAAGAAGTTCAGGAAAGTCTGCACCCTGAAATGATTTGATCACAAAGTTCCCGCCGGGTTTTAACACATTGCAGGCAAAGACGAGCGCCTCTTCTCCCAGGGCGATAGCCCGGGCCTGGTCGTAGCTCTTGTGACCCGAGAGTTTTGGGGCGGCATCGCAGACAACGATGCTGACCGTACCGAGCATCTCCTGTGCCCTCTGCTGGACGGCCGGGTCTGTCAGGTCACCTTCAATGGTTTCGATGCCATCAAGGGCTGCGATCGGATTTAAATCGATCCCAAGGACCCGGGCATCGGTGAGCGTGCGAAGCACCTGGAGCCAGCTTCCGGGGGCAGCACCCAGATCGATGATATTATCGTCCCGGCGGATGATAGCAAATTTCTCCTGAATCTCGATGAGCTTGAAGGACGCCCGGGACCGGAATCCTTCGTGCTTCGCCCGGAGATAGACCTTGTCCCGTGACCATTGAGAACCCATGCCATTTCACCTGAAATTTTTAAAAATCCAACCCAAAACGCTATAATTAAAGTATGACGATATACTGTATAAGACAGTTGTTAAGGGGAAAGCGATGTTAAAAGCAACCATTGACGCAGATATATTCCGGGAGGCCATTGAAGCGATCTCGGCACTCGTTCCCGAGTGCCGGCTGCATACAGCGGAAGACGGGATTTCCACCCGGGCGGTGGATACCGCTAATGTCGCCATGATTGCCTTCACGCTCAAGAAAGAGGCGTTTGATACCTTCAAGGCTACAAAGAGCGAGCTGGGCGTTGACATCTCGAAGATGAAGAACATCTTCAACATGGGCGGGAAGGGTGACCTTATCAGCCTCGAACTTGCAGACAATGCCCAGAAAATGGCGGTCAGTGTCCACGGTTACCATTACTCGATCACGCTCCTGGACACTAACACGATCCGGAAAGATCCCAACTCCCCGACGATCAACCTTCCGGGAAAGGTAGTGATCTCCGGCGAAGATCTCAACAATGCGATCAAGGCTGCTGCCGTCATATCGGATAAGATAGCCATGGGCATTAACCCTAAGGACCAGACTTTTTATATGGTTGCCGAAGGAGATACCGACCACATCCAGCGCGAGTTCGGGAAAGACGAGCTTAAGTCGCTCTCCCCGGTCGAGGCACGCTCGCTCTTCTCCCTTGACTATCTCAGGGATATGGGCAAGGTGATGTCACGGGCTCCCGAAGTTGAGGTCTGCCTTGGCGTGGATCACCCGGTCCGGTTCTCCTTTGATATTGCAGGCGGCAACGGGCACGTGGAGTACCTGCTTGCACCTCGGATTGAGGCTGACTGAATGGAGTTTGTGCCTTCCGGCAAGGAACTTTCCCATTTCCCGTTTTTAAAAAAAGCCCAGGAACCCATCAGGTCCCGGTTTGCCTCGCTTGGTACGCTTCTTGGCACCCCAAAAGGCGAGGTCTTGATCTCGTATGCGGTTGCCCGGATACGGGAGGCAATATCCCCAAAAAAGACCCGAGAGCCCGAAGTATGCGACTCACCCGAGGACGAGATCGCCGCATATGCGCTCGCACGGATTATCGTTTCCTGCGTAAACGATAAACAGCTCATCGACCGGCTCACCCGGTACGAGTCCGAGCGGGCCTATTATTTTCTGGTAAATGAAGAAGAGTGGAACAGCCGGTACGTTCAGGACGATGGCGAGTATTCCTGTCTGTGGGTAGCTATTTCTGACGAACTGGGCATCAGGATTGCGCAGGACCGGATGCCGGTTCCCGATTACGTGGAGCTCGTCGCCCCCCTGCACGATGACCGGTATCGGCTTGTCAACCGGCGCGTGGAACGGGGATTTGTTGCGATCAATAAAAACGAGCGGTACGAACTTTTGAGGGAGCGAATCCGCGTGCTCCTGCGTCGCGATCTCCCGCACCGGGTGCCAAAAGAGATCTGTGAACAGCTCGCTCCAAGGGCGGCGGAGATCAAGAAAGTATACCAGGAGCAGATGCTCCGGCAGTTCGGCAAGGTGGAAGAAGGTGCGTTTCCCCCGTGCATGCAGGCGCTCATCACCGCACTTGCGGCAGGTACCAACCTCACGCATGCCGGCCGGTTCTCGCTCACCGCATTTCTCCACAACATTGGCATGGATACGACCGGAATCGCAGAACTGTATGCACGTTCCCCGGATTTCGATGTCGAGAAGACCATGTACCAGGTCGAGCATATCACCGGGCGCGGGGGGACAGGAACCGAGTATACGACACCCGCATGCGCCGCGATGCAGACGACCGGCCTCTGCGTCCACCGCGACGCGCTTTGCGAACGGGTCAGTCACCCGCTCAGTTACTACAAGGCAAAAAAATCACGTATTCCCCGAAGATCAGCACCGGAAAATAAAAGCCCTGAACCCGCAAACGATCACGGCCGTTCTTAAAAGGATTTTTTAAAATCATTTTAGAATTCAGGCTATTTTCTCATTGACCATGTAGCCTGCACCGGAAAGGAACAGGATAAAGATGATAATAGCAATCATGTAGGCTGGCCCGGCGCTGATGATCAGCGGAAGCACAGCGAGACAAACGACCAGGATCGCAAAGCCCATTACGCCGATGAGAACATCGAGCAGTCGTGCATCCATCCAGACCATTTTGGCGTTTATCGGTTATATGCATATCCACGGGAACGAGTCGTTATGCTGATGAGCCGGACGGGTACACATCAGGATATGGAACGCTCATCCGCGATCGCCTTGCTCGATCAATATGTCCATGATCCCGGGCTCAAAAAACACTGTCTTGCGACCGGTGCCGTGATGAAGATGCTCGCCGCGCGCCTCGGGGAAGATGCCGGATACTGGGAGACGGCAGGCATCCTGCACGATATCGATTTCGAATTGATTCACGGTAATATGCAGCTGCACGGTGCCAAGGGTGCGGAGATCCTTATGGGCGCCGGTATCGATCCCGAAATGGCGCGGGTCATCCAGCGACACAACCACCATCTCTTTCCGGGAACCTATGAGAAACCTATCGAGATCGCGCTGCAGGCAGCAGACAGCGCCTCCGGCCTTGTGATTGCCTGTGCGCTGGTAAAAGGCGGCAGGCTCTCTGATGTGACCGTAAAGACCGTAACAAAAAAAGCAAAAGAAAAATCCTTTGCTGCCGGGTGTGACCGTGACCGCATCGCGCTCATTGAACCGATCCTTGTATTACCGGAGTTTTATGCCGTAGCAATCTCCGGCATGATGGAAATACGCAAAGATCTGGGGCTTACCTGAACACTCGTTTGCGAGTGAAAGAGAATAAGAGCCATCCGGATCAACAGAGGAGCAAGTACGATGATTAGTCCGGAACAGCAGAGAAACGATGTGCTTGCCGAGCTCTCGCGTGTCGTAAGCCTCCTGTCAGAATCGATGGCCCCAGTGCTCGTAGCGGATGACAGAACAAACATCGGATATGCCATCAGGGGCGCCCGGGATAGTGCCGGCGTCGCTGCGGTCACCGGGGGATTCGTGGTGCAGGACAATAGAGTCAGAGCAGCGGGAACCTGCGGGTTTGGCGCGGATGCAGCGCTTGCAAAGATTATTCTTACCGCAGCGAAATTCGACCCGAACATACGGTGTGCGGCAACTCTACGGCATACTGACGAGGCCGGCCGCATCCTTGCCGATATGTTTCTTGAGTGCTGCACGGTCGACCGCCGCGGGCAGCCCCCGGGGGTTGCCACGATGGACTGGGGCGTAGATTCCTGCTGCAGGGAAGGGGTGCCGGAAGTGATCGTGGATCGCGGCGCCCCAAACGACTCCCCGAAAATTCACCTGTTCGGAGAAAACCCGAGGGATGTCTCGGGCAATATTATTATGTTGTCGAACCGCATTATACATATAGAACTTTGAGGAAGATTTCATGGGAATAAAGCCATCGTACATCAAGACCATCGGTATTGCCCTCCTTTCCACCCAGAAAGAGAACTTTTCGAACAACTTTGACGCGAACAAGCATCAGCTGGCATCATCAGCATCCATTGACAGCAAGCGTGTCCGGAACCGTGTTGCCGGGTATATAACAAGAAAAATTAATACAAAAAGACACCCATAACCCTTGTTATGTTCGAAGGTGTCCTTCCCGCTATAATTACTCCTTTTAAACGTAATTCCGCGATGGGCCTTGACGTCTCTGGCCTGGAGCGAAACATTGAGTATCTTCTTTCCTGTGGCATCCACGGGATCGTGCCCTGCGGCTCGACCGGAGAATCGGCAACGCTCTCGTTCGCCGAGCATGAAAAGGTCGTCAGCGTCACCATTGATAAGGTCAATGGTAAGGTTCCTGTCCTTGCGGGTACGGGTTCAAACAATACGGCGGAAGCAGTCATCCTTACGAAGGCGGCAAAGGACACCGGCGCCGATGGCGTGCTCGTTATCAGCCCGTATTACAACAAGCCTAACCGCGGCGGACTGGTCAAGCATTACACAAAACTTGCCGATCTCGACATCCCGGTAGTTATCTACAATGTCCCCGGCCGCACGGGCCAGAACCTCGAACCTGACCTGATTGCCGAGCTCGCACAACACCCTGGCATTGTCGGGATCAAGGAAGCCAGCGGTAACGTTGGGCAAGTCTCGCGGATCATTGAGATGACCCGGGACGAGGACTTCGCCGTGATCTCAGGCGATGACAACCTCACCCTCCCGATCATGGCGCTCGGCGGAAAAGGAGTGATCTCGGTAGCGGCAAACGTGGACCCCGCACGGATGGTTGCCCTCTGCGAGGCGGCAGAAAAAGGCGACTGGAGAAAAGCGCTTGCCCTGCACTATGCACTCTCACCGCTCTTCCGCTCGATGTTTATCGATACAAACCCCATCCCGGTCAAAAAAGCCGTGGAACTGATGGGCATGGCAGGAGGGCCGGTCAGGCTTCCGCTGGATAACCTCGACGAGAAAAAGACCGCTGACTTAAAGAAAGTCCTCGCCACCATCCCGGCCGCAAAAAAGACCGGGCAGAAGAAAAAACCTGCCGTAAAAGGCAGACGGCGGTGAACCGATCATGGTCAAAGTCGTTATCTGCGGCGCCTCCGGCCGCATGGGTCAGACGTTGGGGAGGATGGTCAAGGAATCGCCGGATCTCGAACTGTCCGGCGGGATCGATCTTCACCCGGGCAGCTTTTTTGGCGCTGACATTGTGGCAGCACGGGATATCGAAGCGCTCTTGAAAAGCAAAAAACCCGATGTGCTGATCGATTTCACTGTTGCACATGCTGCAGTCGAGAACGTGAAGGTCGCGGCAAAAAACCACGTGGCCCTTATTGTGGGAACGACCGGATTTACACCAGAGCAGCGTGACGTTATGGCATCAGCCATCAACGGGCATGTCCCTGCCGTGATATCGAGCAACTTCTCTGTCGGCGTCAACATCTTCTGGCAGCTGGTGAGGGAGGCAGGGGCACTGCTTGGGGATTATGACATCGAAGTGATCGAGGCACATCACCGGAACAAGAAGGATGCCCCGAGCGGGACGGCAAAGACCATCCTGCAGATCCTTGACGAGGAGGTCGGGGCCCGAAAGAAGATTTATGGCCGCGAGGGCATGATGGAGCGGGGCAACGAGATCGGCGTCCACGTGATCCGGGGAGGGGATATTGTCGGGGATCATACGGTCATGTTCTCGAAAAACTTCGAGACGATCGAGCTCTCCCACCGGGCATACGACCGTTCGGTCTTTGCAAGCGGGGCCCTGCGGGCCGCCCGCTGGGTGGCGGGCAAAAAACCGGGCATCTACGGTATGAACGATGTCCTTGACCTGCAGAAAAAATGACCGGTCCTGCCGACCTGCACAAATCGAAACCTATTTTTTATCTTTAACCGCATTATTACGATGGAGTGAACTTTTTGGTAGCAGTTGTTGATACCACAAAATGTACCGGATGCGAAACCTGTGTGAATGAATGCCCGGCATCTGCAATATCCATGGAAAACGAAAAAGCCAAGGTTGACAAGGATATGTGCGTCGACTGCCAGACCTGCGTGGATGTCTGCCCGTCAGAAGCGATCCATATGGACTAATTTTTCTCCCTTACAACAATCTTTTTTGACCCCCACCAGGGTTGTTAAATGACAGAATGATCTGATATGCGTTGTTCGTCGTTTTACTTCGTGCAGACATTAGTGATCGGCAGGAACGTTCGGGTCTTTCAGGTGGACATAAAGGCAAACTGTAAAAAACAATGTTTTTATTATCGCAGGTGAAATGGAATTTTACAACCCGCCATCATCTCAAACGGGAAATACAAACAACACACAGGACCTGTCAGTTATGATCAATGTTGGAGTGCTCGGTGCTACGGGCGCGGTTGGTCAGCGATTTGTCGAACTCTTATCAGATCATCCCTGGTTCAATCTGACAACTCTCGCGGCCTCGGAACGCAGTGCGGGAAAACCCTATGGAAAAGTGGTAAACTGGCGTCTTGAAACGCCATTCCCGGAGAAGATTGCAAAACTCAAGGTCACCAATATCGCGCCTTCCGCGATGAAGGATGTGGACCTGGTCTTCTCCGCGCTCCCTGCAGAAATTGCGCTGGATGTCGAGAATGCGTTTGCTGATGCAGGTATCGCGGTCTGCAGCAACGCGAGTTCACACCGGATGGAGCCAACAATTCCGCTTGTGGTGCCAGAAGTTAACCCTGAACACCTGGGGCTGATCGATGTCCAGCGCGATGCCGGACGGGACGGGTTTATCGTGACAAATCCGAACTGTTCCACGATTATGCTTGTCATGGCACTTGCACCATTGCGAAAATTCAGGTTCTCCGATATCCGGGTCGCCACGATGCAGGCCATATCGGGAGCCGGTTTTGCCGGTGTGGCGGCAATGTCCATCTGTGACAACATCATTCCCTATATCGGAAAAGAAGAAGAGAAGATGGAGACCGAAACTCTCAAGATCATGGGTACGCTCAAAGGAAAGAAAGTGGCAAATGCACCGTTCCGCGTGAGCGCAAGCTGCCACCGGGTCCCGGTCATCGACGGGCATACCATGGCGGTCTGGGTCGACATCAAAGAACCGGTCGAAAAGGTAAAAAAAGCCTATGTGGACTACAAACCCCCGATCAAGGGCCTGCCCACCCAGCCTGTGGAATCCGTGCACCTGTTTTCGGAAGATGACCGGCCCCAGCCCCGGCTCGATCGTATGCGTGGCCGTGGCATGACGGTCTCGGTCGGCCGGCTGAGGGAAGGCCTCCGTTTCGTGGCCATGGGACATAACACGATCCGCGGCGCGGCGGGCGCAAGCGTGCTGAATGCTGAACTGATTACAAAGAAGAAGTACCTGTGATTCCTATGGAAACCCCCATGCAGCCGATGAAGGAAAATACCGTGTTTGTGGGAAACAAGCCGGTCATGAACTATGTTCTGGCAGTTGTCACCCAGTTTAACAATGGGGCAAGCGAAGTCGCCATCAAGGCCCGGGGCAAGGCGATCTCCCGGGCGGTTGATACAGCGGAGATCGCGTTGAACCGGTTCCTCGATGGTGTCACCAAAAAGGATATTGTGACCTCGACTGAGGTGATCGATACCGACACCGGCAAGACCAATGTTTCGAGCATCGAGATAATCCTTTTGGCAAAAAAATAATTTTTTTAATATTGTTTACTAAAAGGGCTGCATTCCTGCGTGCTCTTTCCGCACCACCGGCGTAATGCAGTCGTTACGATAACCGTAAACCATTTAACTGGTGCCTTCACACTGATAGAGTTATGAGTGTACGTGCTGCCGCATGTATCAGTCTCCTCTTCCTGATCGTGCTTTGTATAGCGCCAGCGGCAGCGGCCAATGATGAACGATATGGTTATATTACCATAGATACTGTGCAGATCCAGCTGCACAACGATACGGCGCTTGTCGATATGCATTATTCCGTTGATGAAGGGACGAGGATCATCTTCTTTTTGCTGGGAAAACAGGATCTCAAAAACAAACTGATAACCATTCTCAATTATAACGATGCCCAGATGCAATACATCAATCTTTCCGATGCAGAATTCGTGGTAGACCAGGCGGCATACTCGTACGGGAACGGCGTTTACTGGCTCCCGACGCACCAGTTCAACGTGGTCATCCCGAAACTGACGGTAGCATCACCCCAGGTCGTACGGAATTTTACCAATACAAACCTGTTCCCTGACGGTATTGGGTATTTTGAGACCGTTGCCACCAATCAGACGCCGGAGCAGAGTACATTGTCTCCGGCCATTTCTTAATCTGCCTTCCCGCAGAATTAGGCAACAGCGATAACGCCGGTGCTATATCGAACGGGACGATATCAGGGCATACTGATGAGTACTTTTTCCCAAGAGGAAATGCCACTGTGATGGAACCGGAGAGGGGCAGCTGTGCCGGGACATCTCCTGCTGTTCACCGGACAACGGATACGTTTCTTTTCAGGATTTGGTAAGTCGGGTTTCTCCGGAGAGAGGTTCCATCCCGGTTTTCTCCCAAAGGACATACCTTCCCGACAAAAAGATTGTGCAGAAGGGATCAGATTGTCTCGATAATGGCCTCTTTCTGTACCTCTGCCTGCCGTTTTGCAAGCGCATATTGGACAATGACACCGACAATCGCGCACGCAAGCCCAAACAGGGTCGAGTACAGGATATAGGTCCCGGCAGATTCAGTCGTGATGGGGAAACCAGTGACGCTGCTGACTGCAAGTATATAAGTGCTGGCTCCGTACAGGATGAGCCCGATTGCTGTCACAAAGAAGGGGAAGACGATGACTTTTGTGAGGTTCTCCCGCTCATTAATATATACATCGATAATGACGCCAAGCGAGGTAACCAGACCTGCAATGATCAGCCAGATGATCGCCCCGTAAATAAAACTCATAACATACAGGAGGACCCCCAGGCTGTTGTCTGCTGCATAATAGTTCAGGACGGTAAAAAAGCCGATGGCAAATCCTATAACTGCAAGCACGATTGTGGTAGAGTACGTGACAAAGGAAAATTTACCGCGGGACATAGATGCCCGGAGTGCATTGATAATTCCGTGGATTAATTCGTCAAGGCCAAACCCTTTGTACAGCAGGTACATTCCGATGACACCGATCACGACAATGGTCGCTGTTCCCGGGTACCCCAAAATGTATGCGCTTGCGTACAACAACATGGCAAGGCCAAGGGGAACAAAAACCACCCTGGACACTTTCGGGTCGTCAAGAAGCTTTTTCAGGATATAGTACGTCCCTTCCAGGTTGGGCATCTGGTTAACGATCACACGGCGGATGCTCGCCACCGGGATCCGGGACTGGATGATGGGCACGACAAACTCATCCTCAGCACCGTCAGACACAAGGATGCAGGTGGTTGGTTGGGTCGCCTTTATCACGTCATCAAGAGTTGCTGCGATCTTCCGGTCGCCTTCAATCATGTGGAGGTGATTGCCGGCGATCACGGCAACGACCGCCTCTTCCCCTTTGGCAACCAGCTCATCATAAATTTTTATTGCTGAAAATATAGCATTGACATCGGAGTCTTCCGGGTCGGCAAGCGCAAGACCGTCAGCAGCCTTCAGGCACTCCTGCCTGCCAACCACCGGGCTTTCGATCTTGGCCTTCCACCCGATATCATCGTCCCGGTCAACGCTCAGGACGAGAGTCCGATCTTTTGTCATTGGTATAATAGAGTCTCTGTAAATCTATTAATTATTACCTGCGATGGGAAAAAAGAATTGACGTATGAGGGATCAGATGAGTTTTGAACGCTGGAGCAGGAGGATATCGTCAGTGGTGAGTTTCTCCCCTGCCCGGAAGTTCTTGAACAGGTGCTCAGCTTCCTGGCGGACGGCTTTCTGTTCCTTTGACACTTTGACCTTCTTGGTCTTCTTGCGCAGGCCGGAGATCACCTTGTCGTAGTCGCGTAGTTCCTTCTGGCAGGCAATGAAGAACTTGTGCTCGGCATCGGCAGATTCCTGTGCCTCAACAAAGCTCTTGTGGGCTGCATCGGCCGCTTCGCGAGACTTGTCGGCCTTCCGGTAGGACTCGACCATCAGGTCGTGGTGCTTCTGGGCAAGTTCGGCAAGTTCCGTCACTTTTGCGTGAAGATCTGATGCCTGCTTGCGAAAGTCCCGGGCGGAGGTGATCTTGGTCCGCATCTCCTTATTCTGTTCGAGTTCGGCCTCCTGTTCCTTGACCTGGCCTTTCATCTGTTTGATCTTTTCGATAAGTTCGCGTTCCTTATCGGTGGTAAAAACCTCGGTCTGCTGCCGGTACTCCATGTACTCGATCTGTTTCTGGAGTTCCTTGATGCCCCGGTTCTTGAGCGAGCCGTGCTCTTTTTTGAAGACCTCTATATCCTCAAACAGCACATTTGCCTTATCATTCAAATCGTTGCGCTGTGCCTTGAGGTCGAGAACTTCCTGGTTGAATTTGTCCCTGAGATCCTTGTTCTTCTGGGCTTCTTCCACGAACTCCCGGGTCTGGTTGTTGAGTGTGTTCCTCTCCCGCGCGGATTTGCTGGCGGTGGCATTGAGCTCGTTTCTTCGGTTCTTGTGCTGCTCGGACTCGGCAAGGATCTTCTTTCGCTTTTCCATTAAGTCATTCAACATGCGGTACCACTCCTCATCCTGACTCCTGTAAGGGCTGGGCAGGCACATCTGTCATAGGCACCGGCAGGGGGCACGTGCGAAACCTGCGTTTCCCGCCAATAAACGCTCTGCATGCCTGATGCAGGGCAAAAAACATCAGAAAAGGATCGTTGCGTAGACTGTTTGCAAGACTTCACCAGGAAGCCTTTGTTCGACACTCGATTCATGATGTTCAACTCCCGGTACACGGATGACACCCCTCGGGGTATCGCCCACCATTCTCCCTTCAGATGATCTGGTCGAATGTACTATATTTTAAAGGTGGGGGGTCCTATTAAGCGTTTCGCCGGATAGACGGGCAAAAAACGCGGATGCTGCACGATTAAACCGGTTAAAAGTGCGCATGTAAAAAAGCCGGGGGACTGGCATCCTGCCATTTCCCCCGGACTTACAATTATTTTTTATAAATTTTTTTTATGACGTTCAACCGACCCATTCAAGGACGCCGCCGCCGCTGGTCTGGTCGCGGGGTGCAACCTTTCTGGCCTGGGGCATCTCGACCTGTTTGGGGCTGGATCTCTTGGCATCGATCTCCTGGACCATCGTCTTGTAGGACTGGCGGGTCCCGAGGATCTGCGCACTCTTGACACCGGTCATGATGGCAAGGACACGGATCTTGCCTTCCATATCGGGCCGGACACGTGCACCCCAGATAACATCGGCGTGCGGGTCAAGTTCATAGGTGAGCGAGGTTGCGACCTCTTCTGCATCCTGCAGGGTAAGATCGGTGCCGCCCGTGATGTGGATCAGGCTGCCGGTTGCGCCGCGGTAATCGATGTCGAGCATCGGGTTGCTCAGGCACTCCCGGACAACACTCTCTGCCTTGTTCTGCTGCTTGCTCTCTCCGACAAGCATGGATGCGACGCCGCCCTTGGACATGATCGCCCGGACATCGGCGTAATCAATGTTGATGAGCGAGGGTTCCGTGATGGTCTCGGAAATGCCCTTGACCGTTTCTCCAATCAGCTGGTCCATCACAGAGAACGCCTGGCCGAGGGGTAGGTTGGGAACAAAGTTCTTCAACCGGTTATTATCGAGGACAATAACTGAGTCGGCTGATGCGGCAAGCGCTTCAAGCCCTTCTTCTGCACGGATCAACCGGGCTTTTTCAACCTGGAACGGGTAGCTTACCATTCCGACAACGATTGCGCCCTGCTCCTTTGCGACCTGTGCTACAACCGGGGCTGAGCCTGTACCGGTACCTCCTCCCATACCGGCAGTGATGAACACCAGATCTGCCGATTCAAGCAGTGCTTCGAGGGTCGGGCGGGCCATCTCGGCTGCACGCTTACCGACATCGGGGTAACCACCGGCACCCAGACCGCGGGTTAAGGATTTTCCGATAAGAACGCGTTTGTCAGCCTGGATCATATCCAAGTGCTGCTTGTCGGTGTTGATTGCAATCGTTTCTGCGCCGGAGACGCCCATGTGGTGAATGCGGTTGACGGTGTTATTGCCGCCGCCTCCGCAGCCGATGATCACAATTCTTGGCTGCCCGAGGAAATCTTCATCCGGTGCACTGGATCCGGACTTGCCAACCTCTTTTTCAAGTTCGGAATTTTTTAACGCATCGTTAATTATGCTCTGCATTTCTACCCTCTCATACCTTGAATGAAACCTGGTCATTATCCTTTAAGACACGGCCCGCTCGTTTCTCAACAAGATCACGGACAGCGGCCCGGACCGCTTCAGATACGTTGGGATACTCGCCCGCGTCCACCATCTGCTGGAGCAGGCCAATCTGTTGTTCGGGCAACCGGAGTGTGATTCGTTGCATCATTGTATCTCCATTTCCGACATATGTCTGCTTTATGTCATTCATATGTCTGACAAGGGGAACTCTTGTGTCTGACTTAACCAGATAAACCAAAGTGAAACACAATGATATAAATATTTTCTCATTTGATTCCGGTCAGTTCTACAAACGCATTTATGACATCCCGGCCAAGTATTTTTGAAAAAAGAAGGGCGATTTGATGGCTGTTGATTTTCCAAAACCTGTAGTTCATGGAGGAACCGGAAAGCGACAGCAGGAAAATACAGGTAAAAACATGCTGGATTTCAGCGCGAGCCTCAATCCCCTGCCCCCCCGGTTCGTGTGGACCTGCGATCCTGTGTGCCTTTCATCGTATCCTGATAACGATTACTATCGGCTCAAAGAACGTATCGCACAGGTATTCCACCGGGATTCAGATGAGATCTGCGTGGGTAACGGCTCCATAGAACTGATCCGCGTCTTCTGCTCTGTCGTACTCTCCGGCAAAGAAACCTATCATACCGAATTGCCCACATTTGGGGAATACGAGCTCTCCGCCCGCCTTGCTGGAGCTGCGGCTGCGGACAGCCCGGAGACTGCCACAGTCTCCTTTGTCTGCAACCCCAACAACCCAACTGGCGAACTGTATACCAGTACTGAGATACTAGCCCGCGTCAAGGCTGCATCGTCACATGGGGGGATCCTCTTTGCCGATGAGGCCTTTATCGAGCTTGCAGATCCTTCCCAGACTATCATTAGCCAGGCCGGCGAATCACTCTTTGTCCTGCGGTCGCTCACCAAGAGTTTTGCCGTCCCCGGGATCCGGTTCGGCTACGGGTTTGGGGATCCTGACCTGATTAGAAAGATCGAAACTGCCCGGCCACCATGGAGCGTGAATGCCTATGCAGAGGCCTTTGCCCTCGAGGCTTTCACCCACATGGATGAGCTGGAGCAATCCCGGGCATACATCGGAAAAGAACGGGAGTTTCTCCAGAAAAAGATCCGGGATCTGGGCCAGCGGTGCCATCCTTCCTCGGTTAATTACCTGCTGGTGGATTGTGCCTGTGATGTGGGATCACTGTGTGCGCAGCTTGAAACACATAGTATCCTGGTGCGGGACTGCACCTCTTTTGGTCTTCCCACCTGCATCCGCGTGGCTGTCCGGACCCATGATGAGAATATTCTGCTTCTGGAGGCATTGGCTGCATGCGTGCGCTGATCATGGCCGGCGGGGCCGGGAGTCGCCTCAACCTTGGGGAAAAACCCCTCATCCTCATCAACAACCAGCCGATGATCTGGTACATCATCGATGCCTTTGCCGGGGCAGGGTGCGATGTAGTTGTCGCAACGTCTCCCAAAACACCCATGACCCGGAACTGGTGCCGGGCACACAGGATCGATCTGTACGATGCCGGGGGTTCAGACTATATCACGGATATGGTTGAAACGGTCAGGGCGCTTGAAGAGAAGCACCCCCTGTTTGTGAGCGTGGCAGACATTCCCTGTGTCGACGCCGATATTATTTCCACGATTCGTCTAGCCTACAACGCATCGGGAAAGGATGCATGTTCCACATGGATCCCGTCAAAAACAGTCACCTCCTGTCGGGGAGGCCTGACCTACCGCACGACAATCCGGGCCATCGAATCCTGCCCGACCGGCCTCAACATCCTGCGGGGGGATAAAATATCAGAACCGCAGGATGAGCTCCAGCTGGTAATTGACGATCCACGGCTCGCCATCAACGTCAATACCCGTGCTGACCGGACCACGGCAGAGGCATTCATCAGAACACAGCGGGGGTTGAAGTAACACAGATAGACAGATAAGTGGAGTCAACCTGGCATTCCTAACAACGGTTAACTAACTCCAATCTGTCCTTTTCCACCCAAACAAAGGCTGATCCTGCCGTATTTAGTACGAATGAATATTAAGGTGCGGGGCGAAAGAGTACAGTACTATGGTGGAGTCGCAGGAGATCGAGCTGCAGGGTCATATCATCGATTCGGGTATCATGACCCAGCTCTTTGACCGGGTCATGGATATGGGGGGGAATTTCGAGATCCTCGCTTTCGATGTGGGCAAGAAGAAGACCGATCCCAGTTATACCCGCCTGAAAATCATTGCCCAGGATAAAGAAAAACTGCGCTCCATCCTCTCGGAACTCCACCGGCTCGGCGCACGGCTTCCGCCGGTGCAATCCGTCCATTACATCCCTGCGGCAGGAGACCGGAACGCCCCCCGGCAATTCTACACAACCACCAACCACCCCACACAGGTCCGGCTCGCAGATGAATGGATCCCGGTCGATGACATCGAGATGGACTTCCTGATCGTTGTCGACCCGGAGAAGAAGAAGGCCCGGTGCACGCCCCTGGGAAAGATCAAAAAAGGCGATCTCGTGGTTGTCGGGGAAGAAGGGGTGCTCGTGAGTTATCCCGCCCGGCCCCGGACGAGCAGCACGTTTGAGTTCATGCACGGCACCGTCTCCTCCGAGCGCCCAAGCGAGACCCTGATCGCCCAGATTGCAAAAGAGATCCTCGAGGTCCATAAAACCGGGGGTAAGATTATCCTTGTGGGAGGTCCGGCGATCATCCATACAGGGGCGGACAAGGCTGTAGCAGAGATGATCCGAAAAGGGTACATTAACGTCCTTTTTGCCGGTAATGCACTTGCGACTCACGATGTCGAGTACAACCTCTTTGGGACGTCGCTGGGAATGGACCTAAAGACCGGAAAACCGGTGATGGGCGGCCACCGGCACCACATTTATGCGATCAGCGAGATCATGCGGGCCGGCTCCCTAAAAAACGCGGTGGAGCAGGGAGTTATCACCGGCGGCATCATGTACGAGTGCGTGAAGCACAACGTGCCGTTTGTGCTCGCTGGTTCCATAAGAGATGACGGCCCCCTGCCCGATGTGATCCAGGATACGATGGAGGCGCAGGACGAGATGCGCAGGTATATCCCCGGGTGCAAGATGGTCCTGATGGTGGCAACCCTCCTGCACTCGATAGCGGTGGGCAACTGCCTACCTTCCGGTGTAAAAACCGTGTGCGTGGATATCAATCCTGCATCTGTGACAAAACTGATGGATCGCGGCACAACGCAGGCCATCGGAATCGTGTCCGATGCGGGAACCTTCTTCCCCCTCCTTGCTGAACAGATTGAAAAGCAGAGCAAGGGGAAAAAGTAAGAACATTCCGTAACAGGGGGAGACGCTCCCGTAAAATCTTTTTCACCGATTATCCGGTTGGATCAGAACCAGAACGCCGGCACGAAAGAGAATGCTCATCTGGTGAGCGGCATGCAATACGGCTGCTCCCGGGCAAGCACGTACTCCCACTCGCTTTTGCAGGCGCATTCCGTCTCAAGCAGCGTCCCGATGAGATCGCGATCCCCGGTGAGGGAATAATCGCGGATACCGCGGACGATCTCGTAGTCGCACGTTCCGCAATTGTGCGGCCCCCGTTTCTGCCCACCACCCAGAGGATCGCAGGTCACCTCGACCGGTGCGTCTTTTAAAAGTGAGAGGATGCTCCAGAGGTAGGGCGGGCGGTATGCCCCCTGCCGCCAGTACATCTCCAGTTCGGTCCTTTTCTGGACGGTGCAGGGATTCATGGAGACCATCTCCACGTGCCCGGCGAGCTCGGCAAGCGAGGACCGCATATCGGCGATTGCCTCGGCCTCGGTCAGAAAGAGCGGTTTGAAGAGGAGATACGCCTTCACGCCCGCCCCGGCTGCATGGGCGGTCGCTGCGGCCGTGGAGAAATCCGCGTAGGAAAACCCTTTGCTGATGCATTTCTCCCGGACTGCATCACTCGTGGTTTCAAGGCCGACAGCGCAATAGAGCGGGGTGGCATGGCTGCCGTTATCGAGATCGGCAATAAACCGTTCTATGGTCTCGCGGGTGATATATTCAGGCCTGCTCTCCGCGATCACAATCTTACCCCGGAATGCCTGTGCAACCTCGGTCAAAAATGCGGGCGGGACCTCAGCGGGATCAAAAAAACTTCCGGAAGTAAAGATCTTGATCATCGAAAAATCATCAAGCGAAAACTGCGAACGCACCCAGGCAAGCTGGGCTTGCAGGTGACCGGAAAGTTCGTCGCAGGACCGGGCCTTATACTTCTCGAACCGGTAGCTGCACATCCGGCACCGGGCCCAGGAACAGCCGCCGGACTCAAAGATAATGGTCAGGCATTCGACCGTTCCGCCATTGTACCGCTCCTTGCCACGCCAGCACGCAATCGGTTTTTTCATCGGTTCAGAAATCATTAACAGCCTCATAGTTGATCTTGTACATAGATGAAGAAGATCATCCTCCTGGGAGTGGGGATTATTTTCCTCATTACTGGCGTATCAGCCTACCAGGTTCACATTTATGCACCTGCCAGCCTGACCGCGGGTCTGCCCCTTGTTGTCAACGGTACGACCACCTTTGGTATCGGGATGCCGCTTGATGTGGTCCTCTATCAGCAGGTCACGACCAGCACCGAGATCGATCGCAGGGTTGCCTATGTCCAGTCAGACAACACATTCCGAGTCATCTTTGACACGACCGGCCTGACCCCCGGTATCTACAATGTAGGGGTTCCGGCGAGCGGTACCGGAGACTCCATTATTATGAGAGAAGTCAGAATTATCAACCGCTCTGATGAGATCCTCCTATCTTCCCAGACGAACCAGGTATTGTCCGGCTCCCTGTACCTTTCCGGACAGATCGCTGCGGAGATCAATTCCGGTGTCCAGATTGCCGTGATCGGACCGGATAACAGCGTCATCTTCGGCCCGGCCTACGTGGGGACCGCCAGCCAGGGAATGTTCAACCTTACGGTACCGGTCAGCGAGCCCGGGGATTATGATGTGAGCTTCACTGATGCCCAAGGGTATATCGGTACACGGACAATCCATATTACCGGAGGAACTGCAACGGTGACACCAGGGACGACCGCAATCACCGCTACGCTCACCGCACACGGGAGTTCCTCACGCGATAATCCGGTCTTCTTTGCTGTTCAGCCCTCAGGGAATGACCCGGTGACTGTCTCTACCTCGGCGTCCGTTGACTGGGTTGTTGAATACGCGGATGCCAACGGGAACATCCGGACATTCAATGAACAGAGCGACGCTGTGCCCGAAGCGATCGTGATAAACGATACGGACAATACCCTGTACTTCAAGGTTTATCCCACCAGGTATTCGGTTACCGATGATGTCTCGCTCACTGCTACAAATGCAGATTCTATTGCGGTAAGCGAGAGTATACCTGATGCATTCGGGCAGGCTCAGTCATCCCAGCCTTCGGCAACACAGTCCCCGATTGCAGCAGAAACGGGCATTATTGCCCTGGGAACAGCGGTGCTCTGCTGCCACCTGCACCGGCGCTGATTGTGTGCAGGAAACCCGCAAGGATACACCCTTTTCCCTCTCTCTTTGTGAGGGCGGGAAAACACATCAGGCAAAGAAGCCTTTTTTATATTGCACCGCCAAAAGAGTAGAAACACATGCCGGGGTAGTCTAGTCCGGTAAGGCGGTGGCCTTGAAAGCCACTGGTGCCCTGCACCTCAAGAGTTCAAATCTCTTCCCCGGCGTCCGTAGCGGGATCTTTTCTCATGGAATTCTGCTCATCCGCATCGCATCCGGCCACGCTAGAGCATCCGGACAGCTGCATAAACCATATCACTGTTTTTATGAGTTAGAAAAATCCATAGTGTATAACCGGATACAGGTGTGAAGTAGCGATGTGCGTTGCAGTTCCTGCAGAAGTGCTGGAGATCAAGGACGGGAATATCGGGGTCGTAGACTACGGTGACCTCAAACAGGAAGTCCGGCTCGATCTCGTGGATGTCAAGGTCGGAGAGTTCGTGCTCGTGCACGTGGGATTTGCGATCCAGCGCCTCTCCCGCGAGGACGGGCTGGAGACCCGGGAGATCTTTAAGCAGGTCTATGCCGCGCTGGAGGAGTGATGCACGAATACAGCATCGCTTACGATCTTTACGCGACCGCAAAAAAAGCAGCGCTTGATCACCGGGCCACGCAGGTAAAACGGATCCGGGTCGATGTGGGAAAGATGGCCATGGTGAACCCCGAACAGGTGGTCTTTTTGTTTGATACCATAAAAGAGGACGACCCGCTCTTTACTGCAGCAGTCCTTGACTGCACTGAGGTGGAACCGGCAACGAAATGTCCCTGCGGATATGAGGGGAACGAGATCTATGTCTGTCCCCGCTGTGGCAGCCTTCCTGAGGTTGTCCGCGGCCGGGAGATTGTTGTGACCAATGTCGAGATCGAGGTGGCAGACTCCTCATGAAGGTCAACCTGATGCATGGCGCCGGGGGCGAGGTGATGGGCGAGCTCCTGCAGACGCTCACGAAATTCTCCCACAACAATGCCGGCGGGATCGGACTCGAATCCCTTGATGACGGGGCCGTGATCCCGATCAATGGCACCAATATTGTCTTTACTACGGACTCCCACGTGGTCCGCCCGATCTTTTTCCCGGGCGGGGACATCGGCAGGATCGCAGTCTGCGGAACAGTAAACGACCTTGCCATGATGGGAGGGCGGCCGATCGCGCTCTCGTGCGGGATGATCATCGAGGAGGGCTTCGATGTGGCCGATCTTGCACGGATTGTCAGCTCGATGGACGAGGCACTGGGAGAGGCAGGGGCAAGCCTTGTTACCGGCGACACAAAAGTGGTTGAGCGGGGATCCCTTGATGGGATCGTGATCAATACCGCGGGGATCGGCGTTGCGAAAACCATAGTGCGGGATAACGGACTTGTCCCGGGGGACGTGATCATCGTCTCGGGAACGCTGGGCGATCATGGTATAGCGATCATGGCCCACCGCGAAGGATTCGATCTCGGCGAGCAAATCCACTCGGATGTCGCCCCACTCTGGGGGATGATGGAGGGTGCTCTTGAGGCCGGCACCATCCATGCGATGAAAGACCCGACCCGGGGCGGGTTTGCAAGTGCCACGAACGAGATGGCCAAAAAAAGTCATGTGCAGGTCAGGATCGAGGAAGAACGCATCCCTCTCCGCAGGAGCGTCAGGAGTGCTGCCGGAATGCTCGGCATCGACCCGCTCGAAGTGGCAAACGAAGGCAAGGTCGTGATGGGGGTGCCGGCAACCGATGCGGATGCGATCCTTGCCGCTCTCCGCTCGCATAAATATGGGAAGGAGGCCGCGATCATCGGCAGGGTGGTTGCCGGGTCACACGTGATCATGGAAACGGCAATCGGGGGAGAACGGTTTATAGAACCGCCTATGGGCGACCCGGTACCCCGGGTCTGCTGATTCACTCCTGTTTTTCTTTTAACAAAAATGCCTTGGTGGAGATTGAGTTGTCCGGCGTTTCTGTTGCCCCAGTACTTCCCTCATTTCATATTGGATCAATAACCCCACTTTTCCTGCACACCCCCAATCCAGATTCAGGCAAATAATGGCCACTAGGGGCCCGATCGGGTACCAGACGATATAAAGTCCGGCCAAAAAACACCCCTTACAGAACACCGCTAAAGGGGAAATATAACGCCCCGCAATTTAACCGGTTTTGGATTTTCGCCACAAATCGAGGAGAAAATTTCCGTGGTGGACAAAATGGTTCCCTTTTTGTGTTCACCACCGGACCCTAAGGGGAAAAAAAGCCCGTTTCGGCCCCGGATTGAGGGGCGAGACCGTATGTCTGAGGGCAGGGCTGTTTTATCCCATAAGGGGGGGATAATTGAGAGAAGTACTGTGCCCCGTGTTACTCCCCGATATACTGCACCAGCAGGTCCAGTGCCGCAAGCTCCTTTTTCCCGCCGCATTTCCGCACAATGCCGGTGTGGTACTCAATAAGTTTTTTCAGCGCCGGGTCCCGGTTCTCGCGGTACCGTGTCGCGTGGACAGTTGCATCAATGAGGCTGTTGAACCCCCGGTTCACCGGGTGGACTGCCACGGTCTCGATGATCTCCTTCTCCTGCGTAAGCGTGACCTTTATAGCGCCTGCGGAATTGCTTTCGGCCTGTGCGGTAAATGCCACCCATGCTTCCGCCCCGGCCAGCCGGCACATTGTTTTTCCTGCCACCGGCTCTTCAACGAACGCGTCGCGGGGAAGATCATCGAATGCAGTCTGCACGTAGAGCAGGGGATCGTGGATGAGGTTTGCAACCACCCAGCCGTCGCGCACGATATTCTCCGCGGTGTGGCTCCCGGGAAAAAGGATCATTCTCACGGTTTTGTCCCGGACATGGATGCCGATAGGCGCCGCGTTGAACGCAGTGGTTGCAATCACTTCGTTGATGCCGCTTTTTAAGAGTCCCATTCCCATCCCTCGCCCAAGGCAATAAAGAGGGCCGCGATTGTGATATCGGCGATCGAACCCGGGTTAATGCCGGCCTCGATACATTCGGCATCGAAGGTCTCAAGCACCCTCCGCCCGCCAAGCACCTCACGGGCTTTTTCCATGGTCTGCTCAGACACCGCCCGGCCGTGCTTTTTTATGATAAACGTATCCGGCTCGGTTGCAAGCAGGGTCAGGAACATTTCGACAACTGCCCCCCGGCCCGGCCCAATCTGGTGGAGGATGTCGGCACCGCGCCGGGTCAGCATAAACCCGTTGATCCATTCGCGGGCAACCATGTCGTTTGCTGCCGAGTGCTGCATCACATCAAGCAGGGTCATGTTGCGCTCGCGGAGATCGTCAAGTGCCCGCGGGTTGTTCACGTCCAGCTCGTCGTCTTCGTTCATCCGGACTCGGGTGAGGGCAAACGCCTTGTAGAACGCGACCGCATCGGAGACATCGGTGCGGGTGACTGCAGTTCTGGCACCGTCGATGTCGCCGCCGTACAGGAGCGGTATCAGGAGGATGAATGCCCCGAAATGCGTGTTACCCCCGTTGTGCACATTGGTCTGCCGGACCGCATGCCCGATGATCTCGCCGATCCTCCCTTTGCCGGACGCGGCCTCTTCAAGCGCTGGACGGGCCAGGATCACCGACGCGAGGAAATGTTCGAGCCGTGTGTCGGGATAGTCGTGGCACCGGTCCACGTTCCCGGGCTTGGGGAACGAGCAGACCTCAAGCATCATTGCCATCTGTGCACGTTCAGCGGGACTCATGAGGAGGGACGTCATTGAACACACGACTCATCAGGGTATCTGAGAGCTCGCGTTTCCGGCGCATATACTCTTTCTTTGGAATGCCGTCCTGCGCAAGCGTCATGTCCCGGAACATGCAGGGCGATGAGGTTTTGCAGCACCACGCAAGGCTGCCAAAACAGGTATTGGGACCACCCTCAAGCGGCGTGCCTTTCACCGCCTCCAGTTTTAACCGGATGTACTCTTCCTTCGAGAGTCCGATCCGCGTGAGTGCAGGAATGAGCGGGCATTCTTTGACCGGCATGCAACAGAACGTCAGTGCCCGGATATCCCCCCCCCGACAGAGCTGCTTTGGGGAGTTGTACCACCCATCCTCATCCGCGTACCGACTGATGGCCGCGTCAAGCCCCGCAAGAGTTTCCACATCAGACTGCCGTGCAAGCGATACGAGATCGGCACCGTGGGAGAGCATCTCACGCATCCGGTCAAATGTCGTAACAGAATTGTTTGCAATAATCATCAGCGGGCAGCTGTTCCGGATCTGCCGCAGTTTTGCGGTTCCTGCATCCATGAGATCGATATGAAGGATATCTGCACCGGCCCCCCAGAGCATCCGGACGAGCGCCCGATCGTCAGCAGCGACCCCCACGCGGATCTTGACCGAGACCGTGACCTTCTTTGCCTTGAGGGCTTTTACCGCAGCCACAAGCGCCCCGGGATTTTTGAGATAATATTCCCCGGCACCGGCGGCAACCACGGGAACCTGCCGGCAGTGGGCGTCGATCTCGTAGACTACATCGTCACCAAAGGCATCGGCAATGGTGACAAATGCGGCTGGTGAATTGCCGCGGAGATTGATGCCGGTAATCACATCAGAAGATTTGAGTTGGGCGATCTCAGCGCCCAGCGCTTCCACCGGATCATCATACAGGAATTCTTTGCGCCCGCCGTCCGCCGCCATCTCCCGGCTTGCGTCCATGGTGGGCCGGTCAATTGAATACCCTCCGATGAACGCGACCCCGACATGATTCTTCCGGAGAAGGACGTACCGGGCATCCACGATCCCTGCCATGGATGCTATGGCTAAAGGTGTCCTGACCACACGGTCGTTAATGATGAGGCCGAACCGCTCGAATGCATCCATCATAAGTTCATATCAGTTGAGAGTCGCATCAGAAATATTCTTTGGATCTGATCCGGGGGAAGCCGGGTGATAACTTTCGGGATAGGGGCTTGCGATGAAGGAACATCATTCATGAGGCTCATCGCTATAATTCACATCTGTTGATACTTATGAATGCAGACGTTTCCCTATGATCACCGGAACATAAATGTCGTTTCATTCAGGTCGTATGATCGGTTTTGACACGATGCCACCCGGACTTTTCCCTCGACTCAATATCGAGAAGCCTTAATTTGAATTCCCCTCCGTTGATTGCGATCCAAATGAAAAACCATTATTACGTTCACGTCCCATTTTTCATACGTAATGTGTTATCGTGATCACCAGAACACGAATATTATAAAAACACATGACGATCCTACCATAGGAGTTACCCACATGAGTAAAAAGGGAATGTTACTTGTAGGTCATGGCAGCACAATGCCCTACAACAAAGAGCTCATCGAATCAACAGGAAAACTGATCGCAGCGCAGACATCGGAGTTTGTCGTCAAATGCGGTTTTATGAACATCAATAAACCCTCCATCAAGGATACGCTTGCCGAATTTAAAAAAGAAAATATCGATGTGCTCGTGGTCGTCCCGCTCTTTCTTGCAAAAGGCGTCCACATCGAAAAAGACATTCCCTTAGAGATCGGCCTGCCCGAAGGCACGAAGAAAGGTACGTTTGTGCAGAACGGCAAGACCATTCCGCTTGTGTACGCAGACCCCATCGGGATCGACCCGCTGCTTGCAGAGCTGATGGTTAAAAACGCCCAGCGGGCGCTCACGCTCATCTGACCGGCATATGCGGATCCTGCTCCTCGATACGATTCATGGCGGCAGCGAAATCGGTTCGGCTTTTGCCCGTGCCGGCAACACCGTAGATACCGTGGATGTGTACCGGGGCACAACACCCGACGCAGCGGACCGGGCCGCACAAACAACCTACGATCTCGTTGTGGCCCCGGTCCATCTTGATCCCTCTCACCCGCTGCTTGCCAGGCGCACCGCAAGAGAACCGGTAATCTCCCACCATGAAGCAGTGCGGCGTCTGATTGATGGGCATGTTCCCCACCCGATGATCGAGATCACCGGGGCACAGGGAAAGACCACCACAGCATACGCGCTTGCCCACCTGCTCCCGGGCCCCGGGATCCTGCATACATCGACCGGCACGTATGCCATGCCCGGGCTACGGCTGCTCTTCAAAAGAAGCATCACACCGGCCTCGGTGCTTGACGCGGCAGAAAAGGCCGTGTCCCTCCGCGGCTGGCTGGTCGCTGAAGAGTCACTCGGCGTAACCGGCGCCGGCGACCTTGCCATCATCACCTCGCCATTGGATTACCGGTGCGCTGCCGGGAAAAAGAGTGCGCTCGCAGAAAAAGTGGCGTCGGCCCAATACTGCCGGAGGCTTCTCGTAGCTCCCGGAGTCCCGACCGGTACGCACTCGAGTGCCGTGCAGCTGGACGATGTCACGTCAATCTCCGGCCAAACCTGCACTATCTCGGCGGGCGGACGGTCCGGGACGTTCACCAACCCGCTGCTCTCCCTGCCCGGGTACCGCGTGCCGCTTTCCCTTGCCGGGACCGCGGCCCTCCTTCTTGGGTACGATCCCGCACCGCTTTCCACATTTCCAGGAGTTGCAGGGCGCATGTCGATCAGGAAGGAGAGGAATATTCTTGTCGTCGATAACGCCAACAGCGGAACCACCGCTGAAACCACCATCGAGGCCGCCCGGTACGCCCGTACCTGTGCGGGCTCGCCCGGGATCACCCTTGTGATCGGTACTATCAAAGGTGACGGCGCTGTCTGCGAGGGGTTCCCAAACGACCAGATCCTCGCGGCCATCCGGACGATCCGGCCCCGCATGCTTATCTGGGTTGGGGAACCCCCACCGGCTGGAGATAATCCCGGGCCGTCACCTTCCCCCCTCGCGATCGATGCGGTCTGCCCGACCCTTGAAGAGGCCGAGCGCTGCGCCATAGACAGAACATCGACCGGTTCCATCGTGCTCGCGGTCAAGACATGGAGGTAATTATGCCAGTACGATTCATGCACCCCCGCCCAAGCTCGATTGTGGCCGCGCTCTATACCGCACGGGATCTTGACGTGGATGTCGCCATCCTGCACGGCCCGTCGGGGTGCTCGTTCAAGCACGCCCGGCTTCTCGAAGAGGATGGCATGCGGGTGCTCACAACGGCGCTTGCGGACAACGAGTTTATCTTCGGCGGCCAGAAACCGCTCGAAGGTGTGCTGCGGTACGCAGAGGACCAGTTTGCCCCTAAAAAGATGGCCGTAATCGGAACCTGCGTCTCGATGATCATCGGAGAAGATCTTGCCGCTGCCATCGACAGCGCCGGGATCACGACCCCAACCATTGCCGTTGATATCCATGCGGGCTTTGCTGAGAATATCGCCGGCGTACTTGCAACGCTCGAGGCGGCGGCCGAAGCCGGATGGATCAGCGAAGAGGAACTCACCCGCCAGAACCGACTCATGGGGAAGGCAAACGAGATCGAGAAGATTCGGGGCGCCGCGTCACAGGAGTACATCGAACCCTCCCGCGGCGACCTGAAACATGTCGCTGCACAACGGCTCGTCGAATGTGCAAACAGCGGGGCAAAAGGGGTCGCGATCCTGAATGCCAAAAAGGAGACAGCCTACATGTTCGCCGACGAACTGATCGCGCTCCATGATGCCTGCCCCGGTGCGGATATCACCTATATCGCAAACCTCGACAACCGTGGCCTTCCCAAGGTGCGGGCGGATGCGCAGAGGATTCGGGATGGGATGGCCAGCCGCGGCGTGACCCCGGAACTGGTCGGGGCGTTGGACGAATACGGGGCAAACGGCGACGCCCTCGGGACCCGCATACGGGAGATCGCACCGTCGTTTGCGCTGATCGCAGGCGTTCCGCACGCGATCCCCCCGGAGTACACGAACGGGATCGAGTGCTTCTCGGTAACAAACGGCCCCCGTCAGGTAGCGCCGCTCCATGCCATCGGTCACGAGCATGTGCTTGTCGAGATCGACCTCCACCCGAGAACAATGGGTGTATGTGATATTGTGGAGAGCGAATTTGGCGCAGTGCTCAGGAGCATTGTACGATGAAATCGCTCCTTATCACCGGCGACCGCTCCGGCAGTGGGAAGACCAGCATCACGCTCGCCCTTGCCTCACTCCTCAGGAAACGCGGAATTGTCCAGACATTCAAGGTCGGGATGGACTATATCGATCCCTCGTACCTCGCTGCAGTTTCGGGCCGGCCGTGCCGGAATCTCGACAACTTCGTGCTTGGCGAGGGGCAGATCCGAAGCATCTTCTCGTACGGGTGCCAGGGTGCCGACATCGCTCTTGTCGAAGGTGTGCGTGGGTTGTACGAAGGAGCCGAGGCGCTGGACGACACCGGGAGCACGGCTGCGATAGCAAAAATCCTCGATCTGCCGGTCGTGCTCGTGGTCTCGGCACAGAGTATCACCCGGAGTGCGGCAGCGATCGTCAAGGGGTTCCAGGCCTTTGATTCTGATGTAAGGATCGCCGGCGTCATCCTTAATCAGGTCAAGGGAGGGTCGCACCGTGAGAAAGCATCCCGGGCAATCGAGCACTACTGCGGCATCCCCGTCATCGGCGCCATCCCACGTATGGAGGAGATGCAGCTTGCCATGCGCCACCTCGGCCTCGTCCCGTACCGCGAGGGATCAGTGCGCGAGGATTTTGAAAAGCGTATCCGGACGATCACAGAAATCATCGGGGACCATGTGGACCTCAACCGGCTCCTTGCGCTCGCAAAGGACTTCACGCCGGCCCGCAAGGACATCCTCTTTGAACCCACCCCGGAGCCGGACCTGCGCATTGGGGTCGCGTTTGACGAGGCGTTCAACTTCTACTATGCCGATCTCTTCGACGTTTTAGCATCGCTTGGGGCAACGGTCGTGCAGTTCAGCCCAGTCCATGAGCGGCTGCCGGATGCGGACGGCTATATCATCGGGGGCGGCTACCCGGAACTCTTCGTGCCGGAACTAGAGGCAAATGACCGGATGCGTGAGGCAATCCGCGAGGAGTCAAGGAACGGCACGCCGATTTATGCCGAGTGCGGCGGGCTCATGTACCTCACCGACCGGATGGTGCTTAAGGAAGGGTGGCAGGGCAGGAAAACGGAACTCTCCGGCGCGATGTGCGGAGTCTTTAGAGGGGAGACCGTGATGCCAGCCAAGAGGGTGGTCAGCTACGTGGAGGGGACAAGCACAAAGAACTGCCCGATGGGAGCTGCCCGGTTCCGGGGCCACGAGTTCCATTACTCGGGTGTGTCTCTCGATCCCTCAACAACATATGCGTACCGGCTCTCGCGGGGAATCGGCATACATGACACCCGTGATGGGGCGGTGCGCAACAACACCCTCGGGAGCTACACGCACCTCCACCCGGTCGGAAGCCGGGACATGTTCCGGAACTTCGTGGACTGTTGCCGGGGAAAACGCTGACGGGTCCGTGCAACTTCGGACAGGTTTCTGTTATGTCCTTTTCACTTCCCAGCCTTTCAACACGGTATAGCGGGCCGGAAATGGTGACAACAAGGTCCGGCTCAGGTATCGCCGGCCAGTAAGAATCCAGATAAAAATATGCGATGCCCACCCGCCGCAGGGCCCCTCCGGGGCACGGCGGGGCAGGGAGTTTTTGTATTCATTTGAGGGGTTGATCCGCCACGGGGGCTTCCTGCCGGGGGCGGCGGCGTTCATCGCACATGGGAGAGGTTATGCTCTCCCTATCCTATCTGATTATTATCCTCACCCAGTCAAAGAAAAAATACAAAAGTATCGACACCCCATTTCACAGTATGATAATTTATCTTGATGGGAAATACCTCCCCGAGGGCCTCGCAAAGGTCTCCGTGTTCGATCACGGCCTGTTATACGGTGACGGTGTCTTTGAGGGTATCCGCGCTTACAACGGCAGGGTCTTCCGACTCAAAGAGCACCTCGACCGGCTCTACGATTCGGCAAAAACGCTTGACATCAAGCCCCCGATTACCAAAGATGAGATGACCGAGGTAATCTGTGAGACGCTGCGCAGGAACAAATTAAAGGATGCCTATATCCGCCCGATCATCACCCGGGGCATCGGCGACCTCGGGCTCGACCCCCTTAAGTGCAAGAAGGCCTCAGCGATTGTCATTGCCGTAACCTGGGGTGCGATGTACGGCGACCTGTACGAGAAGGGCCTCAAGGCCATCACAGTTTCGGTGAGGAGAAACCCGGCAGAGTCGCTCCCACCCAACGTGAAAAGCCTCAACTACCTGAATAATATCCTTGCAAAGATCGAGGCGAACTACAAAGGCGGCGATGAGGCCATTTTCTTTGATACGAACGGGTACGTGGCCGAAGGTTCGGGCGACAACCTGTACATCATCAAGAACGGCGAGATCATCACCCCGCACACGCTCAACAACCTCAGGGGCGTGACCCGGATGGTTGTCCGCGAGATCGCCGAGTCGCTCGGGATCACCTTCCGCGAACAAAACCTCGGATACTTCGATCTCTACACCGCTGACGAACTGATCTGCACCGGCACGGCCGCCGAGATTGCGCCGATCACCTGGGTCGATGGCAGGGTCATTGGTTCAGGAAAGCCCGGCCCCATCACCCGGCAGCTGATGGCTGCGTTCAAGACCGTGACCGAGAAGGAAGGATACCCCATCTACGCAAAACCCGGCACTAAGCCGGGTGCAAAACCAAAGACTGCAGTAAAGAAAGTTTCCAGAGCCGGTGCTAAGAAGACCGTTGCCCGGAAGAAATAATTTTTTTTGCGAGTTTCGGCGGGAAACAACCTGGCCATCTTCCTGCTTCCCGTTCCATAACCTATTTATCAGGCAGAGTAAAACTAGTTAGAGCAACGCGCTGCTATAGTGTAGACCGGCCAATCATGCGGGCCTTTCACGCCCGCGACTGGGGTTCAAATCCCCATAGCAGCACTTCCTTCTCACTTTGGAATCCCCAGCGCAAGCTCGCTTAAGAA
>Ga0326728_10005737_pt1 | contig 34351 bp, 36 predicted proteins | sample MB3enrmetagenome_FD_207602 | JGI IMG/M metagenome (GOLD analysis project Ga0326728, IMG submission 207602) | Lab enriched peat soil microbial communities from McLean, Ithaca, NY, United States - MB31MN | ecosystem: Environmental > Terrestrial > Soil > Wetlands > Peat | place: USA: New York...
GTCTACAACCCGCAGGCCGTGCCCTTTGAGTGGACCAAGCGTGAGGTGCGATCGGTTGAACCTAAGCATAAATACGCTTACTTAAACAACTAAGTACTAGGAAGATCCCGCACGCGAAGTCAATCGCGGATTCAAAACCTGACCAAATCGTCCTCTAGCTTCCCAAACGCCATCTCCCTCGCAGGAGGGGACCAAATCCTCCGCACGCGAGGGCTGGCATCTTCAATAACCGTGTGCACCAGGTGGGATCCATTAGGGGGGCCCCTGCAACTTCCTAACGAGCCCCCGGGGGTCTATTTCAGAATTGCTGGAGACAGCCCCACCGATTGAGTATTTCAGCGTCTTCTCGCCCTGACAGCTCGTAGCCCGCCGTAGTCAACACTCCTTTTCAACTCACTCAATTTCTCATCACCACACCAGAGGTGTGTCTTGAAATCATTTCAACCCGAATATGCATTGATCGCTCGTGAAACCCGCGAGGAGAACCGTCGCCAGTTGGCTGATATGCTCCGGCAAATCGCCATGGAGCGGGCAGCCCGACTGCCACCACCACCCGAACTGACCTCACTTGAAACGCAGCTCCAAGCAAGCGTCCGTAACAGCCTTCGAGACGTCCAGCGTGCCAAGGACGTCCAGTCTTCCCATGTCCTGCGCTGGCTGCGCAGCTAACCCACACGCAAGCCGGAAAGCCCCAGCATTGGCCGGGGAGCAAGGGGCTCCCGCCTTCGCCCCCGCATTCCGGAATCCCACCTTTGCTCCTCTCGTCCGAGAGGAGATCCCAATCGCTCACATAAATCCCAAATCCGTCTGGGCCGCATTCCAGACAACTGGAGGATACCGTGAACTATCAGCATCTGCACTTTCAGTTTCCCGCAAAGCCTTTTCAGAAGTGGCATGTGGTCGAGGACCGCAGCGGTTTTCTTGGCCGGAGCTTCCGTCATTTCCGCCAGCCCGGTGAGAAACCGGACCCAAAGGTGAACTTCGGGCCGGAGGAGTTGTCACCTCGCCTGGAGCACGCCGGCGTGGAGTATCTACGCATTGCCCTCGGCTTTGATGAGCAGTCGTTTATCCTGTTTGACACACTGCTCTTCCACAGTATGGGAAGCGATGATGGGCGTTGGTATCCCGTGATCCCTTGGGTTCGGGACGATGGCTTCTACGCCGTGTGTATGCGCGAACGCATGCCATTCCGGGAAGCCTGCCATCTATTCGGGTTCGACGTCCCGGCCGGCAAGCCCAGCGTCCCCAAGCGCATCAAGCGCGACGTGGCACGGGGCAAAACAAGCCTGTTTGGCGAGTTGTTGGAAACCCGCCAGCTCAACCAGTGGGATCTTCTCCACACCGTGCTACTTGCCGACGGGGAGACGACGTTTGAAGTCGCCACCTACCATCCCGGTGATCGCTGGCCCGAAGCCTGGACTTCCGGAGCTGCATTGGCTTCCCCACGTGGAGGGGCCATCCTCACCGGGCATCCGGTCAAGATCGGCGATCTCATTCAGATTACCGGCGCCATGCCCAACGGGCAGATCAAGGGCAACTGCCTGATCTGGGACATCGACCATGATCTGGTCGTCTGGGACGTCAAGCCGGAACTGCGGGCCTGGCAAGGGCAGATCTATCTCAGCGTCCTCAATGAACTCCATGGCGGTCCTGCCAACCTGGACGTTCAAACCGCCTCCAACCTTGATCTGGCGAAGGTTCGGGATCACAAGCTCATTCAATATCTTTGCCAACAGTACGCCTGCGATGTGTTCGACCTGATGCGGGACGATGACCGGGTCAAGGAAGAGATTGGCTTTTACAATCCATCAAGCTGGGTCGATGAAGACACTAATCCGGTCACGAACGAGAATCGCTGGAAGCTTTGGCGGATGTATTCCGCGGGATTGCCAGCAATGCAATTCCGTTTCTGCCGGGATGCCTTCTACCGAACTCAGATGGAATCGCCCGAGAACAATGACCCTGATCGCTTCCGCATGCGCTTCCGCGACCCCGGGGATCTGATGACGGTTCAGGCGCACAACCTGGCCGGAGCCGCCGTGCGGAGGTACATCTTCCCCGACCCGTTTGTCTTTGATGAAAAAGGCTACCCCCATTGGAACCGTTCCACACTTCCAGATATCAACTCCGTGTATCTGGGAGGCTTCGACGGCGAGATCATCTCGCTACGGAATCCCAATGCCTCGCACAAGGAATCGGGCAAGCTGCGAGGAAGAAAGCTTCAGCGATTTGCCGAGATCGACCAGGGTGCAGCCATGTTCGTGCATCTCGGGTTTGCCGCAAGCCCGGATGGCACCCCCGGCATGGCCAAGAGCTTCAATGGTGCTGACTTCGACGATTCTGTGCTGGCGCTGCTTGACCCCGAGATCGTGCGCCACTGGGAGACTTTGCCCGCCTATCCGTTCGCCGCAGCCAAGCCTGCCGACGTCAAGTTCGTCGACGACGGCGATGCGCTATTCGAACGAAATCCCACCGTCGCGGAGTATGACCGACGATACGTGATATGCATGTTCTACGACGCCAGGCGAGGACAGACTGGCATCGGATTCGTGGTCAATGCCATCACCTGGTTCAACCTGCTTTGGCTCAACCGTGCCGGCATCTTAGCCGAGCTACGGGGTATGCCACCAAATGCTCAAGTTGCGGACGCCATCCGTTGGATGGAACAGGAGCTGCCCAAGAGCCGGATGCCGATGGTGGCTTCCCGCCTGGAGGAGATCATCGACTCCATCAAGATGAATGGCAAGTCGGTCGATTGGGCAAACGGCATCATCACTGAGTTCCGTGATACCTGCCCGGTTGCTCCGAAGTTCTGGTGGAAAGGTGGCTATCAGGGCCAGGGGCGCATTCCCCGTGATCGCATCGAGAACGGCAATGCGCCCATCCCGGTAACCACCTCCATGGACGTGGCCCATGAGCAGTGGATTGAACTTTTCCAGAAGGCCCGCCGGTTCGCCGACAAGGAAAGCTGGAGACATTGCTGGCAAGTGCCGCCAGAAATCCGAAATTTCCCAACTCGCCCCGAGGCGAAGGCTGCCGCACGGGACTTCTGGATGTTCTACAACCAAACCCGCGAAACCAAGAAGCCGGAATTCCTCCGCACCGGCCAAGACCACCGCGGCAAGAAGATCACAAGCGAACAGGACGCCGGTATTGCGGCCTATCTGTACGCTGAGGAGGAAGTCCACAACCGGATCAAGGCCAGCGGCATGTACTTGGAAATCTACGCGGAGCTTGTCAAACTGGTCTTCGACCGGGGATTGACTCTGGAGCCGCCACGCAATCCCGATGGCACGGTAAAACCACTAGCGGACGGCATCCTGGGCGGGCCACACACCGTGGATGGCCTGCTGGACATTTGCAGAGCCGCTGGCGTGACTCGTCGCCATGTGCCCTTGACCTGGGAATCTGCCCGAGTTCGCGAGGACTATGGTGATCTGAACCTGGACATCGTCGTGGAGGACACGCTGGTGCGGATAGCAGGGAGCAGTTCAAACTCTGCCAACTGGATCGGCATCGTGGACCTGCCCGACGGCCAGTATCGCATGGAGCATGGCCTGGTTGTCACCAAGGACACGAACGAAGCTCCGACCCAGCAACCTGTAGTCGCTCTCGTCGCTGTGAACAACTTCGAGCAACGCCTGAACGACCGGAACCTTAAGCGCGCAGATCGCCAAAGGATTGAGGCCGAACTCAAGGCCTTCCGGGCTCAGGTTTGTAATGGCGTAACCATCAAGCCTGTCACCTATCACAATCCTCGTAGTCAGGAGCATGAGGCTGGCGCCGAGGTGTTCCTGGAAGGGGCAGCAGAGCCGCTTGCCTGGATCTCCCCTGACCAATTGCCCTTGGTTAAAGGTGAACTCTCCGGAGTGCTGGTGTCGGGTGGCCAATACACGCTCAAGGCCCTCTGCCCTCTTACTGGCGACACCAAGCGTTCCCGTCCCCTCGGTGTGCAGAGTACGCCGGCAAATGATGTAGATTGCGTCCCGCCGCGGAACGGACACGGGCTGTCCCTGGAAGTTGTAAACGGCTGGCAGTACAAGATCAACCGTGGTATCGCCACACCCGGTGATCTTGAGAGTTGGAAGGCCAAAGCCGGCAGCTCGACGACGCTGCGACCAACTACTTTTGTGCGGGCGGGAATCCCAGAACCCGCAGTGGCTGTCTATGTGGACGGCTATGCCGGACAATTTGGCTGGATAGCGAAAGAGCAGATCCCAGCAGTCAATCAGGAACTCCGTGGATATCTCGCCAGGAATGGGAAATACACGTTGACGTTCATCTGCGATCAAGCTGCATAATTCGCCAACCGTTGACACAACACCTCATCACAACATGTGCTCCCAGATTCGATTCTTGGGAGCGAGGAGGACATATGAACAACTTCATCGGAAGTCCGTCGAGGCCGTTCCAATTCGCGAACCGCCAAATCTGTCGGGAGGAGGCAAGCCCATATTTCCACGATTACCATGACCCACCAGATCTCGCCCGCCGGGGATTTCACGATGCGAAGTCCCCGCCGCGAAGATTGGCTGAAGTGGCAAGGTCAGATCCCTGGAGAACACCCCCTGCTGGGGTGGTATTTCCGCGGGATGCAACTCGGAGGGAAAGATTGCCCTGGGTTGTGGGCTTTGACTTCTGGAACAACAGCAGGGGCAAAGATTGCCTGCGGAGGGGTTTGCGTGGAGAAGATTGCCATCCCGAGATGGAGTTTTGTCCCGTCGCTGGTTTGCGGGCGACCAAGGTCGCTTTGCAGCCTCGCGGCTTCGTCCTGGTTCAGGATGATTTGGCCAGCTTCTGCGACAGGGCAAGAACCAGCTCTTGGTCCCTCTGGTTCAACTTCTTAAACGCCTCAACAAGCCTGTATTCTCGCGTATCTGGCGCAGCCCTACTCGCAATGGGGAGAGCTTCCGGCTCTTTGTCGCCTTCAAGGATCAGCTGGTATGTTTTGACCTCAAGGGCCTTTGCCATCCTGTCCAGGGTTTCGAGGCTGGGCACCGTGTGCCCGTTCTCAACTCTGGAAAGATAGCAACGCAGTAGCCCGCTCCGTTTCTCGATATCGCCCTGCGAGAGTCCCTGGGCGACCCTTATCTCCCGCAACCGTCGTCCAATGTCCATGGCCATCTTCTACCAGAACAGATGTCAGCAAGCAAGTGCCGAATAAGATATAAGCCGGTACTCCGTCATCGAGTTTAACTTTCACCACCGGGCAAGGACCCGGGAAAGGATGTGCGTATGGCAAATACCGCCGCAGTCGTTCAGCTTCCTGAGATTCTGAGAAGCAAATCAAGCCACCTGGTGAAGCTTGCAGGCAAGATCGATTCCTTTTCGCTTTTGCTCCGCGACACCCCGGAGGGCGAATTGAAACGCTCCATCGAAGAGCAATTCCACTCCATGGTGTTCGCAACCCGCAAAGAGATTCGCAAATACTGCCCTCGCTATCGTTCACTGCCGGGCGAAGGACTCCTCGATTTCAATACCGATTGCGCCTCTGGCCAACTTGAGCCCAGTGATCGCGGCCAAGCTCCACCACCCAAGCGGGGTACGCTTTGCCGGACGTGCTGCTTCTTCGCAGGCATTCCGGAAGAGCAGTCCTTTGAGACGACAGTATGCCCAGCAACGCAGGACCTCGTCCTCGTAGTCTGAATCCTGCCAATCATTCCCCTTTCTCCGATCACGTTCTCCCATAACCCCCAACCAGGTCGCATTGCGACCAGAAATGGAGATATGCCTATGAGCGAACCAAACCTTGAATGCAGCAGCACGTCTGCCCATCCCTGGCCGTGTAGCGGCCTCTACAAGTCCATCGTGCGCAGTTGGCACTGGCGCCGGCTGAAATGGCTTGTTGCTGCCGCCTCTGAAGCTGCGCAAGGCCACGAAGCCAATGGCCTGCAACCTGGCGCAGACCATTTTCGCAAGCTCTACGAGTCGGTCGAAGACGCCATGCTCCAATACCGCAGCAACGGCGGTACGGAGAGCAATCTTGAGATTGAAGCAAGGTTGCCGAACATCCTGATGCTCAAACGGCTGGCTGAACCGTCGGCGCAGGCACCGAAGACATCAGCCCCGCTCATTGGCCTTACTGCTGTCGTTGCTTCCGTATTCCTGACCGTGTGGATCAGCTGCCTGGTGGGCTTTGGCGAAGGCATCGTCCACTTCCTATCTCATTTGGTTGGGAGGTGAGCGATGTCACCCATCGGCATCTTTCTATTGATTTCAGCGGGAATGGAGGCCATTGGCAAAGCCAGTGGTCTGGCATATTTGTACGACCGCCATCTCACTCGCAAGGCAACGTTCTTTCGCCAGCCCGGCAACAAACCCTGCCCCATCGACAAGCTGATTGCCAGGCAGGTTGGTAAACCCATCACCAGAACCGACCGGATGTGGACCAACCTGGCCGATGGCATTACCGCCGCCATCCGCAAGGCCGTTCAATACGACGCATTCCGCCTGGCGATCAGAGCGGTAGTTGTTCCCAACTCGCCGTTCCGTAGACGGATGAAGAAGCATTGCGGAGCCAAGGAGGTGTTGTATGCCACCGCCATCGACAAACCCGGCTGTTGAGAAGCCGAAGCTTCCGCCACGCAAGGTTTGGATCACTGCCCTGCTGTTGTGGCTACTTCCGGGCGGCACGTTGTGGGCGTTTCTCTACCTGATATTCCAGGAGATCAAGTTCGACAAGCAGGCATCGGCCTGGTCCAAGGCAAGTTTTGCCGAATATATGGAGCGCAAGCGTGCGCAGAAGGAGGCGAAGCATGACATTCACTCCGTCAGCGACCAGTAGCTTCTCGGCTGGTGCGGTCTTTTGGGCAATGGTGTGGGGCGTGGTTGTCAAGCTGGACGAACTGCTCAAGCTGGTGCCTTTCTATCATCCAAAGGCCAGAGTGTCCGACCGAATTCTTATCTGGGTGCGCAGCCACAAGATACTGACTGTCACCTGTACGGAAATCCTGAATTACTCCGTCCACGGGGTTGAGTCCCCGTTGGGAGTTACGTTCGCGCTCGGCGGGACCTTTGTGAATATTCTAATGGTCACGTTCATCGTGCCCATCTGGTGCCGACTGTCCAAACTGGAAAGTCGCTAATTGTCACCTAATTTCTTTTCCGAACCCAACTCAATCCCAAGGAGGCAATCGAATCATGAAAACTACCATCGCCGTTCTCTCTGTTCTTTGTGCCGCAATCGCGTACTACTTCGGCTTGCGATACTTCAGCGGTTGCGATCTCGGCTTCACGCCTGTCAAGAAGTATGTCAGGAACCTGCTGCGGACATTGCTTCACACCGAAGTCACCGCTGCGCGCGAAGCTGGCACGACTCCCGAAACCACTGCCGAATAAGCGGCCTAGTAGTCCCACTCACGCCGCTTGCCACAACACCCACCCGACTCGAAGGAGATCCGCATGTCACTCGTAACTCGTTACCGGCTCTTCTGGGCTGCCTTAATGGCAGCCCTCTTGGGCTTGTCCTTTTGGAAGAACTCCCAGAGCTATCCCCACAAGTCCCGGCTCTGGAGACTCGGCAAGGCCGTCATCGACACCGGGCTGGTTGTCGTCATGGTCGTCTACGCTCCGGCCCTGCTGCTCATGTACGTGGTGGTCTGGCTGACCAGTCCGTTCCGAAACAAGATCATCCAAGTCACAACGGCCTTCGCCTCCATCCTCGCAGTCACCCATCTGGCCGGAGTCGTCTTTGAAGCTGTCGCTGTAATGGGTGTGTTCGCTGTGGACCTGCTGACTGGACAGGTACTGGCTCGGATGGACAAGCGTGCGAGAAATAAGCTGGCGAGGGCTACGTAGGGAACAAATAGGTACGCCTGGCTCCACACCCGCAGCCCGTAATCGCTAGATGTCTTTGAGTAACTCCCAAGGTTTCACTCCAAGTGCGATCGCGAGGACCTCAATAGTACGTAAGCAGGGTTCCTTACGTCCGTTTTCCAGCCGCGAAATATGAGTCCTAGCGAGCCCAGTATGCACCGCGAGATCAATCTGTTTCATACCTCTTTTCTTGCGAAGATACTGGAGCCGGCGCCCGAAGCGAATACAAATATCAATTGCCATTGCTAAAGAATCTGCGTATTCTTTCGGTCACATGTGCTCCATAGATCACATTATGGAAGGCACGTGTGCAGGATATCCAACCGAACTTGACTCGTCTGACGAACCTCACTCTGAGCGTTGCGGAAACCGTCGTTCACGAAGCTGGAAGGCTGCTGTTCGGATTCGTTCTTGGTAAGGCGAGAGATTTCTTCGGTACTCCCGAGCCGCTTGGAATCCCGCAATCGGCCCTCTGGCGCTCTCTCCGAAAGAAGGCCGCAGATGGCGCTCTGCTGGCTGGTCCAAGAGGCCGGAACGAATATGCCAAGTTTACCCTGAAGAAAGGACTCCCCACCGATCGACGGCCCAGAGCGCTGGCTATTGAAAACCAGCCTCACAGCGTGGACGACTTCAACGGCACAATCAAGGAAGGCTACGGCAAGGGTGGAAAGCGCTCATTTATTCCGGCGTGGGCGTTATCAAGGTCGGTGGAAGCAGCCAAGCTGGCAAGATCAACGTCCACGCACACCATGCAAAGAGAGCAGGCTTCCATTATGACTTCGTCGCCGAGGGAGTTGACCCGCACACAAAATCCTTCGAGGTCAATATCCCTAACGGTGCGCTGAAGGGACGGTATGCCTTCCAGCAAGCCTTCGAGAACAACCATTACTTGGTGGTTCGGATGAAGGACGATTCTGTACTGGTTGTGAAGCCTGACGTTCACCTGAAGCCGCCAGAGTTCCTTACAACCCTCTCCCAGTCCGATCGCCCGGCTACTGTCGAATGGAAAGACGATGCCAGCTTGGCGAATATGGCCATCCACGACTGCCGTGCCATCTACCGCAGTCATCGGGCGGAGGGAGAGCCTTACTACGATAAGCTCCCGGCCATCGAATGCCTCCGGAATCACTCTCCTGTGTGCTGGCACGCAAGCTGTTCCCAGGACCCGATCAAGAAGGAACCGTGCTGCGTGGCGAGCTTCACCATCCCGACGGAGCCGCCAGGGTGGGCGGAATGCTGAATGCGCTGCCGGAGAAGTCAATCCGTATCCAACAGGAGCGAGGCCCGGTCGAGTTTTACGTCTGAGACATCGCCAAGCTCAAAGGCCGGGACGTCAGCGACATGTCCTATGGTAAGAGGCGTGAACTCTACGAAGGTGTCATCAATGAGATACGCCTGTTCAATCGGCATCTCTATGTGGTCCCGTCCATGCCGGAGGACGGCGATCCCGCGGAATTCTATCGCGCCATTATCAATGATCCGCGTGGCCTACCCTATAGCGAAGGCGTGGTCGTCAAGTACAAAGACTCCATCAACAAATGGTTCAAGGTGAAGGCGAACGACACCTTTGACGTAAAAGTCGTGCGCTGCATTGAAGGGACTGGCAAGTTCGCCGGCAGCCTTGGTGCCATGGTCGTGGAAGGGCCGAGTGGTGTCCAGAGCGAGATTGGCTCGTTCCAGTTGTCCGATGATCAGAGGCGGTGGATTTGGAAGCATCGTGACCTGCTCTCGGGCCAGGTTGCCGAAGTGCGAGCCATGAATGTCAATGAAAGTGGCGCAATCCGGGCAGGAGTTTTCGTACGGTTTCACCCTTCCAAGTCCGAACAAGCACTGCTTACGTATAGCGAAAGCTTGGCAGGCTCGACGGACCCTAATGAGAGTCGGGCAATGATGTTTCGGCTGAAAAACTCAACCAGGAGGAATTAATGGAGGGATTACTATCGCCAACTCACCTGATATTCGTAGTGATTATCGTAGGAATCATCTGCTCACCTCGAATAATTAAGATTATTGAATACCTACGAGCAACACCACAGTCAACTGGACCGCACCCGGTACATACAGAAACAGAGGGCGGCGAAGCTACCACCAGCATGAAATACTGTGCTGACTGTGGGAAGCAGATATTACGTCGGGCCGAGATCTGCCCCCACTGCGGCTGCCGACAACTTCCGCCGCGGTGAGGCTATAGCTGCGCTTCTCCAAAAGGAATAGGTACCAGGAACCCGATACTGGTCTAGTTTCAAAACCTGTGCATCTCCGGAAAGCATTGAAAAAGGAACAGAAACGAAAGGAGGACTATGGAAACCTCAACGCAGCAGGTGCCCTTGGTAGCTCCCGAAATGAAGTTCTGCACCGATTGCGGCGAGAAGATACTGCGCAAGGCTGAAATCTGCCCGAAATGCGGATGCCAACAGATCCCCGCACCGCAGAGACCTGTACAACAAAGCACGAATTTCGCGATGGGCGTTGGACTCTCAAGGCTGGGCCTAATCGCCGCCCATGATTATTGGTGTCACGCATGACCACGACGGCCGTGTCGTCCAGCGGCTGTTCGTTTCCACCAAGGTCTCCATCGGGCTACCACCCAATGGAGATTGCAACCACCCCACCAAGCTCGATCACTTTGTCTTCCTGCGTAAGAAGAGGACATCGAACAAGGTTGAGTGGGAACCCGATCCGGACCTGACACAGCACTACGGTGAGCAGTGCCGGGAGCTTCACATCATTCTGATCGACGATGATATCGAGAATGTGTTCCCCAGTTCCTACGCATGGTGGACAGCCACGGAACGGAAGTGCTGGGGTGACGGATCATCGGCCACTCGCCGCACAGCTGAGAAGCACGGCGGACAGCCCTGGCCTCAATGTGGCAACGGATGTTCGGAGCTTGCATCCGGGCTCTGCAAGCCGAGTGGCGATCTCCGCTTTGTGCTGGCTGACTTTCCCCGCCTGGGGAGCGTCTGCCGCATCCACACCAGCTCTTACCGATCTATTCGCCAAATCCACTCCGCCTTGCAGGAGATCCAGACCTTCACTGGTGGGCGCTTGGCCGGCATCACCGCGAAGCTGACCGTTCGCCCGGAAGAGGCCACGTACTTCGACCGGAAGGAGAAGCGAAAGAAGACTTCCTCAATCTGGGCGCTGAGCCTGGAGGTCGAAGGCGACGACATGCGGAAACTCATCGCCAACCGACGGAGAATGCCCGGCTGTTTGCGGAGACGCGAAAGCTGCTGGGTTCGGGTGGCAAGGTCTTCGAAGTGGTCGAGGACGAGCAAGAGCAGGCGTCAGAGGTTGCGGCGGAGTTTTATCCATCGTCACCTAATGGCTCTTCTCCGGCCGAATCCACCGAGGCCGCTTCTCCTACGGAGACAAATCCTGGCAGTACTCCGTTGAACCCGCCACGTGAGACTCCGCCCCCTGCGAACAGTACCAGCGTTTCTGGCGGGAACGGGTTTGCCAAACCACAAGCCTGTGGGACCACCTCTTCGCCTGTGCCCAACAATGGCAACGGGACGGCTGCAAGCTCTGGATTCAATCAGCTTCGCAACGAGTTCCTGACAGCGGCACGCCGTATTGCCACGACCAAGAAGCAAGCTATCGGCGATGTGGTGGAATGGGCAAGCGGCGGAACCTTTAAGTACGGAGATATCGGCCGTATGACTCAGGCGGATGTCTCCAAACTGCGGTCAGCAACCGACCTATTGGCTTCGGCTATGTCTTGCAAGGTTGGTTGAACGTTCAGCCACGCCGCACGCTCGCCCGCCAGCAGTTCAGACAATCTGTTTGCCCGCGTCGGGGCCCACCGATTGGTCGTAAACGGATTCTACGCTGATCTTAACCACGTACTTGGGCACGGGCAGCGTCGCCGATGCACCCTTCAAGTCCGCAGCCATCTGGTCGTAAAGCGGACCCGATGAGAGCAATTCAGCCGTCCCTTTAACTTGGTAGCCCTTGTGAGTGGAGGGATCAATCACGGTTACAGCCACTTTGGGGTTTTGCTCAAGGTTCTGGCGAGTCTTCAGAGAAAAGAGATCAGCGAGAACCTTCACCGTACCTTTGGGCGTGACATTGGGGACGCCTTCCCGTGTCGCGGTGGCTACCCAAGCCATCTTGCCTGGAAAGAACTCCTGCACATACTTGGGGATGCTTACCATGAGAACCTCCTCACTTGTATGAACGACTTCGTTTCCGATCTCGGACATCTTAGCAAGTGGAGAGAATCCCCTGTGCGGCCACCATTCTTCCCGCCTTCAGGGAATCACGCCTGTCCCCTCCGCAGTTCCTAAAGGACAGATCGGCTCCCCTCTCATCCTAAGCACTCCTTCTAACACTGCCAAATTCATTCGTCAATGTCCACGCACAACATCGGAGAGACGGCCATGTCAACGCTTCGTTTGGAAGCCCCACCGGATGTAGCGATAGATTACTTCCGCCTCTTTGTCAATCGTCGTGCCTACACCCTGCAATCCACCAGACCCCACCGAGTAAGCGGCTGCCATTACTATTACCGGCCCAAGGACAAAGCTGGCCAAGGGCTAAGCCTGACTCCCGAGACCATCCGCCGCCACCTCGCAGGTGAAATCACCATTGCCCTTTACGCCATCAATCCTGCCAACCAGTCCTCGAAGTGGGTGGCCATTGACGCGGATTACCCGGATGCGCTCGCGGACCTTGCCAGGATTCGTTCCCAACTAAGACACGACGGTGTCGATTCAGCGCTTGAGAACAGCCGTCGTGGCGGGCATCTCTGGATCTTCGCTGCTGAACCGCTGCCAGCCCGTCAGCTCCGCATATACGTCTGCGATCTGGCCGTGCGACTTGGCATTCCAATCAAACCCGGCAGGCAGCGGGAAGGTATCGAGATTTTTCCTAAGCAGGATGCGTTGAAACCCGGCAGGTATGGCAATGCCATTCGTGGCCCCTTGGGCATTCACCGGCGAGCAGGGCAACGGTTTTGGTTTCTTGGCGCTGAAGAGAACATTGAAGCGCAAATGCATTACCTCAACTCGGTTCCCAAAGTTACGAGCGATCAGCTTGCCCGTTTGATTGCCGGGAAATCTATGCCGCCCCAGCTTGTGCGCCCAAAGAGAACGTGGTGCCCAGGTGAACCAGAATTCCGCATTCTCGACCACATTCACACACCGCTTCACGCCGTGGGGCACAACAACATGACCCGATGCCCGTCATGCGCGGAAGACGGACACGATCACAGCGGAGATAACCTCTCGATCTCGATCGAGGACCCTCGCAAGTACATCTGCTGGGCCGGTTGCACCCGCGACATGATTCGGATGGCAGTGGGTTGCCCAAGGCCAGACGTGGGTGCCGCGCAAAAGGCCAATCACGGCTTATAAGACATGTGGAGGAGATTTTGTTGTGAGGTTTCTATGCCTGAAACCAAAGATAACGTGGCCACGCAGCCTGTTCGGCGTCGATTGCCCGACGAACGACAAGCCATCGTCCATCACTTTAACGTTGGCGGGTATGAGGGATATCTGACCGTTGGGTTTTACGAGGACGGGAGCCCTGGCGAGATCTTTATCACGACCGCGAAGGAAGGTTCAACCGTTTCTGGACTCATGGACTGTTTCGCCACCGCCGTGTCGCTTGCGCTGCAATACGGTTTGCCGCTCAAGGTGCTGTGTTCCAAGTTCAGCCACACGCGCTTCGAACCGAGCGGCTGGACCGGGAACCCCGAGATCGGGTACGCCAAATCCTTAGCGGATTACGTGGCCCGCTGGTTGGCGCTCAAGTTTCTCCCACGCACACCTCCTGCTCCCACGGGCGCCGAAGCTGAGGCAAACCCTTCAGTGCCCGCCTACCCGCCAGAAGTCGAATTGAGCGAGCAGCCGTTGGACGCGCCAGCTTGCATAGACTGTGGGGCTATCATGACTCGCAATGGGTCGTGCTATCGCTGCGCAAACTGTGGGAGTACAAGCGGGTGTTCGTAGCTCCCGCCCCTGGGCTTGACTCCCAATTATACAAATCCACCTTCATTGCGAAAGGGAAACTCAATGAAAGCATCATCTGTATTCGACGCCTTACGGATCCTAGTGGCTGCTCGGCAGCCCGTGTTCGTCTGGGGTGGCCCGGGCATCGGGAAATCGGCCGTCATCCGTCAGCTTGCAGAAGCCTTGAAAGTCACACTTCGAGACGTGCGAGCGCTGCTGCTAGATCCGGTCGATTTACGTGGGCTGCCCTTCCTGGGCGGCGATGGCCGGTCGAAATGGGCCACGCCGGAATTCCTGCCGCAGGACGGATCAGGCATTCTCTTCCTGGACGAACTGAACGCCGCGCCGGCTATGGTGCAGGCCAGTTGCTATCAGTTGGTCCTTGATCGAAAGCTTGGCGAATACACTCTTCCGGAGGGTTGGGCCATTATCGCTGCCGGGAACCGCGACTCGGACCGCGGCGTGACGACCCGAATGCCCACACCGTTACGGAACCGGTTCGTGCATCTTGAATTCGAGGTGGATATGCAGGATTGGTCCGAATGGGCGATCCAGGCGGGAATCCGTCCGGAGGTGATTGCTTTCCTTCGCTTCCGGCCGGAGCTGATCAGCGCCTTTGACCGCGACGCCCATGCGTTCCCGTCACCTCGTTCTTGGGAATTTGTATCGCACATCCTCGATTCCCTCGACTCCCAGCCGAACCCAATGATTGAGCATGAGGTCATTGCCGGAGCTGTAGGAACCGGCGCTGCGACGGAATTCTCAGCGTTCCTCAGAATGTTCAGGGAATTGCCCAACATCGACGCCATATTGTTGAACCCTCTCCACGAGCCGGTCCCGGAGAATGCAGCAGCACAGTATGCGGTGGCTTCCGCGCTTGCGCGGTGTGCCTCCGACACCAACTTCGACCGCGTATGTCTGTACCTGAATCGCCTGCCTACGGAGTTCCGAGTCCTATGTGTGCGTGACGCCACCCTCCGGGTACCAGCTATTCGCTCGACCGCTGGCTACACTAAGTGGGCCGTGGAGAACCACCACGCGATCGCCTAGTGATGGTCAACACTACAGCGTTGACGCAGGGGAATCGACTGTATGGCACATCCACGGTGAGGCCGTAATGCGTCCAAGCGGCGCTTACTGGACGGGAAACTGACTTCCTAGGCTGAATCCCCAGCAGCGCCGGAACTATCTGCACGGCCACAACTTGCAGGGCGACGAGCGAGTAGATCCTTCTGCAACCACTTGAAAGTAACTTCCGAGTACGCGACCAGAACTAAGCCTTTGCGGCGGCGGGTCTCCGGTAACATTTTAAATGGCGCGACGATCCACCTGAAAGTTACATTCTTAAATGGCTTGACGCGTGGTCCGTCGGATTTGCAGTGCAAGGTGCTTCCTCGGGCCACGGGAGGCCCCAGCCTAACACTCTGGAGCCCCGACGTGTAAATGTCCTCAGCTTAACGCTCACTCTCTAATAGGTGGCAAGCGAGACGCGCAGCACGACGGGCTCCCCGACAAAGTTGAGGCCCAAGTCCGTCTCGTCGCCATTCCAGATGCGGAGGAACTTGAAGGCGCCGTTCTCGTAGCTTCCCTCTTCGACACGCAGAAACTGCCGGTGTTGCTCGGCGCCTGCCGGCCGGAAGTCGACCCGGCAAAAGAATCCGGTCACCAGAAACTGGCTGTCTTTGAGCTGGGCAACCAGAATGCGCCCCGTCGGCTCCGGATTCCCTACGGCGGGATGGTTGCGGGTCGCTCCATACCACACCTCTGCGTCCCAAAGTCCGAACGACAAGGTGTCCATAACCTTACCCTTCTCCTCGGCCGTGGCTTGGAGCTTCCCTTCGAAATTGAGGCGGGCGATCTCGCGCTGCATCGGGCCAATCAACCGGTAATTCATTGCCCAAGGAGTCAGGAACTCATCGCGGGGTTTGGAACTTCTGGCAGCGTCGTCTCGGTCGGGGGTGTAATCCATCCCGAACGGCGAGAATCCAATGGTTTGGTGGCCGAGCGCCAAGAAGAAGAAACGGGCATTGGCGGCGCCCGCGGTCTCGGGCACGAAGAGGGGATTGTCATCGCGATGATAGAGTTCGAGCACTTTCAAATACGCGGCAGCGTCGTGCTGGTAAATGTCGGGCGCCAGAATATCCAGCGCCGGTGCCGCGACTTTCCAGATGGCGAGCACGTTGTCCGTGGGGCCGCCGCTCTCGTAGCTGCCGGGAGCGCCCGGTTTGAGCGGGTTGCGCAAAGCCGCATTGGCATAGAGCGGAAGCGGATAAACGGCCTTCCCCGCGGCGGCGACTTGCCCGACATATTTCGCTACCGACCAGGCGTGGAAGCAGACTTCGGCTTCGGGGCCAAAGGCTTCCTGCCAATTCGGGGATGGCGAAGCGGCCTTAACCTGCATGGCACTGAGGACCTCCGTCGGCACCGGCGCTGCGAACAGTTTCTGCGCGGTCGGGGAGTAGTCGCGGACATGGCCCCAAGTGCCGGCTTCGTTCTCAACCTGGACCATGATAACGGTGCGCTGCGGGTCGGCTGCTTTGAGGTGCCGCATGAAAGCGGTGAACGCACTTTTTTCCGCCTCGAGCGACGCGGTGGCGAAGGGTGAAGGCGAGTCCACCGCGTGTCCGTCCTCATCAACCATGTGCGGATAGCGGTCGGGGGCCAATTTCATCCACTCGGGCATGTAGTGCTGGCTGCCGTTTTTCCAGGTTCCGAACCAGAGCAGCACCAGGTGAACGCGATGCTGACGAGCCTGGGTCAGGAGTGTGTCGATGGTCGTGTAATCAAATTGTCCCTGACGCGGTTCGAACTGCTCCCAGTAGACCGGGATCTCGACCGAATTGACATTCAGGTATTCCATGGCGGGCCACACTTTGGGAAGCATGGCCGGCCAGTCGCTGGAGTTGTGAACCTGGGCGCCCAATATCAAATAAGGTGCATCATCGACTAAAAGGGCGTAGCGCCCATCTTTGTTGATCAGACGGGGAATCGGGCGCTCCTTGACCTGGGCGTGGAGCGTAGCGACGACGGATGTGGCTATAAAAGCGGCCAGAACAGCCGTGGTTATTTTCATCTTTCTCATGTTTTGGCGCTCCTTAATTTGGGCATTAGTATATTTGACTGACCAGGCTTCACAGAATGGCTGCTTTCGCGTCCGAATCTTGTCTGGACTAGGATTTCACCTTTTTCTTTTGGCGCGCCTTTGCCCACTTCCTTTTGGCTCTGAGTTCTCCCTTGGTAACCTTAACCAGCTTCCCCAAGAGGGATTCAAACCGCCCCATTGCCTTTGCGGGCTCGGCCACTTCAAACGTATCTGCTTTAACTCTCACACGGTCGCTCCGATCAGCTTCTTGTAAGTCAGCCTGCGATTGACGACCGTTGCCAGTACCGCAACAAAGCGGGCCAAGTCATCGTCGTTGGTATCAGCGGGTATTCCAACGGGTGCCGCCTTCAGACTGGCCGTGTCAGATGATTTCCCCGCCTCATAGAGGTTAGGTTATGCAATGGCAGCAACGGTATCGTAGCTAGGCACAGGGGTCGGCAGTAAATGGTGCCGACCCTGTGCAAGGAAGATCTCGAGATTGGATCTCAGCACAATGTCCGGTGCCAGACGGATCCGTGCATGGGGGCATATATTTTCAGAGAGAAATCGATAAACTGTATGAAAAGCGATCCGGCCCTGATCGAACGGCTTTTGGTGAATGGTTGCCGTCACGACTCCCGACCGCAGTGCGGCGACAATTTCTGGGAACACGTCAGTGGTGACAACCTTCAATCTCTTGGCCAGCCCCAGCTCGTCCAACGCACGAAGAATGGGAACGGAATTAGACGTGGTCGCGTAGACCCCCTTGATAGTACGGTCGGCAAGCAAGGCTGCCTTGCACTTCTCGTAGGATTCGTCTTCGCTTTCGTGGTCTTCAACAACTCCGGCGATGTGCATGGCCGGAAACATCGAGCGTGTACACCTCTCGAATCCCTTGATTTTGTCGGCGTGATCGATAATCGTCCGGTTTCCGGTTACCAGTAACACCGAGCCGTCGCCTGAGAGCAGCTGTCCTATGAGTTCGGCGGCTAAAGAACCGCTAACGATGTGATCTATGCACACTGATGTCAAGCGATCTGTTCGAGGAGCATCGGTCGTGACGCACAGTACCGGTATATGGCGCTTTGCGGCTTCTCGGATTAAGGGCTTGAGTCTGGCTGGACTCCCGGGCGAGATGATCAGTGCATTGACCTCATCACCAAGCGCGGCCTCAAACACCTCTACTTCTGCTTCGCACGTCCAGGGATACCTACGAACTAGAATCCTTAGCCGAGGGTCTTGGGAGGCTGTTGCTGCGTCCTCGATGCCATTACAGACATCATCAAAAAATGAACAATTCGTTTTCGGCAGGGTCACGGCAATGCTGACTACTTTTCGGGATGAGAGCGCGCGTGCGGCTAGGTTCGGCCGATAGTGCATGGTTTGGGCCATGCTTAATACCCGCAGCCGCGTCATGGGGCTGACTCCTGGTTTTCCGTGCAACGCTCGATCGACGGTGCCAGTGGATACGCCCAAAGCTTTCGCAATCTCACGCAACCCTGTCGTTTTTGTGTGGATCCTCCCCATCAATTCGCTTCCTTGAATAGTTTCCATAGGGAACCTTGACCTCCCATGAATAAGATAAAACGTTTACGGTGTAAATGTCAAGCTCGGCTGATGAGTTATATGCGATGATCTGTTGTTATGAGGCATTAAAATTAGAGCTTGCGTTATAACGGGGCATAATAAGCGTAAACGTTTCCATCATCTAAGTAGAGGCGTGCAGTGGGGTTTTTCGCTTAACTAAATGTAAATAAACGATTTATATTTTATGATTTTCCACTTGACAAACCATAATCGCTTAAATTATCGTACTAGCGCGTGAACGTTTACGGAGAATGTCTGGATGGACGACGGAGCATTTGTGGATGTCGGAGTAAGCGTGGGATATCGTAAAGCTCCAACTTGGGGAAAATGCTCGACGCCTTGGTTCATGAAGCGCCGCGCGGCAGAGTGGCCAGAGAAAACCAAAAAGCAAACGTCAAAGGGTAACGGTGAAAAGCCGTTCCCACCCAAGCCCTTGCTAAGAGAACAAGAAATTACGACCTTGCAATGCAGTGATTTAATCGAAAGCGCGCAGCAAATTGGTGTGAATCAGGCCGCGTGGGGACGGCGGGTCCCCCCAGAAGTTCTCGAATCCGCCGCTCAAGCAATGGCAGGAAGAACGCTTCGACGTAAGGTTAGCAAGACTCGTGTCCTTCTTCCTTTCCTTATGCGTCGGGTCTTAACATATTAATCAAGGAGCGCTTCTTTGCGAAACGCCAAGTTGTAGATAATTGATTTTCAATCCGCTGGAGGGCATATGAAAAGGTTGCACGCATTGGTTGTGTGTGTTGTCTTCCTGTTGCTGGGGATATGGACGCAGCTCGCAGCAGCGCAAAACGCAAATTCAGGGGTAGTCGAGGGTGTAGTGAAAGATACGACAGGTAGCGTTGTTCCTGACGTATCCGTTGACATCAGAAATGTGCAAACTGGCATAAGCAGGGTCGCAAAAACAAATTCTTTTGGCTTGTATACCGTCCCATCCGTTCTGCCGGGTGAATACACGATCACGTTTTCGAGACTGGGATTCGAGAATTTGGTCCGCCAGGGAGTAATTATTGTTGTGGGTGTCACCTCAGTGGACGGAGTGCTTCACGTGGGAAAAGTGTCCGAACAGGTCACGGTGTCGGGGCGGGCACCGTTGCTGCAAGCAGAAACTTCCGATCAGACAACGACGATCGAAACGCACGTGGTGGAAAGCATGCCATTTGTTGGTAGTGACTGGAGAGCATTGGATGGGGTCTTGCCCGGCGTCGATGGCGGAACAAAGCAAAATGCATCGGGTCAGTACGTGGGATATAACGGAACGCAAGGCAATAGCATCGCATGGCTATTCGATGGTTCAGGTGCCGTCCTGCCGCATGACTACAATCCTAGTCAGATCTACCCTCCGGTCGAGGCAATTGAGGAGGTCAGTGCCTCCACCAGTAACTTCAGCGCCGAATATGGAAACGGCATGGCCGTGCTCAACGTGATCAGCAAGAGCGGTACCAATCAAATCCACGGCGATGTCTTCGAAATGTTCCAGAACGACAAGCTTGAGGCGCGAAACTTCTTTTCCGTGGGGGTAAGTCCGCTCAGGTGGAATCAATTTGGGGGTAGCGTAGGCGGCCCAATCATAAAAAAGAAGCTATTTCTATTTTTCGACTATATGGAAAACCCAGCTATTACTTATTCTCCCAACTTCTATACCTTCCCCACAGCGGCAATGCGGCAGGGTAACTTTTCTGGTGCGGGATTTCCAACGGTCTATGACCCCCGCAGCCTTACTTATGTCAGCGGGGTTGCAACTCGCACTGCGCTGAATGGCAATATAGTCACAACACTGGATCCTGTCGCTGCAAAGATCCAGGCCTTCTGGCCAACCCCCAATTACCCCACGTTGAATAATTCATCCCTCTACAATAATTATTATGCCGATGTTCAAACTTACGAAACGAACCGATGGTATGAGGGGAAAACTGACTATGTGGTAAATGATCGTAACAGGATTTCTGTTTCAGAGCTTGTTGCACCTCAGAATCGTCCCGGTCCGGATCCTCGCACCCCGCTAGATACCGGCAGTGCGGCTTTCAAGGATCAGGCGACTCAGATCACATATACCACAACGATCAACCCAAATGTGGTCAACGAAGTACGACTGGGATATGTGCGTGAAATTGTAAGAGACATATCATTCAGTCAGGGTAGGGGGTTTCCCGCACAGATTGGTCTCATTAACGCGCCGGCAGACATTTTTCCGACGATCAGCGTCACTGGAACGGTGGCTTCAGAACTAGACGGCGACACTCCTTATGTGCAGGCCCAGGGTACATATCACCTATCCGACATTATTACCCTCGTGCGAGGAAAGCAAGTCGTGAAAATAGGCGGAGAGTACGACAGGTCTTACCAAAACCTAACAAGCATACGCAATATCCAGGCGGGGACCTTCACCTTCACTGGCATGGCAACTCGCAATCCGGCAATTTCAACAAGCACAGGGCTGGGATTTGCGGATTTCTTGTTTGGCCTTCCTTACTCATGGAGTGTGACGGAATCCCTCATGAACGGAACGCATATGGCAAACGGCGCGGCATTTGTGCAGGATGATTACAAACTGCTTCCGAAGCTTACCCTGAATCTCGGCCTCCGTTACCAGTCCCTGGGTGGATGGCATGTGAAGCACAACAACTTTGGGATTTTTGATCCCACTCTTAACAATCCGACGACGAACACCCCAGGAGCTATGGTCTTTGGAGGTGAAGATGGCCGCGACATAATACAGAATGCCGCCCCCTTAGTGTTTGCGCCACGTGTCGGATTTGCGTGGACCCCCTTTAATAAGTGGGCTGTGCGGGGCTCGTATGCAATCTTTGACATGGTCAGGTCGGCCGATCCGTATACAAACAGCATTGTCGGAGTAGCCTCTAACACTACGGGCTCTTTGACCTCAAGCGACAACGTCAGCCCAGTCTTTACACTTGGCCCTAATGAAAGCTATAACCAGGGTTATGTGCAAGGACCACCTCTACCGGTGGTGCCCAATCTCTCAAATAGGCCGGCCAACCTGCTCAATGGACAGAATGTCACATACGAAGCAACCTCAATCCCGACACAGTATGTTCAAGAAGTCTACCTTAACGTGCAGCACGAAATCCCCGCAGGCATTCTCCTGTCCGCTGGTTATGTATTGACTAAGGGTGAACATCTTCAGTTTGAACGCGATATCAATCAGGTTCCCCAATCGCTCCTTGGGCCCGGAAATACCCAAAACCTACGCCCTTATCCACAGTTCTTGAACATTACCGGTGTCCTCTGGGATGGAATATCGAATTACAATGCTCTGCAACTTCGTGCTGAGAAGCGTACATCCCGCGGTCTGCTCTTCATCGCAAACTACGCTTACTCAAAGACGATGGATACTGGCACGGGGGGGGGTAACACAACTAGTATAGATACTTATCAAAATGCCCATAACATTAAATCGAACTATGGTCTCTCGGAGCTGGACACGCCGAACATGATCAATGGAGTGATGACTTATGATCTTCCGTTCGGTGTGGGACGCCAGTACGTGAACACCCACGGGTTTCTCGAACACTTAGTTGGCGGCTGGCGAGTAGGGGCTTACTTCCAGCTTCACGGAGGACTTCCGTTTACTCCAGTGATCGGCACGTCGAACAACAGCAGTGCTATATCGGGCACATGGTTTCCCAATCGTGTGGGCAATGGGGCTCTGGCGAGCCCAACCATCCATGAATGGTTCAATACGTCAGCGTTTCAAACGCCTGCATCATATACCTTTGGTAATTCAGGAAGAGACATTTTGCGGGGACCAGACTGGAGAAGCTTGGACGCCAATCTCGGCAAGGTATTCCCTATCCGCAAGCTCGGGGAAGCGGGGGGTCTTGAGCTGCGTGTCGACGCTTTTGACTTGCCCAATAACCCCAACTTTGGCCAGCCAAATGCGAAGATTGGGACTAGCGGAGCTGGCATCATCTCAAGTGCAAACACGAGCCGGAACATCCAATTGACTGGCCGGATACGTTTTTAGCCTGTCGCGCTTAGACACTTCTTCGGTGTCGCTTTCCGCGGATTTGGTTACCTCAACGCAGATCCGCGGAAGGCGGCATTCAGCTCAAATCAGTCTCATAATTTCAATCGATGCAGATGTAGGTAATAGGGAGCAAACGAGCCGCAGACCGGAGCAGATTTCGGCGACGAGGGGGGTAGGGGAAGAAAAAAGGGTCGGTGGAATCAGTTGGAGCAGCGGCAGTTTTGGGCCTTGAGATTGTCCGGAGAGGTAAAACTGACCCCTACCGTGGCCGTGGAAGCAACCAGCACTGAAAACCCGACTGAACCTGGCACCCAGAGGCGGTCGGGTGTACGTTGGCGGTCAGTCGGAAAATGAAAACGTAAACCCGTGGTCGAGGGAGCCCACCATGTCATCAAACGAACCAAACTGTATGAACTTGAAGAACGCATTTCTGAAACTGGTCTTGGTCGCCGTCAGCGTGGTTTCCGCCTTGAATGCGTACCCAGACCATACGCCGCCACCAATCCGAGGTGATTTCCCCAAGGCCGGCCTCCAACTTTGGCTCTCCGCCAGCCAGGTGGAGCAGACCCATGGAGTGATCACCCTGATCAAGGATCTCAGCGGCAACGAGAACCACGCGAGACGCGACTCCGCCTCTACTGGCCCGGCGACCAACCCCACCCTGCCCAAGGATGCAGTCAGCGGGCAGCCGGTCCTGCGCTTCTCCGGCGCCAACGTTGCCTTTAACTTCAAACGGCTCACCGATATCCGCACCGCTTTCTGGGTCGTGAGCAAAGATCCCGCCGCCTTCGGCCAGCGTAACGAGAAGTTTGTGCTCGGGGATACGGAGTTCAACGATTTCCACGCCGGCTGGACGGACGACACCATCTTCAACACCGACGTCAACCCTAGACACCTCTCCGAATACCTGCACGATGGCAAGACGTGGCTGAATGGGCAGGCGGTGAATGCGTCCAAGACCCCGTTTCCCAAGCAGCTCGGCGTCATCTCCATCAGCAGCGCTGGTCCCGTTCGGGCCAGCCAGCTGGCTCGGGACCGCGATTTTTCCGGCCGCAGTTGGCAGGGCGACATCGCGGAAATCCTACTCTACAACGTGGAGCTCTCCGACGGCGACCGGCAGGCCGTGGAGAAATACCTGATCGCCAAATATCAGATCAAACCCGGCACAAACCCGACTACTCCTGCCACTGCCACGACACCGGCCCAGCATCCTTTCCTCTATGCCGGGGAATGGGATACGCGGAAGCCCCTGGAGCAGTCCATCTTCATCGTCCGTGAAGGCAAAATCGTCTGGCAGTATTCCATGCCGATAAAAACCTCGAGCGGCGGAAACCAGGAGTTCGACGACGCCACGCTGCTGTCCAATGGCAACGTGATCTTTTCCCACATGTCAGGAGCGGGAATGGTCAGCCCGGACAAAAAGGTTCTGTGGGATTATCCGGCTCCGCCTGGAACTGAAATCCACTCGTGTCAATCCCTCGGCAAGGACCGCGTCTTGATCATGCGCAACGGCAATCCGGCCCAGGCAATGATCATCAACACCGCCACGGGAAACATCGAAAGGGAAATCCCCATTCCGACCACTGTCACTGGCACCCACGGACAGTTCCGGCACATTCGCATGACCAAAGCGGGCACGTTGCTGGTGCCGCACCTCGGGGAAGGCAAAGTCGTCGAGTATGACCTGGACGGCAAGGTGCTTTGGTCGGTTCCCGCCAAATCGCCCTGGCAAGCGGTTCGGCTCAAGAACGGCAACACCCTGATCGCGGGAGACTGGAACCGCTACGTGCGCGAGGTCAACCCCCAAGGGGAGACGGTATGGGAGTTCACGCAGGCGGACGTGCCCGAATACAAGTTGGGCAATATTCAGACGGCCGACCGGCTGGCCAATGGCAACACGGTGATATGTTGTTGGATCGCCGGGGACAAGGACACGTCACACTGGCCGGGCACCGTGCAGGTCTTGGAAGTGACTTCGGACAAGAAAGTCGTCTGGGCTTTGTCTTCCTGGAAAGATCCGGACCTTGGGCCAGCCACCAGCATCCAGCTTCTCGATGAGCCAGGCTCGCCGGAACATGCCGAGCGTTGATTCGTCCGCATTGTATCCTTTTGGATTCGGCCAGAGTTACACCACGTCCGAGTATTCCAACCTGCGCATTTCGGCCGATGCGGTAAACGCCGCGGGTGAGGTAATCGTCAGGGTGGAAGTCAAGAACACAGGGACCCGCGCCGGCGACGAGGTGGTGCAGATGTACGTCAAGTGCCTCACTTCCGCAGTGGAGCGGTCCAAAAAGGAACTGCGCGGATTTCAGAGCATCCCTCTCCGGCCGAACAAGACGCGGACCGTCTGGCTGCCGCTAAAAGGGACCGATTTGACTTACTGGCACGGGGGCAACCAAGGGTTCGTGGTGAAGCCCGACCGCCTCCGCATCGTGTTGGGCGCGTCTCCCGCCGACGTGCCACTCGAAAAGACCATTAAGGTGAAGGAGAAATGAAAATGAAAATGAAATCGAGAGTTCGGCTTGCGTTCCTGACCGCATGTGCGGCGTTGATCGCGGCTCTGTGCAACGGGCAGACAGTCTCGGGCATCCCACGCTTGCAGAAACAGGGCGCCGCCACGCAGTTGATCGTTGATGGAAAGCCGTTTCTGGCGCTGACGGGAGAACTGGCAAACAACACCCCTACCAGTCTCGAGAATATGCAGCCCATATGGTCAAGGCTGGTTTCAGCCAATCTCAACTGCGTGCTAGCGGCCGTATCGTGGGCGCAGATGGAGCCTGCGGAGGGTAAGTACGAGTTTGCCTTAGTGGATGGTCTTATTCAAGAGGCCCGGCACAACGACCTTAAACTCGTCTTTTTATGGTTCGGCAGTTGGAAGAACGGTCTGTCGAGCTACGCTCCTTACTGGGTGAAGAAGGACTACAAGCGGTTCCCACGCATTCAGATCAAAGGCAGGAAGAGCGTGGAGTTGCTGAGCACGTTTGCCGATGCCACGCGGGACGCCGATGCACGTGCGTATGGAGCTTTGATGCGGCACATCAAGGAAGTTGATAGTGGCCAGCATACCGTTGTGATGATGCAGGTGGAAAACGAAGTCGGTGTGCTGGGAGACTCGCGCGACAGATCCGAACCCGCCAACAGGGCCTTTGCCGGACCCGTGCCGAAAGAACTGATGGATTATCTTCAGCGGCACAAGAATACCCTGGGCCCGGAGTTGCGCGAGGTGTGGGCCGCGCAGGGTTTCAAGACCTCGGGATCATGGGAAGAGGTATTCGGCCCAGGCAAGCCCGATAGCGTCGATATGCCCATCCAGACGCAAAGCCCGCCGTTGAGTCCCGAGGAGTACGAGACAGGTTGGCGGAAGCTGCACTGGGCAGTGGACGAAATCTTCATGGCTTGGCACTATGCGCGCTACGTTAACACGGTGGTAGAGGAGGGCAAGAAAGAATACAACATTCCGATGTTCGTGAACGCCTGGCTGCAACAGCCGGACTATGCTTGGCCTGGAACGTACCCGAGCGGCGGCCCGGTACCCCAGGTTCACGACGTGTGGAGAGCCGGAGCGCCCACGGTCGATTTGCTCGCGCCGGATCTGTATATAACGCAGTACTTCGACGAAATCTGCGAAAGGTTCATGCGCAACGGAAACCCGTTGTTCATCCCTGAAACCAGGGCCGGGACCAGTACAAACGACGCCAATGTATTATTGGCCTTCGGCAAGTTCAACGCTATTGGATTCTCGCCTTCCCACATCGAAGTAAGAATCGTAGAAAAAGAGGCAGGTCCAGACACCGAGCTGGCCGCAGCGTATCGCATGATTTCACAATTGGCTCCGGCCATAGCGGCCCAACAAGGAAAAGAGGGAATCACCGCCGTTCGCATGAACCAAGGCGATCCTCCGCTCAAGGTCAGGCTCGGGAGCTATATGCTGGACCTTTCGTATGACAGGGGCCGTTTGCCGACCGCTCCGCAGGCGCCCCTCCCCGGGCAAGCGGCGGCGATCCTCATTGCGGCGGGGCCGGACGAGTTCTATTTCGGAGCAGTGGGCGGCGGAATACGAATCGCTTTTACTCCCACCACGCCAGGGCCGCAGATTGTCGGGCTGGGCGACGTGCAGCAGGGCAAGTTCGTGGAAGGCGAATGGCGTGTTGTCCGACAGTTGGGCGGGGATGATACCGGTCAAGGCAAGATGCTGACGGTGCGCCCCAACACGGTCTTGCGCGTGACGGTCTACCGCTACGAGTAGGCCAAGTCCAACTCCTTGTAGGCAGCTCTGCGGCGCGGTTCAGAAACTCCAAATTGTGTCAGGAGATCTAAGCGAATGATTCAACGTCTTACTAACGAAGTCAGAACTGCCCGGAAATGGCCGATTCGCGTCTTCGCCATTGTTTGCGGATTTGCTGCTCTGGTGTGGTTCCTCGTTCGTGTGGTTCCCAAGCCGAGCCGGGCATCTTATCCGTGCCAACGCGCGGCCTTTCCGATTGCCAGCTCATTCTTATTGTGGTTGGCAGCCTGGCTGCCCGGACTCGCCGCAGCTCGGCGCTTGCGGAGAGTAAGGCGTGCTCACCGGATACTCGCGGCGGGCATTCGCGCCGCCGTCGTATTGGCCACAACCGCCTGGTTAACTCCTCCAGCCTCTTCTCTCGCCCCGACCGCCACGAAATACGATTACTCCCCACAGCAGCGGAATGTACCCCTAGGAGTCGCTCGTGGCATTCATCCGGGCCGCGTAACCTGGGCGCATGATCCGTCGGCCACAAGGTGGGATGGCCAACGGGAATCTCGCACCAGCCAATGGTGGATGGATTCCAGCACCAACCAAGGTAAGGTTGATGCCATGCTCTCGGCTTGCCTGAGGAAGCTGACCGGCGCCGCGACGGATGCAGAAGCCTGGCAGGCGCTCTTTGGGTATTACAACGAGAAAGCCCGCGGGCTTCGTAACCGCAACTACCAACCCGGAGAGGTTGTCGCAGTCAAGGTTAATCTGAATAACAGCAGCGTCGCGGGCCCTGGGAACATCGTGAATGTATCGCCCCAACTCGCGCTGGCGATGGTGCGGCAACTGGTTCGTCAATCCAACGTGCGTCCGGGCGATATTCTGGTTTACGAGGCCCGCCGCAATATTTACCCTGCCATGCTCTCGAAGATCTGGAGTGAATTCCCGGATGTCCGTTTCGTGCAGGCAAAGCCGCCGGACCCGGCGCAACCCAGAAATCCCAAGTACGGCGACTTTCGAGGGCTCGAAGCAGCCGACTGGGTCGAAGGCGTGGAGTACTCGGCCAATCAATACAAGGACGCCCGGCTCATCCCACGACAAGTGCGCGATTCAACCTACCTAGTCAATGTCGCCATTCTGAAAGCGCACTCCTACCCCTATGCTGCGGCCGAAGGGGGGGATGAAGGCCAGACTGGCATCACGATGACCGGCAAGAATCACTTCGGCTCGATCAAGGGAACCCCGGAGCTGCACGAGGCGATTAATACCGACCGCCAGGGCACGCCCCACGCCTACTCGCCGATCGTGGATCTTGCCGCCTCTCCGAACCTCGGGGCGAAGACGATCCTCTACGTCCTCGATGGACTGTATTGCGCCAGAAGACACCAGTCCTTTCCACTGCATTTCCCGAATCCGCCTTTCAATAACCGGGTGGCGCCGTATGAAAATCCCGACTGGCCGGCCAGCATCCTGACGTCACAGGATGGTGTCGCACTCGACTCAGTGGGGCTGGACATCCTGTACTCGCAAACGAAGAACAATGAGGACGAGAATCATCATCCGCGGATCCTGATTCGCGAGAACGCCGATGATTATTTACAGGAAGAGGCGCTGGCGGATCATCCGCCATCGGGCACGGCGTACCGCCAGAATGGCAAGCTGGTCACCAGCCTTGGCGTCTTCGAGCACTGGGACAGCGACGCCACGCGGCAGTACTCGCGAAATAAGGACCCGCGTGATGGGAAAGGCATTGAGCTTCTCTACATTCCGATGGTCAGCCAGACTTCCATGTCCGCGAGCCGATAGACACGATCGGAAATACATCCGATTTGTTCAAGGAAAGGAAACCATGTATGCGATCACGATTCGGCAAAAGGCAAATCCTTTGTTTGTAGGACATATTGGCGGGTCAAAAGAGCGGACTTACTGCTCAGGGGGCAGGCTCTGCTCTGGCTGCATGGCTTGCGCATCAATTTAATGTTACCAGCGCGGTCGCCATTGGTATCGCTACGTTGATACTGATTGTGATTGCCAGTTCCGCCAAGTCTGCATTCTGTGCAATGACCGAGGAGGGGGTCCTGAAAAAGTCAGAGTCTCGCGCGCCGTAACCGCGGTTCGGGATTTCGGGCTCATTGGAGAGCCTGTGTGGCAAAAGGCAAATTCTTCGTTTGTAGACGGCGAAATCAGCCTTTCACACCACCCAGACGGGATTGTGCCCGAAAAAACGCCCTTTGCGGACAGCAACGGCGTGCGTCCTGCATGACTATTGGGAAATTGACTCTCTACTGTTTCGTCTCGCAGTCCAGAAACGGGTTCGAGGAAATAGGTCCCGTCTGGTCGCCCAGCGTTTGGGCATCATAGGGCTGGATTAGTCCGATGTTCACCGCTTCATCATGAGTGTCGCCATTGTGAACGATCGGCAGGAAGGCAACTTCCGCCACATTTTTGATTCAATTAAGAAACCCCGCCGTTAGCGAGAATCGAGAGAGTCCGTTTTTGGGTTCTTGAACCTCCAAAATACTTCCCCAACAAAGGAGACAACTACCATGAACTCCATTTCTGTTGCAGAACCCTCTCTGTCCTCGCGGGCTATGTTGTGCTCGCTTTCGATCAGCATGTGGTCAGCCCGGAAACACGACCCTGACGCATCGCAGGAAATCGCCCAGCGCCACGGCGCCCAAGCCGACGCTGGCCGCTACCACAAGGTGCTTCTTCCCAAAGAGGCCCTTGCCGAAGTCCAGAAGATCGTCAGCGATGCTCGCCAGGAGCATTACTTTATGACCCTGCCTTGGGATGACAACGGTTATCGGGTGCTCCCCAGCGCAGCCTACATGGACCACACGGAGAAAATGCGGGAGCTTTCGAGCCGCTTCACACCGGCTGTTGACGCTCTGGCCCGTGAATTCGGCAACCTCGTGGAGCAGGCGAAGGTGAGGCTTGGCGGGTTATTCCGGTCCGAGGACTATCCAGCCCCCGACGAGCTTCGTTCCAAGTTTTCCTTCGAGACGAAGGTGATGCCTCTGCCGGATGCCGGTGACTTCCGGGTCACGCTTGGCGACGAGGAAAAAGAACGAATCAAGCGCCAGATTACTGCCACCGTGGAGGCTTCGCTTCAAGTGGCGAGCCGGGAACTCTGGCTACGGTTGTATGAAGCTGTCAGCCATCTCGCGGAACGCCTTCAGGCTTACAAGGTGACTGATGAAGGCGTGGAGCACCCTTTCCGAGATTCCGTTGTCACCAACCTGGTCAAACTCGTTGATGTCTTGCCCAAGCTGAATGTCACCGGCGATCCCGAGCTGGAGCGTCTGGCATCTGAGGTGCGTGCTTCGCTGCTGGTCGATCCCCAAGAGCTGCGGAAGTCGGAGTCGATCCGGAGCGAGACGGCCAAGAACGCTACTGCGATTGCCAACCGAATGGCCGCGTATATGGGCGGCTATTCAGTTCCTGACGGGGAGGGCGGCGTGAACCTTCCTCACACAACCACAGTACTAAAGCTCATCCGGGCGAGAGTTCAATTGATCTCAATGCAGCCGTTCTTCGGCACGCTCTGCCTGCGGTTGAAGCTGATAACCGGCGATTTGCCCACCATGGCGACAGACGGCTCCCGCATTGTCTATAACCCAGCGTTTGTGGATGAACTAAAACCAGCGGAAATCGAAGGGACGCTCGCCCATGAAGTGATGCATTGTGCGCTGGGCCACCAATGCCGGCGAGGGACACGCGATCCGGGGCTCTGGAATGAAGCAGCGGACTTCGCCATCAACCCTATTCTCGTCGCAAATGGCTTCACCCTGCCCGCAGGGGCGTTGATTGACCCTGCATTCGCCAACCTGAGCGCTGAAGAGATCTATGCCCGGCTATTGCGAAAGCGGGCCGAGGTTGGGTCAGGGTCGAACCAGAGACAACAATAGACGAGTCCTGGTGGCGGAACCGCCAACAATCCGCCAGCAGCTCCCGATCCGCCCTCATCCGATCCCAACTTTGGCAGTTCCAGCCCGTCAGCGTCGCAACAGGAGACGATGGCTAAACGCACCGCACCCCCACCTTCCCGGCCTGGAGGCTTCGGAGAGGTCGTGGACGCTACTGATGAGAAGGGCCAAACTGCCTCGCCAGCGGAACGGCGTCGTCAGGAGCATGAGTGGGGCATCGCAGCAGAGCAGGCTCTCAGGTCGGCCAAGACATGTGGGCATGACCCCTTGGGCGTTGAGAGACCGCTTACCGAATGCCGCCAATCCCAACAGGACTGGCGAGCGATCCTACGTGACTTCGTGGCTGCCACGTCGCCTTGCGATTATCGCTGGACGCCACCCAATCGGCGCTACATCGCATCGGGCCTGTACCTGCCATCCGTTGAACGACGGGGCTTGGGAGAGATCGTGATCGCCCTCGATACCTCGGGCTCAATCGGCAAGCTTGAACTGGAGCAGTTTACAGGTGAAATCTCGGCGATTTCCGAGGAGGCACAGCCGGAAGCCATCCACGTGGTGTATTGCGACGTGGCCGTTCAGTCCAGCCAAGAGTTTACAGCGTCAGAACCAGTTCGACTGGAGCCCAAAGGTGGTGGCGGAACAGACTTCCGTCCCGTGTTCGATTGGGTCGCCAAGAACGATCTTGCGCCCGTCTGCCTGATTTATCTCACCGACTTGTGCTGTGAATCGTTTCCAGAGATACCGGATTATCCGGTCCTATGGGTAACCGACTCCCGCAGAACGGCACCCTTTGGTGAAACAGTACGGATCGGCCTTGAATGAAAGGAGGACAAATCCATGTGCCAATGTGTGAACAAAGTAACTCTGATCGGATTTCTGGGTGATGCGCCGGAAGTCCGATTCAGCCAGCAAGGCAAGCCCGTCTGTACATTCAGCCTTGCGGTCAACGAGAGGTGGAAAGACCCAGCCGGCTCTCCCCGGGAAAGGGTGGAGTGGTTCCAAATCATCTGCTTCGCCCGCCTGGCGGAGGTTTGCGGCGAATATCTCAACAAAGGGCGCCACGTTTACGTGGAAGGCCGGTTGCAGACCCGGAAGTGGAAAGGTCCCGAAGGCGAAAAGCGCACGGCAATCGAAGTGGTGGCCAACCAGATGCAGATTCTGGATCGGGCGCCCAAGAATGGGTGTGTTCACTTCCTTGAGGAATCTGATGCGATCCTGTGCTGTAGTTATCAAGTCTTCGATGTTTGGCGATTTGCCAAAAGTGTCAATCAGGAACCACCCAGCATCTTGCTGCGATGGGTTGGAGGATTTACACATGAAATCGAGCAGTGCCTCACCCATTTGGGACGCAAGCGGATAACCAGCATGGAGAGAAGCGCCTGCTCCGAACACAAATGTAGTGCGCATAGTTGACACATGCTACCACGTAACCGAACACGTTGACGGTTTCAAGTGGGGCTACGGCCCTACTGCCGCGCATGACAATCGCATCGAATTCAACAACCTCTACAACATTGGCCGTGGCATGTTGGGCGATATGGCTTGCATCTACTCGCTGGGCATCCAGCCCGGCACCGTGGAGCGGAACAACCTGTGCCACGATGTGACGCGCTACGCCTATGGGGGCTGGGGGATTTACACCGACGAAGGCAGCAGCCAAATCGTGATCGAGAACAATATTGTCTACCGCACCCAGGATGCGGGCTTTTATCAGAACTATGGGCGCGAAAACATTGTTCGCAACAACATCTTTGCCTTGGGACAAGAGGCGCAGCTCCAGCGCCGGCGCCAGGAAGCTCACCTGAGCTTTACGTTCGAGCACAACATCGTGTATTGGAACCAAGGCAAGCTTTTCCAGGACATATGGAAAAAGGGTCCCCTTTTTTATGACGACCAACTCCACCTCGATTACAACCTTTACTGGCAGGCCAGCGGGCAGCCGATTCAATTCGTAAAGGAATCGCTGGCGGAATGGCAGAAGCGCGGGCAGGACGTACACTCGCTGGTGGCGGACCCGCTCTTTGTCGATCCCGAGCATGGCGACTTCACCCTGAAGCCCGGATCGCCTGCCGCGAAAATCGGTTTCCAGCCCATCGACATGAGCCAGATGGGGAGAACGAAATAAAGCAAGGCGATAGCCACGCTCAGAAGGGCACTGACCGCGGCTACCCCCTCATTGTTTTCAGCCTCACTCTGGCTTTTGGGGCACCATGCGCTATAATCTGGGCGCTTAAATTCTCGGTCGGAGGCTTCCTTCATGAAGAACCGCAGAACGATGCGAACATTACTTTTGCCTGGACTTACTATCATCACCCTTCTGGTTGTCGTCTCCGTGCAGGGCCCTTTCCTACCCCCAGGGATGGCGATGGAGGCTGGCGGCGCATCTCACGCGGGAGTCCCGCACCCGAAGGGAAAGGTTTTTTACGTTTCGGGGGCGGGCAACGACGCTTGGTCAGGAAAGCTGGCTGAACCCAATCGTGCCAAGACGGACGGGCCCTTTGCCACGCTCGCCCGCGCCCGCGACGCCCTCCGGTCGATGCAGGCAGGCAAGCCGCTGCATCAGCCGGTCACCGTTTACGTGCGCGGCGGGGTTTACACCCTGAGCGCTCCCCTGGTCTTTCTACCGGAGGATTCCGGCACCGCCAAGAACCCCATTACCTACGCCGCCTATCCGGGCGAGAAGGTGGTTCTGAGCGGGGGCCGTACAATCACGGGGTGGAAGAAAGCGGCGGAGAGCGGGGAGGAAAATCGTCCGGAGCTCTGGACCACGGAAGTTCCCGGCGTTAAAGAGGGCGAGTGGTACTTTCATCAACTTTTTGTGGGCGGGCAGCGCCGCCAGCGCGCGCGCTCCCCGAACACGGGCTTCTACCACGCCGATGGCCAGTTCCTGGCGGGTAATCCTACGCGTTTCAAGTTCCACCCGGGAGATATTCACGCTGCCTGGGTTGAGCAAGGCAATGTGGAAGTGGTGGGTCTGGAAAAGTGGGCGGAGTTTCGCATGCCGGTCAAGGCCGTGGACCCTGCCACCAACAGCGCCACGCTCTCTACCCACCGCCAGGATTTCGGCGATGACATGGATGCGCGCTACTGGGTGGAGAATGCCGCCGACGCTCTCGACGCGCCCGGCGAGTGGTTTCTCGATCGGCGAACTGGCACGCTCTCCTACCTCGCCCTGCCGGGGGAAGATGTGGGCCGGGCCCAGTTCGTTGCTCCCTTTCTCCCCCAGTTGATCCGCCTGGAAGGCAAAGAGGAAACAAGCGAGTTTGTCCACGACATCGTTCTGCGCGGCCTCACTTTCGCGCATACTGATTGGTCGCTGCCACCGAGAGGGTATGTGGGCACGCAGGCCGCCTATAACATCCCTGCCGCCGTCGAACTATCCGGGGCCCGCCATTGCCGCGTCGAGCAGTGCACGTTCGTCCATGTGGGACAATACGCGCTGGCGGTGCGCCGGGGGTCGCGGGACGACCAGGTGGTGGGCAACGAAATGACCGACCTCGGCGCGGGGGGCGTGAAGGTTGGCGATCCTAGGATCCCCTCGGGTGAGGCGCAGGCGACGAGTGGGATTGTTGTTTCCGAAAATTACATCCACAACATTGGCATCGTTTACCCCGCGGCAGTCGGCGTGTGGATCGGCCAGAGTGGCGGCAACACGGTTGCACACAACGAAATCAGCGACACGTACTACACCGCCATTTCGCTCGGCTGGACGTGGGGCTACGGCCCTACCGCCGCGCATGACAATCGCATCGAATTCAACAACCTCTACAACAT
>Ga0326728_10005738_pt1 | contig 34347 bp, 29 predicted proteins | sample MB3enrmetagenome_FD_207602 | JGI IMG/M metagenome (GOLD analysis project Ga0326728, IMG submission 207602) | Lab enriched peat soil microbial communities from McLean, Ithaca, NY, United States - MB31MN | ecosystem: Environmental > Terrestrial > Soil > Wetlands > Peat | place: USA: New York...
AGGAAGGTATTTGGATACCGAGCTGTCGGATATCCGATTCCGGCGGCCACCCTCAGAATTCCAACTCTAAAGGGACTCAAGCGCTTCGGTCCCGTTCAGTGTGCCGGGTGGCAATTCGAACAATTCACCCATCTGCCGAAGAAAAGTCTGGCGGTCTACAGCAAGATTCCAATTGAATCGAGTTCAACACAATGTGAACGGCGAAGACCTCAAATTCCCTTATAGTGGGTTGCAAACACGCGCTAGCAGAAGCGTCCCGGCGCCGGCATGCCCATATCGACGTAATGGCGGGCAAACGCACACAACGCGGCAGTGTCGGCGAAACGTACGCGCACGGTTCGGTTAATCAGGTACATCAGGAACATCGTGCGGAGGAGGTTCTGCGAAAGCCCCTCCCGTGCGAGTATACGGGCCGCCCCCTCCCAGATCCGTGTTGACAGGGGGGAGGACCCTAGGAAGACGTTGCGGATCAGCTCCGCGCAACGCTCCAGGCCCAGCAACTGCCGAAAAACGGTTCCCAGCGCAAAGGTGAAAAAGTCCTCCAAAGGCGCGCCATAGTGGAACGCCTCCCAATCCACGACTGAAATCCGGCCGCGGTCGACCAGCACATTGTGGCCCCAGAAATCGCCGTGCACGGCTACGGCGGGGGTGGCGGAGAGCAAGGGCAGGTCTGCGGCCGCGGCATCCAGCAGCGCTTGAGGCAGCTTTCCCGCGGCCAGCGGCAGGATTTCCCGCAAGGCTGTTCCCAGGTCGCCCCGCGAAGGCACGAGGCGGAACTTTTCCAGCCAGCGTTCGGCGATTTCGATCTGCGTCGCGACTCGGGCGTCATCGGAGGGCAAGAGTTCGTCCCGCAATGGTCTGCCGGGCAGCGCGGACTGGAGATGGAGGAAGCCCTGGGTAGTCTCCCGCTCGAACAGGAGGCGAGGGATGCTCAGTTGTTCGGCACAGGAGGCGAGGCTTTTCAGGGCAGCGCACTCGCTACGCGCCGCCGCCCGGCGCTCCGGCAGGCTGGAGAACTTACCTACGATCGCCGGGGTAGCTTGCCGCGGTGGAAAAATCAGCCATATGCCTCGCTTGACCTGGATGATGTCCCACTCGGTCCAGCCGGCTTCCCGGAGATAACGGGCGGCAAGATAAAACATCAGCCTTTCTCGACCAGGAAGATTACTTCCGGGGCGCACCGCGCCCACAATCCCGTGCGGGCCGCCGTGCGCAGCATCGTCTGCTTGATCCGCCCTCGCCATCCGAAGCCGGCGAAATTGCAAAGATCGACAAAATACCTCAGCGCTTTGGAATTGTTCAGCGGAAGCAGAACGGCGGTGTCCATGCTGCCGTTCCAGGCGTGAAAGGCGCGCACCGCGCCGTATCCCGTTTCGTGAAACAGCTTCCGGTAGCCCGGCAAAGAGCGGACATACGCCCCGTCATTCTCCCCGGCGCGCCGGGGCTGGCCGCTCAACCGGTCCCACCCGTGGCGGTTTCGCACGCTTGCACAGACGAATCCGGAGGGCTTCAAACTCTCACGGATGGAGCGCAGGAAGCGCAATTGCACTTCCCACGGGCCACCCGCCACTGCCGGCAGACTGTCGAGGATGCCGTTGAGGGCAATGGCATCGAACCGTTCCCGAGCTAGGGGAAGGCTGAGGAAGTCCGCGCAAATCGCGTTTACCGGCAAGTTCATCTGGCGGGCGCGAAGATCGATGAAACGCGCGCGTTCCACAACGTCTTCGACGGCGATCACGCGCGCGAATGCGCGGCCCAGCGCGACGCTGGCGCCCCAGCCATCTCCGATTTCGAGGACTGTGGAATTGGGCGGTAAATCCCAAACGTACAGGAAGCCGGGCCCGCGTTCATCGCAAATGCCCGCCGCTTCCTCCGGAACCACTTGCTCGACGGCCGCCTGCCATCCGATCTCCACGGCCAGCCGATTGAGTTCCCGCATCCGGTCCCGAGCGATCCCGGAGGCGGTTTCTCGCGCCGGCCCGCTCTGGTTCCGGCGCGGCGCACCCCCCGAGCCAGGCGTAGCTGCGGCCCCAGTCATGCGAGCGGGCCGGAGCCTCGATCGACGGCGCCGATCTTGCGGCGGTCTGGAAGTGTTTGAGGCGCCATCGTTCAGCCTTTGGCCGCGAGAAAGATGAACTCCGAGGCCAGGTTCCGCCACAGCGCGGTGCGCGCACCCACCCGGCATGCCAATCGCTTCACCCGGCCGCGTAATCCCGAGCGCTCCCAACCCTGGCTGTCAACGAAGCGCAGCAGCGCTTCGGGCTTGTCCAGCGGGAGCAGAACCGTGGGCTCGTTGTAGCCGTTCCAGGCATGGAAGGCGCGGACAGTTCCGTAACCCGCCTCGCGAAAGAGTTTGCGATAGCCGGGCAGTGAATACGTGTAGGTCCGATATCCTACATTCGCGTCCGAGCGATGGCGTTTCGCAAACATGCCGCACACCATGCCAGCCATCTTGCGGGGCATCAGGGAAGTGTAGGGAACCCCGCTGTGGTCCTCGCCGCGCAGCAGCGCGTCGCGGCCGATCCGGTTCTCAATCCCCACGCACACGAAGCCGGAGGGCTTCAGCAATTCCCGAACCGACCGCAGGAATGCGATCTGAAGGTCGCGCGGATCTCCCACCGGCCTGGCCGTCCCCACCCATTCTACGACGCCGCTCAGGACGACGGCGTCAAACTGCTGCGGAGCCAAAGGAAGCCGCAGGAAGTCCGCACAAATCGCCTCGATGGGGAGTTTCATCTGGCGCGCCCGCGTATCGATGAAACGAGCCCGCTCCAGGACGCCCTCCACTGCGACAACCCGCGAAAAATGCGCCGCCAGGCCGGCCGCAATCCCCCCCCAACCGGCCCCGATATCGAGAATCGACGAATTGGACGGCAGCGTCCATACCTTCCGGAAATCGGCGCGCCAGGGGGCCGAGATGTAGTCGCGGAGGGCCTTTTGGCTGACAACCCGCTCCACGGCGGCCTGCCAACCGATCTCCCGCGCCAGCCGGTTCGCCTCCTGCATGCTCTCGCGGGGGATCTCTCCCCAATAATAGTTCGGATTGGTAAAACAGGGAATGCCGTCAACGCACTTACCCACCGGCCCGCACGATGGGCACCTGAACTCGTCTTGTACAGTGGATAAGGGACCACCGCAGTCCGGGCAGCAGAGTCCCGCAATCATTTTGTTCATGATACCTTAGGGCTGACGTAAAAACAACTTCACAGCTCGGGCGAGATCGTGTAGTTCCACTGGGAAGCGCCAGTCGGGTAGTGGGCAACGGTGGGAGTCAGGCCGAGCGAATCGGCCAGTTGAGACGGGAGTTCAGTTCTCCAGGCGCGGCGCCGGCCGTAATCTCCAGATGGCTGAGACCTTCTGGCCATTGAGGGCACGGCGCCGGATGAGGTTCTCCTCGATTTTTCGATATTTCGGCGGAAGCTGGTTCGCGAGCCGGCCGAAGAACGCATAGGACCGCCGGGAAAGGCACTCGTATTCGGGCATCCAGGATTGCATGAGGCACATCGATATGCCTTGCCCTTCCTGGGCGTGAATGTCGGTGATGGCGAAGATCTCCACCACCGAAAGAGGCGTGGTGATCAGACCTTTTTCCAGCAGCGCGCGGTTGGTCTTGGAGATGTAATCCTGGCCCTGCTTCCCGGTGAGTTCCCGATAGATGCGGCCGGCGATTCTCCGCGGGGCAAAACGATAGACCCATTCGGGGAGGGCGCGCTGGAAGAGCAGGGCGCGCCTCTGGCGGAGCTCCGGGTCGGTCAGGAAGTCTCCGTTGGGATCCTGAAGATGGAGAAAGACGCCGCCATCGGCCTGAAGTTTGCGAATGGCCTGAAGGAAAGTGGGCAGGTCGGGGATGTGATGCAGCACGGAGCAGGTCACCACCACTTCATACCGGGCGCCCTTGGGGAGCGAATCGATCAATCCCCGGTGGCACGTGGCCGGCGCCGGCCACCGGGAGGCGCGTTGGGAGGCGCGCTGGAGCATCTCCGGGGAGATATCCAGCAGGTCGATGGCGCGGATGCGGGAGCCGATGGCTGTTTTGAAAAGAGAATCCGAAGCCAGGCCGGTGCCGCATCCTATGTCGAGCACGCGCAGGTCCCCAGGCATATCCGCATAAGAGCGCAGGCAGTCTTCGATCAGCAGATTGAACTGCGGGGGAGGCTCTCCCACATATGGGCGTGCAGTTCATCGTAGGATTCGGACTCGAATTCATGGAAGGTCAGGTTCAGGAAGGAGTGGAACTCCTCCATGCCGCAGCGGGCGCCGTGCCGCTCCATGATCGGACCGATAATCGCTTCGGCTTCCATAATTCCGGATCCAGTAACCCGCTGAATGAGGCATTATCGCATTTCTCGCGAGGGCGGTCACAAAAGAGGCAAAAATATTTCGCCCCTACTTATCTGTTACTTACAAGCACCTGAGCCCTCTTCCGCCGCGACCCGCCGGCTAGCGTGTGGGTGGAGGGGCAGGGATGTTCAGACTATTGCCGATCGCCCTGATCGGGGCGGCGGCCGCGGCCCAGACGCAGATCGATCTCCGGACGCAGGCCCGGAACGTGGATTTCTCGGCAGCGGCTTCCACCAAACCGTTGAAGGCCGGAACGGCTTTGCCGGCCACCTGCGCGGCGGGGGAGATGTTCTTCAAGACGGACGCTCCGGCGGGGGCCAACCTGTACGGTTGCCCCGTCGCCAATTCGTGGGCGGTCGAGGGCGGCCTTTCGGGGCAGAACTGCTGGATCGATGCCGTCTCCCAAACGCTGCGCTGCAGCGACACCAACGGCAACGTGTATGCGGTGGTGGAAACGTCTACCGGCGCGGCGCCGAATCAATGGGTGAGCTATATCGATTCCAACGGTGTTCCGCACACGTCGCAGCCGACGGCGGCGGCCGTGGGGGCCACGGCCGACCCGGGGTCGAATGGGGTGCCTTATCGCAGCGCGTTGGGGACGGCGGCGCCCGCCACCGCGGATAACCTGAGCGGGTCGTTTTTCTGCCGGGATACGGGAGGCGGCAACGCTTATTCGTGCAATCTTACTCCGCCGCTCACCAGCTACAACGCCGGCACGACGTACTGGTTCAGGGCCAACGCGGCCAACACCGGGGCGGCCACCATCAACTTCAATTCGCTCGGGCCGACACCCATCGTGAAGCAGGCCGATCAGAGCCTGGCGCCCGGGGACATCAAAGCCGGGCAATGGGTGATGGCGACTTACGACGGGACCAATATGCAGATGCAGAGCCAGACGGCCAACGCGCCGGTGAGCGGAGTATCGACGGTTTTCGGAAGGGCCGGATCAGTCGCCGCGCAGACGGGAGACTATACCTCGGCGCAAGTCACGGAGAGCGGGAACCTGTATTTCACCAACGCCCGCGCGTGGGCGGCGTTTACGGGAAGCGGGCCGGTGACGCTCAGCGGGGCGACGGGGGCCATCGGTTGCCCCACGTGCATTACGGCGGGGACAGCGGCGGATACGGACCTGTACGGCAATTTTCCGCACCTGAACGTGGTCCGGATTCAAGGGCGGCCCGTGGCGAGCGTAACGCCGCTCGATATGCAATACCTGGGCTGGAACAACGCCGCGGGGCAATGGGAGCCGAAAACGGTGCCAGCGGCTCTGGTGAGTTCGATCTTCGGGCGGACCGGGGCGGTGGTGGGGGCAACCGGCGATTACACCACGGCGCAGGTGACGGAAAACGGAAACCTCTACTTCACCAACGCGAGAACATGGGCCGCACTTTCCGGGGCGGGCCCGATCGCGTTCAACTCCAGCACGGGCGTTTTCAATTGCCCGAGTTGTATCACCAGTTCGAGCACCGCCGACACCGATCTGAGCGGCCCATTTCCGCATCTCAGCGTCGTCCGGATACAGGGCCGCCCGGTGGCCGCCACACCGCCGGCGGATCAGCAATATCTGGGCTGGAACATCAGCGCCAACTACTGGGAGCCCAAGACGCTGCCGAACGCGCTAGTGGCTTCCGTCTTCGGCCGCATGGGGCCGGTCGCGGCGCAAGCCGGAGACTACTCTTTCGCCCAGATTTCGGGAGCGGCCGGCGCTTCCCAGCTTCCGGCCGTGGCCATGCGCACCGACCAGGGCAACACGATCTCGGCGGGCACGCAGAATTTCAGCGGGGCGGCCCACACCCTGCCGCTCAAATCCGGTCTGACAGCCGCCCTCCCCAGTACTTGCACGACAGCGGAACTTTACTTCGCCACCGATGCGCCGGCGGGCAGCAACGTGTACGGATGCACGGCCGCGAACACCTGGGCCGTCCAAGGGAATGACACGGTGATGAGCGGCGGTTCCCTGGTAGGGAATACCGGCACGGTGAACTTCGTTACCGGCACGGGCCTGATGACGGTCATCGCGGCCGCCGGATCGCAGATCAACGTTCAAACGGCGGTGGATACCGCGGTGGTCCAGACGCAACCGGGGGAGCAAGGCGGCGCGGCTTTGTTGTGTGCTTCCGGCAGCGGGTCGGGCAGCGCGTACCAGTGTTCGCTCAATCCCACACTGGGCAGCTACATGGAAGGCATGGTTCTGCATTGGATACCGGACGTAAACGGCGCGGGCGGCGCCACCACGCTGAACGTGGACACGTTGGGGATGCGGCCGATGAAGCAGGCGGATGGAGTAAGCAATCCGGGGCCGAGCGACATCATCGCCGGGCAGCTCTATTCCTTGTGGTACGATGGCGCGGCGTTCCGGCTGACGGGAGGCGGCGGGGCGGCCGGCTCCGGCGGGCTGGCCGATCCCGGGTCGAACGGAGTTGTGTACCGCAATGGCTCGGGCACGACCAGGCTGGCATCGGCCTCCGAAATGAGCGGTCCATTTGCCTGCCAAGATGCCGGATCCACCCAAGCGTACGCATGCAACCTGAGTCCCCCGATCACAACCTATGGAATTGGGACGGCTTACTGGTTCCAGGCCAATACGGCGAATCAGGGGCCGGCGACCATCAACTTCAACTCTTTGGGCGCCAAAACGATCAAGAAGCTGGCTAACCAGGACCTGGCGGCCGCCGATATCAAAGCCGGTCAATGGGTCATGTTAACCTATGATGGGACCTACATGCAGATGCAGAGCCAGACGGCGAATCCGGCGTCGGGCGGGGGGGCTGTCTCGAGTGTCTTCGGACGTTCGGGCGCGATTGTATCCCAGACGGGGGACTACACAGCGGCGCAAGTGACCAATGCCGTGGACGCGACGGCGAGCTACAGCAACCCGGCGTGGATCACAGCTCTTGCATATTCCAAGTTAAGCTCCGCGCCCACCTTGGGGACGGCGGCGGCCCATGCGGCCACGGACTTTGCGGCTTCGAACGCGAGCACGACGGTCAATGGCCAGAGTTGCGCCCTCGGATCGACATGCACAGTGGCCGACTCAACTAAGGTTCCGGCCGGCACGGTGGACATTCTGCGCTTCGGGATCTGCATCACAGCCGGTTGCGGATCGGAGACGACGATCAACTATATCGCCACGATGGGAGCGGGGAGTTTTACGGAGTGCGCCTTTAATTTGGCAACCGCTGCGACTGGCTCATCTGTGATCGTAGACGTCGAAGACGCGAGCGGAGCCTCGATTTTCGGCGCGACGAAACTGGTGGTTACCGTCGCCAACGGAACGGCGGTGGAGTACCAATCGACCTTCGCCAACAGCCCGCAAACCTACACACGCGGCAGCAAGTACAAAGCCGTGATTCTCCAGAACGATTCCGGCGGCGCGGCTCAGGGAGGGACGGTCCAATGCCGGTGATCGGGGACCGCGGGTCAGGAGCCAGGGGCCAGCGGCGGCTGGCGTTGCTTATGTTGTGGGCGTGCTCCTTGTTCGGGGCGGCGCCGTCGTACGTGAAGACGGTGTGTACGGTGCACGGATCGTATACGAATGGCGCCGTGGTGGTGTCTTGCACCGGTTCCGTGGCCAATGCCAACGATCTGATTTTTGTGGACACGGAGACAACTGGCGGTTACCCGGGTACCGCGTACGTTTCCGGCGTCTCGGATGGGAGCAGCTCGTATGCCAGCACCGGGGTGGCTTGCAGCTCAACCACCAACATCATTTATGCGCAGTGGTACGGAAAAGCGGCGGCATCGGGTTCGACCACCTTCAACATTGCGATCACCGACGGTTGGTTTAACCAGGCGACGGTCATTGTGCGGGAGTATACCGGGGCGGCCACGACGAATGTGCTGGACACCGGAGCGTCCGCGCATTCGTGCCAATCTTCCACAAACCCGGACTACGGGGCCGTGAATCTGGGGGGTGTGACCACGACGGCAGCCAATGAAGTGATTGTGTGTGGAATCGGCTCCTACTCTTCGAGTGAGACATACACGGCGGGATCGGGGTATGGCAATCTAGCTCAAATCACAGGTGGCTTCTCCCTGGGCGACGAAGATGAACCGGCTGCCACAGAGGGCGCGTATGCCACGACGATAGTGAAGGGCCAGGGGAGTTACTGGGCGGGCGGCTGTGCCGCGTTCAATGGGCTTAGCGCCGACTATTCGATTTCCGGTCCGTCAAGCGGATATGCGCATGTTGCCTCGACGAGTTTCACAATCACGAACTTGACGGGCAACTGGTCCACCACGCCGAAGACGATCACGATCTCGGACGCAGGAAACGGCGGCACGGTCACGGGAGCGGGAAGCGGCTGCGGAGGGTCGGGGACGGCCCCCTACGGCCTTTCACTCACCAGCGGGACCTCTTGCACATTCACATACACGGCGGCGGTTACCGGCTCTTTGACGGTCACGTCCACAATCAACTCTGGGGGCGATCCGGTGCCGAATACTTACGGATACACCAGCAGTGGATGGACGCTGGCGTTCTCCGGGTGTTCGAGCGGCAACCTGCGGGCCGCTTCCGCAACTTGCACTGTGACGATTACCGGAGGTACGTTTGACGGAACGCATACGGTTACGCTCTCCGACGGCGGGAACCTGGGGACATTCACCAGCGGATCGTCCGGCAATCCTCTGACGGTCACGCCCACCGCTTCAACGTCCTCGTTCACGTACACCTACACGCCTTATCTGGTGGGCCAGAAATCGATCAGCGCAACAACGAATCAGAGTTATTGGGGTGCGCCGACTCCATTCCTGTATACGTCCTCATCCACCGACGTTTGCACCTTCACGGCCAAGGCCAACGGCAATTGGGCGAGCGCCGCGACATGGACACCGAGCGGATGCACAGGTGGCGGCCATACCACGCCGGACACGGGGGACGGGGTTCGAATCACGGCCTTTCACGTCACGGTTCCAAGCGGCACCACGGCGTATGCGGGAAGCTGCCCCGCCAACAACACGACCTATGACTTGACGATTGCGCCGACGGCGGCCACGGATGCCGTCTCTGGCATCCTGGAAGTAGCGGGCACGCTCTGGCTCTGCGGCAACGTCGAACTCAACGCATCGGCGGTCGCCAATCCAGCCGGATTGGGCGTGCTCCAGATCGACACGGGGGGCGCCCTGAAGTGGGACTTGAATAATGGAAGCACGGCCTACCGCCTTGCGCCAGGGGTTACGGGCGGCTGGAACCAGATCGCCGTTGGAACCGCGGGAGACACATGCACGTTCGGTACCGAGTCGTGCCCGACCACCATCCTGCCGATAAACCTTGGCTCGGCGAATCCGATTCTGGCGGATGCAAACGGCACCACCGACAGCATGACGTATCGGATTTACGGAACGCTGGTCAAGAACTGCGGGTCGGCGAGCGCCGGGTGCATAACGCTGGCCACCGACAACGCAACGGGGCGGAACAGCTACGCCAACGCCGGGCTGGTGGATATCGAAGGAAGCATCTTCGACACAACGGGTACGTTCCAGAGTGCCCTCTATGCGCTTGGGGGGTATCCAAATTTTCGGGTATTCTCTTTCACCTTCCGGGAGAACCGTTTTCTCAACGATCTGGCGGGGATGTTTTCACTGCAACAGTCGGGCGGCCCATACCCATTTGCGAAGACTTGTTGGTTCATCGACAATTACTTCACAGCGGCATTCGGTGAAAGTAACAGCGCGTGGGGGTCCTGCACTTTCACCGGGAATACGTTCGCACACGGAGTAGCTTGGTACTCCGCTGCCGCCGTCCAAATGGCGCGATTCCAGGGAAACCTATCGCTGACGCAATTCAATGACCACGGCGCCTCGAATCCGCTCCCAATATCGGGCAACTACTTCGCCTGGACCACCGCGGGCGGCAGCGTTCATAATGTGGGCTTGGATGGGACGGCCATGAACAACACGTACCTGGGGAACGTGCATGAGTCCCTCGATTCCAATCAGATCGAGGGGCACTGTACAACGGGCACTGGTGGAGATCCTTCCTACACGCGCACTTGGCTGGACAACTTGTCGATGATGGCTCCGAATGGCGTGAACTCGTGCTCCATCGGTGGTGGAATGGGCGCAAGTCCTGGCGGGGGCACGGATACGGTTGACTATGTCGAACACAATGGCGCGTTTGGGAGCGGAGTGTATCAGTGGTTTGCGATGAACGGGCATGATGGCGGCTATTACCCGACGAACCAGAATATCCGGTCGCTGCGGGCGAACCTGGGATACTCTCCCACGAGCGGCGCGGGGAATTTGATGGTCGCGCCGAATGCCCCGGACTCCGCGGTCATCAATGGGAGCATAAACACGGAAGCCTATGTCGCGCAAGAGGGCGGGAACGGCCTTTACAATCGAGCGGCTTCGACGGATTGGGGACCGGGAAACGGGAACTCGGGGTGCAACAGCACCCAGAGCGCAGCTTATGGCACTCCCTACGATCAATGTACTGCCAGTGGAACTACCGCTCCAGGAGCGGGCGATATCGTGGCAGACCCCAAGGTAATAGACCACACGCGCGGGCTGTTGAAGTGGGCGAGCTACCTTCACGGGCAAGCCGCAACTTTCGCCGGTGCGCAATCCGCTCTGATCGCCTGCCAAAACCTGGGGTGGTGCGTTTCCGAGTTGGTGAGTTGGGTGCGGCGCGGCTATCAGCCGACGAACCTCGCGCTCAAGGGGAAGGCGTACGACGGCCGCATTGTGGGATTCACCGGGACGTATGGCTCTGGCTATACGGGGACTTGCAGCGTGACGATCACGCCACAGGACACGGACGACCTGGGGTATGGCGCGGCAGCAACATGCTCATTCGTGAGCGGTGTCCCGGTAATCCAGGTAACGAATCCTGGAATGCACTACCGGATCGCCACGCCGGCGGCCGTCGCAATCGGCGGGACGTGTACCGGAGGCTGCGTGGCGGCGAGCCTGACGCCCGTGATTTCGCCTCACGACATTGGGCCGGTCGAGATGGCACTGATTCCGGGGGTTAGGTGATGAAATATCTTGCGAAGTGGACACTGGTATCGATTTCGGCCCTGGGCGCCGCGCTGGGGGCTCAATCCGTTCAGGTGAGCAGTGGAACGCCGTCGGTCAATCTTCCGAACGTCTCGCCATGGACCTCCATCGGCGCGAGCGGCCAGCCGATGCGCTGGGAAATGCGCATTCACAGTTTCGGCTCGGATTTGCCGACCAACGGGATCAACGTCGGGCCCTTCCACTTGTGGAGACAGCCGGGCACCACCATTCTGTATTTTACGTCGAATTTCAATTCCGACACGGTGTATAACAACGGCGTCTATGTGAATCCTTGTTGTGCAGGCAGGACCGATGTGCTGGTCCGCGCGCAGCGGGATGTAGCGAACCTGCGATACACCCTCGAAGTGTGCGACGTGGTTGGCGGGAATTGCCAATCCGGGACCGCGCAGATCCTTACCTTTGGCCCGCCTTCCTGGGCCGGGATGACGATCAACCTCACCACTGGTTACAGCACGGCGTTTCTGCGCTGGTTCTCATCCGTGGTGCCGGTGGGCACGCCGATTTCGAGCGTTGGGGTGGCGGGCGACCTGGGCGATTGGGAGTTCGAGGGGAACCTCAACGATTCGAGCGGGCACGGGTTGAACATGAGCGGCGGAGTGTACGCCTACGTCCCGACGCCCACCTATTTGCCGTTGTGCAACGCGGGCGCGTCACGGGCTTTCCGGGCTGGATATCCAGCGCAGCTCGACGGCACGGGATCCATGCCGCTCGATGGGAATGTCGCGCTGACTTATGCCTGGCAACAGATGTCCGGGCCGTCAAGCGTCATGTGGCCACGCTCCGCCGGGCGGTGGCCGCCGCAACCGACGATGTCCGGTCAGAACACGTCTCAACCGACGGTCAGCGGGATGGTGGCGGGCAGCTACACCTTCCAGTTGACGGTGACGGACAGCAGCCGGCAATCCAGCGTCTGCACCGTAAATCACGGGGCGGTTGTAACGGATGACAACGGCGTAGTGATTACGAACAACCCGGCGGTGGATACGCTCCTCGGGCCGATGATTCGGTACGGCGCGAATCCGTGGCCCTGGTTCGACGACCGGCACAAGGCGGACGCGGACGTGCAGATCGCCAATATGGACACGTATTATGGCGCATGGTGGAATGTCGCGGACCCTGGCACGGTGAGCGTGAGTACTACCACGTATCCCTACCAAGTCGGTGCCGTTGTGACCGGAGTTGGCACCACATTCACCACGACATTCTGCCAGGGGCCGTCCGCCCCTACGGTCCCGAACGGCACGGCCATTGTGATCTGGTATCCAAATGGAGATCTTGCCGGAGACACAGGTAGAAGACTGGTTGGAGTTGCCAGTTGCCAGAGCGACACACGAATGACCTTGACCACTGGTTGGAGTCCGGACGCAAGTGGAGGCAGTGGCCTTAGCTATTCCGACAATTCCAACTACGGAACGTGGGCGTACAGTGCCGCACCCGCCAACTACTACGACAACGTGGCGGCCTTCTACGCGCTGTACTACCGTAGCGGAATTATCGACTACTTGAACGCGGCCAGGAAACTGGCGGATCGCTTCTGGACCTGCCCAGAGATTGATCGAGGGAAGAGCTTCAATCCCTACGGAACCGGAGGAGGATTCCCAGGCCCACAGCGGTCCGCATCTCAGTTGGGACTCGTATTACGAGCGTTAGATGGACGGCCCGATATGTGGCCTGGGCTGGAAAGCTGGTGGACCACTCTGGGAACGTATTATCTCGGACCTGGATCTTACGACTCAGGTTTTCTGCCTGCCCTGTGGGATGTCAGAGAAGTGGCCTATGAATTGTCCGAACTCTCCTACTGCGCCCTCTATGATCCAAATGCCTTTAAGAGCACATGCCAGGGCTGGGTGAGCGCTGCGATTTCTGGCTTGTTTACCAGTGCTAAACAGCTAGATGGAGGATGGGAAGACTTGCAAGCGAAGGAATATTCATGGACGGCAACGCCTACAACAGTTGTTCTTACGCACGGCTTTACAGCGGTAATTGGGATTGGAACGTCATGGAACTGTGCCGAGTTCCCTGCATCTGGGTTGATGGCCGCAATGTGGTTTCTCAACTCCAGTTCGCGCCCGAACAGCAATGCGGATGGCGACCCGGTAGCTTATAACCCGACCTGCACGGATGGGCAACACTTGACGCTGGACCGGCCCTACGCGGGAACAACCGGAACGCACGGTTGGGCGTTGGGATCACCCGCTTATGACACTCCGTTCGTGGGGTATGGCTCCTACGTATACACGGAAGGGCTATTGGCGATGGCGTTCGACTTCGCTTCCAAGGCGATTGCGGTCGGCGATCCGGTGAACTCGGCGTTGGCGCGAAGCTACAATTTAAGCTCGGCAAACTGGATCAAAACCTACGGGTATGAGTCGTCTCAGAAAGCCGTTTACTACGGTGCCCAGTACGTGAATTGCCAAGCTCCGATTCAGGAAGGCCCATACAGCCCGTGTACCGCTGGTTTTACTGGGGATTTGGCTAGGTCGATCAGTTCAGAGGCGATTCGAGGATTAATGGCGGCTTACCCCTATAGCAAAGACGCGAGCCTGGGCGCCTTCATTGACGTGCTCTATAATGCCATGTGGGCTAAGCCGGGAACATGCCCTGCGGGTTCAACGGTGTGCGTGCCCGACGGGATTTACATGGATCAGTTCGACCCTGGTGGCACGGATATATCCGGCACTCCTCCTTTGGGCGCGGCTCCGAAGTGGTTCGGTCAGGAGTGGGGTATCAGTTCCCTATCGTCCTGGCCGGCCACCAGGCTGGGTGGGGCGCTATTGAACGGCAACCGGACATTTTACTTAGGGTTCCATCTATCGACCGTTCCGGGGGCGGTAAGCGTCCAGGTGGTGGCCACGGGGCCGGACGGACAGGAATCATACACGAAGTGCAATACCTCGCCGTGCGCCGTGGCAGTGAACGGGGCGCCGGGGGCTCGGCTGGTCGAGTTGCAGTATTTGTCCCCGTCCGGCGCCGTCCTGGCCAAGAGCGAACTACCTGTCATTCAAACACCTTAGTCGCCGCTACGTTCGGACTTCTCGGTGGAGGTTCCGGTCCTGGCGGAGATCTCACCAGGTTCAGCGCAGTAATCAGCCCTTGCTTCAGGAGCTGGAAATGCCGCATACTAATTCTTCCGAGAGTTGCAGAATGGAAACGTACGCATCCGGTAATCCCATCTTCCCCTTCGGTTTGGGAGTAAAGGGTGCGGCGGATCGGGCGGCTGAGAAATTGACCGAAAATAGGACAGCCCCTGGTTTTCGCCTGCACGGAGGAACCAGGGCCGGCCCCATCCTGGGCTGCGGAGTCGCTCGAAACATGAACAGGGATCAAACGGTATGAATAGTGTTGTCCCGTTTCCACTCTCCGCGGCCGGCCGTGCGATGCTGATCAAACTGTTCGCGGCCGGCTTGTTGATCGTGTTATTGACCCTGGCGGCAGACGCCGCGCTCATCACTCACGGAGGCCTCGATTCGCCCGTCAACGGAGACGGTCCTTACTTTATCGGGCTGGCAAGATCGCTCGCGTCCGGTCATGGGTATCGCCTAAAAAGAAGTTTCTGGCCGGACCAGCCGGACATTTCGCGTTCGCCGCTCTGGCCAGTGATTCTCTCCATTCCGGCGTCGCTGTTTCCGAATGCGAATGACAACGCGATCCTGCGCTTCACGGGCGCCGCGCTTCACGCGGTTTCAGCGGCTCTCATGCTGCTCCTGACCTTTCAGTTGACCGGAAGTTTCGTGGGCGGCGTCTTGGCGGGAGCCTTCCTCGGCATGTATCCTCCCGCTTCCGCACTCGCGGTCACAGGATACTCCGAAATCGCCTTCCTGGTGGTGGTTTTGGCCGGGCTGGTTCTCGCCTTTGAGGGCGGCAAACTTGCTTATTGCGGGGTGCTACTGGCCGGCGCCGGCGTATTGGCGCGCCCGAACTTCGTTCTCCTGCCCGCAGTGTTGCTGGCTTGGAACGCCGTGTTTCGGCCAACACGCTTGGCTCAGTGGCGCAATCTTCGCTTGTGGGTGATTGGAGGCGCCCTGTTCACCCTGCCCGCAGCCCTGTGGGTGGCGCGCAATTACGCGGTGACGGGCCATTTCCCCATCCTGAGCGGCATGGAAGGCGAAACGCTGTACGGCGGAAATAACGAGCGCGTCGCCACGGATCTCAGCGTTTGGGGCTACTGGATCATGCCGAACGAAATCCCCGGCGAGAAGACCAAGCGGGACCTCGCACAAACGCGGACAGAGTGGGAGCTGAACACCTATTATCACGATCGCGCGATGCAGTTCATTCGAGCGAACTGGTACGCGCTTCCCCGCCTGATGGTCGGCAAACTTGTGCGCGGGTTTGTGCCCGTGCCGTGGGTTCCGCTCCCAGCCTCTTATATCGCATTTTTCTTCCGGGGGTGCGTATACGCCGCTTTTATCGCGCTCGGGTTTTCGTGGCGTGAACGCAATGAGGCCTATACGCTCGTCGCCGGCGCCATGTTTCTAGTGACGCTGGCGACGACCCTAATTTACTACGGCACGTACCGGTTCACATTTTGCATCGAGCCTTTCCTGTTTCCGTTCATTGTGGCCGGCGCCGCGAATGCGTGGCGCACGGCCCGTGGACTGCGCGCTGCCTTTCATCGCCGCTCGGGAGCCGGGCCTCGAATCTGTTAGTGTTAAGAATGAACGGGTATCCGGCTCGCGTTGATATCCATGGCGAAACGCGCACTAAAAACGATCCTGCGCGGCGCATTCCTTACGGTCGCGTTCCCCTTGGCCGCGGCCGCGGGTTTTGGGAGGTGGGCCTCCCCATACACTGCCTTTGCCCATCTTTGCGCCCTGGCGCCAGGCGCCCTGGGCGATTACCTGCGCATTGCCTTCTACAGGCTTACGCTCACCGAATGCTCTTTATCGAGTCGGATCTCGTTTGGGTCCTTCTTCGCTCACTCCGAGGCGAAACTTGGCCCCAACGTGTACATCGGCAGTTACTGCGTCATCGGGAAGGCCGTGATCGGCAAGGGCGCGCAGATCGCATCCGGCGTTCAGATCCTCAGTGGCAACCGGCAGCATGCGCGCAACGAGGAGGGCGAAATCTCGGGCGCCGAAGAAGGTGTCTTCAGGACCGTGACAATCGGGGATCAGTGCTGGATCGGAGCAGCCGCCATCGTGATGGCGGACGTGGGACCCGGTACGACGATTGGCGCCGGCTCGGTTGTCTCCCGCCCCATCCCACCCCACTCCGTGGCGGTCGGCAGCCCGGCGCGGGTGATCCGGGCGAAGACCGCTCATTCGTAATTACCGCCTAGGGGCTGGCATCACCGTGCGCCTGACCCGCCATTCCTCTTCCCCACGACTCGGATGGCGGCCCGATAGCGCCGCTACCGTTCTTCTCCATCCAGTGTTCCAGCACCAAAAGACGCCACAACTGCACCGGAACCCAGCGGGCAGCCAGCGCCTCGCGAAGAGGCTCCCGCAGCGAGCCAGGGCGCACCCATCCATCTCTTTCGAGAATGGTACCCTCGCCCAGACGGTCCAGCATGGCGCTCCACCGGTCGGCGAGCCAGCGTTCGACTGGAACCGTGAATCCCTGTTTCTTGCGGAAGGCAACCTCCGGCCCCACGCGGCGGCGCGCCATTTCCCGCAATATCGCTTTCAACCGGTTTCCGTGGAAGCGCACCTCCGGGGGCAGCGCGGCGGCGAACTCCCAAATCTTCTGGTCGAGAAGCGGCGCGCGGGCTTCCAGGGCGTAATACATGGTCGCGCCGTCCACCTTGGGCATGAACTCGCTCGTAAAATGCACTTCGCGATGATAGGCGAGGGTGTCGGAAAGCAAACGCCGCGCCGATTCCATCGACGCCGGAACCAGCCGTTGCGGCACCTGCCGCCCAGCCAGTTTTTCTCCCAGAATCGAGCGCCGCTCGAAATACGGAAGCCCATCATGCGCCCGAAGCCGTTCGCCAAGGCCGCCGGTCGCATAGTTCAGGAAGTTGGTCAGCCGCCGCGCCGGACCGGCATCGGGAAGCAACTTGCGCGCCACGCGCCACGCGGCCCGCGTGGCCGCCGGCAACCGGCGCGCCAGCCGTTGCGCCAGCCAGGCATTCCAAAAATCCGGATAGCCTAAATATACGTCGTCTCCGCCATCGCCCGTCAGCAGCACCGTGGCGCGCCGCTTCACCGAGCGCGACACCCATAACATCGCCTGGGCGGATTGGCAAGGGAACGGTTCACCGTAGGCGCCAATCAATTCATCCAGGGAGAAATCGGCATCGGGCATATCGATGATCTCGTGCGAAATGCCCAACGTACGGGCCGTGTGCGCGGCATCCGCGCTTTCATCGGAAGCGTCTCCGGGCGCCCGGACGGTGAACGCCTTCACGTTGGCGTTCAGCTCGCGCATGGCCCAGCAGACCAGCGCGGAATCGACGCCGCCACTCAACAGCGCGCCGATCGGGACGTCGGAAATCAGCCGCAGCCGGACGGATTCCAGCAGCCGCCGCTCGGTCTCTTCCACAGCCTCCTCGAATGTGACTCGGGAGGATTCGTCGATCTCCGGCAAGGACCAATACCGGCGCTGTTCGATGCCGCCGCCGCTCCATTCCAGAATCGTCGCCGGAGGCAGTTTCGAGATGCCTCCGTAAATGGCCCGGTCCTCGGTCACGTAGCCGAATTCGAGCACGTCCAGGACGGCTTGCGGATCGATTTCTCCGCCGAAACCCGCCGACCGCAGGGCGGCGACGGTGGACGCGAACCCGATCTCGCCATGGCGCGCGCAATACACTAGGGGCTTCACCCCCAACCGGTCGCGCGCCAACGTGAGCCGGCGCCGCGGCTGATCCCAGATGGCGAAGGCGAACATGCCGCGCAACCGCGCCGTCAACGCATCGATGCCCCATTCCTGGTAGCCGCGCAACAGGACTTCCGTATCGCCATTCGAACGGAAGCGATGGCCGCGGCTTTCCAACTCTCCGCGCAGTTCCTGGAAGTTATAAATGCAGCCGTTAAAAACCAGGCCCACCTGGCCATCGCTCGAAAGCATGGGCTGGCGGCCCGCGTCGCTCAGATCCAGAATCGCCAGCCGCCTATGCCCAAGAACCGCGTCGGGCCAACTCTCGATTCCTTGCGAATCCGGACCGCGGCGCGCCAGCGCGTCCACCATGGTTGCGACCGTCCGTTCGGCGGCCTGGGGCTGCCCGGGCGCGACGTGTCCCGCGATTCCGCACATGACCCCATTATTCCAGAATGACGCTGGAGCAGGGCGGCGCACCCTGGTTTCGGCGCGCGGCTCGAGGGGACACTCATCGTATGGAGCAGACCCCGGACAACTTAAGCCACGCCTCGGGCTCGGCCGGCAAACAGCCGCTTGGGGTGGCGGCGGGACATGTTACGCTCATTTGAGGAGATCCGAGATCCGATAGTGTCCTATGCTGTCTTACGCGAAGAGGCTGGTACTTCGAGGCGCGGACCTGGTTGGATGCAATGCGATTCTCCTGAAAAGCGCCTGGCGAACCCGCCGGCTGCTGATCCTCTGCTATCATGGCGTGTCACTGGATGACGAACACCTATGCTCGGGGTTGTATATATCGCCGGAGCAGTTTCGGGAAAGATTAGAACGCATCCGCAACGCCGGCTGTAACGTGCTTCCGCTTAAGGACGCTGTGACCATGCTCTTCGAGGGCTCGCTGCCGGCTGGCTCGGTAGTCATCACTTTCGACGATGGTTTCTACGACTTCTACGCCAAAGCATGGCCCATTTTGCAGGATTTTGGGTGGCCCGTGACGGTGTATTTTTCGACCTATTACTCGATCGCAAATCTTCCTGTATTCGATCCGATGGTGCTGTATCTCCTTTGGAAGGGGAGAGCCGAGGAAGTGAGTTTACCGGAGATCGGCATCGACCGGATACTCGCAGGAGAGAGCCTGTTCCGCCAGACGGGGCGGATACTGGACGCCGCGCGGGACAAGGGTTTAAACGGGCGGGAGAAACAGCAACTCTTGCAGATTCTGGCCGCTCGACTTGGGGTGGATTTCGGAGACTTGGTGTCACGGAGGATACTGCACCTCATGAAGCCCGAAGAAGTGGCTGAATTGGCCGCGAAGAGCGTCGATTTTCAGTTGCACTGCCACCATCACCGCGTGCACCGTTCGCGGGAATTGTTCCGCAACGAGGTCCTGGAGAACCAACACGCGCTCGAACGGTTTGGCGTGCGGAAGCCGGAGCACTTTTGCTACCCCGGGGGCTTCTGGTTGCCGGAATTCAAGCCCTGGCTCATGGAATTGGGAATCGTCTCCGCTACCACTTGCGAGGCGGGCATGGCGACGGCCATGTCCGACCGGTATCAACTGCCGCGCTTTCTCGATGCACCCGGCGTGGAAGCAAGCCAGTTTTCCGCATGGTTGAGCGGCTTGGCGAGTCTCTTTCCGCGGCGCGAGCTTCCACCCTCCCTGAGCCAGCTTGGCGATGCTCCGCACAACTGTTAGCGCCGCCGCCAGGTATCCTTCAATGCCGTGAGCCGCTGCTTGAGGCGGAGGCGGCATCGGCAGGTTGCAAGAGATCCGCCAGGCGCCTCAGAACGCTCCAGCGCGGGCCGGCCAGCGTGAGCACATCGCGGAACACCGCCGACCGCCGATAATACATGAACAGAAAATAGAAGGCCGCGCCCATCACAGTGCAAATTCCAAGAGTCGCGGGTGGCGGCGCCTTGAGTTGGAATATCAGAACCCACCGTGACGCGACGACCACCGCAGCCATAGCCGCCGTAACCACCGCGATGAGCTGAATGGATTCCCATAGCGCGGCCAGCGGCAGACCGATCAAGCGGCACGGTATGGCGAGGCTGGGAATCAGCAATAGGGCGCTCAGCACGGCATAAATGGCCGCCACCCCCAGGATGCCCCAGGGCAAACCTGCGACGAAGCCCACGACGAGTACAGCGGAAAACAACGTGCCCCATCGAAACATCGCACCCGTCGAGCCCGTAGCCAGATAGATCTGCCCGGTGATCGCGGTCAGCGACTGCAACAGGCCAACAGGCGCCAGAATCCGAAGCACCGGTACCGCGGGCCCCCAGTGCGGGCCCAGGAAGACCGCGATCACTTCCGGCGCCAGGACGGTGGCTCCGGCCATCAGGGGGAATGCGAAGAACGCAATCGCGGCAGAGGCACGGAGGTAGGCCTGGCGCAAACGCGCGTGGTCGCTTTGCATGGCTGCGAAGGCGGGGAACAGAACACGCCCCAGGGTCTGGCCAACGGCCTGCAGCGGGAACAGCATGATGTTGTATGCCAGGCCGTAAAAGCCGAGAGCCACAGCGCCCAGATACTTGCCAACCAACAAATTGTCCGCGTTCCGGGCGAAGTAGTTCACTATATTGGATCCCGACAGGTTCAGGCCAAACCCGGAGATCGAACGAAGCTCAACCCAGGAGAAGTGGAGCCTGGGCCGCCAGGGCCTTGCCCAAATCATGGCGACGGCGGAGACCGCGCAGTTCACCAGCAGGTTCATCACCAGGCTCCAGACGCCGGCGCCCATCAGAGCGCCCGTTATCGCCGCCGCCAGACCGGCGACCCCGGCCGCAAGCTCCACCACGGCGATTCGCCCAAATTGGAGCTGGCGAGTGAGCAAAGCGCCGTGGACGCTGGCTAGCGACAGGATCAAAAAGGCAACGCTGAGAGCCCGCAATACCCCCAATAGCGCGGGTTCCCGATAGAAGAGCGCAGCCCAAGGGGCCGTCAGCCAGCAGGCGCCGGTTACAGCGATCCCCATTGATAGATTCAGCCAAAAGACGCTCGTGAGCAGACCGTCATCGATATCCCGGCGTTGCACAATCGCGCTGGCCGTACCGAGGTCGCGGAAGAGTCCCGCGAACCCGATCACCACGGCAGCCATACCCATGAGGCCGTAGGCGCGCGGCGGAACCAGCCTGGCGACCACGGCTGTGCCGGCAATCGCGAGGATCTGCGTGCCGAACCGGGCCGCCGCGTTTAAGCCTGCTCCCTTGACGACGGTGGTCGTCATGCTTGCGCCCGGCGGATTCATCTACTTGTGTGGTAAGCGTGGCATCCGGCGCCCGGTGATCGCATCGCTTCGAGAGCGGCCTCAAGAGTCATGATCTCCAGGGAGTGGCCCTCCACCACCTGTGTCGCCGCACCACAGTCTCCAAGAACAGTCATCGGGTTCGCGATCGCCGCAAGATGCGGGTTCTCATTGAGGCGGTTGCGGTGCTCCGGAGAAGACGCGTCATCGACAATGAGGATCTCAGCCGGCTTGAGGGTCCGCTCTCGTATCGAGGAGAGAGCGAATCCAATCAAATCGGAACGATTGTCATGCGGTACTCTGACGGATACTGGCACTCTCAGGTCCATATAGGAGCACGCTTTCGGGCGGTGCACCGGCGGCGCCCGGAACTGAAACGTTATTCTTCTATGTTATGACAGTAACACGGCTTGGCTCAGAGATGTAAGAGCCGGCACATGACGGCTCCGATGCGCACCCCTGACGCAAGACCCGATCCCGCGCACGCTCGCCGCTGGCCGCCGGCTGTGGTCGCGGGCGCTTACCAGACCGGAGTCGTCCTCATGCGGAATCTGCGCCGCCGCGGCGTCGACGTTTCGTGCATCGATTGCGTTCCGAACCAGCCGGGTTTCAAGACCGTTTACGGGAAAGCGTATTTGTGTCCGAACCCGGACGAGGCGCCTGCCGAATGGGTGCGTTTCCTGGTCGATCTGGGCAAAAAGATCGGAGGAAAGCCGGTCCTCATTTCGAGCGCGGACCAGTTTGTCACGGCGATCGCATACCACGCGGCGGAACTGCGGGAGCATTTCACTTTTCTGCACGCCGGCGTTACCGCGCAGGCCCTGCTCGCCACCAAAAAGTGCCAGTACGAGATTGCCAACAAAAACGGCATGCCCGTGCCGCGTACGCAACTCGTAAGATCGCTGGAGGAGCTTCTCCGCTTCGCGGCGGAGGCCCGGTTCCCGTGGCTGCTCAAGCCGGTTCATTTCCGCGAATGGGAGCGATTCCCGGCCGGCCACCCCTTGCTCAACCAGAAGACCGCGCCAAGGCCCGGAGTCCATCCGCTATTGCCCAGCGGGCGCCAGTGCGGGTAGATCCACTTGATATACGTCGAAAACTCCGGCCTTCCCCAACCACAGCATGCGCGCGCGCAAGTGGTTCAGGAGGTATTTGAACTGCCATTCCTGAATGCCCAAAACCTCTCCCATGCAGAGGATGAAGAAATGCCTGTGGGTGGCGACGTAAGCATCGAAAGGGGCAGCCGTCGTGCTGGGGTGCCCCAGTCGGATCGAACGCTCATAGATGATGGCGACAGTGGTATCCGACGTGTCGTTTCCGTACTCGGCCAGCTCTTTTTGAGGATCGAACAGGTACAGCACGTGAGTGTTCGTATCGGATCTGTTCGCCTCTAGGAACGGCCCGACGTGCATGGGCGCGGAGAACACGATATCGGGTTGGGGGTCGGGAATCAAGCGCCGTATTTCGGCGAGTGACGGGTAGGGCCGCTCCGACCTCCAGAAGTAGCTCACCCCCCGGGCCCCCACGAGCAAACCGTGGCCGGCCATGGCCAGGAAGACACACAGCCCCACGGCTTCACGCCAGGAAGTCAAGGCCGGCAGCAGCAGAGGCAACCCGAGTATCAGGCCGAAGGCGGCGATCATGTAGTACTTCGGAGGGAACCAGCCGGTCCACAACACGCCGAGGAGGTAGCCGCAGAACGGGAGCAGGAGGAATCCACAGCTCACCACCAGCATCAGTCTTTGCGCTTGAGAGACCCATGGCCGTTGGGCCGCCTCCGCGCGCATGGCGCCGAGCCCGGCCGCCGCGAAAAGAAGCAGAACGATTCCGACCCACGGCAGGCTGAAAACGAGGGAGCCGAAGAACTCGTACAGCGTTTGGAACTCCGCCCTCGACGCATAATGTTTTAGGAATATACGGCCGCCGGAGATGAGCACCGGGAGCCACAAGCAGTAAGGGACGAGAGCCACCGGGAAGCACAGAATAGTCGGCCAGTCCGGACGCTTGCGGAGGATCCACTTTGCGAGTTCGCCCAAGCCCAGGGGCAGCAGGATCAGGATGGCGTAGAAGTGCGTGGACAGCGTCATCGCGAGGCTCAACAAAAATGCAATTCGCCAGCGGACCTGGCGGCGCCCATCTGTGTTTTGCAGGTTGTCCCAACACAGCAGCGTCAAAGCGGAAAAGCCCAGCATTGGCGCGTAGGGCCGGGCGCCGGATCCCCATTCGCGCAGAGTGGTGGCAAACGGCAGGAAGAACGTTGCGGCGGCGTAGGAGGGTGGCGCGTATCGCCAGACGATCCTGGCCAGGCACAGGCACATCAGGCAAAAGCAGAGAGCCGACGGCATCCGGGCGACAAAGAGACTGTCCCCAAACACGCGGAACAGCAGTTGCGTCGCCAAATCCAGCACGGGCGGATGCGTCTGGATGCCGTCCATGAGCGCATTCCACATCTGCTGGAGGTTGCCGGCGCGGATGACGCTGAGTTCGAGACTCTCGTCGGCCCACATGATTCCATGGCGGGCGTAGCCGGTGAAGGTGGCCACACACAAGAGGCTGGCGATCGCCAGGTACAGCCCCTGGTGCGCCCCCAACCAGCCATTCAATCCCGCCGCCGCGCGGTCGAGAATGTTGGGACTGGCGGCGTCAGGCGGCGTTTCAGATGGCCTTGCCCCCGTAGCCATCAGAAGATTCCTCGATATCGATCCGGTGTGCCGGCGTGGTTCACGATCCGGGAGATGCCGCCCATGTAGCGGCTCTTCATTAGAACGATTGGCCTAATGCCGGTCCGGGTGAGCACTCCACGGACCGCCGTCAGTCCGACTGGACCTGTTCCGACGATTATCGCCCCTGTCCGATTCATAAGCTTCCAAAAGGCCTCCGTCTGCCGAATCCAGAAGCACAAGGCCGGATAAGGCGTTTGAGCACGCGTTTTCGATGTTAGCATCGCGCGCCTGACTGCGCAAACGTCGGAACGATTGTGATGCGGCTACAGAGGTGTGACATCATATCACTCCCATTAACTCTGAAAATGCTGGGATCGCGCCGCCATCGGCTGGACCCCTACTCGCCGGCGGCGTTGCCGGGGAGGCGGCCTTCGAGCAATGCGAAGAGAGCCGCGGCCAGCCGGTCGCCCAGCACCGGCCAGTCGTATCGTTCCCGCACCACGGCCCCGGCGGCCGCTGCCAGTCTCTCCCGCTTCGCCGGGTCGCCGGCCAGGTCCACGACGGCCCTGTGCATTCCGGCTTGGTCGTTGGCGAGTAGATAGTGAACGCCCGGTGTAACCAGCAGCCCTTCGGCGCCCCGAAGCGTCGAGACCACGGGGACCCCGGCGGCCATGGCCTCCAGGATCTTCAGGCGGGTGCCACCCCCCACCCGGAGCGGCACGACCGCGGCAATGGCCTGCCGGTAATACGGCACGACATCGGCCACGCTTCCGGTGACCTCAATCCCATCGAGGGAGGCCAGTGCCTGGACCTCCCGCGAGGGATTTCGCCCCACGATCGTAAAGACCGCGCCGGGGAGGCTGCGGCGGATCTGCGGCCATGCCTTTGCCGCAAAGAAGGTCACCGCGTCGGAATTCTCAAAAGAGTCCATGGCGCCTACATAGAGGACCCGGTTCCGGGGCGGGCCACCGCCCGGCCCGGTCTCACGGAAACGCGCCACATCCACCCCGTTGTCGATCACCACAATTGGCGTGCGGGCGCCTTGGCGGATCATTGTGTCCCGGTCGCGCTCGCTCACGGCAATATGCAGATCGCACTGGCCAACGAACCAGCGTTCAAACGCGGCCAGGCGTTGGGCGCTGTAACGCCCGTACAACCTCCGGAACGGCCTCACCCCACCATCGCTATAGCGGGAGAGGACTTCCGACTCGATATTGTGCCAGTCGCACACGATGGCGCGGGGGCGGTTCCGGGCCTGGCGCAACAGCGGAAGATAGGCCGCCAGATGGATGCTCTCCAGAAGCACGATGTCGAAGGACTCGGTCTCCAGCCGCCGGCACAATGCCGACTTCATACTGCGGCGGGTGTAATTCAGTACGGGATACGGTATGCGTCCCACCACCCCGCGCGCCAGGTCGATGATGCGGTGAGATCCCTGGCGGGCTACGGCCGCAAATTCGATGGGACAACCTCCGCCGGCCGGGACGTCCGCGGTCCCCGGAGGCGCAAAGCCCAGGTGCGTCACGGACATGTGCCGCGCCAGTTCGTTCGCCAGATGGAAAATGCGCAATTCCGCGCCACTGGTGGGGTTGGCCGAGAAGCGTTGCGCCACCTGCAAGAGCCGGACCGCGCTAGCCTGCGCTGGACTCATAACGGTCATTCTGGGATACCGCCGGCGGCCCGTCCTTTTACGCCACGAGACGTCTATTCTTACGAGGCGAGCGCGTTCTTACAGACACCTATTCTAACCTCGATCGCACTCCACCCGCGAATTACAGTCCCGGAAGCCCGCCATTCACGGAGGGCGGAACGAGAAAGTTGGATATGATCGAGAAGTGACGCCCGTCCGTCTACTGGCGCTCCTGGAAGCCAACAGCGTTACCGGACCCTCGAAGAACCTGTTTCAGTTCGCCTGTTGCGCGCGTTCGGGGCAGGCTGGCCCGCCAGTAGAGGTCGCCATAGCCCTTTTCCTGCGCGAAGGCGTGGAGAATCTCTGTATGGAGGCGGCGCGCCAGGCCGGACCGGTCTATCCGATTACCGAAAAGAGCCGCTTCGATTTCGGCGTCATCCCGCAATTGCGCTCGGTGATTCGGGAATTCCAGCCGGACGTCATTCAGAGCCATGCTGTCAAATCGCATCTTCTGGTTCGCGCGGCGGGGTTCCACGCCACCACGCCGTGGATCGCCTTTCACCACGGCTATACCTGGCCGGACCTGCGCGTGCGCATGTACAACCAACTGGACCGCTGGTCGTTGCGCGCCGCCCACCAGGTTCTGACGGTCAGCGTTCCATTTCGCGAAGAGCTGATTCACCACGGCGTCGCGCGCCATCGGATCGAGATCGTGCATAACGCCATCGATCCGCAGTGGGGCTCGCGCTTCCGGTCTCCTCAGGCCGGCCGGGAATTGCGGGCCGCCCTGGGCATCGGCCCGGACGACCGCGTGATCCTGATCGCCGGCCGGCTTTCCCGCGAGAAAGACCACCAGACGGCGGTGCGGGCGGTCCATCGCCTGCTCGCCCGCGGAATCGTCTCGCATCCGATTCTGCTGATTGTGGGAGACGGGCCCGAGCGGAAGCGGCTCCAGGCGACGATTGCATCGCTGAACATGGGCGGCTCGGTCGCTTTCACGGGACAGGTTCCGTCCGCCGAGCCGTATTACGGTATCGCCGATGCGGCTGTCCTGTCTTCTCTCAGCGAAGGCTCTCCCAACGCTCTGCTGGAAGCGATGGCGGCGCGAGTGCCCGTGGTAGCCACGGCGGTGGGCGGAGTTCCGGAAATCGTCTCTCACAACCAGAGCGCGCTGCTGGTCCCCGCCGGCGACTGCGAATCGATGGCCCGCGCGCTGGCGGATATCCTGACCAACGAGTCTCTGGCGCGCAGGCTTGCCGCCGCCGCCCATGCGCGGATCTCCGCCGACTACACGCCTGCCGCCCGAACCGGGCGCTTGAGCCAGATCTACGCCCGGCTGGCCGCGCGGGACCATCCGGAAAGGTAAGAGCTGCGGGGTATGGCGGCCAGGCCGTCAGGCCGGCGCCGGGGCGGCCTGCCGGAGCGCGGCGGCCGCTTCCCGGAGACCCTTTTCAGGGAGCGGGGGCCAGTTGGCCTTCTTCAGCATCCTGTTGGCGGACGGATGCGCGAAACCCAGCCAGTCCTCACAGTACCGAAAACGTGAATTGGCGCCAAGCCGGGGTCGTTCCACTGGTACAGACGGTACAAAATAGACGATATTTCTTGCCCCGCTGCGGCTACAATTGTTATGAGAGAAGCGCCGATAGAGTCACTGGGAAAACTGGATGGCTATCGTTCAAATCTTCATCTACCTGCAACTGCTGGATGTACTGACCACCCTGGTGGGGTTCAAGCTGGGGGTGGCCGAAGCCAGCCCCTTCGTTCAAATGCTGATGCGCACCGGCCCGGTGGCCGGAGTGGTAGCCTCTAAAGTGCTGGCGCTGAGCATTGGAGGGATCTGCATTTATACCAAGAAGCACCACTTGATCCGCTGGATCACCTACTGGTACGGCGGACTGGTGGTGTGGAACCTGATGGTGCTGCTGGCGGCGCCGGCCTACTTCGTTCCCTAACCGCGAACCATCAACGACGACGTCAACAGCATGGCCAGCAGCAGCCCGCCTTCCGCCAGAATCCGGCGCCAGGGCACTGCTTCCCTTCGCTCCCGGCTCAGGTACGCGGCCGCCGATCCTCGAGAGCTTTCCAGTTCGTGCTTCCACATGGCATGCCTGCTTTCACGCCTCGAATCACCACACCGTGGCCCGGAACCGATTGCGCCACGGCGCCTTGCATCCGGTCTTCCAGGGCGTTCATGGCGCGCTCATCTCGATAGAGGAAACCGAAGAAGATCAGCGCCACCACCACCAGCGCGTAACGTTCCAATATGCGCGGCCTGGCCGCTCCCACCAGGGCGCACACGCAAACGCTCACACCCAGCGCCATGCGCTCGGCGATGAGAACCAGCGCGTGCTGAAAGCCCGGGATCAGCACCGTGGCGGGAAGGAGGAAAACTCCCGCCGCGCCCACGACACAAACCTGGAAGGGGATGCTCGAGGCCAGCCGGAGCGTTCCCCATTGGTGCATCAAATCGAGAAATAGCGCCCCCCAAACCAGCAACAATCCCACCAGCAGCACGTAGTACTTGGCGTCGAAGGTCCAGCTCGGGTCGGCGGCCGAGGTCATGAAGATCCGCTGCAGGGACCACTCGGCGATCCGCGTGCCGCCGGTCCACGCGCGCAACAGGACCATGGCCAGCAGAGAAACGGCCATCATCCAGGCGCGCGTCCGCGCCGCCGTGCGGCCAGCCAGCCACAGGTACGCCAGCAAGCCGGCGGCCCAGACTACCGGCAGCGCGTGGGCGAGATACGCGAGCGCCAGAATGGGCCCCGCGGCGGCCAGCCGCCAGGGCTTCGATTCCCACCCCAGAGCCAGGGCCCAGAAGCACAGCCCGAGACTCAGATAGAAATCGAAGAAGCCCATCTGGAAGACCCAGCCGTACGCCAGCATGCCAATCACGGGCATCAGGTGCCAGGCGCGGCGGCCCGACACCGTGGAGATAAATGCAAACGCGCCCCAGGCGAACGTCAGGACCGCGAGGGAAACGGCGATCCGCTGCGCCGCCTCCGCGCCCACAACCTTGAACAGCCCGCCTAGAATCAAGTCGAAAAGAAAGTTGGTGGTCTGGCGGACTGCCTCCAGTCCTTGTGCCCGCCCGCTTTCGATCAACCGCGCCAGCCAGGAGTTATCGATATGACTGGAAAGATCGCCCGCATGGAGGCGCGGTTGCCAGTGGCAGGGGGCCAGCAGCAAGAGCGAGACCAGCCCATAGATGGCGCGGCTTCGGCTCATGGCGGCGAACCGGGCGCTCCATCCCGGCCGGAAGGGCGGTGCGGTTCCAGGCGTATCGGGTAGTGGCGCTGGCATCTAACTGTTCTCCATCCGAAGCCATCGGAATTCGGGTATCAGCTCAAACGGCGTGGCAACCGCCGGCAGGCTTTCGCCGATCTGCCGGATATTCCGCTCCGTGATGTGCGCTTCTCCGCCGGACGCCAGCCGCAGGTATTCCATCTTGAGAGGTTCGATGCGCATGATGCGGCAGCAGGTGGCATCCACGGCAGCCGGATCGTGGCCCGCCACCAGCACCCCAACGGGCTTGGGCGTGCCCTCAATGGGACCATTGCCTTCCATGCCGACGATGCCGTCGACGATCGCGAACGGGCGCGGAAAGATCGCGTGCAGGTCGGCGATGGATTCGTGGATGCCGGCCCAGTGAAGCGGGTTCTTGGGCCATCCATAGATGCCGCCCGGCACCACGCCAAAGAGGTTTTTCATGGACAGAGTCGCGCCCGCCCAGTGATGGGTCTTCATCTTGGGCATCGAGACCAGCAGGTCGGCGCCCAAAACCGTCTTGGGAAGGTAGAGCGCGCCGAGCCGCGAAAACTGGCGGACGGGGCGCACGCGCGTGACCTCATCCAGGTTAAGATCCACAAAAACATCTTCGAAACGCGGCACGATTTTGAAGTATCCGGCGGCGTCCGCCAAGTCCAGCGTGTTGCGGCGGTGCGCCGGCCCTTCGGCGATGCGCACACTGGCCGCGCCCATCCCCCGGAAGGCTTCGAAAGCCGCATGAACCAGCAGGGGATGCGTATTCATGCTGCTGCCCGGCTCGAACTCGACCAGATTCGGCTTGAGCACGACGTGGCGGCCGCGCACCTCCAGTCGATGCTCTTCCAGCATCCGGCGCACCGTCTCATAGAGGCGCTGGTCGTAGGCCGGCGCGCGCACAATCGAGACCATCGACGGAACGATGGGCCTCTCTTCGCCGCAGCCGCTGAGCAGCGCGGTCCCCGCCGACCCTGCCAGCCATTCGCGTCTGGTGAGTGTTCGTGGCATGGGTCAAGCCAGGAAGAAGTCCCGCCCTTTTTCGGCCTCGGCCACGAGCAGTCCCAGGGACGTATCCGGAAGCGTGCGGTCCGTCACCTCCAACGGATGACAGTAGCCCACCGGGAGTTGCCCATGCGCCAGCAGGCCCAGCCGCAACCAGTTCAGGGCGTCCGCCGAGCGGCACTCGCCCAGAAAACTCTGGGCCACCGCCAAGCCGCGGTCGGTGGCGGGCGACCGAACACCGCGCAGGGCCGCCAGCGCCATCCCGGTGGTTTCCGGATAAGGGCGAGACGCGTATCCCAGGGCTCGCACCGACCCGTAGTTCCATCCGCCCTCCTGGCACACGCGCGCCAGCAAGAACCGCCGGCCGGAATCGATTCGTTCCCGGATGGCCGGCAAGGGCCTCCGGCGGTACTCCTTATCCAGCGCGAGAACCGCCAGAGAAGTCGGACCAACCCAGGCGGCCGTGTCCGGTATCCACGGCCAACCTGGAGGCTCCTGCCCGGAAAGCCCCGCGTTGCCCAGAAGCCACTCCCGCAACCGGTACGTCAGGGTGGATTCCCTCCCGGTCGTTCCCAGCAGCCATGCGATGGCGCGAGCGTGCGCACTCGCGCCAAGCTCCTCTGGAGGCAGCAGCGCCACCAGCGCGGTCACCCATGTGCTCTGGTCGATGCCCTTTTTCGGAGGCCAGCCTCCGTCGGACCGCTCGATTGCCAGCATCCACCGCAGGCCGCGCCTGGCTCGCTCCGTCTCGCCCGCTGCCAGCAACGCCAGGACGGCGTAGGCCGTGGGTTCGATCCATGACGAGCCGCGCACGTATGGCCAGCCGCCATCCCGATTCTGTTTGTCTGCGAGAATCCCAATCGTCATAGGGCGTCCAGGGCTGACGGAAGTTCCTTTTTAGCCGCCGACCTCCCGCCAGCCGCTTTTCGCGGATGCTACCGCAACACCCGACGGCTGCGCCGGCGCGACAGCAGCATGATGAGCGTGACACCCGCCCCCAGCCAGATCGCTCCTTGAATCGCGAGGTTCATATCGGTCTCCTTTCATTCGTGATCGGTTGGCGGGGCGGTCCCGCGCATTGGGGGGACCGCCTCGCAATTCCCTTATTGCTGCGTCCGCCGGGCCTTCCGCCGTCTCAAGAACGTAAACAAGACGCCGAATGCTCCCAGCCACATCAAACCTTGAACCAATGTGCCGTTCATCGTCGTTTCTCCTTATCTTCAGCCACTGACTTGTTTCATCATCGGGAACAAATACTTGAAAACTTGTAGCAACCCAGGACCTGCCGCGACGATCATCATCGACGGCAAAATGAAAAAGAAAATCGGGAATACCAGTTTCACGCCCACCTTGCCGGCCCGCTCTTCCGCCTCCTGCCGCCGGCGCACGCGCAGAAAGTCGGAGTGGTTGCGCAGCGATTCGCCCATGCTCGTGCCGAAGCGGTCGTTTTGAATCAGGATGGCCACCAGCTTGCGGACTTCCGGTTCGCCGGTGCGCTCCGCCAGATTGCGCAGGGCGTCGGAGCGCCGCTTGCCGGCGCGCATCTCGAGCGTGATCAGCGACAGTTCTTCGCTGAGCTGCGGGTGGCTCTGCTGAAGCTCGCGCCCCACGTGCTGGATGGCCTGGTCCAATCCTAAACCAGCTTCCACCGAGACCACCATCAGGTCCAGCGCGTCGGGCAGCGAGAGGCGGATGATCTCCTGCCGCTTGGCCATCTTCTTTTCCAGAAGGAATCGCGGGAGAATCCACCCCGCCATCACCCCGGAAGCCATCAGCGCCAGCTTCATCATGGGGTTCGCCGGCATGTCGGATTCGAGCATGATGCACGGCACCAGCATCGCCAGGACGGCCACGATCTTCAGGCCGTAGAGCACCGTCGGCGCATTCTCGGAACGGTAACCCGCCCGGATCAACTGCGTGCGCAGATCGGCCGTGTCCGCTGCCGACGCGGGCACGTGGGCGCCGATCTGGTGCAACACCGAGACCAGGGTGCTGGCATGCGGCTCGGCGTCGATCGCAATGCCGCTGTTCCGGTCGCCGCCGATCACCGGGTTGCCGAGTTGTTTGAGGAAGCGGCCGGGCTTGTAGAACAGGCGGTACGCGGCCCACGTCATCACGACCATCAACGCTAGAAATGTGAGAAAGGCAAACCCCAGTGGATGTTCCATATCAAACCTTGATGTTGATAATCTTCTTGATGAAAAAATTGCCGAGAATCTGGGCTACCACGGCGCCGCCGATCATCCACTTGCCGGTGGAATCCTCGGCCATGCCCTGCAAATAGCCCGGCGCCACCACCAGCAGGCCCAGCATGGTGCCGACCGGCAGCAAGGTCAGAATGGTGGCCGTGAGCCGCCCGTGGGCGCTGGCCGCCTTTACCTGGCCCTTCAATCGGAAGCGCTCGCGGATGATGTACGCCAGGCGCGTGAGAATCTCGCTCAGGTTGCCGCCCGTCTGCCTTTGCAGCAGCACCGATGAAGTGAAGAAGCGCACGTCGAGCAGCGGCACCCGCGTGCCGAAATTGCGCAACGCGACATCCAGCGGCGCCCCCAGGTTCTGCTCGTTGAACAGCGCGCGGTATTCCTGGCCTAATGGATCGGCCATCTCCTCACCCACCATTTGCAGGCTGATGGAGAACGCATGGCCGGCCCGCATCGAACGCGACAGAAAGTCGAGCGACTCCGGAAACTGCTCCTCCAGTGTGTTCAGCCGCTTCTGCCGCTTCCGCCGCACGTACAGGTACGGCAGCGAGGAGAAAATCAGGCCCAGCACCACCGCCGTAATCGGGGCGCTCACCAGGAGTGGAAACAGGCAACCCAAACCCAGCCCCAGTATCCCCGCCATCGCCATGCTGGTCAGCAGCCGCGTGGACGTCCAGTTCAAACCCGCCTGCTGGATCTGCTCCTGGGCGTGACGCGTGAAGTGCAACGAGGCGAGCACGGCCTTGAATCCCGAGGGGATCTCGGAATTGATCTCCTTCAGCAGATTGTGGATGGCCACCACCGGCTCCCCGGCGGCCGTGTGCAGCATCTCGGTCATCTGCGTCTTGCGCCGGGCGTCGAAGAACTTCAACCCCAGGCTCACCGCCAGCAGCGTGAGCGCGAAGACCACCACGAAGGAGACGATTGCGCCGACGGGCATTAGTTAATCTCCACCACCGTCTGGAACAGTTGCGGCGGCAAATTGATGCCGGCCGCTTTGAGGCGTTCGCAGAAGCGCGGACGAATGCCGGTGGCCCGAAACCGGCCGAGCACCCTTCCGGATTCCACAATCCCCGTCTTCTCGAACAGAAAAATGTCCTGGAGCGTGATCATGTCCTGCTCCATTCCGACCACTTCGGTGACGTGCGTCACGCGCCGCGACCCGTCGCTGAAGCGGGCCACCTGCACGAACAGGTTGACCGCCGACGCCACCTGCTGCCGGATCGACCGCAACCCCATGTTCGCGTTGGCCATGCCGACCATGACTTCCAAACGGCCCAGCCCGTCGCGAGGCGTGTTGGCGTGAATCGTGGTCAGCGATCCGTCGTGGCCCGTGTTCATGGCCTGCAACATGTCCAGCGCCTCTTCCGCGCGAACCTCGCCCACGATGATGCGGTCGGGGCGCATGCGCAGGGCATTGATGACGAGCTGGCGGATGTGGATGGCGCCCGTGCCCTCCACGTTGGCCGGCCGCGTTTCCATGCGCGCCACGTGCGTCTGTTGCAGGCGCAGCTCGGCCGCGTCTTCAATGGTGACGATGCGCTCGTCCTCGGGAATGTAGGAGGAAAGCGCGTTCAGCAGCGTGGTCTTGCCGGAGCCCGTGCCGCCGCAAATCAGGATGTTCAGGCGCGCCTTGACGCAGGCTTTCAGCAGGTCCAGCATGCCCTCCGTGAGAGCCAGCTTGGCCACCAGGTCTTCGCCTTTCAGCGCATACCGTCCGAAACGCCGGATGGATAGCAGCGGCCCATCCACGGCCACCGGCGGAATGGCGGCGTTCACGCGCGAGCCGTCCGGAAGGCGCGCGTCCACCAGCGGCGACGATTCGTCCACGCGGCGGCCCACCCGCGACACGATCTTCTCAATGATGCGCAGCAGGTGAGCGTCGTCCTTGAATTCCACCGACGTCCGGTACAGCTTGCCGCCGCGCTCCACGTACACCAGCTTCGGCGTGGTCACCAGAATGTCGCTCACGGTGGGATCTTGGAGCAGCGGCTCGAGCGGGCCCAGGCCGAAGACCTCATCCAGGATCTCCTCGATGACGCGGTCCTTTTCCACCAGGGAAAGCGGCGTCTTCTCTTCGTCCACCAGCCGGGCCACCGCCGAGCGGATTTCCGTCCGGACGCGCTCCCCCGCCATGGACGAAAGCGCCTCGAGATTGATCCGGTCCAGCAGCTTTCTGTGAAGCGTGAACTTCAGCTCCTGGTATTCCGGCGTGTTCCCTT
>Ga0326728_10005739_pt1 | contig 34345 bp, 28 predicted proteins | sample MB3enrmetagenome_FD_207602 | JGI IMG/M metagenome (GOLD analysis project Ga0326728, IMG submission 207602) | Lab enriched peat soil microbial communities from McLean, Ithaca, NY, United States - MB31MN | ecosystem: Environmental > Terrestrial > Soil > Wetlands > Peat | place: USA: New York...
CGCATCCGGGACCATCGCATTCCCGTCATCGCCGGCATCTGGCCCCTCACCAGCCTGCGCAACGCCGAGTTCATGAAAAACGATCTGCGCGTCTCCATGCCCGACGAAATCATGCAGCGCATGGCCAGCATCGGCTCGCCCGACGCCGCCCGACGCGAAGGCATCCTCATCGCCCAGGAGATGCTGGCCGCAGTTCGCCCCATGGTCCAGGGCGTGCAGGTCAGCGCTCCATTCGGACGCTACGCCGCCGCCGCCGAGGTCATCGCCTCTGTGCTGCCAAAACCTGTTTCGGAGTAATCGCCATGCCCAAGTTTGAAGACTCGCTCAAAAAGCTGGAATCCATCGTCGATCAACTGGAAAAAGGCGACCTCGCCCTGGAGGAGTCGCTCAAGCTCTTCGAGCAGGGCGTGGGCCTCTCCGCCGCCTGCAAAGCAGAACTCGACGCCGCCGAGGGCAAGGTCCAGATGCTCGTCAAGCAGCGCGACGGCTCGCTCAAGCCCGAGCCCTTCCTGACAGAAAAGTCCTTCTAGCTATAGGCGTTGTGACACTTTCGAAGGTGTCCTTATTTCCTTCACATCGCTACGAACATCCCGGAGTATACTGGACGCGTAAACATCTCCCATAGTAGTTATCGTGTCCTGCGTACAGGGAGGTATACCAGAGATGCAGGTCGACCAATCCGAAGTGGGTAACCAGTACGAACAATTGACAGTGGAACGGCTCGAGAGTGCCGGGTACGCTGCAAGCGGAGAACGCGCGGCTGATCGGCGCTGCGATCGACGTTCAAAGGCCCGAATCGCTATGGTCGATCCCAAGGACATGTTCAAGATCTATCAAATCCGGCATCAGGTCTATGCTCTGGAGTTGGGCCAACACAATACAAATCCACAGCAAATACTTTCAGATCCTCTCGACAACGACAATCAATACATCACCGCAACGATCGACAATGAGCTGGCAGGCTTTATCAGCATCACTCCGCCGGGAGTTGAGCGGTATTCATTCGAGAAGTATCTCTCGCGGGAGATCCTTCCGTTTCCTGTGAACGACACTCTCTACGAGCTAAGGATTCTCACCGTTACGAAACAGCATCGCAGCAGCAGACTGGCCAGCGCCTTGATGTATGCAGCGTTTCGATGGGTTGAAGAAAGCAAAGGCGAGCGTATCATCGCCATTGGGCGCACGGATGTTTTGAGCATCTACTTGAAGCTCGGCATGAAACTCTTGAACCATCAAGTTAAAGCCGGCAATGTGACCTTTGAATTATTGGAGACGACAGTTGATGAATTGCGCAAGTTAGTCGAGAGCAACCGTCCAGTACTGAATGACCTCCGTAGACAGATTGAATGGAGGCTTAATTTGCCGTTCTTCAAGCCCGCTTGCTGTTTTCATGGGGGGGATTCCATCAATACCATCGGGAGGAACTTTGATTCATTGGAGCGCAAGAGTTCCATCATCAATGCTGACGTTCTCGATGCGTGGTTCCTGCCTTCTCCAAGAGTTCTCGACACGTTGCGTGAACACTTATCATGGCTACTGAGTACTTCGCCCCCCACATCCAGCGAAGGGATGATCTCGGCAATAGCCCGCTCGCGAGACGTTGAGGTCGAGAATATTCTGGCTGGCGCCGGGTCATCCGATCTGATTTACCTGGCATTTCAGCAATGGCTGAACCGCGAATCGCGGGTTCTACTTCTCGATCCGACCTATGGTGAGTATGCTCATGTTCTTGAAAACGTCATTCGGTGCCGGGTTGATAGACTCTTTTTACAGCGAAGCAAGCAGTACGCCGTCGACCTGGCTGAACTTCAAACGCGGATGCAGATGGGCTACGACCTCATCGTGCTCGTGAATCCCAATAACCCCACAGGACATCACATCTCTCGCGCCAGTTTGGCAGAGTTACTTGGCAAGGTCCAAGAGAACACGAGAGTTTGGGTGGACGAAGCCTATATCGACTATATCGGAAGAGATGAATCGCTTGAGCGTATCGCATCCAAGAGCGAGAACATCATCGTCTGTAAATCGATGTCAAAGGTTTACGCTCTTAGCGGCGCACGCGCAGCGTATCTATGCGCGTCTGAGCGTCAACTCTCTCCATTCATCCCGCTCACTCCGCCGTGGGCTGTGAGCCTCCCGGCCCAAATTGCTGCCGTCAAAGCCCTGGAAGACGAGGTTTACTATACAAGCCGCTATCGGGAAACCCACGCTCTACGAGAGCAGCTCATTGAAGGCTTGCGAAGAATCGGTGTGCGAGAGATTGTTCCGGGCACAGCGAACTTTGTGATGTGTCATCTCGGATCCGAGCATCCCACCGCTGCTGCCGTCGTGAGTGAGACCAGGAAGCTCGGCGTTTACCTCCGGGACGTTTCGTCGATGGGACAAACCTTGGGATCGCGCGCGCTCAGAATCGCCGTGAAGAACGAGGAAGCAAACCTCTCGATCATAAGCACACTTGAGAAAGTCCTCCTGAATTCGTGACCGAATCGGATTTGATTTCAAGCTCTTCGAGCAGGGCGTGGGCCTCTCCGCCGCCTGCAAGGCCGAGCTCGACGCCGCCGAGGGCAAGGTCCAGATGCTCGTCAAGCAGCGCGACGGCTCGCTAAAGCCCGAGCCCTTCCTGACAGAAAAATCTATCTAAACAGCAATCAGCAGACAGCGATCAGCTAACAGTTATCCGGAGTCGGGAATCCTCTGCCATGCCGGAAATGTTTTCGTAAATCCGACTCCGCGTCCGCTTTTCTCAAAATCTTCTAATACTGCGCCATGGGTAGAGGCCCGCCAAGTGCCTCGTTTCGATACAGACCGCATCCCCGGTCGCAGCAGGGGTGTGCCGCCCTGCTGCCAGGAGCGCCCTTGCCCCATACTCCTCCGCTTCGCGCCACTTACGCTCAGCGCTTTCGCTGCATCGGCTCGGCCTGCGAGGACAACTGCTGCCAGGGATGGGGCGTGCCCATTGACCAAGCGGCCTGCGAGAAATACCAGAAGCTCCCGCCAAGCCCCTTGCGCACGCTTATTAACGCCAGCCTGCTGCGCATGCCGGAAGGCGCCAAGCCCGCCGCCTTCGCCAAACTCCAGATGAACGGCGCAAACCAGTGCCCGCTGCTCAACGCCAACCACCTCTGCCGCATCCAGGATGAGTTAGGCGAGGATTTTCTCTCCCATGCCTGCGCCACCTATCCGCGCATCGTAAACTCCGTGGGCGGCATCCAGGAGACGGCGTTGGCGCTCTCCTGCCCGGAGGCAGCGCGGCTGGTCCTGCTCACACCGGTTTTGCTATCGCCTGCCCCGCTGGTCGCGCCTGAGCCGCCCAACCCTGCGCTCACCGCGGCCTCTGCGGCGCCCTCGCTCCTGCGCTGGTTCTGGCCCATCCGCCAGTTTGTCCTGGCCCTGGTCCGCAATCGCGCTTACCCCCTCTGGCAAAGGCTTTTTCTGCTGGCCCTCTGTTGCCGGCGCCTGGATACCATTGTCAGCGGCGAACTGCAGCGCAGCATTCCCGCTTTTCTCGCTGACTTTGATGCCACGGTTGCCTCCGGATCCCTGCTCACCGCCATGGAAGCCCTGCCGCTGGACCGCACCGCTCAGATGGACGTGGTGCTGCGGCTCTCCGGGATGATGCTGCATCGCTCCAACGTGAGGCCGCGTTTTGTGGAGTGCATCCAGGCCTTCACCACGGGCATCGGCAACGGTCCCGGAGCGACGCTGGAGAGGCTTGCCAACCACAGCGCCCTGGCGCATGACCTTTACTACGTTCCCTTCTTCGACCGCCACCCGTACATCCTGGAAAACTACCTGGTCAACACCATCCTCCGCATCCGGTTTCCCTTCGGGGCGGAAGGCTCGCAGCTCTCCATGGCTCGCGAGTGCGCCCTGCTCACGGCCCAGTTTGCGTTGATTAAAGGATTGCTGATTGGCGTGGCCGGCTTTCATCGCCATGCCTTCTCCGCCGCCCACGTTGTCCACACCGTCCAGGCAGTCAGCAAGCACTTCGAGCATCACCCGGAGTTTCACCGCCTGGCCTATGAACTGCTCGTGGAAAGCCGCATGGACGGCGCGCGCGGCATGGCGATTCTGCTGCGCAACGCCGAGCCAACTGCGTCTCGCCCGGCTGTGCCGGCAATCCACGTTCCAGCTCCGCGCGAGGAATCGCAATCTTGGCAAAGTTTTTCTGAGGTGAATCCACCCAAATCAATTAGGGCAGCCAAGTGAATGCGGTTTGTTCCCTAGTCCCTTAGTCCCTTTCTTCTTTGCCAGCCTCGTCACCACGGCAATCTCCCTCAGAACTTGGCTAAGCGGCCGCGCCGGCGTACCCCACAGCACGGTTCCCGGCTTCACGCCCATGCCCTCATTGGTAATGGTCTTGCCGCTCAGCACGCCGGCCTGCCCGCCCAGAATCACTCCGGGGCCGATGTGCGCGTGGTCGCCGATGCCCACCTGCCCGGCGATCACCGCGCCGTTGCCCACCGTGCACGATCCGCTGATGCCCACCCCCGCCACCAGAATCACGTCCTCGCCGATCTCGCAGTTATGCCCTACGTGCACCAGGTTGTCGAACTTCGTTCCCCGCCCAATCTTTGTCTGCTTCAACGCCCCGCGGTCGATGGTGGTGTTGGCGCCAATCTCCACATCGTCTTCAATCAGCAGCGTCCCCTGCTGCGGAAACTGCGTGTAAGCGCCGCTCTTCTCGTCTCTCACATAGCCAAATCCGTCCGCGCCCAGCACCGCTCCCGCATGAACAATCACTCTATTGCCCAGCGTTGTTCCCGGATAGATCACTACGCGCGGATAGATGCGGCACTTCTCGCCAATGCGCACACCCTCGCCAATCACCGCCCCGGCCTCGATGCGCGTTCCCGCGCCGATCTGCGCGTTCTCTCCCACCACTGCGCAGGGTCCGACCGTCACATTTTTACCCAGCTTCACATTTGCTCCAACAATCGCCGCGGGATGCACTCCGCTTGCCGGTATCACAGGCTTGATCATCTTGCCCGCCCGCGCAAACCACAACTTCGGCTGCTCGGCCTCCACAACGCATTTGCCTTGCGGAAAATCTCTAGCGCACTCGGCCTTCAGCACCACCACGCCCGCCTTGCTGGCCAACGCTTTGACCGCCGACGCCGCATCCTCGGCAAAAACCAGTTCCGAGCTTCCGGCCAGTTCCACGGAGTTCACGCCATTCACTACATGGTCCGGCTCTCCCGCAACCAGCTTGCCGCCCAATGCTTCAATCACTTCGTCCAGCTTCATACGTTCTCCTCTGAACCCAGTCTCACAACCCATAGAGAAAACTACTGATAGGATTATGAGTTTTGGATGAACAATGTAAGTTCCGTTTTTCTTGTCCAACGTGTAATCCGTACTTTTACATAGGTTGTATGGCATCCGTAAAACGAGAGTCGCAAGTAGTGAAGGTTTTTGTCGGCTGGATTCGGAATCGAGAAGTGCCCATTCGCATCGGTTCGTGTAGAAAATATTATGGACTTCCAACCGGTTGTCATTTCCTCGACCAATGCACCTTTCAGGACAGTAGACGTTTCATCGATCGATGCTCCTTTCATGTAATTGCCGCAACCAACTCGGACAATTCCCGCGAGTGATTGTGATTTGAATACCTGATTATATTGAACAGTTTCTTCATTAGCGTTTGCGGGAATTGCGCTACAAATCAGCAAGAATGCAGTCATTAGGTGAAAAAAGATGCTTTTCATAATCTTCAGCCTCGCAATCTGAAATGCCTTAGTACAACCCCGGCTCCCCCGCCGGCCGCGTCTTCCATCTCCGGTGTATCCACAGCCACTGATCAGGATAGCGTCGAATCCAGCTCTCGATCGTGCTGGTGCACTGCTGCGTTGCGGCCACAATGTCGGTCTCTTCGTCCGCGCTCCGCTCAAAAACCAGTTGCGGGCCAAAGTGCAGCACGTAGCGCTGCTCCGCCTCCTCCCACACCATGAACCCCGGCAAAACCGCCGCGCCTGTCTTCAGCGCCACGCGTGCCACTCCCGATGCCGTGCAGGCCCGCTTCCCGAAAAATTTCACGAAGACCCCCTGCGGCGGGGTCATATTCGTGTCCATCAAAATTCCCACTGTCTCGCCCTTGCGCATGGCCGTCAGAAAGCCGCGCGCAAAATCGTCTTTGGGCAGCACGCGGTTTCCGTGCAGGCAGCGGATGCCGTTCACAAACGCATCCAGCCGCCGGTTATCGAGCGGCCGCGCCACCATGCTCATCGGATAGCCCATCAGCGAGTGATAAAAACTCGACAGCTCCCATGCGCCCATGTGCCCGGTTACGATCAGCACGCCCTTGCCGCGCGCCTTCGCCGCCAGGTAGTGCTCCAGCCCCTCGGTGCGCATCCAGCTGCGCGTGTTTTCTGCGGTGTAGCGCGTCATGCGGCAGAACTCGACCAACTGCCTGCCCAGAGAGCGATAGACGCCTTTCAGAATGGCCTTGCGCTCCTCAGCGGAGAGTTCCGGGAAAGCCATCTCCAGGTTGCGCTCGCCCACGCGCCGCAGGCGGCCGTGCAACACGTACACGCACCACGCCAGCACTCCGGCCATGCAACGCGCCAGCCCGCGCGGCAACCATCCCAGGGGGCGCGCCACCGCCAGAACCAACCAGAACTCCAGTCTCTCTCGCATCAAGGTAAAGTTTAGCCCCTCGACGCCGTTTCCTCGGCACAAAGAAAGAAGGGCAGCCCGTTGCCGGACTGCCCCCTTATGCTCGTTCTCTTGTCGTGTTTACTGCTGTCTGGCCGCTATAAAATAATGCGCCACGGTCCTGACAAACGCCTCCGCGCCCGCGGGTACCCCGACGTTGCCCCTGAGCACGTACTCAAATCTATGCGGCTTGCCGTAGTAGATTTCGGTGTCCTCGCGATTCTGGCTCACGCTCGTGCCGTCCAGGTCGATGCCCGCAAAAATCCCCTTGTTGCGCGAGTAGCTCAGCAGTTCCGCGCCCATCTTCCAATCCGTGGAGGCCTGTCCGGCGCGGCCCACTGGCCCGGCCGCGGCCGAGGCGTCTCCGCCGATCTTGAACTTGCTCTTCAGCAGGTCCTGCATGCCGCGATCATTCACCGCCACTAGCACCAAGTCCGTCGACTGGCCGCCGATCTGCAATCCCCACGAACCGCCCGCCATGCGGATAAACACCGGCGCGCTCCAGCCGTGCCCCGTGCGGCAGGTCACCACACCCTGGCCATACTGCCCGCCGAAGACAAAGGCCCCCTTGATCATTCCCGGCACCACGGCAACGCAGGTGGCGTGACGAAGGACATCCAATGGAATGCTCCTGTCCTGGGCCCTCATGATCTCGTCCACAACCGCCTTGGCCGCGTCGAGGCGATCCTGCAGGCTCTCCCGCGAAGCTGCAAATGCTGCCGTTGTAAGCATTAAACTGAGACAGATCAACGCAAGTGTCTTTTTCATTTCCTCATCCTTTTCACTCCGCGGCTCTTTGGGTCGCGGGTTGTCAAGTCATCCTTAGTATGCGTGCCGCGCGCTCTGCGCTCCAGCCTGCCAATCCCGGAATATCCCGGCATATGCCGTCCGTACCCGCCAGGGTATCCAATGTCAGCCTACAACATGCCAGCCGGAACGCGCATCCTCGATCTCATAAAAGCCATCACTCCAGCGCGCAGCGCGCAATCCAGGGCGAAAAATGAATCAAGGCCGGAGTGCCGGCCTTGATTCTTTGTGCAGGGATGGAAGAGGGGAAGCCGGGAAGGTCTTTACTGCAAAACATTTAACTGAGATGCCGGAATAACCACGTAAAAAAAAGGAGTTCCCAGAATCCATGGAAAACATGCGCCCTGGGAACTCCTATTCCCCAGATCTGCGTTGTTTCTGTGAATAAGTTTGTGGAAAACTGCTCTTAAATGCATGGTCAATAGTGCTCAGCCTACTGATTACGAAATAATTGTAGAGAAAAGTAACCTGCATTGTTTACTGATAAGTAAATATCAAAATTGTTACTTGTAGGTAAAAGTTCATATGCATGGATTCATGGACCGAGCCTGCTTTGTCTCGAAGTTGTTGTATACCAGGCATTTATGCCGCTCTACGAAGGCTATGAACGTTGGATGGATGAGGTGGAGTGGCAGAGGGGAAGGGGGAAGGGGGAAACCGCCACAAACGAACTTGGCCTATTAAGACAAGGAAAAAGAGGAGTTCCCCAGATTCATGGCAACATGCCCCTGGGGAACTCCTTTCCCCAGATCTGCGTTGTTTCTGTTAACAAGTCTGTGGAAATTAGTAAAACTGCACAAGATTACGAACACTTGTGGATAAAAGTAACCTATTATGTTGACTTATAAGTAAATATATATATTGTTTACTGAAGAGTAAAGGCTCATATACGTGGATGCATGGGCCGAGCCTGCTTTGTTTCGAAGTTGTTGCATGCCGGGCTTTTATGCCGCCCTACGAAGGCAATCGACGTTGGATGGACAGAGTAACGGAGGGAAATGGGGAAGGGGAAACCGCCATAAACGAACATGGCCTATAAAGACAATAAAAAGAGGAGTTCCCGGGCTTCATGGTTTACATGCTGTCTGGGAACTCCTTTCCCCAGATCTGCGTTGTTTCTGTTAATCATTATGTAGAAGTGAGCTATATATCACAAGATTACGAACACTTGTGGATAAAAGTAACCCATAATGTTTACTGATGATTAACGGAACGCGGGGTGAATTCCATCCCCCGGCGTCGATCGCTCCGGCGGCGATCTTCCTGTCGGCGATCCCGGATGCCGGCAGCCTCCAGCAGTGCGGGATCCGACCCATGCATCAGCAGATCAACCCGGTTATCCGCGCCTGTTTTACGCAGTAACCGCCCCACATGCGCCTGGACGGTGCCCTCCTCAATGCCCAACTCCTTGGCAATCTCGCGATTGGAGCGGGCCGTGAGAATCAGATTAAGTACCTGCCGTTCCCGGTCAGTTAAGCGAGGAGGGGCGCTGGTAAGGCTGGCATTGGAGGCCACAAGCAGCCTGTCAATCAGCTGCGATAGCAACTGCCGCGGCGCCCAGATGGTGCCGTTGATGACCTCTTCAATGGCTTTGCGTACCATCTGCGGGTTGGCGATCAGGTCCAGATAAGCGCGAACCCCGGCCAGGATCAAATCCATGATCAGGCGATCGTCTCCCTCCGGGCCAATGACGATCAGCCGCATTTCTGGTCGCCGGCGGCAAATATAACCAACGGTTTCCAGTCCGTTGGAAAAAGTATTCAGGTCTATGATCATGTACAACAGCGTGGAGTCAGATAACAATTCCTCGAATTCCCCAAAGACCGGGGTCAGCGGTGCATAGCCCTTGCCCGGCCGCTCTTCAAAGACGCCCGAAAGGCCCTCCTTGCGCAGCGGCTCAGTGGTGAGCACGCCCACTCGAATCGGCTCGTCGCTATGGACTGAAGACACTTTACCTCCTATTGGTTTAACGCAGGAGGACTGGATAAAAAGCTAGATGCTGAGAAACCTCTTCACCTCTGCCAATTGGTAACGTGTTCTCCTCAGAACCAACTCAATGGGTTGTCTTCCCTTGGGCGGTTAAACCCTCGGTATCACTATCCCCGTTGTTCCGAATACTCGACCTTGCGGTCGGCATATCTGAATCTGGTGCTTTTCACCTTCTGCTACTCGTTGAAGGGCTCGATCATCCGGTTCATCAGTGCCAGGTCCAGGATCCAGCGGTCACTTTGAATCAGCATACCCATTCTGTCCCAGGACCTTGTCCGCGTACTTTTTCCTGAACTGAATCGAATGGGAAGCCAAATTTATCCTACGGAAACTTTTTGCAACTTTCAACGAAAAAGTGCAATCCGGACTTCGGCCGCGATAAAATGGCTGCCGGATGCCCTTGAACGGCTATTTCCAATAAAAAAGCATCGAAAATGGCAAATTACCTTCCCGGGTATTCCATAATCGTTCTAAATCCTGTAGCATCAACCCCGTAGTTCGTAGTACAGTCTATTCAGTTGCGCCAGTGAGGTACCCCATTGATTAAGCAGGACATCGTCCATCATGTGATCGAGCGTACGGGCCTGCCCCGCACCAAGGCGGAGGCGGCCGTGGATACGGTATTCGAGGGCCTCAAGCAGGCTTTAACCGCCGGCGAGCGCATTGAACTGCGCGGCTTCGGCGTCTTCAGCGTCCGCGCCCGCAAAACCGGCATCGGCCGCAACCCCCGCACCGGGACCGAGGTCAGCATCACCCCCGGCAAAGCCGTGCGCTTCAAGCCCGGCAAGGAGTTGCACGTGCTGGAGACCGGCGCGCCTACCAAGTAAGGGCCTGCCGGAGAAAGACCACGTCTTCACTCCATGCACGTTCGCAATGTGCACCAGCGCGAGTTCCCGCTGCCCCTGACCACCATGGGCACGCAGATCGATCTACGTGCGTCTGCTGCGTGCCGCTCGTCGAGTGGATTCCAAGTTAAAGCAGCAATAATCGTTGTTTTACTTCATAGAAGCCCTTACAAGCAGATAGCGAACGTTTAGCCACACTACGGATGCGTTCTAGGTGGGATACCTGAATCTCATGGCGCGTAAGCGCCGTCCGCCCCACCGGGTACTTGCAAGTTCAATCAGGGAAGTCATTGCGAGCGAATAGCGAGCGTCCGCCCTACCGTGAGTGCGTTCTAGGTGGGAGATCAGAATCTCATGGCGCGTAAGCGCCGTCCGCCTGGACGGCCAGTCCTTACATCAGCCGCAGCGCGTCCACGTCCACAATCAGGTTCCTGCGCGGAATCTGCGCCGCATCGGCTTGCGCCAGCATCCCGCGCAGCGCCGCGTTCAGCGCCTTGCGCGAGGCCGCTTTCAAAATCATGTGAAAGCGGTAGACGTTCTTGATGCGCGCGATGGGCGCGGTGCACGGGCCCAGCACCCGCACACCCTCCGGCGCAGCCTTCTCAAACCATTTGCCCAGCACCGCCGACCAGCCCGCCGCTTCTTCCAGTTTGGGCGATTGCACCAGCACGTTGGCCAGAACTCCAAACGGCGGATAGTGCATCCAGCGCCGGTATTTCAACTCGCGATCCACAAAACTGGCGTAATCGTGCTTGCTTGCCGCCAGAATCGCGTAGTGCTCCGGGTAGTAGGTCTGCACCACCACCCGCCCCGGCAACGCCCCACGCCCGGCCCGCCCGCTCACCTGCGTCATCAACTGAAAAACCCGTTCGGCTGCGCGGAAATCGGGCATCGACAGCGAGTGGTCGCAGCCCACCACCCCCACCAGCGTCACACCGTGCACATCGTGCCCCTTGGCGATCATCTGCGTGCCCACCAGAAGGTTGATCTCCCCCGAGTGCAACCGCGCCAGCAGCCTCTCCAAATCACTCCGTCCGCGCACCGTGTCGCGGTCCATGCGCCCGATCCGCGCCGTGGGGAAAATCTCCCCCAGCCGTTCCTCGCCCTGCTGCGAACCCGCGCCCAGGTAGTACAGGTGCTCGCTGTCGCACTTGGGGCAGCGCGCCGGCACCGTCCGCCGGAATCCGCAATAGTGGCACTCCAGCCGCTGCCCCTCCCGCGCCAATCCTTCGTCATCCACAGCAGCCTTATGGTGGGTCAGCGAAATGGCGCAGTTCTGGCACTCCAGCTTTTCCCCGCACGCCCGGCAAATCACCACAAACGAATAGCCCCGTCTGTTCAGCAGAATCAGTGCCTGCTCGCCCCTGTCCAGCGCCGCCTGAGTCTCGGCCACCAACGCGCGCGAAAATAGCTGCTCCTCGCCTGTCTCCTGAAACTCCCGCCGCATGTCGATCACTTCCACTGCCGGCAGCGGGCGATTCATCACCCGGTCGTTCAACTCAATCCGCTGGTACTTGCCCGTAGCCGAGTTCTGCCAACTCTCCAGCGACGGCGTAGCCGAGCCCATCACCACCACCGCCCCTTCAATCTTGGCCCGCATCACGGCCACGTCGCGGGCGTTGTAGCGCGGCGTCTCCTCCTGCTTGTAACTCTGGTCGTGCTCCTCGTCCACCAGAATCATCCCCAGCTTCGGCGCGGGCGCAAAGATTGCCGAGCGCGTGCCCACCACAATCGGCGCATCGCCTCGCCGGATCCGCCGCCACTGCTCGCTGCGCTCTTCGGGCGTCAGCGCTGAGTGCAGCAACGCCACCTTCTGCCCGAAGGCCTCATCCAGCAGGCACACCATCTGCGGCGTCAGCCCAATCTCCGGAACCAGCAGAATCGACGCTAGCCCCCGGTCCAGCGCCCGCTGCATCGCCGCCAAATAAACCGCTGTCTTGCCCGATCCCGTCACTCCATGCAGTAAAAACGGCTGGAAGCCCCCCAGCGCCGCCGCCATGCTGGCCAGCGCCTCCATCTGTGGCTCATTCAGCCGTACTGGCCCCGGCTGGCTCTGCACTCCGCCCAGGTGAAAGACAACTGGCCGCTCATCGATCCGCACCAAGCCCCGCCGCACAAGCGTTTGCAACGTCGACGAGGGCAGTTCCTTCCGCCGCAGTTCGGCCAGCGGCATCTCGCCATCGCAGGCCGCCATTTCCGCCAGAATCGCCTGCTGCTTGGCCGTTAGCGCCGGCAGCCGCGCCTCCGGAATCAGCACCGCAAATCGCTCCATCCGCCGCGCATCGCGTTCAGCAGCCGCCGTCTCCCGCGCAATCCACTTCTTGCGCGTCAGTCCGGCCAGCACCGGCAGCGTAGCCGCCGTAGCCGTACGCAGCGTCGACACCTTCACCGGCTCGCCCCCGGCCAGCCGCTCCAGCACCCTCCGCTCCAGGTCCTGTTCCTCAGCAGAAAGCTTACCCTTGCGCTTCAAGCTGCCTTTGTACAAATGTTTGGGTGCCCCTGGTCCCGCTTTGGAAACCTGGGAGTCTGTATGTTTGCTCGCCTTCCTGAAGGGTACGGGCTTCAGCCCGTACATCAACTCCGCCGTTTCTCCCTGGGCTTTAGCCCCTGAGGCATGCTTTTCGGCAAATCCATCCTCCCCCTCCACGCTCTTCGCCAGCACATCCCGCCCCAGATCCGTAATCCGGTAATAAACCGTCCGCCGCACCTCGGCCATCAGCGGCAACATTCCCCGCAGCACCTCGCCCAGCGGAGCCAGATAGTACTGCGCCATCCACGTCGCCAGCTCCAGCAGGTTGTCGCTCAGCAGCGGCTCCTCGTCCAGCACAGTCTCGATGCTCCGCATCTCAAACTCTGCCGGAGCCGTCACGTTCAGCCCGGTCACCACCCCAATCAGCTTTTCCTTGCGAAAGGGAACGATCACCCGCGCGCCCCTCTGCGGCCGTTGCCCCTCCCGCACCGCGTAGGTAAACAGGCGATCCAGCGGCACAGGCAGCGCGACTTCGCAGTAAGCGGGCATGGCATCAGTTTAGGGGTTCGGGCCGCGCCTCACCGCCCGCCTGTGAATTTCTCGTTACTCGGCATTTGCATTTCCGCCCGCAAGCCGTACAATTCCTGCAAATGACAACCGCAGCCTCCATTCCCGCCGCCCCGCCCGCCGCTCCCACTCCAGCCGCCCTTCCGCCCGCCGCCGCTGCCCCCGCCACCACACCCCTGGTTTCGCCCAACCCCACCCACCCCGTCACCATGGCCATCGACATCGGCGGCTCTGGGCTGAAAGCCATGCTCCTCGACGCCGAAGGCAAATCAGTCAGCAAGCGCCTGCGCATCCTCACCCCCTCTGTGCCCACCCCGTCGGCCGTGCTCTCCGTCCTCGATGAATTCCGCGCGCCCTTTCCAGACTTCGACCGTGTCTCCATCGGCTTTCCCGGCATTGTCAAGCGCGGCGTCACCATCCTCGCCGTCAATCTCCATCCCGACTGGTGCAACTTCCCCCTCCAGGACAAGCTCACTGAGCGCTGGGGCAAGCCCGTCCGCGTAGGCAACGACGCCGACATCGCCGGCTACGGAGTAATCCAGGGCAAGGGCGTCGAGCTGGTCCTCACCTTCGGCACCGGCCTGGGCAGCGCCCTCTTTACCGATGGCCACCTCGTTCCCAACCTGGAGCTGGCTCATCACCCCTGGCGCAAGAAGGGCATGACCTACGAGGACCACCTCGGCCGCCGCGGACTCGACAAATACGGCAAGGCACGCTGGAACAACTTCCTCGAAGCCGCCATCAAGCAAACCGAACAGCTCTTCAACTGGGAACATCTTTATCTCGGCGGCGGCAACACCAAGAAGATCACCTTCAAGCTCCCCAAAAACATCACCATCGTCTCCAACGAATCCGGCCTTCTCGGTGGCGTCTTTCTCTGGAAGGATCAGGAGTAGGCAAAAATGATGTGCTGGGCGTACAATTTGACAAAATCAAAGCTAAAAATGGTGATTCAGGATATAGGGAGATGGAGCTGATGAGAATAATCGGGAGTCACTTTCCACTGAAATCTTTGGTTGTCTTGTCGCTACTGGCCGTTGCTCCATGTCGTGCTCAACAAGATGTTGTGTATCCCTTAGGTATAGTCACCAAGCTCTCCAACGAGGACAAGAAGTCCTATGCTCGCCTCGACTTCCCCAACGGAAAGCGGTCATTAGAGATATTTCCCAACAAGATCATGGCGGCAGGCAAGTCTTCCTGGCAGGTTCCTGTACCGCGATTGAAGTTTGCTGGCCGTACTTTATACGCACCCACGGGGGAGTATGTATTATCGCTTGGACCAGTACCGGGAAGTGGGCAACTTTACTTCGGAGCAGGCAAGTATACCCTTAGCGGGTACGAATGCGAAATAACTATCAATACACAAATCGTTTTTGAACTGGGGGAGATTACCCTCCCGTGGAAAGCCGAAACGGGAGCAACCTATGAGATCACAACCAGTGTTCCAGTGAAGGCGCCCACGCCCATGGCGTCTCTGATTAGGAATTGTAGCTTCTCGGTCACTCCTCCTCCGCCCGGAAGCGGCACCGTCAATATATGCCTTAAAAACATCAAAGGAGGAAGTCAACAAGCCCCGGATTGCCGGGATGTGCACTATTACTACGTTATGCCAAACAATGGCGCAAGCACACAGGCCAGCAATCAAGGAGGCAGTCTTATCACTGCGGCCAGCAAAGGTGATTTACCCCGCGTCAAGACGTTGCTCGCCGCCGGATCTGATGTGAATGCCAAGGCGAGCGATGGCAGCACGGCGTTGATGATGGCATCGTTCAATGGCCATTTGGAGGTAGTGCGCGCGCTGCTTGACGCTAAGGCCGATGTAAACACCAAGTGGGGCGATCATGGCACGGCGTTGATTATGGCGTCGCAGAATGACCACTTAGATGTGGTGCGAACGCTGCTCGAAGGCAAGGCCGATGTAAATGCCAAAGCTGACAATGGCGTTACGGCATTGATAATCGCGTCGCAATTAGGCCACCTGGAGGTCGTGCGGGCGCTGCTCGAAGCCAACGCCGATATGAACGTCAAGAGGAATGATGGCGTCACGGCATTGATAATGGCATCGCAGCTTGGCCACCTGGAGGTAGTACGGGCATTGCTCGAGGCCAACGCCGATGTGAACGCCAAGACGGACAAAGGTGGCACGGCTTTGATGGCGGCATCGTACGGTGGACACTTGGATGTAGTGCGGGCGCTGCTCGAAGCCAAGGCCGAGGTGAACACCATGGCGGGTAATGGCGGCACGGCGTTGATGGCGGCGTCGTACGGTGGCCACTTGAATGTGGTGCGTGCGCTTCTCGAAGCCAAGGCCGATGTGAACGTTCGGACGGGCGATGGTACCACGGCACTGATAATGGCGGCGAAGAGTGGTCATCAAGATATCGCACAAGCGTTGCGCGACGCTGGGGCGGTCGGCGAGTCAAATCAAACACTCACGACCCCGCCGACTGCGGCGGCGGAGAATGGCTCGGCTGCCACCAAAGCGATGGCCAGCCCACAGGCAACAAACGCGGAAATAGTCAGTGTGGATGATCTATTCACGTTGGCAGGTAAGCCTGTAGAAGTTTGGTTGACGCGGCAAGCTGATGGTACTTGGCAATTCAAGCCGAGCCAGGAGCCTGCCGGGGCTGTTGCTCAAGTCGATATGAAAGACGGCGTGTTTTTCGACTTAGTGTGGAAGTCGGCAACGGAGTGGACAGTCAGCACTAGGGGCATCAAGGGGCAAAACCTGAAATTAACTGCGATGATGTTGCCAACTGGCGAAAAGATACTCGGCATGTCAAGCAAAAAGCTTTATGCAGGGCGGTTCAGGGTTGTTTTCGATGGCTTGGGAACAAGCTCTAAAAAGCTACCCTTCTTCATTGACGAGCAGGATAAAACATTAAAATAGGCGGCTTCGTTCACTATTGCGAACTCAACTGATGTGATTGTTTCGTGGGACGGGTAGTCCAGCGTTGTGCCTTCTCGATTGGGGTGTCCTAGTTCCCGCTTTTGGGGTTTGGGAGTTCCGCCGCTCTGCCGAAGGGCACTGGCCCCGCCGCAACTCCTTGCAGATAATTACCGACCGTTGACGCATAATCCCAAATAGAGCACGTGTGGGTATACCACCCCGCGCCGCTGGATTGGAGCCCCATGAAAAACATCACGGTTACCGTACTCGAAGAAACCCACCTCTGTGCGCGAATTCGGGCAGCCCAGGAGAATACCTCGGTCTCCGCCCTGGTCCGGCAATTCCTCGAATCCCTGAATGTGAGCGCGTTCTCGGTTCCAGCCTTCCTGGACGACGAAGAGGCCGTAGCTACCCCCCTACCTCCCTATTTCCTGTGAAACTGTGATGGATTGGCTGCGTTTCTCAGCTTCTGCTCGGCGGCGTCTTTTTGTGGCAGAATCAGGGATAAGCCAATTGCCAGAACCGGACGCCGGTTCATCAGAAATGAAGACTGTGTTCGCGGCTTATATTCGTCAGATCAGAAAGGAAATCTCGGTTGAATCGTAAGCCAGGCCCATCCGCTGCTGAACCTGTTCAAAGCCCACGCCAGATCTCTGCCCCTTCCTTCAAGATCATTCTGGTTTCAGATACTCTTTTACTGTTCATTCAGTTATATGCCGTTCTTGCCCTCTTCCTGCCATCGATTCGCGCTGGATATGTGGATTTTCGCCCTATGTACACGACTGGCCTCATGGTCAGAACCGGACATGGCCATCAGATTTACGATGCCGGCGCGCAGAAGATGTTTCAGGACGGACTGGTCTCTAAAAATGATTCTTTAATGCCATGTATTCGGCCGGCATATCAGGCTCTATTCTATGTGCCCTTTACTTTCCTGCCATATCATCAGGCCTACTTTGCGTTTCTTGCCTTCAACCTTGGAATACTCTTGCTCTGTTTACAGCTTCTGCGCCCATATATGTCTAACATGGTCCGCATACGCTATTACCTGCCTGCTTTTTTACTCTTGTTTTTCCCCATCACTATTGCCTTGATGCAGGGACAGGACTCGATCATTTTGCTGGGGCTTCTGATCGGCGCTCTTATATGTATCCAGCGGCACAACGACTATGCGGCTGGGGTGCTGGTCGCGCTTGGCTTGATTAAATTCGAACTGGTGCTTCCGATTTTCCTGCTCTTTCTGGCCTGGAGGCGTTGGCGATTTTCAGCGGCATTTGCCTGCACGTCCACAGTGCTTATGGGCATTTCGATATGGATTGCCGGCCTGGCGCAGACGGTTTCTTATCTCCACAATATGGTTGGCGTAGGCTCTACGCTTGGCTTTAATGCAGGCCCCCCGGTCAATATGAAACTTATGGCCAACCTGCACGGCGCATTGTATGGAGTTATGGGAGGATCGCCCTATACCTTGCCGCTGACAATTGCAGCCTCTGCAGCCATCATGATATTGCTTGCCTGCCGGCGGCCACATGGCATTAACTTACTGGTGATCGCGATTCCGGCCAGCACGCTTGTAAGTTATTACATGTACGTCCATGACTTATGCATATTGATTATTCCATTAGCAATTATGTTCAACCGTCAGATCGAAGACTGGAAAACGAAGAGTCTATCTGAGCGCATGCGGATAACTGCAACAGTGCTTATGTTCGTAGCTCCAACTTGCCTTATCTTTGCCACTCATTATTATTGGATTGTATCCTTCCCGTTACTTGCGTTTACTATCATCACCTTCGTATCTCTATCAACAGACCGCGCGCGGCTCATATCTGAAGAAAGTTGAAAGTGAAGGATGGGACAACTGGCTTTGGGGATCGGATGGTATTAGGGCCTTCAGCCGCGCTCCGGCAATTTCAGCCCCAGCTCTTTCATCGCGATCTGCAAATCGGCCCAGGCTTCCTTCTTTTGTCGCGGATCGCGCAGCAGATAAGCCGGATGATAGGTAACGATGAGCTTCGTCGCGCGAACGCCATGTACACGTCCGCGCAGCCCGGCCAGCGGCTGCCGCGTTCCTAAGAGCCACGTGGCCGCAGTCGCGCCCAGCGCCACCAGCACCTCCGGCCGCACCACGTCGATCTGGCGGAAGAGAAACGGCGAGCAGGTCGCGCCCTCTTCCGGCTCCGGCACGCGATTGTTCGGCGGGCGGCACTTGACCACGTTGGCGATGTACACCTCTTCGCGCTTCAATCCCATCGCGGCAATCATGTTATTTAAAAGCTGCCCCGCCTTGCCCACAAACGGCAGTCCCTGCGTGTCCTCGTCGGCGCCCGGCCCTTCGCCCACAAACATCAGCCGCGCCATCGGCGATCCGTCGCCGAAAACCAGCTTGTTGCGGCCTTTGTGCAGTGCGCAGCGGGTGCACTCGCCAAGTTCTTCGCGGATCAGTTGCATCGCTGCGGAACGCTCCGCCGTAGGAACGGCTGCGGCAACTGCTGGGGCATTTGGAAACGGCTTTCGAGGCGGAATGGTAGGCTCCTCTAATTGGAAGGTCTGCGGCGTAGGCTCTGCTTGTGGCTCATCCGGGGCGACATTTATCCGGGCCATCATCGCCGGGTCCACGGGTCGCCGGTAGAACTCCGTAAGGCCAAGATCGCGATAAAACCTGACGCGGTCCAGCAAGGCCTGCCGGGTTGCGGGATCGAGCGATTGCGCCAACGTCTTTACTCCACAGTCGATTGCCGGGGTCAACCACCCGCTGCGCTCCGCGCGAGCGATGGAAGAAGCGGAATAAGTCAGCCCGCCAGAATCGGAATGGCCGGACCATCAATCGCCGGCTTGACCACCGGCACATCGGCTTTGACGTAGGCAATCTTGCCCGCGTCGATCTCGTCCTGCGCAATGCGGCAGGGCTTGGTGGATTGGGTGGGGACCAAAGCGTGGGAGCCGCTCTGTATCTGGCGGGCGCGGCGGGCTGCCACCATCACCTTGCGATAATTCGAGTCGAATCCAGTTTCAATCGTCATCTGAGTCCTCTCCAAAGTCAAACTGCTGCTGATCCGGAGGCTGACCGATCCCGAAGGCCTCCAGCACAGGCCGAATGCGCTCCTGGGAGTTGACCTGCAGGCATCCCGCGGCCACCTCCAGCACCCGGTGCGAGCGGTAGGCAATCGGCTCGGCGTTGCGGTAGAAGCGTTCGGCCAGCACGATGGCTTCCAGTTGCGCCACTGCCCGGTCTAATACGTCGTTGATCAAAATATAGCCGTATTCGCGATAATTCTCAATCTCCTTGCGCGCCTCGCCCAGCCGGCGGAAGACCTCCTCCTCGTCCACAATGCCTTCGGCGCGGCTGCGATTGCGCAACCGGGTGCGCAGCACCTTGGGGTTGGGCGGCAATACAAAAATGCTCACCGCCTCGGCCATGGAGGCGCGCACCTGCGCCGCTCCCTGCACATCGATGTCCAGCACCAGGTCGTGGCCCTCGCGCCGGGCCTGCTCCAGCGACGCGCGCGCCGTGCCGTAGTAGTTGCCGAAGACCTCGGCGTGCTCCAGAAACTGCCCTGCTGCCACCATCCGCTCAAACTCTTCGCGGCTGGTGAAGTGATATTCGCGTCCGCTCTGCTCGGAGCCGCGCGGCGGGCGCGTCGTCCAGGAAACGGAAAACTCGATTCCCGTCAACTGTTTGCGCACCTCGTTCACCAGCGTGCTCTTGCCCGAGCCCGAAGGCGCCGAAATGATGAAGAGTATTCCCGCCATGATGCAATTATCCTCTAGTCAGCGGTCAGTGACCACTGTCCCCTGTTCACTGTCTACTGTCCATTGCATTTATTCCACGTTTTGAATCTGTTCGCGGGCCTTTTCGATCTCCGACTTCATGGCCAGTCCCAATTCGGTGATGCGGGTTCCCTTCCCGCCCGCGCCACCGGTCTTGGAGAGCATGGTGTTCGCCTCGCGGTTCATCTCCTGCAGCAGAAAGTCGAGCTTCTTGCCCACTTCGCCTCCGGCCGCCAGCAGCTCGCGGAAGTGGCCGATGTGCGTGGTCATGCGCTCCAACTCCTCGGAAATGTCGCTGCGCTCCACCAGCACGGCAACCTCCTCCAGCAGTCGCTGGCGATTGAACTCCGGGCCGGTAGCCGCCAGCAATCGCTCGGTGAGCCGGGCCTGGTAGCGCTCCTCCACCTCCGGCCTCAGCGCCGCCACGCCCTCAACAGCCTCCGCCAGCCGGTCCAGCGTGCCGCGCAGAATCGTCTCCAGCGCCTCGCCCTCGCGCGCCCGCATGGTCTTCAACTGTTCCAGCAGCGGCCCAATCTCGCGCTGCGCGCTTTCCGTCAGCGCCAACTGCTCCTCGTCGCCACTCGAGCGATTGTCGCCTTGCAAGGCTCCGGGCAATCGCAAAACTGCGTTAAGATCAGGTTGTTGGCCGGTGAGTCCATGCTCCTCGCGCACCACCGCAAACGTGGCCAGGTAGCTGTTCACCAGTTCCCTGTTGTAGCCGGTCGTCTGCTCGCTGTTGCGATCGATGGTGAGCGTCAGGTCCACGTGACCGCGAACCAGCGCGTCCTTGATCGCCTTGCGCAGCTCCATCTCCAGCGCGTCCAGCCCCTGAGGCAGCCGCAGTTGCACATCCAAAAATCGGTGGTTCACACTCTTGACCGCAAGCGTGTAGCTGAGCTGGCCTTCATTGGGCAGGGGTACGCGAACCTGAACTCGCGCAAATCCGGTCATGGAATAGATTGGCATTATCTTCCTCAATCAACTGATGAATCTTTCCCTATTCCCTAGTCCCTTCGTCCCTAGTCTCTATTTCCCTACTCCGTTACTCTCCGGCACATCCATAAATTGCAGTTGATAAAGCCTCTGGTAAGTGCTGGATGAGCTCAGCAGCTCCTCATGCGGCCCGATGGCCGTAATGCGCCCGTCTTCCAGCACCGCAATGCGGTTGGCGCGGCGAATGGTTCCCAGCCGGTGCGCAATCACCAGCACGGTGCGGTTCTGCATCAGGTTGGATAGCGCCGTCTGCACCAGCGATTCGCTCTCCGCGTCCAGCGACGAAGTGGCCTCGTCGAGAATCAGCACCGGCGCGTTCTTCAGCAGGGCGCGCGCAATGGCCAGCCGCTGCCGTTCGCCGCCACTGAGCCGGAAGCCCTTTTCGCCGATCACCGTCTCGTAGCCCTGCGGCATTTGCAAAATAAACTCGTGGGCCAGGGCGTTACGCGCCGCCTCTTCCACCAGCTTCATGTGCGTGTCGGGCTGCCCGTAGGCAATGTTGTTGCGCACAGTGTCGTTGAACAGAATCGTCTCCTGCGTAACTTGGGCAACCTGGCGGCGCAGCGAGGCGAGGCTCAGGTCGCGCAGGTCGTGGCCGTCAATGAGAATCCGTCCGCTGGTTACGTCAAAGAAGCGCGGAATCAGGTTGGCCAGCGTGGATTTCCCTGCCCCGCTGGGCCCCACCAGCGCCAGCACCTCGCCGGCGCGCACGTCGAGATCCACGTTGTGCAGTATCTGGTGCTCGCCCTCCTCGGTGGAGTAGCTGAAGCCCACGTTGTCGAACACGATCGTTTTTTGAAAGCTCTTCAATACAGCCGGATGCACGCGCTCCTTCACGTCGTCCTCGGTATCGAAAAAGCCGAAGATCGACATCGAGGCGCCCATGGCTCCCTGGAAACTGTTGTAGAAGTAGGCGAACTTGCGCACCGGATCGTAGAGCTTGAAGAGCAGAATGATGAATGCGCCGAATAGTCCCATGGTCATGCGGCCATGCAGGATTTCATTGCGCCCGATGAACAGCATCATGGCGATGGCCACCGCGCCGATCGAATCCATCAACGGCGAACTGATCGATTGAATGCGCACGCTGCGCAGGTTGGCGCGGAAGAGCCTCCTGGCCGCATTCCTGAAGCGTATGATCTCCCACATTTCGGTGCTGAAGGCTTTCACAATCCGGTTTCCGGTCACCGTTTCGTGGAGTATGTTTTGAATCTCGGCCAGCTTGTCTTGCCCCGTTCGTGTGCGCGTGCGCACCTCGCTGCCGATCTTGCGCGCCGAGGTGACGACAACAGGGATAAAAAGCACCAGCGCCCAGCTAAGCTCTCCTCCGAGTTTGATCACGAAGACCAGTCCCACAACAAAGGTAAAAAACTGCTGCAGGAATTCGCTGATGACCGTGCTGACCGCCACCTGCACGCGGTCCACGTCGTTGATCAGCGTGGAAAGAATCGTGCCCGTGGCGTGCTTGTGAAAAAAGCTCGAGGAGCGCCGCATCGTGGCTTCATAGAGCTGGTTGCGCAAATCCATGATGGTGCCGAAGCCGGCGTAGTTCACCAGGTATGTGCCCGTGTAGTCGCACAGCCCTTTGGTCAGCGTGGCGACGATCAGTGCAAAGGCCACCACCGTCCAGGCATTGTGCATGTGAAGAAAATGGGGAATCAAAAGCCGCAGGTCGATGTGCCATTGGCTCTTGGCAATGCCCAGCGTGATGGGGCCTTCAGGCGCACGGGGATCCAGAACCTGGTCGAAGATGGGCTGCAAGAGAAGGATGCGGAAGGTGTCCAGTATGCCCACCATGGCCAGCAGCACCACGCCGGCCATCATGTGTAGCCAGTAAGGAAGCCCGTAGCGCAGCAGACGAAGATAACGATTCATGCCGGTCGACCAACCAGGCGGACGCAAGTGTCCATCCCCGCATTATATCTGGACCACGCAGCCGGCGCGCTTTGCATTCTGCACGTACACAGGCTTAGGTAAGGTATTCGGGCTTGATATTACGGGTACGGGCTTAGGTGAAGGGGACGAGCTTTAGGTGAAGGGTACGGGCTTTAGGTGAAGGGTACGGGCTTTAGCCCGTACATCAACAAGTACAAAAATCAACAGGGCTTTAGCCCCTGAGGGAAAGCTGATTCATACTGACCCACCTCAATCCAACTCCCGGAACATTTAGAATGGTTCTTGACGTATCTTCGTTGTCTTACGCCGGTTTGCCGGCGAGAAAGCGCGCCCTCATCCCTATGCAACACTGGTCCAAACTTTTCATTCCCACGCTTCGCGAGGCCCCGGCAGATGCCGAAGTGGCCAGTCACCGCTTCCTCGTCCGCTCCGGATACATCCGCCAGCTCGGCGCGGGCATCTACAGCTACCTTTTTCTCGGCCAGCGCTCCATCAACAAGATCATCGCCATTGTGCGCGAAGAGATGGACAAGATCGCCCAGGAATTTTTCCTGCCCGCCCTTCTCCCCAAAGAGCCTTGGGAGCAAAGTGGCCGCTGGACCGGCATGGGCGACAACATGTTCCGCCTCAAAGACCGCAAGGGCGCCGACCTCTGCCTGGGCATGACTCACGAGGAGATCATGACCTCCATCGCCCGCAGTGAGCTGCGCAGCTACAAGCAGTTGCCGCAAATCTGGTACCAGATCCAGACCAAGTTTCGCGACGAGCCGCGCCCCAAATCGGGCCTGCTGCGCGTGCGCCAGTTCATCATGAAAGACGCCTACTCCTTCGACATCGATAAGGCCGGTTTAGATAAAAGTTTTGATCTGCACGATGCCGTCTACCGCAAAATCTTTACCCGCTGCGGACTGAAATTCGTCGCCGTCGAGGCCGATTCCGGCTCCATGGGCGGATCGCAGTCGCAGGAGTTCATGGTCTACACCGACGCCGGCGAGGACCTGATCGCCAGTTGCCCCGTCTGCCATTACGCGGCCAATCTGGAAAAGGCCACATCGCTGCTCGATCCTTTGGTCGAGTTGGAACCAACTGGGGACGGCAAGCCGGAGTTGGTTCATACGCCCGGCTGCGCGGCCATCGCGGACATCGCGGCGTTTCTCAAGATGAAGGAATCCTCCGACATCAAGTGCGTGGCCTACATGGCGCTGAAGCACGGCGCTGCAGGTCAGCCTAATTCCTGGCACGGAGTCGCGGCTTTTCTGCGTGGCGACCATCAGGTCAACGAGACAAAACTCCTCGGAGCATTAGCCGCGGCGGAGCTGCGCACCATGCAGGCCGAGGAGCTGGAGAAGTATTTCAACGGCCCGGCTGGCTTCCTCGGCCCCGTAGGCCTCAAGTCAGATGCCAAGCCGCTCGGCGATGGTCTCACGGTCGTCGTAGATAAATCGCTTGAAGTCCGCAAGAATATGGTCTGCGGCGCAAACAAGCTCGACTACCACCTGCGCAATGTCACGCCCGGCCGCGATTTCTCCTGGACCCTCATGGCCGACATCCGCAGCGTCAATGAGGGCGAAGCCTGCCCCAAACCCGGCTGCAATGGCAAGCTCGTTGTCGGCAAGGCCGTCGAGGTCGGCCACATCTTCAAGCTGGGCTACAAGTACTCCGAATCCATGGGCGCGCGCGTGCTCGACGAGAACGGCAAAGAAGTTACGCCCATCATGGGCAGCTACGGCATCGGCATCGAGCGCATCCTCACCGCGGCCGTCGAGCAGTCCAACGACAAAAACGGCTTCTGGCTGCCTGCTTCGATTGCCCCCTTCACGGTGGTGGTCACGGTCACCAATATGACCGACGTCCTGCTCCGTGAAACCGGCGTAAAGCTCGCCGCCGAGCTCGAAGCCGCCGGTCTCGATGTGCTTCTGGATGACCGGGACGAGCGTGCCGGCGTCAAATTCAAAGACGCGGACCTCGTAGGCATTCCCTATCGCATCAACGTCGGCAAAAAAGCCGCCGAGGGCAAAGTCGAGCTGGTCACGCGCTCCGCTTCAACCAGCGTGGACGTGTTGCTGACAGACGCGGTCGCGCTGGTCAAGCAGCGCGTCCAGGAAGATGCGTTGTTGATAGCGGTCGAAGTGTAACAGCAACTCTCGACTGTTCGTTGTTAGCTGTTCACTTGTTCACTTATTCACTTATTCACTTGTTCACTTGTTCACTGTATTTCAAGGAGCGGCAATGGCGTTGAGGATCAGGTTCCAAATGCCCACGGGCAAGCATCCCTGGCTAACCCTGCTGTTGCGGATTGGGCTGGCGGTCTTTGCGGTTGGAGCACTGGTGTTTTTTTCCGTCTTCAGCTATTTCTACATCGCCTATAGGCACATTGTGGACGATCGCCTGAAGCAGCCGATCTTTGCCTCGACTGCCAAAATCTATGCCGCCCCGCGCGAGGTGCGCCCGGGGCAAAAGCTCACCGTGCGGCTCATCGCCAACGAGCTGCGTCAGTCCGGCTACTCGCCCGTGGGCGCTTCGCAAATCTCCGCGATGGGTAGCTATAAGGAGGGCGTGCAGACCATCGCCGTGCATCCCGGCCCGCAATCCTACCACGAGCAGGATGGCGCTCTGATCCGCATCAGCGATGGCGTCGTGAATTCCATCACCGACGATCACGGCCAGCCGCTTTCCAGCTATGAGCTGGAGCCGCTGCTCATCACTGGCCTCAGCGACGATCCCAACCGCACCAAGCGCCGCCTGCTCGCCTACAACGAGATTCCGCCCAGTCTGGTGCAGGCAGTTCTGGCCATCGAAGATCGCCGCTTCTTCGAGCACAGCGGCGTGGACTACATTCGCATTTTCGGAGCCATCCGCAACGATCTGACGCCGGGGCGCCGCTATGTCGAGGGCGGCTCCACGCTGACCATGCAATTGGCGCGCGGCTTGCTGCTCACGCCGGAAAAGCGCATCAAGCGCAAGATCATCGAGATCGTCATCACCTTCCAGCTTGAACACCGCTTCACCAAGCAGCAGATCCTGGAGATGTACGCCAACCAGGTCCCCCTGGGCCAGCGCGGCAGCTTTTCCATCGACGGCTTCGGCGAGGCCTCGCAGGCCTTCTTCGGCAAGGAGGTGAATCAGCTCGATCTCTCCGAGTGCGCTCTGCTGGCCGGCATCATCCAGAGTCCCAGCCGGCTCAATCCATTTCGCCATGCCGACCGCGCCATTGAGCGCCGCAATCTGGTCCTCGATTCCATGGTGGAAACCGGCGTCATTACCAAGAGCGTGGCGGAAAAAGCCAAGTCTGAGCCGCTGCATCTGGTTCCCGGCAGTGTGGACGCCAGCGAGGCGCCCTACTTTGTTGACCTGGTGCACGATCAGCTGGTGCAGCGCCTGGGCGATCGCGACTTCAATCGCGAAAGCCTCCGCATCTACACCTCTCTTGACCCTGACCTGCAGCGCGAAGCCACGGCCGCGGTCGAAAACGCCATTCACATTGTTGACGAAAGAGTGGACAAGCTGCATGCGCAGGATAGGAAGCAGGGCAAAAGTTACATCTATCCGCAGGTGGCCCTGGTGGCGCTCAATCCCCACACCGGACAGGTGCTGGCGCTGGTCGGCGGGCGCAGCTACGGCAGCTCGCAGTTGAATCATGCCGTGGCCAAGCGGCCTGTCGGCTCCATCTTCAAGCCCTTCGTCTATGCGTCAGCATTTGCCACCGCCGCCGAGGGCGTCATTCTCCCCGGCCAAACCAAACTCTTCTCGCCGCTCACCATTTTGAAGGATGAGCAAACCACTTACGGAGCGGGCACCGATTACGAGTACACTCCGAAGAACTTTGAAGACGAGTATTTCGGCCCGGTCATAGCGCGCCTGGCGCTGATGCGCTCGCTCAACAACGCCACCATCAGCCTGGCTTCCATGGTGGGCTTTGACCGCGTGGCTCAGTTGGCTCGCGACGCCGGCATCAAAAGCGCGCGCGGAACTCCCGCCATGGCCATCGGCGCATATGACGCTACACCACTGGAAATGGCCGGCGCTTACACTGTCTTCGCCAACGGCGGCATGCGCCTGGATCCCTGGATGCTGGCCAGTGTCCGCACCTCCACCGGCGACGTCATCACCGACTACTCCCCCAGCTCAAAGCAGCTTCTTGATCCCCGTGTCGCATATCTCACCGTCAGCATGATGGAGAATGTGCTCCATTCCGACGTCACCGGCACGGGAACCGGCGCCGAGGTGCGTAACATGGGCTTCCTCGCTCCCGCCGCCGGCAAAACCGGCACCGACCACGACGCATGGTTTGCCGGCTTCACCTCCAACCTGCTGTGCATCGTCTGGGTGGGCAACGACGATTACACCGACATCAAACTCCAGGGCGCGCAGGCTGCCGCGCCCATCTGGGCCGAATTTATGAAGAACGCCGTCCAGTTGCCGCAGTACTCTGACACCAACGTGTTCACCCCGCCCGAGGGCATCGACATTGTGAGCATCGACAAGAACAGCCTCCTGCTCAGCGACACCACCTGCCCGGAGAGCTTCAATGCCGCCTTCCTGGCCGGCACCGCGCCCACTGAGACATGCGACCACCCCGCCGAGCATCGCAACCTGCTGCAAAAACTCTTCGGCACTGGCAAAAACTGAGTCGCGAGTCTACTAATCCCAGCAAATATTCTTTAGGGAAACTCTGAATGAGTGGAAGTTATAAATTATTCGGGTTTAAATAAAGTGTGCTGGTTTTGGGTTGCGAGCTTTTATGAGAAATGTACGGGCTTTTGCGTGAATATTTGGGCTTTATTGATAATTGCAGTTGTGGGCTTATTGATAATTGCAGTTGTGGGCTTATTGATGATTGCATAAGTTATGTACTGATCAGCGCCGGAGGCGCAGTGTTTGTTAGCCCCGCGCTTTAGCGTGGGGAAAGTGGATTTCATTTATTCAATTCGGAGTCCCATAGGGACGGCGCAAAGACATTTTTTATGCAGGGATCATTAGCTCTTGAGGGACGCTTTGCACGAACGGAACGGCATGTATGAGATAGCTTTTATTCCCTGTTCCCTATTCCATATTTCTCCACTGCCTCACTAAATCCTCAGCCGCCTCCGCCCACTCCGGAAACTCAAACGTGAATCCCGCCTCCAGCAGCCGTCCGGGAACGGCGCGGCAGCTTTGCAGCACTAGCTCCGGCTCGGTGCGCATAAAAATTGCGCCTAGCTTGATGGCCAACGACGGCGCGGGCAATCCGTTGGGCGCATCCCAAGCCCAGCGCAGCGCCGCCATAAAATCTCGATTTCTCAGCGGGTTGGGCGCGGCAATGTTGACCGGCCCCTCCACTTCCTCGTGCTCAATCAGAAACTCCAACGCCCGCGCATAGTCGGCCTCGTGTATCCAGCAGACAAACTGGCGTCCGTTGCCCTGCGTTCCTCCCAAACCCATCCGGACGAGATTGGACAGCACGCCAAACGCGCTCCCCGCCGTCGGGCTCAGAACAACTGCGCTGCGCAGGGCCACTTTGCGCGTGCGCGGCGTCTCCGCGTTGAAAAATGCCGCCTCCCAGTCCCGGGCCACGCGCGCGGAAAAACCCTTGCGCTCCGCCCATCGTTCCGCTGATTTTTCTGCGAATGGTACGGGCTTTAGCGTGAAGGGTACGGGCTTTAGCCCGTACAACATTTCGCTCGAATCAACCGGGGCTTTAGCCCCTAAGGAATTGTGTTCATCCCCGCCCAGCTCGCCCGTTTCATCCAACGGCAGGTCAACCCCATCTTCATCCACCGCTCGCCTGTAGATTGTTGCTGCCGAGGCGTTCATCCACACCCGCAGCGGCTGGCTCATCCCGGCCATCACTTTGCCCAGCAGCCGGGTGCTTTTCACGCGCGACTCATAAATCGCCTCGCGGTTTGCCGCGTCGTAGCGGCAGTTCACGCTGCGCCCCGCCAGGTTGATGCACACGTCGGCCCCTTCCAGGTATTCGGTCCATGGGCCAATCTCCTCCCCGTCCCAGTGAACCGTCTGCCATTGCGCCGTGTAGGGGCCGCGGGTCAGCACCGTCACCTGGTGGCCGCGCTCGGTAAAGTGCCGCGCCAGCGCCTGGCCCACCTGCCCGCTGCCGCCCGGCAGCACAATGCGCAATGGACGCGATCTCGCGGCGTCAATCATATTCATAACTTCAGCTTAAGGCTTTGGACGCTCTAGGACATCATTTCCCTGCTGGATTGAGCGCCTCCGTCCAATCCGCTGGCGAATCCACAATCACATCCGGCGGATTTGCCATGAGGCTTTCCGGCGCAAGCCCAAAAGTGCAGCCGACGCACCACGCTCCTCCATTTCGCGCCGTCTCCACATCCACCTGGCTGTCGCCGATCACCACCGTCTCTTCCGGCCGCGCGCCCGCCTCGCTCATCAGCGCCCTCAAGCCCTCCGGATCGGGCTTCTTGGTCGCAAAACTATTGCCTCCGTAGATGTTCAGAAAGTAGGGCGCCAAACCCAGCGCCGCGCAGATCTCCCGCGCTGGCCGAACCGGCTTGTTGGTCAGTACCGCCATCGCCCGCGCTTGTCCGCCCGCCTCGTCGTGCAACTGCTTCAGCGCCGCCAGCGCCTCCAGAACCCCTTCATAGGCATAAGTAAAATCCAGCTTGTGCTCGCGATAGTAATCCAGAAAATATTTGTGCGCTTCGGTCAGCAACTCCTCATTCGCCGCCGCGCCCTCCGCTGCCGCAAACGATCTGCGCACCAGCATCATCGCCCCGTTGCCGATGAAGCCGGCAATCTTCTCATCCGCCAACTGCCCGCGCCCAAACCGGCTCAGAGTTGCGTTCACGCTATTGCACAAATCCTGCGCCGAGTCGATCAATGTGCCGTCAAGGTCAAAAACCAGCAGTTTCAGCCGTGCCACCGGAATAGGGCGAAGAACGTGAACCATGTTTCTAGTGTAAAGCTCCCGTTGAATCTAACTCCCTATCGCTGTCTATACCAATCGGCCATCGCCCGCTTCCTCATATCCACAACAATCGTCTCCGCAAGCCTATCCTGCGCGCACATCCGGTTACGGTCCCAAAAGTACTGTAAAAATCCCACGCCTCCCTCCAGCACCGCTGCGCCATACCCCAGCGCCCGCTCAAAGGACTGCCACAACCCCATCCGCTTGCCGGTCAACGACACGATCTTTGTCCGCGCAATCCACTTGCCCGGAGTCCGCCCATTGCCAAAGTAGGTGAACAACCCCCAGTAAAGGACCATCACAATAATATTTCCCGGTTCGTGGTAATCGAAGCTGGCGTTAATATTCACCTGATGAAGCACAAAACGCCGCCAAAGGAACTCCAGCGGCGCCCATATCACAATCACAAGGATAAGGTCGATCCAATGTCCCAGCCATCTCTGCCAGAAATATGCCAGCGGCAGCCCATTCAGCGCTTCCATCCGCGCGCTTTCGTGAGCCTGAAATCTGCGCCTTTCCTGTTTCTGTTTTTCGCTCATGGCTCACATCATAACTGATCCCGGAACCCTATCAATGCATCCGAACATCGCCCGAACCGGTTTTGCCCCGGCCCGTCAGCCCGCCGCCATCGCCCTTCATTCCCCTTGGCTTCCGGTGCGATGATAAATACAAAGCCCGGCGCGGCAGGTGGCCCGTTCATTAACCCCGAAGAATCGCCATGAGCCTTGAGAAGCTGTGTTTGAGAAGCTGTGCCCCGTTCATCGCGGCTTTATCGCGATGAGCGGGTAGTATTGCGTCTACGTACGGCTATTGTGCACATCGAAAAGGAGCTTTTCGTGAAAAAGCAATTCGCCATTCTCGCGGCGATCTTCGCCGGCCTTCTTTCATCTGCTTCACTGGCCGCCCAAAACCTGGCCGCCCGGCAGCCCGACGCGCATTCTCCCAGCCGCATAAGCGTCTACGCCCCAGCCGAGCGCATCACCAACTTCGACGCCCTCAAATCACAACTCAGGCAATACCACGAATGTACTTGCGCCTGCGGCTGCTACTCGAAGGACCTCGACCATCAGGCGGATCGCGCCATCGCCATCCTGCGCCTCCATGCCGCTGATCGCCGCCCCCATGAAAAACTGGCCCTCGTGCTGGACATCGACGAGACCTCGCTCTCCAACTACCAGGAGATGGACAAAGCTGAATTCGCCTTTGACAGCGCTGTCTTCCACTCCTGGATCAAGGAAGCCAAAGCTCCCGCCATTCCCGGCACCCTGCGCATTTATCAGGAGGCCCAGAAGCTGGGCGTTACCGTCTTCTTCATCACCGGCCGTGCCGAATCCGAGCGTGAAGCCACCGAGCGCAACCTCCGCGAACAGGGCTATCAGAACTGGCAGCAGTTGTTCATGCGTTCTTCTCAGCAATCCTCCGCCCCGGTGTATCTCTTCAAGTCCGGCGCGCGCGCTGCCATCGTCGCTGCGGGCTACCGCATTTTGCTCAACGTCGGCGACCAGTGGAGCGACGACAAGGGAGACCCCCAGTCCGAGTTCTTCGTAAAGTATCCCAACCCGTACTACATCATTCCGTAGCACTACAGTTGTTATTTGAATTTTACGGAGTGAGCAGACACTTCAGCCTCTCGATTGGAGTCTATGCGAGCGAATAACGCGCGATTGGCCGCACCGCAGGTGCTTTCAAGCCCGGGCCTTAGCCGTATATCAATAGCGTATTTCATATAAAAAATAGGCGAGGCCTGATCGTTATGCATCAGGTCCTCGCCGGAGGAACAAACCAGTAGCCAGTTTCGCTGCCCTTCCAAATCAGCTGTTAGCTGTTAGCTGTCAGCTGTCAGTGAATCCGAATATCTCCCGACCCGGTCTCGATGCGCACCAGGGGGCCGCCGCCATTCAGCTTGCCGGTCACGTGCTGCCGGCTCAACTCGCCCTGCACCGCCATCTCCCGGTCGGAGTGTATGCCGCCCGAGCCCGTCTCGGCGATGACTGTGATTCCAATGTTGCCCGTCCACAGCTCCACGTTGCCCGAGCCGGTCTCCAGCTTCCAGTCCGTGGTCGGCATTCCGCCTACGTTGATGTTTCCCGAGCCCGTCCCGGCCTTCAGTCCGCCGCGCAGGTTGCGCAGCTCAATGTTGCCCGAGCCCGTCCCGGCCTTCACGTCGCCCTCGCCCGCCTCTTCGGCGTAGATGTCGCCCGAGCCGGTCTCAGCCGAGAACCCGCCGTGCAGCCCGGTAGCGTGTATGTTGCCAGAGCCCGTGCCCAGCTTCGCCTTCTCGCCCACACCCTCCACGGTAATATTGCCCGAGCCCGTCCCGGCCTCCAGCAGCGCATTCTCCGGCGCCTGAATCTCGTAGTCGATGCTTATATTGTGCAGATTCTCGTGATGGCCCCCGATGTGCACAATGTTGCCCGTCTGCTCAATGGGCGGGTTCGCCGCGATCTCCTTTGCCTTCTCATCGCTGCCGCCCCAGTTGCCCCAGCCGCCAATGTTGGTCTTCACCTTGCCGAAGATGTGCACCTGGTTGCCTGCGCCGCGCGTCAGGTGAATGTTCCCCGAGCCGGTCTCCACCGATAGCTGCGCCTGCCCGTTCACCGTAAGCGTGCGTTCAAAGGTATACTCCGATGCCAGCGCCGTGCTCGCCGCCAGCCCCAATGCCGCTGCTGCCAAAAGTACTCGTTTCATCGTTTGCCTCGCCTTTCAAAAATGTGTGCCCGGAAATCAGGGAAATGCTGGCCGAATTCCGACAATATCAACCACTAACTCAGACGGAGTCTGCCGGCCTTCGTCAACCACTCCGCCCCGGCCATCCTCCGTCCCTCGCTCTTCCTTCCATACGTACGACACGGAAGCCTGGTTCCCGGTTGCAAAATATCGCATCCATTCAGTTCCACCGGCCGAACCCGCTGACTCGCTGGCTCGCCAAAGTGCTATCCTCACATCAGAGATGCCCGGTCTCTCTCTGCTCCAATACGCCGCCGTCGGCCTGCTCATTCTGGCCAATGCCTTCTTTGTGGCCGCCGAGTTTGCCCTGGTTTCCATCCGCGCCACCCGTATTGAGGAGATGCTCACCGACGCTGTTCCCGGCGCACGCGCCGTCCGCACCTTGCAGCGCGAGCTGGACGACTTCCTCGCCGCCATTCAGCTCGGCGTCACCCTCTGTTCCCTGGCTCTGGGCTGGATCGGCGAACCTCTGGCCGCCTCCACCCTCATGGGTTGGATGCGCGCTCTGCCCATCGCCCCGGCTCACGCTCAAATTTATGCCCACGTAACCGCTATCGCCGCCGTCGCTCTCGGCTTTGCCCTCATCACTTACTTCCACGTAGTCGTCGGCGAACTGGTGCCCAAATCCCTCGCTCTGCGCCGCGCTGAGTCTCTGGCCCTCGCTGTCGCCCGGCCCATGCTCCTCTTCATGGCCCTCACCCGCCCCGCCGTCCGATTCCTCAAGAGTTCCGCCGCCCTCATTCTCCGCGGCTTCGATATTCCCCTCACCGAGCGCGCCCAGGTCCACTCCCCCGACGAGCTCAAGCTCATCGCTGCCGCCGCCCGCCGCCTCGGCGTTCTGCCTCCCTACCAGGAGTCCCTCATCCACCGCGCCCTTGAATTGGAGGAAGTGCCCATCCGCGAGATCATGACCCCGCGCCAGAAGATCTTTTCCCTTCCCGCCAATCTCGCCGTCGAACCGGCCACCGCCCAGATCATCGAGCACAAGCGCTCCCGCGTCCCCGTCTATGACCAATCGCGCGGACCCGACTCCATCATCGGCGCCGTCTACTCCAAAGACCTCGCCCGTCTCATGTTCTTCCACTCCACCAAACCGGTAGACAATCTCACCCTCCGCGACGTCATGCGCGACATCCTCGTCTTCCCCGAAACCAAATCCGTCCTCGACCTCCTCCGCGACCTCCAGCAGCGCCGCCGGCCCATCGCCATCGTCGTCGACGAGTACGGCTCCACGGTCGGCCTGGTCACCATGGAGGACGCCATCGAGCAGCTCACCGGTGAACTGGAAGACGAGTTCGACGCCCCCGCCCTCCCCGTCCTGCCCACCGCCGACGGTGCCTTGCTCATGGACGGCGGACTCAACCTCCGCGACCTCGAAACCGAGATGCAATGGGATCTGCCCCGCAAGGGCGGCATTGAAACTCTCGCCGGATTTGTTCTCACGCGCCTTGGCCACATCCCCAAAGTCGGCGAATCCATCACCCACGAAGGCCGCCGCCTCACCGTCGTCGAAATGGACTCTCGCCGCATCGCTAAAATTCGCGTCGAGCCGGTCGAGCAAGCGCCGCCGCCCGCGAACTGACTTGACGCCTGTTGTCAAATATGACTACAATTGACCTAAGAGCCGGTGAGGGATCGATGACCAGACAGACGCGGCCGATCTCCTGGATTAAAGCCGCGCGCAAGGACTTCGAACGGTTTCCTCTTGAGGCGCAATCGGTCTGTCTGGCAGCTTTGACCATTGCGGCCGAGGGCGGTAAAGCGGATATTGCCAAGCCGCTAAAAGGTTTGGGGTCAGGTGTCCTCGAAATTGC
>Ga0326728_10005740_pt1 | contig 34327 bp, 25 predicted proteins | sample MB3enrmetagenome_FD_207602 | JGI IMG/M metagenome (GOLD analysis project Ga0326728, IMG submission 207602) | Lab enriched peat soil microbial communities from McLean, Ithaca, NY, United States - MB31MN | ecosystem: Environmental > Terrestrial > Soil > Wetlands > Peat | place: USA: New York...
GTGGGAGCGGGGGTGGGCGGCGATCTGTTCGGGGGTTCCGGTGGCGACGACCTGGCCGCCGGCGTCGCCGCCTTCGGGGCCGAGGTCGATGACCCAGTCGGCGGACTTGATGATGTCGAGGTTGTGCTCGATTACGAGTAAAGACCCGCCGCCGTCGATGAGCTTGCGGAAGGCTGCGAGGAGCTTCTGCACGTCGTCGAAGTGGAGGCCGGTGGTGGGCTCGTCGAGGATGTAGAGGGTGCGGGAGCGTGAGCGCGCGGCGATTTGCGCTGCGGTGGGATTGTCGGATTGATTGAAGAGGTCGGATGAGTTGTTGTTGCCGAGGCGTATGGAGTTGGAGCGCGCGATGGCGAGATGCGAGGCGAGCTTGACGCGCTGGGCCTCTCCTCCAGAGAGCGTGGTGGCGGACTGCCCGAGGCGAACGTAGCCCAGGCCGACCTCGTCGAGCACGGCGAGCTTGTCGACGATGCGCGGGATGCCGGCGAAGAGCGAGAGCGCCTGCTTGACGGTGAGGTTGAGGACGTCGTGGATGTTGCGGCCCTTGTATTTGATCTCCAGGATGGAGGATTTGTAACGCGTTCCGTTGCACTCTTCGCAGGGGAGCTCGATGTCGGCGAGGAACTGCATCTCGACGGTGACGGTGCCATCGCCCTCGCAGGTGTCGCAGCGGCCGCCGGGGACGTTGAAGGAGAATGCCCCGGGGCCGAAGCCGCGACGTTTGGCGTCGGGCTGGGCGGCGAAGAGAGCGCGGATGTCGTCGAAGGCCTTGATGTAGGTGACGGGGTTGGAGCGCGGGGTGCGGCCGATGGGCGACTGGTCAACCAGGACGACATCGTTGAGGTGCTGCGTGCCGGTGAGCGAGCGGAAGAGCGCGGTGGGCTCAGGTGCGGAGGCGTCGGGTTCGCGATGCAACGCCTGCTGGAGCGCGCGGTAGAGGACCTGATGGATGAGCGTGGATTTGCCGCTGCCGCTGACGCCGGTGATGCAGCAGAGGAGGTTGAGGGGGACCTCGACATCGACGCCGCGCAGGTTGTGCAGGCGGACGCCGGAGAGTTGGAGGCGGGCTTTGGAATCGCCGGGCTGGCGGCGATGGCGCGGGACGGGGATGGTGAGCCGGCCGGAGAGATATTTACCGGTGATGGATTGCGGGTTGGCGGTGACCTGGGCGACGGTGCCCGCGGCGAGGACGTGGCCGCCGAGTTCGCCCGCGCCGGGGCCGAGGTCGAGCAGGTGGTCGGCGGAGCGGATGACGGCGGGATCGTGCTCGACGACCAGGATGGTGTTGCCGAGGTCGCGCAGGGAGTGGAGGATGCGGATGAGCTTGGCGGTGTCGCGGGCGTGCAGGCCGATGGAGGGTTCGTCCAATACGTAAAGTGCGCCGACCAGGCGACTGCCGAGCGATGTGGCGAGCTGGATGCGCTGCGATTCGCCGCCGGAGAGGGTGGAGGAGAGGCGATCGAGGGTGAGGTACTCGAGTCCAACCTCCATGAGGAAATGGATACGCTGGCGGACCTCTTCGAGGACCTTGCCGGCGATCTCGGCTTGCGCGGGGGTGAGTTGCAGGTTGTCGAAGAAGGCCTGCGCGGCGGTGATGGTGAGACGGGTGACCTCGCAGATGTTTTTATTGTTGATTAAGACGGCGCGGGCCTCGGCGCGCAGACGCTGGCCGCGGCAGTCGGGGCACAGCGCGTAGCCGCGGTACTTGGAGAGGAAGACGCGGACGTGGAGCTTGTATTTTTTGCGCTCGAGCGCGGCGAAGAATCCGCGGATGCCGGGGTACGGGCCGCTTCCGCTGCCGTTCCAGAGGAGCTCCTGCTGCGGGGGGTCGAGGTCGTAGTATGGAACGTCGGTGGGGATGGCGGCGGATTTTGCGAAACGAATCATCTCGCCGTGGAAGGGGCGATACTTGTGGGTGGTCCACGGCGCGATGGCGCCCTGCGCGAGGGTGCGGCTGCGGTCGGGGAGGATGAGGTTGGGGTCGAAATCGATGGTGTTGCCGAAGCCCTGGCAGCGCGGGCATGCGCCATAGGGATTGTTGAAGGAGAAGAGACGCGGCTCCGGCTCGCGGTAGGCGCGATGGCAGGTGGAGCACTCGAATGCGGCGGAGAACCTGAGATGTTGTGCGTTATCGGACAGTGACGCAGGTCCTTCGACAGCGGCTTCGCCTCCGCTCAGGATGACACTTCTTTCCTCCACAGTCTCAACTGGCTGTGGAACAGTGTGGAACTGGACTTCGCCGGATTCGCGGTAGCCGGTCTCGATGGCGTCGACGATGCGGGCGCGAATGTCGGGGCTGATGGCGAGGCGGTCGATGAGGACGAAGATGGGCTGGGCGTAGTCGAGCGAGAGGAGGGACTCCGGCGTGGAGAACTCGACGATGTTTCCATTTTGGTAGAGGCGGTTGTAGCCGCGGCGGCGGAGTTCGGCGAGACGGTCTTTGAGGGCGTCGGTTATCGAGGAAAGACCAGCGACGGATAAGACTGATTTCGCGGATTTTTTCGATGCGGATTTCTTTGCCGGCTTGGGTGGTTCGGAGACGGCTTCGACGGTGGAGGGTTGGAGGGGCTCGAGCTTGATCTCAGCGCGAGTGATGGGGAAGAGAGCGTAGGCGCGGGTGAACAGGGGCAGGGCGAGCAGGGCTGAGACGATCTCGTCGACCGTGTCATGGCGGACGATGCCGCCGCAGTGCAGGCATGTGACTGTGCCGCAGCGCGCGTAAAGCAGGCGGAGATAGTCGTAGATCTCGGTGGCGGTGGCGACGGTGGAGCGCGGGTTGCGCGTCTGGTTCTTCTGCTTGATGGCGATGGCGGGAGCGAGGCCGTCCATGAAGTCGACATCGGGCTTCTCGATGCGCTCGAGAAATTGACGCGCATACGCAGAGAGGGATTCGACGTAGCGGCGCTGGCCCTCGGCGTAGATGGTGTCGAAGGCGAGCGAGGACTTGCCGGAGCCGCTGACGCCGCTGACGACGGTGAGGGCGTTGTGCGGGATGTCGACGTCGATGGACTTGAGGTTGTGGGTGCGCGCGCCGCGGATGACGATAGCGTTGCTGGCGATGAAGACACTGCGCGGCACTTGCTCGCCAGAGTGTGCAGCGGGCTTTGCGTCTGGGTTCACGGCGTCGTTCACGGCGGGGATTTGGGAGAGCATGGCCACTCTCCATTGTCGGACAAATGGGGCCATGCGTCCATCAGCAGTGTTTATGCGGGTTTTCTAGCTGAATAAGCTGTTAGTGTGACCAAAAGTGTGCCCTAATTAGGCAGTGCTATTGGCAGTAGTGCGGTCAGTGTTGCGCTGATTGACCGCATCGAGTAACTGGTCTATATCCTGGTGCTGGTAGGGCTCCATCGACCGCACCGACGCGTGTCCCATCTGTTTCATGATCGCGAAGGTGTTGCCGGTGGTAACCAGTAACACACAGGACGCACCTACGATGCATACAAAAACCCATCGGTATTTGCGCAACCCTTAGCTTTACGAGGGAATGGGGATCAACCTGGCGCAGCAGCCTCGAAGAAACCCTGATTTATACATTATCTGTCGGGTAACTGGCAGCGGCGGGAGAGCGGTTGTGTCTCATTGGAACGAACCAGTGAGGGTGCGCTGGAGAGAAAACCAGCCGGGTTGCATATGGCCCAGCATCTGGAAACCGTAGCAGGCGTCGTCACCTCCAAGATCCAGGCTGTTGGATCTTATAGAACCTACTGATACCGACATAGGCCCGGCCCGGGGGTTGTCCGCAGATACGGATGGACTGGGACAAGTGATGCGACGTGGAGCCCTCACAGAGGGCAATCTTGATCTTATTGGACATATGCAAAGGCGCTCGTGTTCCGGCGGCTTCCTTCCCAGTTGCTTCATGAAGACCTTTACCCGCTGCAGCTTGCACCGCTCGATGAGACCGGTCGCCCATGTTACATCGAATGGACGCGCTTTCCTCCCAGATTCGCCGCCTACGATCATCCAGTCGATGCCCGTAAGATCCAAGTCTCCCAGGTCCTCCAGGAGGGGCTCGCCGCTGACAAATCGGATCGCCGCGGGGGTGGATTGAAGAATCGGAATCCGAAGCAAGGCATCCTTCCGGTTCTCTGCTGTCACCCCGAGCCAGACATTGCTATAGCCGTCTCCCCAATCCTTCGGCAGGAAGCGGCGGAAATTGCCTGGGCGCTTTGTCAAAATCTGCCAGTCCAGAAAAGGCGTGGCGCGAATTAGGTCCCAAAGTCGCCTCCGAGTGTCCGTCGGAGCCTCACCATCGAAAACGTCGGCCATAGAAGCACAGAAGACCTTGGTTCGCGTCCCAACTGCTTCGGCCTTGCGGTTCCACTTAACTGGGTTACGCCAGTTGGTGTCGCTGGTCACTTGGCGCACTGCACCTGGCCCCCATTTGGCGAGTCCAGTCCATTTGCATTGGCCCTCTGCGTAGCAGTTGTCACATCCTGCGCTTTTCTTGGTACATCCCATCCAAGGGTTGAAGGTATTGTCGGTCCAAGCAATCTCAGAATTCTCAATTACGAATGCACTCCTGCCGGCGATGAACCGGAAATGTTGAGGTGGTTGGTTAGCTCTATATGGAGAGGGATCCGAACCACGGCTCGTCCGACTTCATTCGCGGCCCGGGAATGGGCCTCTTGCAGGTCGAAACAATAATGCTACGGGGAACGACGGGATCACACTGGATTCTGGAGAACGAATCTCGCTCGTCACCCCTCCGCGGTCGCTGTCTCGGCGACGATCCAACTTTGACGACCTCAAGCGAGCCTTCGAAATTGCCGACACTAAACTCTTTATCGGTGGGGTTTTTCTCCGACCGATGGCTCGAAAATGCTGACAGATGGGTACCCCAGCCCCAGATCCCAGCGGTATGATCATCTAAACTGGCCCGGCCGGCAGGTCGCATTCTCTTGGCGGGGGGCAAGCTGATGGGCAAGCGTACCCAGGATATGGGAAACCCAGGTTTTCCGGCGCAACTAAAGCTCGTCGATGGCAAGTTGCAAGTCATCGGATAGAAATCTAGCGGACCTAATCTACGTAGGAATCAAGAAAAGGAGAAATACCATGAAGCGACTGGCAATCATAGCAACTTTACTTCTGATCTATATTTCGTTCCCGACCTCTCTGGCAGCGCGCAACAATACAACGAGCGTTGACATGAAGGGCATGAACCACATCTTTCTGGGGTGGGTCGATCTAGGTTCTGGATCGTACAAGGACCTCGGATATGTAACTAGAGAGGACTGGGAAAAGGTAATTGCGACGGAAAACACCGGATTTCAGGAGTCCTTCCAGACAAAGATGACAGGTCGTACGGTTGTCGTGGCAAAAAGCAAGGATGACGTAAACACCGACGGAAACGACCTATACATCAAATTTACCGATGTCTCGGTTGATCACGGTTATCGACTTCACATCTCAGTACAGCTCATCGACCTGAAGACCAACGCGGTGATCGCAACGATTCCCAGCATGAAGCTGAATGGGCATTTCTGCACCCTGCAGGGCTGTCTGGCGAAAGATCTGGATGACGTTAATGAGAAACTGCAGGTGCTGATCAAAGGTTCTAAATAGTTATTACATGGAGTGACCTGCGCCGGGCTGGCACACTGAGTTTAAACAGGCTCTCTGTTGTAGACTGAGATTCTCAAACACGCTGGTTTGAGTTTAGCAGCGGAGGGTGCGAGCTTGTACCGGCTGAAACCGCGACCGCCCACGCCTCAACAGCGAGACGTGGGCTTTGCGATTTGAATGAGAGAGAGGCGGCGCGGGACACTCGCCGGAGTTGCGGCGAGACACCCTATGCTACTTCCTCTACTTTCTTCCTCCAAACTGGAAGAAGAGCGACCCCGAGAACTGATAAACATTTTGATAGTTATAGACGGGCTGACCAAATACGTCCGTAATGCCCAATTCATAATCGTAGCGGAACTCTGGCCGGACGCCAATGTTCTTGGTCAAATAAATGCTTGCGCCACCTCCATATGCGTCGTAGTAGCCATTGTCAGTAGCAGCGGAGGCGGAGCCAACTGTGAAATTAACATGTTCAATGCCGGCACCGATCACCACATATGGAACGATGCGCTGATCGCTGAGAAAGTTGATCCGAACCGCTACGCCGCCGAGCTCATTGGTCGTAGAGTTAGACACCCCTACGTTAGCAGTCAAAGAACTCAACGACAAATAGCTGTACTCGCCCAGAAGCGTAACTCTTTTCGACAGGTTGATGCCTCCTGAACCGCCGTAGCCCTGGTGTCCGGAGAATCCAGTCGAGTTGACGTAACTGTAGGTGCCAGCGACCTCTCCCGAGTGGGCCAGAACCTGCGCCCGGAGTGGAGTCGATAGGGTGAGAAGAACAACCAGTGCAGCGATGGAACACTTGAGGATACAGCGCATGATTACGATCCTTTCACTTTCTGGCCCGTTTCGTTTCTGGCCCATTTGCTGCTGCATGACTGGGATATCAAGCATAATTTCCCGGTCCTGCCAGGAGCACAACCAGCCGGCTTTGTAGCGGACCTTTTAGAGCCATGGAATACAACACTGCGGCAATAATTAAAGGTGTCGCTACCCACATGGAACTGCTCGTTCCATAGCGCTTCGGCAGGCTGCGTTTCTTGTGCCAAACACCCTACTCGCTGGATGTTGTTGATTGCAAGAGAAAAGATGAGGGCACAAAAACGGCGGTTCTAAGCGTACGACAAGGGTCGGGACAGACTGTATCTTTAAGGCGGCACGGCGGCAGGGATGTTTTCTGGAGGAGACCCTGCCGCTACCGCTGGGTGCGGTTTGATTACAAGGTCAAGAATTCGTGCCAAGTAAGGAAGCTTGCTTGCACGCCCAGAGGTCAACGTTGTTCCGCCGCCAGAGTTGAGGGCGTGGCAAGGCGCTTGCGCCAGGAAAATGGCAGCCGCCGTTTCAGCATGCTCCAACGGGTGTCCTGGAAAGGGTCCGCAGGGATGCCATAGACCGGGTGGTAATTTTCTGCCCGCTGGCGGCCCGGAATCTGAATGCCAAAGTCATTTAGTTGCATGTACTGCCGCATCTGGAGCTTGTACCGGCCTTCAACGCCAAACAAGAGTTCGAGCAGCCTTTCGTTGAGCCACACGATGTGGCGGAAACCAAACTCCCAAAGATAGGTATATCCCTTGAAATACTTCCAGTCCGCCTTGGTGGCGCGCCATATGCCGATGACCTCCCGGCGAATCTTCCAGCGCACAAAGTTCAGTTCCGCTGGGCTCAATTGCTGTGTGCGCACATTGCTGAAATAGCCGTCGTACCAGCGGAAATCGGAGAGATTGGCGACGCGCCCGTCCGCAATCATCTCTCCGCGCAAGGGGGTCTTGGGATAGGGAGTCATGATCTGGTCCATGACACTGGTAATCCCCATGTTCTTGATGAACTGGTAGTTTTCGCGGATACTCTCCGGGTCGTCTTCCGGAAGCCCATTGATAATGCCGGCAATGACGATGATGCCTTCGTTCTGGAGAGCGGCCACGCCACGCTGGATGGTGTCGAGAGTGTTGGGCTTGTTCATGGTCCGCAGGTTCTTGATGGAGGCATTTTCGATGCCCAGGAAGATGGACACGAAGCCGGCCTGGACCATTTTTTTGGCGATGTCAGGCCGATGGGCGAAACCAATCGGGCTCGCCTGGGTGGTGAACATCAGGTTCTTCAACTTGAGGAGAATGACCCCCTCGCACAACTGCTCGAAGCGATCCATATCCAGGGTAATGTTGTCATCGGTGATGAAGATGTGGCGCGCTCCACGACTGTAAGCATCTTCGATGTCAGCCAAAACGCGATCCAGCGGGAAGAGGCGGAATGAGCGGCCATACATCTCGCGGATGCTGCAGAAGTTGCACAGATGGAGGCAGCCGCGCGATGTCTCGATGACGTCGGCGCGGCGGAAGTACATGTGAAATCCCTTGTCGAGACGCTTGTCGCGGGCGGGAATGCGCAGCTTGGTCAAATCTTCGAGCGGTCGTGGCGGATTGTGGCGAAAAGCGCCTTCCTGTTTGTATGAAAGCCCGAGGACGTTTTCCATCCCCTTGCCATCGGCCTTGATGCTGTCCAACAGTTCTCCAAAAGCTGAGTCCCCTTCACCGCGCACCAGAAAGTCCCATAAAGCCGCATCCGGACCAGCAGCGATGGTTTCCGAGAACAACGTGGCATGATAACCACCAAGCACGGTACGAATCCGGCGGTCAAATTGTTTGGCCAAATAGGCGAAGCCGACCGTGGTGTCGTATTGAAAGGTCATGGAAGTGAAACCCACGACGTCCGGTTTGAATTCGCGCAATAGCTGCAGAAAGCGCGGAACCGCCTTCATGCGCCAGATTGTCATGTCTGCCACTCTGACATCGTGATTGTCTATTTGCGCGGCAATCGTCGCCATCGCGACACTTGGCGGTTCCCATTGCCGACGCGGAACCCAGGGCGATGTAGCGGGGCTTTGAACCAGCAGTGCTCTCATTTGGCCTCAATCCGATGTATTCACTCTCAGATGGAACACCCTCTACAGAACGATTCCGCGCAGATCACATCGGTTCTTCACCATAACACCTCACCGAATTATTGTCTGTGAGCGGTTGCCAAGCCAGCTTTCCTGCCAGCCAGTTTCCCGCGGACCACGGCTTCGATCCGCTCCACCGTATCCAGGCTGTGCATGTCGATCTCTCTCGGCATGAATTCGACTTCAAAGCGGCTTTCAAGAAAATCGACGAGGCCAATCATTCCAAGCGAGTCGATAATGCCGCCGCTGATGAGGGGCATGGTGTCTTCGACCGATGCCTCCGGCACATCAGGCAGGAAATTCTCAGCAACGTACTTCCGAACTTCAGTCCTGATCCCCACGGTTTAGTCTTTCTGCAACTCTGCCCAGAGCCATGTAATCAATCTTGCCCCGGTCTCCCTTGGATATGGTATCCACGAAAAGGATGTGGTCGGGTAACATGTACGGCGGCAGTGTGCGCCCACAGTGGGCTTTGGCATCTACCAGAGTGACTGCGCCAACGTTACGGAGGCGGACAAAGGCAGTGATGACGGTTCCTTTTCGTCCGTCCTCAACCGCAACCGCAGCGGCCTCCAGTATATCTTCATGGCGGAGGAGTGCGGCCTCAATCTCCCCCAGTTCCATGCGGAAGCCGCGGCGTTTTACCTGCCGATCGAACCGGCCGACGAACAAGTAGCCTCCGTCAGGAGCAAGCGACACGCGGTCCCCGGTGCGGTAATACTGTTTGCCCTGCAGTGTGACCAAGCAGCGTTGGGTATCTTCAGGACGGTTCCAGTATCCACTCATCAGAGAGTCGCCGCCCGCGAGCAGTTCTCCGCTTGTCGCATCCATGGTCAGCGCAGCGTAGGGGCATGGATGGCCGATGGGCAGCGGTTGGGTTCCATCAAATCCACGCGGCACACGGCACCACGCGACCACATTGGTCTCGGTTGGGCCGTAGAGGTTGGCGCAAACAGCCTGCGGGACCGCAGCCTGCAACCGTGCCAAGTCCCAACCGGGAAAGACCTCTCCGGCGAAGAGGATGAGGCGCAGGCCTGGATACTCATGCTGGGCGAACCGTCCCGCCTGTAACATGCCGGTCAGGATCGACGGCACGGAGTACCAGCAGGTGATGCCGGCCTCGCGCACGAACTGCACCAGAAAGCGCGGCATCCACACGATATTGTCTGGAACAAGAACGCAGGTCGCGCCGCACAGGGCCATGCTGAAAATATCAAATGTGGAAAGATCGAAGCCCAGAGGCGACGGGCATGCAATGCGGTCGCCCGGAGCAATCTGAAACTCCAGCGCGGACCATCTCACGAAGGCGCTTACGGCGCTGTGGGACAGGACCACCCCCTTGGGCCGGCCCGTCGAGCCGGAGGTAAACAGAATGAATGCCGGGTCGCCGGGGTCGAGCATGGGCAACGAATCGACGACGGCATGAGCGGATGGCGGCGATTGCCAGGGAATGCTGGCGCCGGTCTGGCGATCGGCGATTCGCAGCGGACCACTGTGGCCTTCGATCACCAGACGTGCCGCGCACTCCGCCAAGGCTGACTCGATTCGTTGCTTCGGCCACCGCGGATGGATGGGAACACAGATCGCTCCGGCGAGAAGCGAGGCAAAGACGGCGACGATCGCTTCGCTGGATTTCGGCAGTACCAGAGCGACGCGATCATGTTTCTGGATGCCGTGTTCGACGAACCGCAATGCCAGCGACGCAGCCTGCTCGAATAACTCGCTGAAAGACGTGATCCGATCATCCTCGACAACGGCCGAAACATCCGGCGTTCTCGCTGTCGTGTGCTGAAGCCAGCCGCAGAGCAGATCGTTGTCAGGTTCGGGCAAGCGTCACTCCCCAGGAGAAACCAATCCCCGCAGATGCGAACAGCAGCAATTGTCCGGGACGAATTCGGCCCTTGCGCCGCATGTCGACGTAGTTGATGACCAGATCGCTGGCAAAGGTATGGCCATACTCCGACATGTGAGTTGGAGGCAGGCCGCCTTCGGGCAGTCCCACCATCCTGCGGAACCCCTCGCGGTCGCGGTGGCTGATATTGGAATAGATGAAATGGTCAACATCGTTCAAGCTCAGGGAGGACGCCGCCAAGACCTTGTGAATCAGCCGGAACAGGTTGAGATAGTAGATCGGCATCACTTTGTGTTCAATGCAAAGCGCATCGACCACGATCTCGATGTGTCCGTTGGTCTGGACCAGGGCAATGGCGTTGTGCAGATGGCCAAGCGTGGTGGTTTCCACGCCGAGCAGCAACGGGCCTTGGGTGCCTTGCCGCCGTAGGACCACGGCGCTTGCGGCATCACCTTGCACGGTAATGGGAAGCAACGAGCGGTTACCCTGGGGCGCGGCGTCGCCGGTCACAAGCAACGCGGTCTGCATGCTTTCATCTACGCTCATCCAACCCAGGGCTGTCTTGATTGCGAGGTGAAGAGCTGCGCAACCACCAGCCTTGAAGCTCAGGTTCAACGATGTTTCAGCCCCAAGTTCGGCGCTGAGTTTGTGGGCGGCGGAGAGAGATTGCGAGTTCTCTCCGGGGAAGGTGCTGTAATCCAGGATGAGGTTGATGTCCCGCGCCATGATCCCGGCCTCTGCGATCGCCGCGGAAGCGGCTTCCAGAACCAAACCATAGGGTTCCTTGCCGCTGCATATACGGACGCGGCTTAGTCCGAGGTCTTGCACGGCCTTTCGTCTCGCCGGCGGGCTCAGCGGAGCCAAGGTAGTCTCCACTCGAGTACGTTCCCGATCCAGAATCTCCTCCACAGTCTCGACGTCGGCGGGAACGGCGTATGCCGCAGATGCAATTCGCACATTTAAGTTCAAGGTAACTCCAGCAGAAGCGCTGCAAAACCACTGTCGCCCGATGTTCCTAACATGAGAGCCAGCCCACTGCGTGGCGCGCCGCTTAAAGCCAGGACCAAATGGAGAAGAGCGCCAGTATCGGCCAGACCCGCGGCAACGGCTTGCGCGGGAAGGCTGGCCGCATCATGGCCAACAATCATGCGGGCCGAGCAAGCGGCAGTGCTGGAGGCGCAAGGCGCACCATTGCCGGCACAGATGGTGAGGCTCGGGACGGCCCCGCCGAGCATCTGGCGGACGATCTGCCGCGGTTCTCCGCCTGCCGCCCAACGGCCCGAGCGGAGAGAGGCATAGGAGCGGCTTGCCCGGCTGCCCTCCGGCTCCAGCAGCAATGCGACGACACCTTCGCTGGGCATAAAGCCGCCGACTGTCGACAAAAGATCCGAGTTGTAGCAGGCCGGCGAGAGTAGATCCGCGGCCTCATACCACTCGTAAACGGCTTGCGTGAGCGTATCGCCGGCGAGGACAATGGCCATGTCGGCCTGCCCGTGGCGAAGCAAGGAGGCGGCTTGGATCAGCGCGCTCTCACCCGCAAAGCTCTTGCAGCCGACCGTGAGATTCGGCCCTCGCAGGTCGTGATGCAGAGCCACGCGACTTGCCGGAGCGTTGGCGAGCGTCTCCGGGAATGTGATGGGGTCGGTTCCGGACCAGCCATTTGCGGAAGCGCTCTGATAGAAGGCTTCTGTGAGTTCAACACAGCCGAAGCCGGTGGCGAAGACCACTGCAATCCTGGACCTGTCCACCTGGCTCAGGTCAATTCCGGCATCCTGAATGGCCAGGGAAGATGCCACCAAGGCCCACACCGATAGACGATCCAGACGCCTGGTCTTCAGGCCAGGGACTACGCTGGCAGGGTGAAACGGCTCTACGAGAAACGCTCGCCGTAGTCCGGATGTTGTCCATGCGGTAATGGCACTGGGCTCCGGGGAGCATTGGGGAATGAGTCCGGCCAGATGGCCATAGGGACTGACTGAACCGATTCCGGTAATGATTGGCAACATTGCAGTCATGGGCACCCACTCCCGAATAGGAGCACCGCGTTGCTGCCGCCAAATCCCGCTGAAACCGACATGGCCAGCGGCAATGGCTGGCGTCGAATTTCTCCCCGAAGCCAATCGACACCTGGGCTTTCGATGGGGTCGGTCAGCCGCAGCGTCGGGAAGAGAGCGCCGCAACGAATGGCGATAATTGCAATAGCTGCCTCCAGGGCGCCGGCTGCTCCCAGACAGTGTCCGAAGTAGGACTTTGTCGAAGATACAGGAACGGGGTGGCTGCGTCCGCGGAAGGCGGTCTGGAATGCATTCGCCTCGGCAATATCGTTCAGAGGCGTGCCGGTGCCGTGGGCATTCACATATCCGATCTCATCGGCGCCAACCTCCGCCATCTCCATGGCGCGGCTCATACAGACCGCCAGGCCGTCTCCCTGCTTCTGCGGCGCGGTGGGATGAGATGCATCATTGGTCATGGCCCATCCACGCAGTACCGCAAGAACATTGGCGCGCCGCGCCATAGCCCCGGCGAGGGTTTCGAGCACAAGGACCGCGGAACCTTCTCCCAGGTTTAGACCCTTTCGATTCCGATCGAAGGGCCGGCATGGGCCTGGATCCAGCGCCTGGAGGGAGTTGAACCCGCTCAACGTGAACGGACAGAGCGCATCACTGCCTCCCGCCAGAATCATGGGCGCGGCTCCGTCGAGCAGCATGTTGGCGGCGAGCGCGATCGCCATCGCCCCGGAGGCACAAGCCACCGAGACAGCACAGCTCGGTCCGCTAATGCCTAGGTTTTCCGCGACAGAGGCAGCAACACGCGCCACTGGATAGGAGGCGGCCCGCAACAGCCCGCCGTGTCGATACCATGCGGCTGGATCCTGCGCGATTCTGGGATCGATCTCCGATAAGCCTGCGACCGTATTGGCCATCACGACGCCGCTCTCCATGAAGGAGACCTCTTCGCGATCGAAGTTCGCGACGGCGTCTCGAGCAGCCTCCATTGCAAGTCGATCGGAACGCGAGTAGTGAGAGCCGGAGCCCTTAGGCAGAAGCGGCAATCCGCTGACCCGGGCCGTCGTTCCTGCGAAGCCAGGATACAGGTCCCTTGTGGGCTCCAGACAACATTTGCCCGATAGCAAGCCAGCCTGCAAGCTGGCCAGCCCGATACCATAGGGGCTGACAACGCCAATACCAGTAACGACAATGGTTTTATGGATATCAGTCACGCGGATTGACCGGCCAAAAGTCAAAGAAATTCACCCACTGATCATAATGGACTGAAATTTGCTCTTCAAGGAAACGGACAGCCTGGCACAAACCAGCGCGCTGGCTGGCGTCGCAGTCGCCGGATGGAGACGGCAGGATTGGATCTCCAAGTATCACGCGGTAGCGCAGCCAACCCTGACGAATCACGAAACCGGGCAGCACCGGGGCGCCTGAGGCCTGCGAAAGCAGGAAGGGGCCAAGCGGGAATGCGGCAGGCCCAGAAAAAAACGGGAGATCGACGCTATGCCGTTGGTGATAGACGCGGTCTCCCTGGATCGCCACGATCTCATTTCGGCGCAAGGCCTGCAAGAGTTCTATTGTGGCCCGCGCACCGTCCGAGAGATCCACAATTCTGAGCTGCTGGCTGGCCATTCTGTCGCGCAGCATCTTCTCCGCTGGCTTGTCTTCAACCACGCGCGCCACGTTGACGGGCCGGCCGTGCATTTCAAGGAGGCGTGAGGCAATCTCCACATTCCCCAGGTGTGCTGTCCACACGATAAGCCCATTGCCCGCGGCCAGGCATTGGTCAATCGTGGCTGCGCCGCGGTCCTTGTCTGCCAGCATGGAGAGCAGTTGCGAGTGGCTGGCCTGGGGGACATAGCAATAAGAAACCATGAGGTCGCAGAAGGAGTAAAAGACGCGATAGACCTTCCAATGCAGTGCGATCCCGCGCCTATGTGAGACTCGGCGCAGATTACGGGCCACTGCCCTGCGCTCCTGCTTCAACAGGCAGTAGAAGATCAGAGCGGTGATCGCCGCGACGGAGGGCTGGACGAAGCGTGGCAGCAAGGGCACGATCCAGAACACAAACCGGTGAACGTCGACATTGTGAAACCGATGCTGATACCAGGTTGTCAATCTCCACCTGCGACCAGGAGGTCGCTTACATCCTGAATCGCTTTTCTCTTCAATACCGAGTACATGTGAACGATCTCCGTGTCGTTATATCCGATGGAGCGGAGAGTGCAAACCGCACCGTCGACGGCTGCGGCGTTGCTCAATCCAAATCGGCGGTGGTACTCAAGTTGAATATCGTTCATGTCGCGCTTCGACAACGTCGGAGTGCCCATCGGCATATCGTTGTAGGAGAACCGGCTGGTGAGTTCCAGGCGTTCGGCATCCCACCCGACATCTAAAGCCTGTTGGTTGATCTCGCAGCCGGGGAAGAAGCGCAGGCAAAAGTGGTAGGGCAACAACGACGGCTTGGGCAATTCGCTCAACCAGTCCAAGGTTTGTTGTGCCAGCGCACGCGTCTCCGTGGGAAAGCCAAACATGGTTGAGATGTTTACGGCCACGTTCTGGCGCTGCGTATACGCGATGATGTGCCTGGCCTTTTTCAGGTCAAGGCGCTTTTTTACCAAACTCTGAATCTCTTCCGCGCCCGACTCGACGGCGTAGGTAAACCAGACGGCTCCGGCCTTCAGCGCGCGGTCCACGAACTTCTCGCTGGTGATGTCGGCACGCAAGCCGTTGACGAAGTAGAGCCGCAGTTTGAGCCCCGCCGCCAGGATCATGTCGAATAGCTCCAAAGAACGCTTCGTGTCGACATTGAAGATGTCGTCAACGACATAGAAGTCATGGATTCCGTGCAGGGTGTGCAGCTCTGTGATCTCTTTGAATATGTTGGCGGAGCTGCGCAGCCGGAGGCCTTTCCAATGGGTGAAGCAATAGGTGCAATGGAATACGCAGCCGCGGCTGGTGAGCAGCACTCCCTGTCTCCGGTGATTGTAGGCATAGCTGAGTTGGCGCTGGTACAGATCCAGGTCGATTAGGTCGTAAGCGGGAAAGGGCAGGCGATCGATGTCCTCCACTTCCACCTGGTCATCGTTCTCCACCACTCCGTCTTCGGTTCGGTATAAAACTCCCGCGACGGTTGGCAGTGCCACACCGGAAAGCAGATTGACGAAGACCTGCTCGCCTTCCCCTTTGACGGCAACCTCCAACTCCGACACCTCCTCGAAGAGCCTGCGCTTGTACGCCTTGACGATCGGGCCGCCGGCAATGAGCATGGCGTCGCTGTGGGCATGCACCAAACCTGCGATACGCTGGAGTTCCTCCAGAAAGAAGGCGACGCAGCGAACGCCCACTACATCCGGTTGAAACTCGTCCAGGATGCGAATGAATCGCTCATCGTCGGGGCAAGACAGGGAGGATTCGACGATCCGGAACTCGATCTCCGGAAGAGCCGTGCGGGCGTAGGACGCGATGTACATGAGGCCCAGTGGCGGGACATGCATCTCGTAAGGCATGTTCGTCCCCACCCACTTACTCATGTTGTTGCATTCCACCAGCAGAATCCGGGTGGGCTTCGTCCTAAGGCAAGTTGGCACGGAGAAACCTGCTCCTGGAGTGCTGAGGTTAGGCCCTTGCTGCAATTTTGGATTCGACGGTCACGGCCAAGGTATCGATATTTTGCCACGCACTTTGGTCGAATTCGCCGTCTACCAGCTTGATGCCAAAATGTCTCTCAATCTCAAGGATGAGTTGGAGAATATCGATGGAGTCGATTTCCATCTTGCCATGGAGCAGCGGCTCATCGTCGCGCAGATCCTCTGGAGACATATCCTTGATCCGCAACCCGCTGATAATTATAGACTTAATCTGTTGCTTGACGTTTCCCATCATGATTAGTTGCCTTTAGTATAAAGGATGCTCACCGGATCAAACGCAGAGCAGCAGCCAAATTCAGAAAACCGCGGGAAGCATAGCCGATCGGATCCAGAAGCACCGTTCTGTCCGCAAGCAGTTCGCGAACCGGCTGGCCGCGAAAATGACCGATCTGCCGGTAGTGGGCGATGAAATAAAGCACGCGCAAGAAGATCTTCCAGCCCAGGGGAGCATGAAACGTCGGAGTGATGAGGGGGACGGCGCGGCCCTCTTTGACTTCAGCAGCGAAATCCGCAAAGCTCGCAGCCTGAGAGACCGAGAGGACCGAGCTGGCGAGCAGCAGATGGCTGTCTCCGCCGCCGATTACGGGTTTGCCCAGGTGTTTTGCCAAATGGAGTACGAGGTCGTTTTCCCGCTTGCTTCGCATTCCGTTGTACTCGAGGGCATGAATCGTACAGCCGTAGCGGCGCACCAGTTCTTCGGCCGGGACCTTGCGGCGCGGGTCTTTGCCCCATGGAACCAGAGGGTGGTTGAGTACCACTAGGCATCCACTGGCATGCAGAATCTCGAACAGATCATCCATCCGCCGCTGGCGGGCTGCCGCTTGCAGACTGGCATGGATCTGCGCAACGCCTGACTCAGGAAGACCTATGATTCCAAGATGAAACAGATAATCTTGAAAGTAGATGGAAAGCTCCTCGCCGAGAGGATTGCGATGCGCATCTTCAGGATGCATTTGCCGCAGTCCAATACTTCCATCCACTTCATCATGGTCGGTAATCCCCAGATGAATACCGTCGAAGCCGAGAAGCGAAGTACTTGAGGACTCCATGATAAAGACATCCTCCACCGAGAGCGGAGACCGGTAGTCGAGATCGGCATAGTTCAGGTCGGCAACCGATGCCAGTCCGAATGCCGACTGAAGGACGCGTTGGAATGGCCGCATGAAATCGAGTTTCACCACCTCGTTCAGAAAGGCCATGTTCTCAATCGAGTGGCTGGAGTGGTTGTGGGGTGAAACCACAAAGTCGAATTCCCTGGCGGGCTGGGGACAGGAACGGTAAGCGTAGTTCTCGATCACCCAGCAACCCGAATCTTTCATCTTGTCGAATCTTTCCGCTGATCCCGGATCCGGTGTAGATATCCGACCGCTGCCGCGATCCCCTGTCCGGGGACGCAACTTGGTACGAGATCGTCTCAGCCCGCCTGCGAAGCGGCCCGCGACCTGCGTCACCAGAAGCATACAGCACCGCCTCCCGTGTTTGGGCAACACTGTTTGGCAGGGGGCGCATTACACTGATGATGCGCACGGCATAAGGATGCAAGCGTGATGTTCTTGCCCTCCAGCGCTGCGCAACGCTTCTGCGCCGACCTGGTCGAATGGAAAGAGTCTGGGAACCGATGAAATGCGTCCTCCACTCCGCCGACACGTCCCTTCCTCCTCTGGCGGAGGAGATTGCCCGGCGCACGGCCGCGGAGAGATTGCGCCTGGTGCAGGCCGCGGGGCTCAGCGAGAGACCGATCCAGCACTTTCACCGCCCCGTGGAGCGGCCCTTTACCGCAGAGGAACGGGACCGGGTGACCGTTCTCTTCGGAGGCTTTACCTGGAAACACGAGCGGTTTATTGAAGCCATCCTTCGCGGCAGCGGCTATCGCTGCCAGATGCTGCCGAACCCCGATTTGGCTGCCTTCACCTTTGGCAAGGAGTATGGCAATAACGGCCAGTGCAATCCCACTTACTTTATTATCGGCAATCTCATCCAGTACCTGCGGTCGCTGGAAGATCAAGGTCTCTCTCGCCAGAAGATCGTTGAAGATTATATCTTCTTCACTGCGGGATCCTGCGGACCGTGCCGCTTCGGCATGTACGAGTCCGAGTACCGCCTGGCGCTTGAGAATGCGGGCTTCGGAGGCTTCCGGATCGCGCTATATCAGGCGGAAGAGGCGGTAAAGGCTGCGTCTGAAAACCCCGGGCTGAAGTTCTCCGTGGACTTCAATCTGGGTGCGCTCAACATGCTGAACCTGGGCGATGTGATCAACGATCTGGTATACCGCATCCGTCCCTACGAGATTGTTGCGGGTTCCACCGATCAGGCAATCGAAGAGGTGGTGGGCCAGCTCAGCAGTTTTCTGGAGACCAGGAAGCACTATGAGATCCTCGAGCGCACACCTGGATGGGTCTCTGGACCTCTGGCCCGCAACAAGAAGCTCAAAGATGTCCTCAACACCGGGGGCAAGATTCTCGACCACCTATACAGCGAGGAGTTCGTAAGAATCATGCACCTCGCGCGGAAGCGTCTCAACGAGGTGGAGGTGGACCACACACGGGTAAAGCCGATGGTCAAGATCGTTGGCGAGTTTTGGGCACAACTCACGGAGGGGGACGGCAATTTCAACATGTTTGCCTTTCTGGAGCAGGAGGGCGCGCAGGTGCACGTGGATCCAATCGCCGGCTGGATCACCTATCTCCTGTACCAGGCCCGCGCCGGCACTGAGGCGAAAAAAGGCCTCAATCTCCCCCATCCCGGCGCCCGCTGGTGGGAGTTGCGGAAGCGACTGGCGAACGACTGGAAGTTCCGCAAGAAGTGGTTGCTGTTGCGGCTCAGCGAAGGCATATGGAGCCACCTGTTTGCGCGCACTGCCCGCCACATGGGCGGGCTCACACCCCGCCTTGTTCCACAGCGCGAGCTGGCCCGTATGGCGCATCCCTTTTACCATTCGCTCTCTCGTGGCGGCGAAGGGCATCTTGAAGTGGGCAAGAACGTGTACTACACCACTCACGGCCTGTGTCACATGGTTCTGGCTTTGAAGCCATTCGGATGCATGCCGTCTTCACAGTCCGATGGAGTGCAGTCCGCCGTGGTGAATCGCTTCCGTGAAATGATCTTCTTGCCCATCGAAACATCGGGTGAGGGAGAGATCAATGCGTACAGCCGTGTGCAGATGGCCCTGGGCGAAGCCAGGATCAGGGCCAAGGCGGAGTTTGAGCAGGCTCTTGCTTCCACTGGCAAGCAACTCGATGAGATCAAGGCATACGCCACCAGACATCGTTCGCTGCGGAGTCCGTTTTATCCGGTTCCGCGCCGCCCTGGGATCGCCGGAGTTGCCGCCAACTTTATATTGCACGTCAGCAACCTGATCGATGGCAAGGCACGCCTCGCCAAGATGCCAGGTGAGATCTGAGCAGGAGATTCTCTGGATACGACCGCAAAACGCGCGCGTCTGACTGATCGGCAAACGGGATTGCCGGCCCAGGTGCAACATATCGAATCCGGCATTCGTTATTGCGTGGGTCTGGACGTTGGGTCGACCACGGTGAAGGCCCTCGTCTTCGATGTGGGGAGTGGCCGCATTCTCTGGCGCGATTACCAGCGTCATGACACGCGCCAGGCAGAGATGCTTCTGGAGTTTCTCCGTCGCATGGAAGTCGAAGCCGGCATTGCTGCCGGCAACTGCCGCATGTTTATCACCGGCTCCGGTGGCAATGCAGTAGGCACTCTTATCGGCGCAAAGTTCGTGCAGGAGGTGAACGCTGTCGCGCTTGCGGTGGAAACGCTTCATCCCGAAGTGAATTCGGTCATCGAGCTCGGTGGCCAGGACGCAAAGATCATCCTGTTCAAAGAAGATGGCGACAGAGGGCGCAGGAAGAAGATCTCTTCGATGAACGACAAGTGTGCCGGCGGCACCGGTGCGGTCATTGATAAGATCAATGCCAAGCTTAAGATTCCTTCCGACCAACTGTGCAACCAGGGGTACAAGGGGATCAAGGTCCATCCCGTGGCGGGCAAGTGCGGTGTCTTCGCCGAGACCGACATCAATAGCCTGCAGAAACAGGGCCTGCCGAGCGACGAGCTGATGGCTTCGCTCTTCGACGCCATTGTGTTGCAGAACCTCACCGTTCTGACTCGCGGTCACACGCTGCAACCGCACGTGTTGCTGCTAGGGGGGCCGAACGCATTGATTCGCGGCATGCGCGAGGCATGGCAGCACAACATCCCTCTTCTGTGGAAAGAGCGCGGAGTCGAATTGCCACACGATCAGGCTTCCGAGGACATCATCAAGACCCCGAAGAATGCGCTGTATTTTGCGGCCATTGGCGCTGTGGAATTCGGCAAAGGCGAAGACCCGGAGATAGGGCAGTACCTGGGGACAGAGCGCCTTGAGCAGTCCATCCTGGATGCGAGCCGCCAGAAAAAAGAGACTTCAGGCAACCGTGGATTGAGTGCTTCGAGGACAGAACTGCAGAACTTCAAAGCCAGGTACTGGCGGCCGGAGTTCGTTCCGGCGAGCTTCCAGCCCGGGGAGCAGGTCCAGGCATTTATTGGCCTCGACGGCGGTTCGACATCCACCAAAGCCGTGCTCTTGTCGGAGCATAGCGACGTTCTCTGCAAAGCCTACCAACTATCGAGCGGCAACCCTATCCAGGACACCACCGAGATCTTCGGGAAGCTGCGCGAGCAGGTGGAAACCCGGGACGGCGCGATTCTGAACATTCTCGGCGTGGGCACGACAGGCTATGCCAAGGACATTCTGCAACGGGTGTTGCAGGCCGACGTGGCTTTGGCCGAAACCGTGGCGCACACCGAGTCGGCCATGCGCTTCTACACGGACCCTCATGTGATCGTCGACGTGGGCGGGCAGGATATCAAACTAATCCTCCTCAGCAATGGCCGCGTCAAGGACTTCAAGCTCAACACCCAGTGCTCCGCGGGCAACGGCTATTTTCTACAGTCCACGGCAGAAGGCTTTGGCATCCCGGTCGAGAACTATGCGGACATTGCCTTTCATGCCGACACGATGCCTCTCTTCGGATACGGCTGCGCGGTGTTCTTGCAGACCGACATCGTCAACTTCCAGCGTCAGGGATGGAGGGCTGAAGAGATCCTGGCCGGTCTGGCGACGGTACTGCCGAGGAACGTATTCCTGCATGTTGCCAAGGTGCCAAGCCTCGCCGCGCTGGGCACACGGTTCATTTTGCAGGGAGGCACACAGAAAAACCTTGCCGTGGTCAAGGCGGAGGTGGATTTTCTGCGTGCAAGCTTCCGCTCCACGGGGAAGGAGCCGGAAATTGTTGTCCACCGTCACTGCGGCGAATCGGGAGCGATCGGAGCCGGCATCGAAGCGATTCGCTTGTGGCGCAGTGGGCACCCGACCACATTCATCGGCATGGATGCCGTCCGAAATATTCGCTACCGCACGACGCGCAACGAAGACACACGCTGCCACTTTTGCAAGAATGCCTGCCTGCGAACTTTTCTCGATGTGCAGACCGGATCCGCGGAAGGCTGGGTGCAACCATATTCCCGCACCAAGGTGGCGCTGGAGCCTGGAGAGCAGCGCATCATCGTTGCCACATGTGAAAAAGGCGCGGTGGAAGACGTCGCAACCATGCGCGGCATTCAAGCCCATATCGACGTCACTAAGGCCGCCAACCCAAACCTGGTGGAGATGGCCGCTCGTGAAGTGTGGCGCTCGCGCCAGCCAGAGAGCGTCGCCGATGCAATCCCCACCCGTGCCTGGACCGCCGCCGCACGCCGCCGCCTTGCGCTCATGAAGCAGCGTGCGCGGTTGCGCATCGGCATTCCTCGCGTTCTGAATATGTATGCCTACGCGCCGCTGTTCAGTGCCTATCTGGAAAGCCTGGGTGTGCCGGCGGAAAACATCGTTTACTCCGAATTCACCACCGGGGAGATGTACCGCACGGGATCAAGCCGTGGCTCAATCGATCCGTGTTACCCCTCGAAGATCGCCATCGCGCATGTCCACGACCTTCTATTCAAACAGCACTTGCACCAGCCGCTACACACGATCTTCTTCCCCATGTTCGACGTGCTGGCCTCGCCGCTGGTGAACACGCGGGCGAACAACGCCTGTCCGACGGCCTGCGTGACTCCGGAGACCGTGAAGGCAGCTTTTACAAAAGAAACCGACCTGTTTGCCGAACACGGCATTCGCTATGTAAACCCGCTGGTGAACCTTTCGGAGCGCAAGCTGTTTGCGCGCCAGATGTTTCATGCGTGGGCACCCATTCTTGGCCTCTCGGAGGAGGAGAATGAACGCGCCATCGAGATCGGCTACCGGGAGTTGGGTGGGTTTGAATCCAGCATTCGTCGCCGTGCCCGTGAAGTACTCGACCAACTGGAATCGGAAGAAAAGTTGGGCATCGTCATGCTGGGGCGCCCATACCACCACGATCCCGGCATCAACCACGAGATCATGGAACAGTTCCAGAAGCTGGGCTACTCCATCTTCTCGCAGAGCACCCTGCCGCTGGATGAAGATCTTTTGCAGCGGCTGTTCGGCGACGAAGTGCGCGCGGGTGTGATACGCCACCCGCTTGATATCTCCGATGTATGGAAGACCGCCTTCTCGGCCAGTTCCAACCACAAGCTCTGGGCCGCCAAGTTCACTGCCCGGCACCCAAGCCTGGTGGCGGTGGAGGTCTCCAGCTTCAAGTGCGGCCACGACGCGCCAATCTATAGCGCGATCGAGCAGATCATTGAAAGTTCGGGCACACCGTATTTCTCCTTCAAGGATATGGACGAGAACCGGCCTGCCAATAGCATCAAGCTGCGCGTCGAAACGATCAATTACTTTCTGAAGCGTTACCAGGAGGACCGATTGCGCCGGAAGGAGAAAGAGGTAGAGATTGAAGTGCAACTGGCAGAGTACGAGAGCAATCTGCAAGAGCAGATGAGCGAGCCCGGCTAGTTCTCTCCTTTTGCGCGGAGGAACTGCACGGTACGATCGCGTGCGGCCATGGCGCCGCAGAGGCTCACATCCAATCTGGTCCGCAGATCGTCAAAGACGCTTCTGGTGGCGGCGGAGACAGGGAATCTTCCGTCGTAACCAAGCAGCAGCGCGGCACAGGTTTGCGCCACCGAACCAGCGGCTCGAACCGACGCGATGGTGCTCATATCGGAGAAGACGGGCGAAACCGAAGCGGTTCCCGTCCAGTGGCGACCACCCTTCTCCAACTCCAGTACATCCAGGGTCAACGAGCGCGCCGCCAGCAGCCAGCAAAGCGCGTCTGCCATGGGAAAAGTCACGCCTTGCCGGGCATCGCAATAGAGCCGCACACCGCGCGAATCCGTCTGCTGCCGGAGCTGGTCCAGGGTCCAGTGCCAAAGGCGCATCCCGGCCGTCAGGCAGCGGATGCCTGTGTGTGGCAGGCGCCGGGCATGCTGATCCATCTCCCCAGTCCACGCTCGAAACTGCACGAGGAACTCGGCGTCAATCATGGCGGCTGAGACCTGACGGCGCTGAAGCGCTTCAGGCCCCAGATGGACTGCTTCGATCTGCGCGTCGATGAGCTTGTCTTGCAAGCAGCCTGGACCGCTTGTCATCGGCCAACACTCCCCGAGTGCTGACGTGCGCTGCAGCATATCCGTAACCTGGCTCGTACTGAACAGCTTTGCCGCCGGAGACAGGACGGCGTCCTCCCGCGTACGTGAGTCCGTCCGATCTCCTGCTAGGTCGAGCTGGTCGGAGAGACGCGCTGAGGAAAAGCCCAACGACGCTGCTGCCTCGCCCGTCGCCCATAGGTCCACCATCCGCAGCCAGAAGTCCTCGCCGCCGGTTGTCTGGCGGCGGGGATGCATCAGGGGCTCCATGATCGAGAGTAGCTTGGAGGCCGTCATCAGGCTCAAAATGGCGCGAGTCCGGCGAAATGCGGGTTCCAGTTGCCGCCGATGGTCAAAGTTCGGAACGACTACTCCATCGTCAATCGTGTAACCGCCAACGATGCGGGAGGCAGGCACCCTCAAGCTGAAGACTGGATTGGTTGTCGACGATAACTGGTGTCCCAGCTTATGTACCCGTGATCCCAGGTCAAATACGCCCGCATCCTCCGGTTCGAGAACAACCAGACAACTGCTCCGCACACGATCGCCGCCTGCCTGCACGGCTGCCACCACAAAATCTGCGAAGTCCATGTGGCTAATGAAGCGCCCGCGCTTGTAAATCTCCAACCGGGGCTCGCTGCCCGAAGGCCATTCGGCAACATGGAAGCTTCCGGCGAGGAAGATCGCGTCCGTGCCTGCTCCGGGGATCGGCTCTGTCAAGCACAGAGCGCCGTGAGGTCGATCGGCTTGACCCAGATAGCGATCGCGCTGCTCCCTGGTGCCAAAGTCGCGGATGGGCATCTGCGCCAGGCTTCCGGAGAGGCTACAGGTTGCAGCTCCACCATCCACCCAAGCCAACTCCCAGGCCGCCAGTGCCAGAGGCATGGCAGAGCGGTAATCCATAGACGAACTGATGGAAGTCAGACCGTTCGCATCCAGCGCAGCGAGGATGCGCGCCTTCTGCGGTGTCCATTCACAACCGGAACGCGCGCCCTCAGCCAGCAGCGGAGCAACGATCTTGCGCGCCACTCGCCGTGCTGACTGGATAACAGGAAGCAGATCGGAGCGGTCTGCGACCCGCCACATGGCCCAATGGATATTGTCCCACCATGACGCGACCATCGCACACCCTATTCTGAGTCAGTGGGAACACCGTACTCCGCCAGATAAGCCCGTGGATCCATCAACTGCTGCGAACGGGCGAGGATTCTTGCCATGTGGCCGATGTGGCGCATATCGACGTCCCGTAGCCACTGCCACCACTTCTTTCTGCCGGCGGCGTTGAGCACAGTGCGCCGCCAGGTCTCGCAGTAAAGTTCAAAAAATCGCTGCACCGGAAGGCGGGGCTTCCAGAGCAGATGATGCAGATCAAACTGGTTCCAGTCCAGGACCTTGAGTTGCTCCTTGCTCTGTTCAAAGTAGTGGGTGCCCGGCATCGGTGTAAGGATGGTAAAGCCAACCCGGTAGAGTTGTTGAGTTTCGATGAACTCCCACAGCTCGAAGAAGTCTTCCTCGGAAAAATCAGGGTCCACGATGAAATTGCCGGTCACGCCAAAACCGCACTCCCGCGCTACCCGGACGGCATCCAGTGTCTTTGATATGTCCGACCCTTTGTGCAGCGAGTTGAGCCCTTTGCGCGTCGGCGATTCGAAGCCGAAGAAGATGTCGAAGTTCCGCGCCAGCGGCCGCCACAGCCGCAGCAGTTCGGAGTTCGCGCTGACCAGGTCCACGCGCGACTGCACCAGGATCCAGTTCTTGCGCTCGCCCGAGGCCAGTAATTCACGCCCCAGCTCCTCGCTGTGTGCCGGGTCCGCCCAGAAGAGATCGTCGATGATGAAGACATTCTTGCCGGTCTGTTCGAAGTCCGCGCGCACGTTTCGCGCGGCATGGTAGCGGCACGACCCCTTGTAGAACTGCCAGACCGAGCAAAACTTGCATCGGTGCCAGCATCCGCGCGTAGTCTCCAGTGTCCAGACCGGCATGTAATTCAGACAAACGTAGTGCTTGCGATACGCCTCCACTGTGGCGCGGTCCGGGCTGTGAACGTGATCCAGATCCAGCCACTCAAGCGCCTCGCCGGTGGGAGTAAACCGTCCGTCGCCCGTGGGCAATAGCAGAGATGGCACGTCGTGCAGGGGTGTGCGACGTGCCAGAGCTTCACACAAAGCGGGCATGACGCTCTCACCCTCACCGACGCAGATCGCATCCACCCCATGGCCATGGTCCAACGCTTTTGGGTACGAAGCAACGGCATGGCCGCCTACGGCAACGAAGATCGCAGGATCAATCTGTTTGATTTCGCCTGCATGTTGCAAAGTCGCGGCGACATCCAGGACATGCAGGCATGAGATGCCCACGACCTCCGGTTGAAAGGACTTGATGAGATGCGCCATGGTGCGGCGCTCAAAACACATATCCACGATGCGGACCTGGTGCCCGCAAGCACCGAGGGCTCCAGCAATATATTCAAGCCCCAGCGGCTCGGTCCGGAAAAATGGAGCGAGGCCGAAATGAACTGTCGAGTTGCGCGGCTTGATGAGCAGAACTCTCAAATCGAAGTCATCCTCTTCTCTCGGCGATCTCCGAGTGTGATGACATACACCCGAGGAAAGGCATGCGGTGAATTCACGCTGGCGCAGGACGGTCACTCAGAGCGTACCACCCCGCCGCCGGGCGATACCACGACCGAAGCCGGCAGATACGCATTGGAAGTCCGATTCCCGAAACATGATGAAAGGCTTAGGATGATCGATATGGCGAGACCTGCGATCTTTTATTCGCTGTTTCTTGCGACCAATGCCTCATTGGCGCTGCTGTATCCCTTTACTCTCTCGCGTTTCTTTCTCGCTGCCTTACTCTACGCCACCGGAACCGGTGTGATGCTATACCTTCTCTTTCATCCACGCAACCAGTGGCTGGTCGCCAATCGCTCGCGGGTGGATGGTGCGTGTTGTCTGGCCCTGACCTTTGACGACGGACCCGATCCCGTATACACGCCCAGGTTACTTGACATGCTTCAAGAAAAAGGCGTTAAGGCGACGTTTTTTGTTGTTGGGAAGCGTGCAGACCTGTATCCGGAGATCGTGCGTCGCACATGGGACGAAGGTCACATGGTGGCAAACCACACCTGGTCGCACCAACTGTTGTTTTGTTTTCTCACGCCCAAACGCCTGCGGACCGAGATCGAGCGCGGCTCGGAAAGCATTCGCCGCAGTTGTGGTTACCGACCACACGCCTTCCGCTCGCCGGTTGGCATACGTCATCCACTGCTTGGTCCCTACCTCAAGCAGGCTGGACTCGAGTATGTCTCCTGGCGCATTCGGTCGTGTGATACGCTTATCGAAAAATCCAGTGTTTTTGCCCGTCGTATCTTGAACAAAGTATCCAGCGGGGACATTATCCTGCTTCACGATCATTTGCCTCGAGGAACAGATGCCATGCTTGAGGCTTTGCCTGGGATCATTGACGAGCTGAGGGAACGCGGATTCGAATTCGTCCTTACCGAGTCCCGTGAGGATTACGGCAGTAAAACACCGGAACCTCAATCATGCGAACCTGCGCGTTAATTCCGGCATTCAATGAAGCCCTTCACATCGCCAAAGTGATTGAGGGGGCCAGAGAGCATGTTGCAACGGTAATCGTGATTGACGATGGTTCGAGCGACATGACGGCGGAAGTGGCGCGGGCTGCGGGAGCTACCTGCCTGGAGTCACAGACGAATTGCGGCAAGGCGACAGCCCTGCGTGCTGGCATCGCCTTCGCGCGCGACCACAATTTCACCCATGCAATCACTCTGGATGGCGACGGTCAGCACCTGCCGGAAGATATTCCTGCCCTTCTTCGCATCGCCGAAGAGACCAGAGCGGACCTGGTGATCGGAACGCGTCCTTTCGAGCGCGCCCGTATGCCTCGCGCTCGCTACTACTCCAACACCGTCGGCAGTCGGTTGGCCTCGGCCCTCGTCGGCTGCGAAATCAGGGACAGCCAGTGCGGATTCCGGCTATTCCGGCTGGATAAACTGTTTACCATCAAACTGCGCAGCCGACGCTACGAATTCGAGATGGAAGTCCTCATCAAGATGGCCCGGTCAGGCTGCACCATCGCACAGACTCCCATCCGTATGGTCTACGACAATGGTCAGGCGCTTTCCAAGATGAATCCGGTTCGAGACACAGTGCGGATCTGCCTGTGGTCACTCGCATATCGTTACCTGGGAGTGTGACATGATCCTGCGGTTCAGACCTTACTGGCTGGTTGCGTTCTTGTTATTCCCGGTAACATTGCCTGCACAGTCTGACGATCTGCTGACGCGCATTTGGGGAGGTGTTCAGCAGGCGCAGCAGAAGTTCACGACTGGCTGCGGCAACGTCACCGAGACCCGCACCTCCAGCTTGATGGTAAAGCCCATGGTGCTCCATGGCAGGTTTTGCGCCGAAGGCACCACACGATTCGAGCTGGAGTACTTCGAACCAAATCCAATGCGCATTCGGTTCAACAAAGACTATCTCAACGTTACGACGGACGGCGGCAAGACCGATGTTTTTGAAATCGGCAGCAGCGTCCGCCGTGCCCAGTCCTCTTTCAGCCGGGAGAACTCCATCGAGAAACTGAAGAAGGATTTCACTATCACCGCGCGGGAGAGCAGCCGGGAATTTGAGATGAAGTTCGTCCCGCGGTCGGAGGATTTTCGTCGCCGGCTGAATTACATGGTGGTGAAGCTGAACAAGCGGGACTTTCTGCTCCGGTCGCTGGAGGTGGATGGCAAGAGCGGTGTCAACAGCATCTTCGCCATTGACATCACCTCGCTAAACACGAAGATTTCCGAAGACATGTTCGAGGTATACAAGCCAAAGTGATCGAACGAAACGAAATTGAGAGGATGATTCCTCATCGTCCACCGTTCTTGTGGATCGACCGGGTCGAAGAACTGGAGCCGGGTGTGCGCTGTATTGCCGTAATGCGTGTCGATGCGGAAGACCCGATATTTGTCGGACATTTTCCCGCCAGGCCCATCCTGCCGGGCGTTCTTATGATTGAAGCCATGGCGCAGACTGCGGGAGTGATGCTGGGATCGGCTGCGCCACAAGGAACCATGGGATTTGCCCTGCTTGCGGCAGTAAACCGCTTCAAGTTTTTTAGGCCCGTGATGCCGGGAGAGGAACTACGCATAGAAACCACCAAGTTGACTGAGGTCGGAAAGATGGCTTACATCAGCGGCACTGTACGCATGGACGGGGAAATTGTTGCGAGCGGAGAGCTGTCCGTGGTGTCAGCTCAATGAGCCAGTGGACACGGAAGATGGCCCCCAAGTGAAACGAAGATTACAGGCACACATACGGCAGTTCGTAACCGTCTTACTGACGGAGCGGCTTACTCCCGGACGCGCTGCTGCTGCTGTGTTTCTTGGGATATTTATCGGCATTGTTCCCATCTATGGGTTGCAGACACTGGTGGCATTAGGCCTGGCAGTAATATTCAGGCTTAACAAGCCGCTGACCCTGGCCAGCACCTTCATCAACAATCCCCTGCTCCAACCCCTGACGGTTGTGTCTTCCGTGGAACTCGGCTACTTTCTCCGTAGCGGCTCATTTCATCCATGGCATCTTTCTGCACTGACTGGCGCGCACATGAAAAACGAACTTGCATCCTGGGTGGTGGGCAGCCTTGCGCTGGGTGTGCTCGCCGGGAGTGTTGGGGCGGCCATCACTTTGGCTGTGATGCACCTGAAGAGACCTGCCAATCCGAGACTGCGAGACCACATTCGCTTCGTTAATGAGGCGTTTTCGCCATGCGCACGCTTCGATCGCGGGTTCGTCCGCTGGAAGCTGCGGCTGGATCGGATCTTCGACTTGCTGGCTGCAGAAGACCTGGGGTCGGGCACGGTCGTGGATCTCGGTTGCGGCTACGGAATGGCACTCTGTTTTGTAGCGTACGGAGACAACGGCAGGCGTCTGGTCGGTTGCGACTTGAGTGTGCATCGGATAGCAGTCGCTCGTCAGGCTCTGATCCGGCTGAACGCAGAGGTGAGCGTTGGGGACGTACGCCACTTCGAGCTCCCACCGGCCGGATTGATTCTGATTCTGGATGTCTTGCAGTATCTGCCTGCCGAGGAGCAACTCGCCTTGCTGAAGCGGTGCTGTTCGGCGCTCGAGCCCCAGGGAAGACTGGTCTTCCGGGTCCATGATCGTGAACGCGGCCTTCGGTCCACACTCACCATGGCCTTCGACCGGCTCTTGTTCTGGTCTGGGCGCGCGGGCACCCGGCCCTTGGTGCTCTCTGCTGCGCAGTACCAAAGCGTGCTGGAGGGCGCGGGTATGCAGGTTGAAACTCTCCGCTTTCGAAACCGCCTGCCCCTGGCCCACATCCTGTTCACTGCGAAAAGACGGTTGATGGAGACCGCGTCATGATGGTCCGGTGCATGCGCCTGGTGGGCCGCCTGGTGATCGGTCATCCGGGGCTGGTGACAGCCTTCACCCTGGTTCTGACGATGTTCCTGTATGCGAACATCCACAACCTGCGCACCGGTACCGACCTGACAGACATGTTTGGGAATCGCGATCTCCAATGGCAGGCCGCGAGCCAGATCGGCAAAGAGCTGGGCTATGGCAACCAGCTCTTTGTGCTGGTACAGGCACCGGAGGGGGGAGCGGATACAACCGACGAAATGGAACAGATGGCCGACCGTCTTACCGCCGACATGTTAGCCAGCGGACAGTTCAAACAGGCGCGCAGCGGCTTGCAGGAAAAAGAACTGCTCAACATCGTGCGGTACTTTACCTGGAACTTCCCTTCCTTCGCCTTGCCTGGACAAACGGCAGAGTTCCAACAGCGACTGAATCCGCAACAGATTCATCAAAACGTTCGTCAGTCTGCTACCGAACTGGTCACGCCGTTTTCCACGATGGGAGCGAATTACTTTGTTGCAGATCCGCTTGGCCTTATGGGAGTGGCGGCACATGACAGCCAGGGGTTCTCGCAGTTCGCCGGCTTCGACCTGACATGGGGGTCTGGGAACCGGTTCTTCAGCAAGGACCATAAGGCGCTGCTGATTATTGCAGAGCCCCGCGAGTCGGCCGTGGACTACAAATTCGCGGGGACAATCGTGCAATGGACACGGGAGCATATCCAGTCAATCAGTTCAGAGCCGGGCTTGCGGGACTCTGGCGTGCAGGCCATTCCGGCCGGGGCTTACGTATACGCGGAGCAGGACCACGAATTCATCGCAAGAAATATTCGAAGGATTTCTCTGATTTCGATCATCAGCAACCTGCTGTTGTGTCTGCTGGTTTACCCCAGCATTCCGCTGCTGCTCCTGTCGCTGCTACCCACCAGTCTGGGCATTCTATGGACCACGGGAGTCGCGAGTTTCTATCCCGGAGAAGTGAACCTCATCAGCCTGTCGTTCATCGCCATTCTGGCAGGGCTGGGCGACGACCAGGTTGTCCATTTCTTTAACCGGACGCCGCAGGAATGGGCAAAAGGCGGTTCGTTGAACGACGCTGTGCTTCGCACCTACGAAACCACCGGGGTCAGCATTGTCCTCTGCATTGTGACGGCGGCGACGGCCACGGCAGCACTGGCCACATCCGGATTCAAAGCGCTGGCGGAGTTCGGGTTCATCCTCACCGTCGGCATGTTTATGATGATGTTCCACACTCTGCTGACCGTTCCGGCGCTGATGCAGTTATGGAGGCGATTCTTCAAGCCGGTCGCGCCGGAAACCATAACTTTTCGGTTCCTTCCCTTGTTGGCGAAGAAATCTGTCGATTTTGTAGGCCGGCACGCCCGCCTCGTCATCGCATTATCGTTGGGGATATTCCTGCTCTCATTGCTCATGCTGCCTTCCATCAGGATGGGCGGGCGCTTCGAGATCGATGAGGATCCCAACAGCCCAGCCATGGCCGCGCAGAGCATCCTTTCTGCGAAGTTCGGTATTGAGGGCAGTCCGGACGTGCTCTTGATCTCCGGCAATCAGGAGGACGTCCTGCGCAGGGCTGAAGACCTGACAGCCGGACTGGAAGCATATCGGCAGCGCGGCGCCATCCAATCGATTTACTCCCCCACGAACCTGCTCCCCTCAGCCCGCACGCAGAGGCAACGGGCAGCTTCGCTGGACAAGATCGATTTTTCGGCCTCCGCCCGCGCCCTGGAGGATTCACTTCGCGAAGAGGGCTTTCGGATTGAGCCATACAAGCCCTATCTTGACCGACTGCGGATGCTGGGACAAGGTATGCAACCAATCACCCTGGAAACAACCGCCAAGTACTTGCCGGCAGGGATGCTCGACAACAGCATCCGCAGGACGAAGGACGGCAACTTCGTCGCGGCAATCGCCTTTTATGCCACGGACCCCAACGCAACCTCGGTGATTCCGGAGAGTGTTCTGCAGTCGTGGCGGAATCAATATGGACCGTTCGTGGAGTTCTCCTTCGAGAAGATCAACCACGACATCGAGAGCCGAATTCTTCACGACAGCCGCAGGGCGTTGCTTTGGACGGCGGCTGCCATCATGCTGATCGTCTATCTTTGTTTTCGCAGCATGCGGATATCGCTGGTGGTGCTGATGCCGATCGTATTCGCCATCATCGTGACCTTCGGACTGTTGCGGTTGCTGGGGCACCACTTCAGCTTCATGTCCATTACGGCGGTCCCTCTCATTATCGGCATTGGAATCGATAATGGCATCCATCTGGTACGCCGCTACCTGGAAAGCGAGCGCAACAGCATTCTGGTAGTTGCCAAAGCCTCCGGCGCGGCGCTGATTCAGTCCAACCTGACAACGATCCTCGGATTTGGAGCACTCATGGCTTCCAGCTTTGCGCCGCTTGCCGAGTTGGGACTGGTAACTTCCCTGGGAGTTGCCCTTGCACTGGTCGGCGGCCTGTGGGTGGTTCCTGCGGTCATCCTTCTGGGTGAAGTAAGCAGAGACGAGAGAGCAGCAACGCATGCTATTGATCGCTGAAGGACACACAGCCGACGATATGCCGTTACGCTTCTCTCACATCATCAAGATTGAATGAAACCGCAGTCAATCGGAGTGGATCGTGTATAGTTTCATCTATCAACCCTCCTGATGAAAGGCCTGCACTGGCCATGAAAGAACACTCCCGCGATACCACTATCGATACGGTTTTTTCTCTGTGTCCCGAGTGTGGCAAGCCGGCAACTTCGACAATCTATGATCGAGACGGCAAGGTCTATCAGCGCTCCGAGTGTCCCTGCCACAAATCCACCGGCGTCCTGATCTTCTCCGACTCGAATTTTTACCGGAAACTGGACGAGTGGAACAAGCTTGTCTTTGCGGATTCCGAACAGACAGCGGTACCACCTGCCCATGGATGTTGTGACGCCGACATCGCCAGCCGGAACGACCCATGCCTGGCCGTCATCGACATCACCAATCGCTGCAATTTCAAATGTCCCGTGTGTTTTGCGGAGGCCAATGGCCAAGGGGACAACTACGTCCTGGATACGGAACTGGTCGGCAAGATGCTGCGGTCGCTGGTGGACCGGCCCGTGCCCTGCCACAGCGTCCAGTTCTCCGGTGGAGAGCCCACTCTGCACCCCGAGTTTCCGAAGATTCTGCGTACCGCCCGCGATCTTGGCTTCACCCATATCCAGGTGGCCACGAACGGAAGCCGGTTCGTCAATCCTGACTACGCAAGACTCTGTGAGGATTCGGGCCTGCACACGATTTACCTGCAGTTCGATGGCATGAACGACGATATTTACCTCAAAATGCGCGGCCAGAGACTATTGGATAAGAAGATCGCGGCGGTCAAAAGCGTCGAGCAGACGAACATGCGGCTGGTTCTGGTACCGACCATCATTCATGCCGTCAACGTCGACCAACTAGGGCCCATCTTCCAGTTTGCTCTCGAACACAGTAAATTCGTCACCGGCATCAGCATCCAGCCGGTTGCGTATACGGGCAGGGTCGATGTCGCGAACGGAAGCTCAGAGCCCTTTAACCTTGCCACCATGGCCCTCGAGTTTGGTCAACAGACTGGATTGACCCGCTTCCCCGACGACTGGTTCCCCCTGAACTCGATATCCCTGATATGCCGTGCGATTGACCGCATCCGCCACGAAGCATCGATTCCCCCCTCCAGCGATGCCCATTGTTCCATCGGCACCTTCTTCTATGTTGATGACAACAATAAGCCCACCTGCCTTAGCAGTTTCTTCGATCTCGACCGGTTCCTTCGTAGCATGGCTCAGGTAACACCGTACGGGGAACAGGGCATCATCGAGCGCCAAATTTCGAAGATTCGCCAGTTCGGGCAGTTATCACAATGTCTTGATATGGGGAAGGCACCTCCTGGACTCACCTTCAATCGTCTGCTGCGCAGCATGGACGCGTGGGAGGACAAGACTGAGGGAAGGTCCGAGGGGTGGTCGCGCAGAGGCGTCAACGGAATATTCGTCGCTGGCATGCACTTTATGGACGCTCACAGTTACAACCAGCGTCGGCTCAAGCGTTGCATCATACAGTATGTGACTACCAATGGCCGACTGATTCCTTTCTGCAGTTACAATGCCGGCGCCAGACTCCGCGCAGCCGAGGAATTAATTCGAATCGAAAACAGCGCGCCGCGGTGCAGCAGCCATGCCAATCGTGCAGATGTTGCAAGCGAGCCGGCAACGCAATCCGACTAGTCTTACCTGATGCAAGGGCCACCAGACCTAGGATTATGATGAAATCGTTAGTTTCGTCAACGCTGTCTTTTGCAAGAGTGGCAGTATTGTGGCGATTTTT